>Ga0169931_10000497_pt1 | contig 64504 bp, 49 predicted proteins | sample Kivu_15m_20L_FD_129675 | JGI IMG/M metagenome (GOLD analysis project Ga0169931, IMG submission 129675) | Freshwater microbial communities from Lake Kivu, Western Province, Rwanda to study Microbial Dark Matter (Phase II) - Kivu_15m_20L... | ecosystem: Environmental > Aquatic > Freshwater > Lake... | reverse complement strand
GTTAGACTACTGACCAAACTGTGTCGGGAACGTTTCCCTACTGGTCCATCTGGGAAATCCCGGATAAGGCTTCATCAGGTCACCTCCTTGAGATGACCCACTCTACCGAAATATCCTAGCGGGAGCTAGACGTTCGATGGAACCGCTCTAGAGCTTCACAACCGCGATCTGATGGAGAATGTGCTCTAAAGGTCATGGGGCTCGAAGACGTGTTCGCGGCCGGCGACGTCGCGGCGATGAAGATCGACGGCGTGCACGAGTCGGTGATGAGCTGCCAGCACGGGCGGCCGATGGGGCGCTTTGCGGGACACAACGTGGTGTGCGATCTGCTGGGATTGCCGATGCTGCCGCTATCGATCGACTGGTATGTGACCGTGCTCGACCTGGGGCCTTGGGGAGCCGTGTATACGAACGGCTGGGATCGGCACGTCGTCGCCCGGGGTGAGAAGGCAAAACGGACGAAGCAGACGATCAACTGCGTGCGGATCTATCCGCCGCATACGCGGGATCGCGCAGAGATTCTGGCTGCGGCAGCGCCGGAAGTTCAGACGCCGCCGGACTATGAGCCGTGAGGTCAGGCGCGATGCAGCGGCACAGGTGACTGCTGCGCAGCACGTGTGGCACCGAGGAGGCAACTACGCAGCCGCGTCGGACAAGTCGCCGGCCAATCGGCAGAGGACTTCACGTGTGACGTGCGCGGCGACGATTTCGCGAGTGCCGCCGGGCGCTCGCGAGTAGCGCACGAGGCTGAGTTCGCCAGCCCGAGCGACAAGCAGCTCATAGTAGCTCGTGCGGTCGGCTTCCTTCTGGGGCGGATTCGACCGCATCTGAACTGTGCAGCCGGTCGCGTCCGTCTCGATGGGGCTGATCGGTTCGAGCAGGTAGGTCAGCTTTGTCGAGAGGTTCTCGGCGATTGTCTTGAGTTCGCCGGCCGACTTGTTCGTGAGGGCAGTTGAGCGCAGCACCAGCCGCGTGAACGAGCAGGCGAGCGTATCGAGCGCCGCGAGTTCGCAAGCGAGCTCTTGCTGTCCCTCGTTGAGCGTGATCGACTGCCCGCCACTGGAGAACAGCGGCATGCCGGCCAGCGATTGCTGAAGTTGTTGCTTGAGGCTCATTCGTCCACCTCTCCGCACTTTTCCGTTTGGTGCTCGCCGCCGTCGAACGAAAGGATCGTTCGGGTGCCGTCGAGCACGGTTTCGATATGGACCGGCCGGCCCCAGAGGGCATACAGGTTGGCCAGCGTGTCGTGGGCATAACTGGTCTTCAGCTCGACGCCGCCGAACGTGTGCTCGAGGAACAGCTCGCCACGGTTTTTGTAGTTGCCGTCGCGAACCGAGATCATTGGCCGGCCGAGATTGGTGAGCTGAAACAGGAGCTGTTGCTTGATCTTAGGGAATTCGCGGCTTTCGATCTCGTAGGCGTCATTGGCCGGGTTGTAGCCGAACGAGAAGAGCTTGTGCTGGCGGCAGAAGTCGAGCGTGAGAAACTCGTCGATGAACGTCAGGTCATTGTGAATCTTGCGGACCTCGAAGATCTTTTGCCGGCCGAGACCAGCACCGGTGTCCCAGTCGCGTTTCTTCGACCAGTCGTCGCATTCGTCGTACTCTTTGCCGAAGCGGCCCTTGTTCCAGCGATCTTCGATGTCGCGGAACAGCTCGATTCCCACCTTGTAGGGATTCAGCTTCGTGGGCGAACTGGCAAGGGTGCCCGAGTGGTGGTCGCAGTAGTTCACGACGTCGGCCGCTTCGAGGCCCTGGCGGGTCATGATCGTGGAGTGCCAGTAGCTGGCCCAGCCTTCGTTCATGATCTTGGTCTGACCCTGCGGGGCGAAGTAATAGGCCTCGTCGCGAACGATTGAGAGCACGTCGAGCTGCCAGGGACGCAAGGGGGCATTCTCGAGCACGAACAGCATCACGTCGCGCACCGGCTCAGGCGGAAACCTGGTTTGCTTGACCTGCTGCTGGCGCAGCTTGTCGGCCTCGGCCGCCAGCACGTGTGGCGGATTGATGAACGAATCCATGTAGTCTTTGGAGTGGAATCGGCCCGGTGCGCCGGTCGATTCGTCTTCGTCGTGCGCACGCTCAAAGTCGTAGCGGCTGGGCTGATCGAACCGCTTGACGAACGGCGAATGGATGTCGATCAGGTCCTCCACGCTGAGGCAGGCGTCGATGAACGTCTCGACGGTGTCCACGCCGAAGCGATCCATGTAGCGACGGATCCGATTGCCGTGGTTGGCCATCTCGTCCATCATTTTGCGGTTCGTCTGGCTGAACCAATAGTTGTTCTTGAAGAAGTCGCAGTGGCCGTAGACGTGCGCCATCACCAGCTTCTGATCGACGAAGCTATTGCAACGCATCAGGTACGCGTAGCACGGGTTGTTGTTAATCACCAGCTCATAGATCTTCTGCAGCCCGTAGGTGTAGCCCTTGTTGAGCTGCTCGAACTCCATGCCGAACCGCCAGTGCGGATAGCGCGTGGGAAAGCCGCCGTAAGCTGCAATGGCGTTCAATTGGTCGGCGTCGATCAGTTCGAAGATCGTGGGATAAAAGTCGAGGCCGTAGTCGCGGGCATGACCCTCGATCTTGACCTGGATTTCGGCCAGGTTGGCCGGCAGCGGTTCGAATGTGGCAGTGGCCATGGTGAGCTCGCAGTTAGGCGCCGGTGCCGAGGAATGTCTTCAGGCACCCGTAGACGGCTTCTTTGTTTTCGATCTCGGCGGTGACCAGTCGCGGTTCGTCCTCGGCAAAGTCGAGCGAGCGGATGAACTCGCCGCTGCCGTAAGGGCTTTCGACCTGGCCGTAGCAGAACAGATTGACGTGCGGCAGGATCTCGTTTTTGAGCAGTTCGAGGCTGCGTTCGTTATCTTCCCCCCAGTTGTCACCGTCGGAGAACTGGAAGCAATAAATGTTCCACTCGCTGGGCGGAAATGTCCGGTTGATCAGCTCGGCGCACACGCGGTATGCCGAGCTGATCCGCGTGCCGCCACTTTCACGGGTGTGATAGAAAGTCTCTTCGTCGACTTCTTTGGCGGCCGCGTCGTGGATGATGTAGCGGCGTTCGAGCCCCTTGTACTGGCTGCGGAGCCAGGTATCGAGCCAGAACGCGGCCGTGCGGACGATCTCTTTCTGGTCATCGGTCATCGAGCCCGAAACGTCCATCATGTAGATGATGGCGGCATTGGCTTCAGGCAGGTTGACTTCGTTCCAGGCCCGGTAGCGCTTGTCGTCCCGAATGGGGACCACGCGCGGGCGATCGGGCACGTAGGTGTTCGAGGAGATCTGCCGACGCAGGGCTTCCATGTAGGTGCGCTTGAAGTGGCGGAGCGACTCGGGCCCGCTGCGGCGGATGCTCGTGTAGCGAGACTTCTCCTGCTCGATGTTGGCCGTGCCCTTGGGCTCGATGCGCGGTAGTTCGAGCTCTTCGCCCAGGATTGCGGCCAGCTCTTCGAGCGACACTTCGACTTCCAGCAGGTGGGCGCCCGGATCGCTGCCGGCGGCTCCTGCGCCACCCTCGCCGTCGTCGCCTTTGCCGATGGGAGTGCCAGGTTCACCGTCTCCCTGGCCGACGCCGCCGTTGCCGTTTTTGCCGTAGCGAAAGTGCGGCACGTCGAGCTGGGGAATCGGGATGCTGACCAGATCGCGACCCTTGCGGCCGATCATCTCGCCGTTGGTGACGTACTTGCGAAGATTCTGGCGAATCTTCCCGCGTACGATCTGTTTGAATCGCGACAGGTCGTGTTCGATTCTCATAGGGCGGTTCTCACGAGCGGGCGTTGTGAACCCGTCAGTGCCGCCGCGTCGCTTGTCTGGGGGCGACGCGCCGAGTGCTGGCGGAGCCCTTCCCTTTCGTTAGTTATCGGTTGTTGAGATCGGGTGCGATTACAAGTTGGCAGTGGGATTGGTGCGTTACTCCGGCCCCCCGGCAGAGTCGGGGCTGCCGGGAGGTCGCTAACAATCAAGAACTGGGTTTGGCGTCTCCGCGGGCAAAGATGCTGGCCACATAGTTCAGGACGTCGGTGGCGCTTTCTTCGTCGTAGCCCGCATCGCGGATCAGGCGTTGCTTGACCACGTCGATCTTGGCCTGCGTGTCGGCGTCGACGACCTTCGAAACCAGACTCGTCAGCTTGATTGAATCCTTCTGATCTTCGAACAGCTTGAGCTCGAGGGCCTTGTACAGCCGTTCGTTCGTTTTGTAGTCGAACGTGCGACCGTCGATCGACAGCGCGCCGATGTAGTTCATGATCTCGCGGCGGAAGTCGTCCTTGCGGCTCTCGGGAATGTCGATCTTCTGCTCGATTGAGCGCATCAGCCGTTCGTCCGGCTCCTGATACTGGCCCGTAAAGGCATTCTTGACCTTCTCGCGCTGGGTGTAGGCCTTGACGTTGTCAATGTAGTTGCCGCAGAGTCGCTTGAGGGCGTCTTCGTCGGCCGCGATGGCACGTTGGACTTCGTTCTTCACGATGTTCTCATACTCCTCCTTGACCACGCCCAGGAGCTCGCGGTACTTGCTCCGCAGCTCGTCGTTCGTGATCAAGGTGTGATGTTTCAGGCCGGCTTCGAGTTCGTTCATGACCATGAATGGGTTGATCGAGCGGGCCTCGGGATGCGCAACCAGCGCGTTCGAGATTTTGTCCTGCACGTAGCGGGGCGAGATGCCGTGCATGCCTTCGCCGACGGCCTGCTCACGAAGCTCCTTGATGTTGTCTTCGGTAAAGCCCGGGAGCGTCTTGCCGTTGTAGAGCTTGAGCTTCTGCAGCAGCGTCAGCCCGGCGTTTTTGGGCTCCTCGAGCCGGGTGAGGATGGCCCACATCGCGGCCATCTCGATCGTGTGCGGAGCGATGTGCTTGCCGAGCACGGTCGCGCGGTTGTAGTCCTTTTCGTAGATCTTGATCTCGTCGGCGAGCTTCGTGACATACGGCACGTCGATCTTCACGGTGCGATCGCGCAGCGCTTCCATGAACTCGTTGTTCTGCAAGCGGCGATACTCGGGCTCGTTCGTGTGGCCGATGATGACTTCGTCGATATCGGTCTGGGCGAACTTCTTCGGCTTGACCTTGTGTTCCTGGCTGGCGCCGAGCAGGTCGTAGAGGAACGCCACGTCGAGCTTGAGCACTTCGACGAATTCGACCATGCCCCGATTGGCGATGTTGAATTCGCCGTCGAAGTTGAATGCCCGCGGATCGCTGTCGCTGCCGTACTCGGCAATCTTGCGATAGTTGATATCACCGGTGAGCTCGGTCGAGTCCTGGTTCTTTTCGTCCTTGGGCTGGAAGGTGCCGATGCCGATGCGGTCCTTTTCGCTGAGGATCAGGCGGCGAACGCGGACATCGCCGACGACCTTGGTCCAGTCGCCGTCGGCACGTTTCAGCATCTCGCTGTACACGTAGCGGCAATACGGGCAGAGCTCGCCCGTGACTTTGACGCGGTAGCCGCCGGGTTCGACCTCGGCATTCAGCCGCTCGTAAGCTTCCGGCCGGAACCGCTCGGGAATCAGGTGCAGCGGCTCTTCGTTCATGGGGCACCAGTGAACGCCGTCGGGCGTATTCCAGCCGAGGGAGTAAAGTGCCCCCTCGTCTTTGGTGCTGTAGCGCTCGAGGCCTTTTTTCAGCATCCGCGCGATCGTGCTCTTGCTGCTGCCCACGGGGCCGTGCAGGAGGAGCACCCGTTTTTCGATGCCGTAACCTTGCGCGGCACTCTTGAAGGCATTGACGAGGTGCCACAGCGAATCGTCGAGTCCGAACACGGCGTCGCGGCCGTTGTCTTCGGGATCGCTGAAGAAGCGGTAGCGAACGCGCTTCTCGCGAAACTCTTCGAACGTTTCAGTGCCGTAGGCCAGCACCATGTCGTAGAGTCGCTCGAAGGCGTTGCGCGTAACCGTGGGGTTTGCCCGCACCACGTCGAGATACTGCTCGAAGGTGCCCTCCCAGTTCTTGCGGCGGAACTGGTCGAGGTCCTGGCGCTCGGCCACGAGGGAAATGATCTCGCGTCCGTTGTTCATGGTGAATCTCCGAGAAAGGGTGCTGTGATGGCACCTTTCGCCGGAGTTTCCCTGAACGCCAGGGGCTTTGCGGCGAAACGCGCCGAGCGGCCCAAATCTGTTGGTTGCGTGGTTAAGGACTAATTAAAGGTCGTGGATCGCTGGATGTCTTTTTCGTTGGTACCTGCTACCTGGTTATTCGTTTCAAATTCGTTTGTTTTGACTAGTGGAGTCGTTTCGCGCGGAGTCTGCGCAGCCGTTGCCGCGCGCATGCGCAAGGGGCATGTCGCGGGCGACGGAATTGGCAGACAGTCGCAGCCCGGCTTTCGTAGCGCGCAGCGCGGCACCGCTGACGAATCGCGTTACGAGAGACCGGGAGAGAGAGAAATTGGAAAAGAACGCTCGAGGCGCGGCGGGCAGGATGCTACAAGCCTACTTCTCGTTACTTACGGGGCTTGCGATGTTACGGTTGGCCGTGCGATCCTTGCCGCGACCATCTCCTAACCTTCCCTATGCCAAGTATGCTCACCAGTACGGCTACCGACAATACGGGTTTCGGGCCAAATCAATCCTTTGCTGTCATCTGCAACTGCAAATTCCTTGCCGGTGGCGCGTAATTATCCGGCAATTTGCGGCCAGAATTAACTTACCCGCGGATTAGGAGGTCGCCGTCGCGAGCCAGGTTCGCTGCGTTCGATCGCGTTCTGGACACTTTCGGAAACAAGTTGATATCCGATTGAGAACGCTGGGGGTGGGCATCAAGGTGGGGCAATTCGCACCGCGGCCGACACCGTTTCAGGCCAACAGCCGCTTCACGCTTTCCATCAGTCGATCCATGGCGAAGGGCTTGCGGATGTAGTCATCGACGCCCAACATCTCGGCGTAAGCTTTGTGGCGACTCCCTTCGTTGGCCGTGATCATGATGACTCGCAGGGGAACCGGACGCGTGCGGCGGAGCTTTTCCAAGACCAGAAAGCCCGAGCGTTTGGGCATCATCATGTCGAGGATCACCAGGTCGGGGTCTTCTTTCTCGGCCATGGCCAGCCCCTGGTTTCCGTCGCGGGCGACAAGCACGTCGAAGTCGTTCGCTTCGAGTGCGAAGCGAACGCTTTCAACGATTTCCTGGTCGTCGTCCACAATCAGGACCCGTTGCCGTTTGGCTTCGTTCTTTGCCTCGTCCATGGTCAACCTGCGGAAAAATGTGTCGGTCGGATGCCCGGCACGGGGGCATTCGGAGTCGGATTGGTCTAAAATCAAGTCCTCCACAAGTATCCGAGATTGGTTCGTTTTGCAAGAGACTCGCCGTGCTCAAACTGGTTTGCCAAGAGGATTTCGGCACATGAGCGCCGCTGAGAATAAGGCTGAATATCTGTGGCGCGGGGCGGCCAATTCCGGCCGCATGCTCGCGGCCACGGTCATCGCCGGGATGGTTCTGGTCGGCGGTTCGCCGGCCGCGAATGCGCAAGCCCAAGGGCCGCGCGAGCAGGCCGTGGCGCGCCCCGGCGGTGAACTGCTGATTCCCCAGAATGCGCCGGTTCGCCGCGGACAGGGGCAGCGCGTAAGCGTGACGGACGGCGAGAATTGGGTGGTGGGCTTGCTGCACGTCGAGGTGGGCGATCGACGAATCGTGATCCTGCCCGACGGTCGGCTCAGGTCGCTGCCCACGAGCGAAGCGCCAACGACCGAAGATCGCTTTAAGCCGGCCACGAAGGCCGAGATCGTGGCGCAGCTCGAATCCGAGGGGCTGAAAGGATTCAAGTCGCGCAGCACGGCCCGGTTTGTGTACGTCTACAACACGAGCGAGGCTTTCACCAAGGGAACGAGCCGGATTCTGGAGACGATGTATCCGGCGATTCTGGCCTATTTCAAGCGGCTGCAGATTCCGGTCGACCATCCCGAGATGCCGCTCGTGGCGGTGATGTTCAAGACCGAGGAGGAATTCCGCAAGTATGAAGACGTGCCCGAGGGGATTGCCGCGTACTACAACTCGGTGACGAACCGGATCGTGATGTACGAGCAGTCGGACCTGGTCGAGATTGCGCCCGAACTGGCGATGAAGCAATCGATTGGCACGATCGCTCACGAGGGGATTCACCAGATCCTGCACAACATCGGCGTGCAGCAGCGTCTGAGCCGCTGGCCGATGTGGCTCAGCGAAGGATTGGCGGAGTATTTTGCGCCGACCAGTGTCGACCAGCGGATGCGGTGGAAAGGCGTCGGAATGCCGCACGATCTGCGGATGTATGAACTCGGCAAGTTTCTCAAGGCGAACCCCGGCGGGCCGGGCGAAGTCGTCGAGAAGGTTGTGGCCGCAGGACAGCTCAACTCCAGCGGATATGCGGCCGCCTGGGCACTGACGCACTATCTGGCCGAGCGACAGAAAGAAAAGTTCCAGCGCTATCTACGTGAAGTGGCCAGCCTCGGGCCGCTGGAACCGGGTGAGCGGGCGGCGACCCAGCATACGGCTGCCTTGGTCAAACACTTTGGTGACGACTTCGCCAAGCTACAGTCGGCGCTCGTCGATCACTTGCAGGCGCTTCCTTATGTCGATCCAATCGCCAATCAGACGCATTACGTCGTGCTGCTCGACACCACCAGCATGCGCACCGCGGGTGTGACCACGTCGCCGAGCGGGGCGCATGAGTTCCAGGAAAAAGTGCTGGCCAAGCTGCCGCCCAACGTGCGGGCGTCGAGCCGCTTCCAGATCATGCCGTTTGCGAATAGGCAACTTGCCGAACAGTATGCGGACCGTTTTCTGGGACGCGGTAACTGAGACGCATTTCCGCGATCTGGATTGCCCAGGACCTGGGCGAGGAATGCGCGCGGCACGGGCAGCATTTCGCTAGCATTCGCTCACGGCTTGGATGCGCGTCTGGTGTGCTTGCGATCGCGCTATGAGCTGTCAGGCGGCCGGATTGGCCCGGGTTGGCACAGGGCGCGAGTGATGCGGCAGCTTCCGCCCGGCATGCGCCTGGCGGTCGAGAGTTCGCTCTTCGAGCTTGTCGAAGAGGCTTGATAGTCCGCTGCCATAGACGCAGAGCGGCGCGAAGATGCAGCCCACGGCTGCGCCCCACAGGACGTCGCTGGCAAAGTGGGCGTCGGAGAGGATGCGTTGGAGTCCGGCGAGCACGGCGCAGGCCGGGAACAGCCAGCGTCCGCGGGGATAGAACGCAGCCAGCAAGATCGCCAAGGCCGCGGCGCTTGCCGTGTGCGACGAGGGAAAGCCCTGCCCTCCGCTGGCATTGCTGGCAAGCGGAAGCCAGTCGCCAAAGGTGTCGAGGCCCCGTTCGACCAGTGTGAAGTCGACGCTCCGCGGACGATCGCGGGCGATCAGCAGTTTGAATACGTTCGCGAGGAGTCCGGCGCCGAGCGACGTGACGGCGATTCGCGGCAAGGCATAGCGGTGCCAGGGATCGAGGACGGCGATGACCACGCAGATTGTGAGTATGCCGAGGCCATGGCCGAAGAGCTCGGCGAAACCACAGAGTTTCCGCAGGAAGCCTGGTGAGTAGTCATCGGCCACGAATCGAGCCAGCGGCACGTCTAGAGCCAGGCAGGCCACGCCCAAGGCGACCAGCACCGCGGCGAACCCCCAGAGTTGCGTGATTGAGCGCAAGCGTGGGAGCGGAATCGAGGGATCGCGGTAGGGATCGTTCGTCACGGCGAGTTCGGCCTCCTGCCAGTAAATTTCGCGCGGCACGCGGCCAGCTTGTCGGCGGCACTGCGCGGGGCGAAGGATAGCAGAAAGGAGGAGCCCGGTTAAATGCCGATTTAGCACGCTGGCAGGGACCTACGACGTGAACGGAACTGCTGTTGGCGAGGGGCCCTGTCGAGCCCTACACTCTGGCCACCAATCGTTACCGCTCTTTATCCGCAACGTTGGAGCAAGGATGCTCTCGAACCTGCGACCGCAACTCGTGCTGGCAGCCGTGGCTAGCCTGGCCTTCTTCGTCAATCTGGGCGGAACCCATCTGTGGGACGTCGACGAAGCGATTTTCTCGCAAGCGGCCAAGGAAATGTATGAGCGCGGCGATGCCGTGACGCCTTACTTCAACGAACAGGTCTTTCCCGACAAGCCGGGGATGATGTACTGGGCGATGATGCTCGGGTTCGAAATGTTCGGCACAAACGAGCTGGCCGCGCGATTCTTCTCAGCCGTGTTCGGCGTGGGGAGCGTGCTGGTGACGTACCGCATCGGGCGGCTGATCTTCTCGCCGAGCGCCGCGTTCTGGGCGGGAATTGTCCTGGCCACGTGTTTGAACTTTACGATCATTGCCCGCGCGGCGACGCCGGATTCCTATCTCACGTTTTTCTCAGCCCTGGCGATGTTGGCCTTTGTGGTAGGAACGGCGAAATCGCACCCGATTGCGGGGAAAGCGAGCGAACGTAACGCACCGTGGGCCGGCCAAACCCGCTTCGAGCCGAGCTGGCTGAGCTGGTGCGGAGTGTATGCCGTGATGGGATTGGGCGTACTGACGAAGGGTCCCATTGGCGTCGTGCTGCCGACCGCTTCAATCGGACTGTTCTTGCTCGTCGTGCGGGCGAAGGAAGCAACCGCGACTGGCGAATCGGGTGTGCGCGGGGCGCTTGTGGCCACGGGCAATTGGCTGTGGCGGGTGTTCAATCCGCTGCACGTGCTAAAGACAATCTGGAGCATGCGGCCGCTGACCGCCGTGGCGATGGTGCTCCTGGTGGCCGGTCCGTGGTACACGATGGTTGGGATGGCGACGGACGGTGAGTGGCTGGTCGGATTTTTTGGCGTGCATAACTTCGGTCGCTTTGCCAACGCGATGGACGACCACAGCGGACCAATTTTTTACTATCTGATCGCGATTGCGGTGGGATTCTTCCCGTGGTCGGTGTGGGCGTCACCGACGTTCTTGCAAGTGCGCAGGCATTTCGCTGAGCGCCATCATTGGCGGCCCGGTTACGTGCTGGTGCTTTCATGGATGGCGGTTTGGGTGGGGTTCTTCTCGATCGCGAGCACGAAACTTCCCAGCTACATCATTCCGGCTTATCCAGCGATCGCGCTGCTGACCGGCGCCTTCGTGGCGAGCTGGATCCGCGAGCCGGCCGCCCTGCCCCGCTTGCTGTATGGTCTGGCCTGGTCCGTCGTGCTGCTGGTTGGCGTGGGCCTGCTGGTGGGCCTGCCGATTGCTGCGCATTACCTGCTCGACGGGGAGTGGTATTTGGGCCTCGTGGGGGTGATTCCGTTGGTGGCCGGCGCTGCCGGCTGGCTGGCCAGCTCGCGCGGGCAGACGGCTAAGGCGTGTGGCATGATGGCCGCGGCGGGACTGGCGATGTGGGTCGTGACTTTTGGTTTCCTTGCGCCGATCGTCGACAAGTATCAGGATGGGCCAGCCTTTGCGGCGACGATTGCCGCGAGTGGTCCGGCGGACCGCGCAACGGTGCGCTGCTTCCATCATTTTCGACCGAGCTACGTGTACTACACGGATACGGTCGTCGAGAAACTCAATTCTCCGCAAGACGTGGGCGCGTTATTCGCTTCGCAGACTGCCGCGGCGTTCGTCATTACGAACGAAGGGCAGTTCGAGAAACTGCGCGGAGTGCTGCCGGCAGATGTGGCGGTGCTGGAGCGGAAGCGGCAGATCGGGCAGGACGAGGATGTTCTGCTGTTGGGCCGGACGACGGCCCAGGCAGCGCAGCGCGGGGATCAAAGCGCTGTGCGATAGTTGCGAAACGGGCAGGTCCAGGGGAGGGTATTTCGCTGGCTTTCCGGCGGTTTCAGGGGCGGTGGAATTGCCCCAGCTTATCGCGCGCAAATGCTGCTGATTCTTGATATTGCGCGCTGGGTGTGATAGTCTCAGGCGAGCTAGCACCGCTCGCCTTCCGCTTCCACCCCGCCGAGTGTCACCCCCATGCTCAACGTGACCGGAAAGGGCCAGGCCCACACCTGCGACGGCATCACGCGTCGCGACTTTCTGCAGGTCGGCACGCTCGGAGCCATCGGGCTCTCGCTGCCTGAGCTGATGGCCGCGAAGGCGCAGGGCGCCGTCGCCAAGGATCACGACGAACGTAGCGTGATCATGATCTTCAACCTGGGCGCCCCGAGCCAGCTTGACCTGTTCGACATGAAGCCGGACGCCTCGGAGGAAATCCGCGGACCGTTCAAGCCGATCCACACGAACGTCCCTGGGATCGACATTTCCGAAATCCTGCCGCTGCACGCCAAGCACGCAGACAAGTTCTCGCTCGTGCGAAGCTGTTTCCATACCGCGGCCGCGGTGCACGACACCGGCCATCAGATGCTGCAAACGGGGCGGCTGTTCACCGGCGGCATCAACACCCCGCACGTGGGCTGTGCACTGGCGTACCTCCGCGGGCGCAAGTCCGATCTGCCGGCGCACGTGATCCTGCCCGAGCCGATGGGGCCGACCGGTGGCAACCTGCCGCACGGTCAGGACGCGGGCTTCCTGGGCAAGGCCTTCGACCCGTTCGTGCTGATGACGGACCCCTCGAAACCGAATTTCAAGGTGCCGGACTTGCTGCCGCCCGAGCAGATTGGCGAAGCGCGGCTCGAGCGGCGGCGCAAATTGCGGTCGATCGTGGACGAGACGGTTTCGAACTTCGAAGCGAGCGACAACGCCAAGTTGCTGGATAGCAACTTCGAAGCGGCTTTCCGAATGATGACCAGCCCCGAAGCCCGCGCCGCATTCGACCTTTCCAAAGAGCCGGAGAAGGTTCGCGAGCGCTACGGGATGAACCGTTTCGGTCAATGCTGTTTGCTCTCGCGACGACTGATCGAAGCGGGCGTGCGGTTTGTGACGGTGAATACGTTCCTGACCGTGTTCAACGAGATCACGTGGGACATTCACGGTTCGAGTCCGTTCACGTCGATCGAGGGCATGAAGAACATCGTGGCCCCGATGTACGATCAGGCGTACTCGGCCTTGCTGGAAGATCTATCGGATCGCGGCATGCTGGAAAACACGCTCGTGTGCAACCTGGCCGAGTTTGGCCGCACGCCGCGCGTGAACCCAGCCGGCGGTCGCGACCACTGGCCGCAGTGCTGGACGAGTTACTTTGCCGGCGGCGGCGTGAAGGGCGGCCGCGTCGTGGGACGCAGCGACGCGATCGGCGGCGTGCCGGCTGAGCGGCCGGTCGATCCGGGCGAAGTGGTGGCCACGATCTACCACAGCCTAGGGTTGGACCTGGAAACTCAGCTGCCGGGGCCGCAGGGACGGCCGTTCACGCTGGTGGACTCGGGCAAGCACGAGATCCACGAACTGTTTTGAGTCGCCCCGGGCTTTCCTGCCATCACACAGATGCGGCCCCCCGGCGACGCCGAGAGCTTAATCACCACGACGCTCCGACCAAGTCGGAGTCAATTCGCGGAGCAAAGTTAAATGATGCGCATCGTGCGAATCGTGATTTTCAGCTTGTTGATCGTCGCCGCTGGGCATTCGTTGGCACAAGCTAATGAAGATACGCTACGACTGTTGCCGGGCGACTTCACGCTCACGGGGCCTAAAGCTCGGCAATTGCTGATCGTGGAGAACTTTCGCGGCGAACAGGCGACTGGCCACGCGACCGAGGGCGTGACACTCGAATCCAGCGATCCGGCGATCGTTAGAATCGAGAGCAACGTCGCGATTCCTGCGGCAGACGGAACCGCGACGATTACGGCCAAGGTGGGCGATCGCAACACGAGTGTGCAGGTGACAGTCGCCGACTTTGCGAAGGACTTCACCTGGAGCTTCCGCAATCACGTTGAGTCGGTCTTCTCGAAGACCAATTGCAACGGCGGTACTTGCCACGGCGCGCTGGCCGGCAAGAGGGGCTTTAAGCTTTCGCTCGGCGCGTTTGACCCGCAGGCGGATTATTTCTATGTCACGCGTCAAGCGCGGGCTCGACGCGTTGTGCTGAGCGATCCGGGGCGGAGCCTGATGCTGGAGAAGCCAACTGGCGCGGTGCCGCACAAGGGTGGAATCCGGTTTGCCGTCGATTCGCCCGAGTATCAGGTGATTGCCGAATGGATTGCGGCGGGAGCGCCCGGTCCGCAGGAAAACGACGCCCGGCTCACGAAGCTTGAATTGCTACCCGAAGCGTCGGTGCTGGCGGCGGGGAGTAAGCAGCCGTTGATCGTCCGGGCGCATTTCAGCGACGGACACACCGAGGATGTCACGCGCTGGGCCAAGTTCACCAGCACGAACGAGTCGGTTGCTTCCGTGGATGATGTAGGTCAGGTGACCGTCAGTGGCCAGGGTGAGGCCGCGATCAAGGCGTGGTACTTGAGCTGGAACGTGATTGGCACGGTGAGCGTGCCCTACGAGCAGGAAGTCGACAAAAGGCTGTTCGCGAATTCGCCGCGCGTGAACTTCATCGACGAGCTCGTGCTGGAGAAGCTCGAGAGCTTGAACCTGCCGCCTTCGCCACCGGCCACGGATGCCGAGTTCTTGCGGCGGGCCTATCTCGACACGATTGGTTCGCTACCGACCGCGGACGAGGCCAAGGCGTACCTGGCGGACAACTCCCCAGAGAAGCGTTCTCGACTAGTTGAGGACCTGCTCAATCGGCCCGAGTTCGTCGACTCCTGGGCATACAAGTGGAGCGATTTGCTGCTGGTGAATAGCGAGAAGCTTGCGCCGCCGGCAATGTGGTCGTACTACCGCTGGATTCGCAACCGGGTAGCGGCAAACACGCCGTGGAACGAGTTTGCCCGGCAGCTTGTGACAGCGACCGGCAGTACGCTGGAGAATGGCGCCGCGAACTTTTTCGTGCTGCACCAGGATCCGCCCGACCTGGCCGAGACGACGTCCGTCGCGTTCCTGGGGATGTCGATCAACTGCGCGAAGTGCCACAATCACCCGCTCGAGAAATGGACCAACGACCAGTACTACGGCATGGCGAGCTTATTTGCCCGGGTGCGCTCGAAAGAGGCCAACGGCACCGGCAACCGCATCGTCTATCCCGTGACGAGTGGCGAGTGGATGCAGCCGCGCACGGGCAAGCCGCAACTGCCGACGCCGCTGGATGGAGAAGCGGTTCCCTTCGAGTCCGAAGCCGATCGCCGCGCGCATCTGGCCAAGTGGCTGACGTCTCCTGAGAATCCCTATTTCACGCGAGCGATCACGAATCGTATCTGGGCGAACTTTTTCGGCGTGGGACTGGTCGAGAGCGTGGATGATCTGCGGCTCACGAATCCTCCCAGCAATGAGAAGCTGCTGGCCGCGACTGCCAGCTATCTGGTCGAGCACAAGTACGATCTCAAGGCGCTGATGCGGGCGATCCTTATGTCGAGCACGTACGCCCGCAGCAGCCAGCCGGTGCCGGGGAACATGGCGGACGCGCGGTTTTACTCGCGCTACTACCCGCGGCGCATGATGGCCGAGGTGCTGCTCGATGCGCTTTCGCAAGCGACCGGCGCGGAGACAAAATTCAGCGGATACGCTACCGGAACTCGGGCGATCGAGCTGCCGGACGTGAATGTGGCCTCGTACTTTTTGCAATCATTTGGTCGGCCAGAGCGCGAGCTGACGTGCGAATGCGAGCGGACGGCCGAACCGAGCATGGTGCAAGTGCTGCATCTGTCGAACGGCGACACGCTCAATCAGAAACTGGAAGCGAAAGACAACGGACTGTCGAAGCTGCTCGACGCGAATCGCTCGGACGCCGAGATCATCGACGAGGCATACCTGGCGGCACTTTCGCGATATCCAACGGAGGCCGAGAAATCGCGGCTCATCGCGGCGCTGGCCGAAGCGGGCGCGGATCGCCGGCTGCTGATCGAGGATCTCTACTGGAGCATCCTGAGCAGCAAAGAGTTCCTGTTCAATCACTAAACGTTTGCAAGTCCAACGCCTTTGGGCCACGGGTTCGGGCGGAGAATTCTATGAAGCGATGTCTGTTAATCGTTGCCTGTTGGTGCCTCGTCGCAGCCTGGGCGGTTGCCGAGGACGCTGCTGGATCAATTGACTACGCGACGCATGCGGCCCCGCTTTTCGCCAAGTACTGTGCCGGGTGTCACAACGAAACTGAGCGTGAGGGTGAACTCGTCTTGCAGACGTTCGAGCAGATCGCGGGCGAAGCGCCCAGCGGACCGCTGCTCGTGCCGGGTAAATCGGCCGAGAGCCGACTGATCAAAGTGCTCACCGGCAAAGAAGAGCCGGCGATGCCGCCCGAGGACAACCCTCGGCCGAGCGCGGAAGAGATTGCCAGGCTGGCCGCCTGGATCGACGCAGGCGCCAAGAAACCGAGCGGCGCGGCGCCTGATCCGACCGTGATCAGCGTGCCGAAGATTGCGCCACGCGGTGAGGTGCGCGAGGCGCTCTCGGCGCTGGCCTACTCGGCGGACGGGAAGCTGCTGGCCGCGGCGCGTTTTAACTCCGTTGAACTGGTTTCGCTGCCGGAGCGTCAGGTAGTCAAGTCGCTCGGTCCGCATCGCGGGCGAATCAACAGCGTGCGGTATTCAGCCGACGGAGCTCTTGTTGTCGTGGGTTCGGGCGAACCTGGCGTGGTCGGCGAAGCGCGGATTTGGCGCGTGGCTGACGGCGAGCCGGTTGCGACGATCGCCGGACATGCCGACAGCATCTACGCAGCAGCGCTCAGTCCCGATGGCAAGCTGTTGGCGACCGGCAGTTACGACCAGCAGATCAAGTTGTGGGACGCGGCATCGGGCAAAGAGCTGCGAACGCTGGCTGGTCACAACGACGCGGTTTTCGATCTGGCGTTTCGCCCGGATGGCAAGATTCTAGCCAGCGCCAGCGGCGATCGAACGGTGAAACTATGGGACGTGGCCAGCGGTGAGCGGCTCGACACGTTGGGTCAGCCGACGAAAGAACAGTATTGCGTGGCGTTCAGCCCGGATGGTAAACGCGTGGCGGCCGGTGGCGCCGACAACCGGATTCGTGTCTGGCAAGTGAGCGACGAAGCCAAGGAAAACACGAACCCGATGTTGTACGCCCGGTTCGCGCACGAGGGGCCGGTCGTGAACCTGGTGTATTCAACCGATGGGACAACGCTCGTCTCGGCTGGTGAAGACCGGACGGTAAAGATCTGGGACGCCGTGGCGCTGAACGAGCGGCTGCTGCTGGAGAAGCAGAGCGACTGGGCGCCGGCGCTGGCTGTCTCGCCGGATGCGAAGTCGATTGCCGTGGGACGGCTCGACGGCAGCCTGGCGTTTTATGACGCACAAAGCGGAGATCTGATTCCGCCACCTCCGCCGCCGAAGCCGGAACTGGCGACGCTTCCCATTCGCGGCGTGCAAAAGGGAATCGCAACGCGCGTCTCGCTCAACGGTAAGCACTTGGCCGATGCCACGGCGGTGAAGGCCAGTCACGATGGGATTCAAGTGACAATCGTCGGAGACAGGGCCGAGGAGGCCTTAAGGGTCGACGTGCACCCGGCAGCGGGCGTGCCGCGCGACAAGTACGAACTGTGGATCGTATCGCCTGCGGGCGAGAGTGACCGGCGGCCGCTCTACGTGGACGAACTCCAGCAGCTTGCCGAAAGCGAGCCGAACGACGGGCTGGGCGAAGCTGACGTAACGCCGCTCGAGGCCGGCGTGTGGGGCGTGCTCGCCGCACAAGGGGACGTCGACCGCTACAAGTTCAGCGCGAAGGCGGGACAGAGCCTGGTATTCGAGGTTGCTGCCGCCTCGATCGGATCGAAAGCGAACGTGGTACTGACCGTGGCCGATGCGGCGGGACGCGTCCTGGCGGACAACAACGGCTTTGGCGGTACGAGCGATCCACTGCTCGCATTCGAGCCGCCGGCCGATGGTGAGTACATCGTGACGGTGAGCGATCTGATGCGCGAAGGGAGCGGCGAGCATACGTATCGATTGTCGCTCGGTGAGCTGGCGGTGCCAACGGCCGTGTACCCCCTCAGTGTGCCGGCCGGCAAAGAGTCCGAGGTGCTGGTCACCGGGTATAACCTGCCGGCAGGTTTGAAGGTGAATGTGTCGGCCGGCCAGTCAGGCGAAATTGAAGTGCCGCTCGACTTGGCTAAGTTCCGGCTTCGCCAGCCGCTGAAGGTGCTCGTAGGCTCGCTTGGAGAAACTCTCGAAATCGAACCGAACGACGCCCCGCAGTCGGCCACCATCCTCACCGCACCAGCGACGGTCAACGGACGATTGTTCTCGACGAGTGGCGCGGGGGACGACGACTACTTCCGCTTCACGAGCAAAGCGGGCGAGACCTGGATCATTGAAACCGATGCCCAGCGGCGCGCGGCTCCGACCGACACGGTCCTCGATGTGTTGGACGCGGAGGGGCAGCCGATCGAGCGAGCGCTCCTGCAAGCGGTGCGCGATTCGAACGTCACGTTCCGCGGCATCGACAGCGTGACGCGAGATTGCCGACTGGTGAACTGGGAGGAGATGCAGCTTAACCAGTTGCTGTACATCAATGGCGAGGTGGTGCGGTTGTTCCGGGCGCCGCGCGGGCCGGACTCCGGCTTTTTGTTCTACGAGGGAGACGGCGGTAAGCGGCTGTTGTACTACGACACGAGCCCCACGGTGCACGCCGTGGAAACGCCGGCCTTCATCGTGGAAGCACATCCTCCGGGCGCAAAGCTGATTTCGACCGGACTGCCCGTTTTCCCGATCTACTACACGAACGACGATTGCGCCCAGCGGCGAATCGGCAGCGACTCAAGGCTGACGTTCACGGCGCCGGCCGATGGTGAGTACCTGGTCCGGGTGCGCGATTCGCGCAGTGCGAGCGGCGAGGAATTCGGCTATCGACTTACCGTTCGGCGACCTGTCCCCGCGTTCAATGTGAATGTCGGCGGCGGCGATAAGCCGGCGGCCGGCAGCGGCGACGAGTTCACGGTATCGGTCGAGCGCATCGATGGTTTTGACGACGCGGTGACGGTCGAGATTTCAAATCTGCCTGAAGGGTTCACTGCCTCGTCGCCCGTGGTGATTCAGCCGGGGCACCGCGACGCGCAGGGCGTTCTGTTTGCCGCGGCGAATGCCGAACAGCCGACGGAGGAGGCCTTGAAGCAGATCAAGGTGCAAGCCAAGGCGATGATCGGAAATTCCGAGGTCGTGAAGGACGTGAATGCCTTTGGCGGACTGAAGCTGGCGGAGAAGCCAAAGCTGTTGGTACGGCTGGAGCCTGCGGAGTTGACGATCGCGCCCGGTTCGACCGTGACGGCGACCATCAAGGTGGAGCGAAACGGCTATGACGACCTGATCAAGTTCGAGGTGCAGAACCTGCCGCATGGGATCATCGTGGACAACATCGGGTTGAGCGGGGTGATGATGCCCAAGGGCGAGAACGAGCGGCAGATCTTTCTCACCGCCGATGCCTGGGTGCCGGAGACCGATCGGCTGTGTTTCGCCGTGGAGCAACAAGTGGGCGGGCAGTGCTCGCCGCCGGTGATGGTGCATGTGCGTAAGCCCAGCACGCTGGCGGAAGCGAAGTGAACCGAACCCACCGCATGAATAGCATCGCTTTCAAACTTGCGTTGTTCGTCAGCATGCACCTGCTGTATGGCGCGCTCGTAGCGTGGTTTTATGATGATCAGACGTCACGCTACGTGCTGCTTTGGCTGCTGCCGCCGCTGGTCGCGTTTGGGCTGGGAGTGTGGATTCTGTACCACACGTTTCCCGCCGAGTGGGACTGGGCGGCCCGGTGGAGCGCCAGCGTGGGGACGGCAATTCTCTGTGCGGGCGTGACCTTCAACGTGGCGATCGCTCTGTCAGGCATTGTGCACGGCGCGTGATTGAGCCGAAAGGCACCCAGCAATTGCTTCGAACCTAGAACGCGTCGTCGCTTGACAGTTCCTCTGCACGGGCTGCATATTGATTGCTGTTTTAGACTTGCGGCGGCAACTCTTTTCGACCGTGGCCATTGGCGGGGAAGTAAGCGTGAAAGACTTCGAGTTTCAAACGGCCACCACGGTGGATGAAGCGGTCAGCCTGCTCGCTGCCAGAGGAGATCGCGCCCGGGTGCTTACCGGCGGCACCGATCTGATCGTGCAGCTTCGCGAGAACCTGCGCGAGGCCGACCTGGTCGTGGACGTGAAGAAGATTCCCGAGCTGATGGAGTATCGGCTCACGGAACAGGGGCTGCTGCTCGGGGCCGGCGTACCTTGCTACCGGCTCTACGGTGACGAGGCAATTTGCAAGGCGTATCCGGCACTCGTGGACTCGGCACGGATCATCGGCGGCTGGCAGATTCAAAGCCGGGCCAGCATTGGCGGCAACCTGTGCAACTCATCGCCCGCGGCCGATTCGGTTCCGACGCTGATCGCATACGATGTTGTTTGTCATATTGCCGGACCCGAAGGGCGGCGCACGGTGCCGGTCGCAGAGTTCTGCACCGCACCTGGCAGAAACGTCCTCAAGCGAGGCGAACTGCTCACTTCGCTGGAATTTCCGGCCGCGGGCAAGCACAGCTCGGGCGCTTACCTGCGATTCATTCCGCGCAACGAAATGGACATCGCGGTGGTGGGCGCGGGAGCGTGGGTGCAATTGGACGCGAAGGGCGAAACGATCGAGCGCTCCCGGCTGGCACTCGCGGCGGTGGCGCCGACGCCGCTTTTCCTGGCCGACGCTTCCGCTTCGCTGGCCGGCAAACCGGCCACCGCCGAAACCTTTAAGCAAGCGGGCGAAATGGCGAGCGCGATCGCCAAACCGATCAACGATAAGCGTGGCACGGTCGAATATCGCAAGCATCTGGCCGGAGTGCTCGTGGAGCGTTCGCTGGCCGGCGCGGTGCGCCGAGCTCGCGGCGAAACGTGGGATCCGCACGAGTAGCCGGTTTCCGTCATCCTTGGTAGCCCCATAACGAGCGATTGATCAAAGCCAAAAGGATTCATCTGTGGTTCGAAAAACACACGTCGCGACAACGATCAACGGCGAGCCGGTCGAGTTCTTGTGCGAAGCTCGGCAGAGCCTGCTGGAAGTGCTGCGCGAGACGGTTGGCCTGACCGGTTCGAAGGAAGGCTGCAACAACGGAAACTGCGGGGCGTGCACCGTGCTGCTCGATGGGCAGCCAGTAGATAGCTGCCTGGTGCTGGCGGTCGAGGTGGATGGCGCCCAGATCACCACGATCGAAGGGCTGGCCAAGGATTCGCATCTGCACCCGATTCAGCAGTGCTTCCTGGAAGACGCGGCCTTGCAATGCGGCATTTGCACGCCGGGGTTCATCATGTCGGCCAAGGCCTTGCTCGACCGCAATCCGAACCCGAGCGAGCACGCAATTCGCTTCCAGTTGGCGGGGAATCTGTGCCGCTGCACGGGCTACGACAAGATCATTCGGGCCGTGCAGGATTCGGCGAAACGGATGGCGGAGCAGACGAAGTAGGACCTGACCCTGGGCAGAGTAGCGTGGCTACACCATAGCGGAGAAAGCACGAATGACCCCGAAGTCGGAACAGAAAAAGTTCAAAGTCATTGGTACGCGGCCGATTCGTCATGACGGAGCCGACAAGGTTACCGGTCGCGCGGTCTACGGAGCTGACTTGCGACTGTCAGGGCTCGTGCACGGCAAGATCCTGCGCAGTCCGCATGCGCATGCCAGGGTGAAGTCGATCGACACTTCCGCGGCCGAGAAACTGCCTGGCGTGCTGGCCGTCGCGACGCGGGCCGACATGCCGGATCTGAAGGACAAGATCGCGGACCTGGGCGAAGGGTCGGTAAACCTTGCTCATCTGGGCGCGAACGTGCTGGCTCATGACAAGGTGTACTACAAGGGGCACGCCGTGGCGGCCGTGGCGGCAGCGAATCCGCACGTGGCCGAAGAAGCGGTCAAGCTGATCAAAGTCGACTATGAAGTGCTGCCGGCCGTCACCTGGGTGATGGACGCGATGAAGGACGACGCCCCGCTGCTGCACAGCGACGTCTTCACCAAGAGCATGGGCAAGAAGTCGTCCAAGCCCAGCAACGTGCCGACGCACATCCACTTCGAAAAGGGCAATATCGAAGAGGGCTTCAAAGCAGCCGACGTGATCGTCCAGCGCGAGTTCAAGACCGCCAGCGTGCATCAGGGGTACATCGAGCCGCATGTCTCCACGGCGCTCTGGAATCAGGACGGGCACGTGACCGTGTGGACCGCCACGCAAGGCGCCTTCACCGCGCGCGCTCAAACGGCCGAGCTGTTACAGATTCCTGTTTCGCAGGTGACCGTCGTTCCCTGCGAGATCGGCGGTGGCTTTGGCGGGAAGATCGCCGTCTACCTGGAACCAGTCGCTGCCATGCTGAGCCGCAAATGCGGCCGGCCGGTAAAAATGGTCATGACTCGCGAAGACGTGTTCGAAGGAACGGGTCCCACGCCGGGCTCGTTCATGCGGGTGAAGCTGGGCGCGACCAAGGACGGCAAGCTGGTGGCTGGAGAAGCCTGGCTGGCTTACGACGCGGGTGCGTTTCCGAGCGGGGTAATCGGGCCGGGCGCGATGTGCGTGTTCAGTTGCTACGAGCTGCCGCACGCCAAGGTCGATGGTTACGACGTCGTGAACAATAAGCCGAAGACGCAGGCTTACCGTGCTCCCGGCGCAACGCAGGCGGCCTTCGCCTGCGAGACGGTGATCGACGAGTTGGCCGAGAAGCTCAAGATCGATCCGATCGAGTTTCGGCTGAAAAATGCGGCGAAAGAAGGGACTCGCCGCGTTGACGGACCGGTGTATCCTCGCGTGGGACTTGTCGAGACGCTTGAAGCAGCCAAGAGCAGCCCGCACTGGAAGAGCAAGCTCGAAGGCAAGTATCGCGGCCGGGGGATCGCCAGCGGGTACTGGTTCAACATCGGGCTCAAGAGCAGCGTCGCGGCGAACGTCAACAACGATGGTACCGTCAGCCTGATCGAAGGTTCCACCGACATTGGCGGCACGCGCACGAGCATTGCCATGCAGTTTGCCGAGACGCTGGGCATCACGGCCGAAGCCGTGCACCCGCGTGTCGGCGATACCGACAGCGTGGGCTACACCGACTTGACTGGCGGAAGCCGCACGACGTTTGCCACGGGACTTGCCGCACATGAGGTGGCCCTGGACATCCAGCGGCAGATGACCGAGCGAGCGGCGATCCTCTGGGAGTGCGAGGCTTCACAGGTGCAGGTCGAAGATGGCGTGTACTGTCACAAGGACAAGAAGTTCACGTTCGCCGAGCTGGCCGGACAGCTTGGCCATACTGGCGGGCCGGTAGTCGGCCGTGCAACGGTGAGCCCCGAGGGAGCCTCGAACGGATTTGGCACGCACATGGTGGATGTCGAGGTGGATCCTGATACGGCGAAGGTGACGATCTTGCGCTACACGGCGATTCAAGACGCCGGGCGGGCGATTCATCCCAGCTATGTCGAAGGGCAGATGCAAGGCGGCGCGGTTCAGGGCATCGGTTGGGCGCTGAACGAGGAATATGTTTACAACGATCAGGGGCGGATGGAGAACGCCAGTTATCTCGACTACCGGATGCCGACGGCACTGGACGTGCCGGCGATTGAAACGATCATCGTCGAGGTGCCGAATCCTGCGCATCCGTATGGCGTCCGCGGCGTGGGCGAGACGCCGATCATTGCTCCGCCGGCCGCGATTGCCAACGCGATCTATGCCGCGACCGGCGTGCGGATGACCGAGTTGCCGATGTCGCCGCCGCGGCTGTGGGCGGCGATGACCAAGGGCAAAAATACCTAGCGCGGTAAGTCGATGGCCACGGTCTACATTCCCAGCCAATGGCGCGACTTGACCGGCGCAGTCGATCGGCTGGAACTGCCGGGACGCAACCTGCGCGAGATCGCGTCCGGGCTCGAATCGCGCTTTCCAGGCATCGCCGAGCGCCTGGTCGAAGGGGAGGCGATTGCCGCTGGGCTGGCAGCGTCGATCGATGGCGCAATCGCGTCGCGGGGGATGTATTCGCCGGTTGAGCCGACGAGCGAGATTCATTTCCTGCCGGCGATCGGCGGCGGGTGAAGTTGCCTGGCGATCACTCGTGCGGCGGCGCGTCCTCGGAATGCTCAGCTTCGCCGCGAGCAGCTCCCTCTTCAGCAGCCGCGGCTACTTCTTCGGGATCGGGAGCAGCCGCCCGGGCCGCGAGCGCCGATGCGATGGCAGATTGCAGTGCGGGTCCGAAAGTTTTCAGCAGCGTCGCGCCCACGGATTGCAGCATGCCGCCGCGGCGCGGGCGAGTTTCCTCCTCGGCCGAGATTTGCTTGATCCGCTCGGCAATTTGTTCATCGGCGAGGGTCCGCTCCAACAACGCAGGCTCGGTATCATTCTCTGCATGCCGCTTCGGACGGAGCGCCGAAGCGAGCAGGAAACCGGCGGCAGCCGAAGCGCCAACCGTGGCCCAAGGGTATTTCTGCGCCCAGGCGCGAATGTCCGCACCGTCTTTGAGTGTCTCACGCATGCGGGCCAGCGTGTCTTCGATGGCCAGGCGCGCGGCGGCGGCTTGATCGTCGAGAAACTGTGCTTCCGACTTCGCGGCGTCAGGCTTGTGTTCGGGGGCGCTCGCTCGCATCGTGTCCGAAGCGTGCTCGCTGGGCTTGGTGTCGGCGTTCATACTTCTGTACCGTTTGCTTGCGGAAGCGGGTTTGGAGCGTCGAGAGCGCGAGAACCATGCCGGCTGCCAGCAACAGGATAAAACCGCCGCCGGTGATGAGGTAGCCCGCCCAAAGTCGCTCGCCGAGTGCTTGGCCAATGAGTTGTGCGAGCCCTAACAGGGCCAGAACGGTCGCTGTGATCACGCTGGCAACGGCGACGCTCGCGGCAACCAAGCCGATCGCCATCCAGAGTGCTGCACGGCGGATTGAGGAGGTTAGCGCGTCCTTTTTGGCTGACGCGTAGAGCCGGGCGTAGTCTGCCAGTTCTTCCAACTGAGCTTGAAAATGGCGGAAGGCCTCGGGGCCTTTGCCGGCGCCATTGGCGTGCACGTCATCCTCTTCGGCGAAGGCACCGTGGGCGGCGTCGCCAAAGCTCGTCCTGTCGAAGCGACCTGCGGGCATCATGCGCCTCCAGACTCGACTCGGAAGGGGCACATTCCGTGGAATGAGGCCCCCACAGAGTCGGTATTCGTAATCCAATTAGCGGCGAAAGAACAGTCCCAGCAGCATACCCGCTCCTGCGGCGATCAGCACGGATTTGAGCGGATTGCGCGTGATGCGATCCTCAATGTCCCCCTGAAAATCGGTGACACATTGCCGGGCGGAGTCGCCCAGATCCTGCACGCGTTGCTGGGCTTTCTCGCCGAGTGCCTGAGCTTCCAACTGCAACTCATGAAAGGCGTTCCGTGTATGGCTTCCGATTTGATTTCCAACTCGGTTCTTGTGATTCGGCATGGCAAAAGTCCTCCAACGGTCTGGAATGTTTGCTGCAACTGGCAGCCGAGCGGTCATGTTGCTCCTTCGACGAGCGTTGGCCTGACCGCGGATACTGGCGTCTCGGGAAAGTTAGCACGCCTGATCCCAGCGACCCGGGTTTGGACCCAGCGCTCGCGGCACGATACTTCCAGATTGCAAAATTCGCGCCGAAAATAGGGACTCACCCGGGCCCGAGAGGCCTGATTCAGCGACTTTGCGGGTTCTGCCGCCTGGAGTAGCGGGGCGCGGGAGAGTTCGGCAAACTTGCCCATGGGGCGCTTGAGATGTGCGGTCCGAGTCTAGTAAGTTTGGAGCAACCTCACGAATTGCATCGAAGTTCCGTCAGGCCGCCCCTCCATTGAATCGTCTCCGCTTTTTGATCCTCCTGCTCGGCCCGTTGCCGATCGTCGGCTCCTCGTGGGTCGTCTCGGCGTGGTTCAAATCCGAACCGCGAGCGGTCGTCATGCGCAACAGCCTTTTGCCTGGACACTTCGGAGAGTGGGCCCAATACACTGCGGCGCCGGCGGAACCATTGGATCCGAGCGGACTGTTAGAGAGGGAGTGCGATCGCCGCGCGGATCAGTGGTCCGAACGACTGGGAACCGACTGTGCGGTGCTGGTACGAACGCCATTCGTCCTGGCGGGGGACTTCTCGGAAGCGGAACTTGAGGAGCTGCACGAACAGACGATTCAGCCCGCGATGCAAGCAATGCACCGCTCGTACTTCGACATCGAGCCGAGCGAGCCCGTGAGCGTGCTGGTATTTCGCGGCGAGTTGAGTTACGAGCAGCATTGCGAACGCCTGTTCGGCGAGCGCGGCATTTCAATCTATGGCTATTACAAACCGAAGCAGCGGACGCTCGTGCTGAATCTGGGCACTGGCAAGGGAACGCTGCTGCACGAGCTAACGCACGCGCTGGCCGACTTTGACTTCCAGGAGATGCCGGACTGGCTCAACGAAGGGCTGGCGAGTTTGCACGAGCAGTCGCGGTTTCGCGACACGGGCGACGGGCCTTGGATCGAGGGGCTGGTGAACTGGCGGCTGAAAGGCTTGCAGGAAGTCGCCGCGGCGGGGCAGCTCGGTTCGCTGCGACAGTTGCTCGAGAATCCGCAGTTCCGGGGACACGGCGAAGGAACGAACTACGCCCAGGCTCGCTACTTCTGCCTGTTCATGCAGCAGCAAGGTGTGCTGGCGGCTTTCTATCGGGCGTTTCGCGATCGATACTCGGACGACCCGCGCGGGATGCGGACATTGGCCGAGGTGTTTCCGGCCACGGACCTGGATGAACTCGACCGCGAGTTCAAGCGGTGGATGCTGAGCCTGAAGCCGGTGGAGTAGGCCGGCTGCCGGACAGCAGTTGCCGTAGTTTAGTTGCCGTCTTTGGTCGCGGTGGTTTCGGTCCAGGATGGCGGATCACTGGCCGGGAAGGATTCGTCCGAGGCCTCGTTCACGGGATCGTTGAAGTCGCGGGTGTCGTCAAGCGCTTTCGCAGGGGCAGGCGACTGGGGCTTGACGGCAGGCTGAGGAGGCTTGGTCTTCTTGCTGGACATGGTTCCAACTCCCTGTGCTTTGGGGGACGTCAATTTGCTTTCGGGAATCATAGGAGACCCAGCAAGCGATGGCAAACTTGCGGGCGCCTGCGGCTGTTATACTTCGCTCGCCCGGAGCATGACACTTTGCCGAAGCTTCCGATCGAGGACACAACTTGCTTGCGGATTATTTACTGCTGTGCGTGGCGGCCTTTCTGGCTGGCGGGGTTAATGCCGTGGCCGGTGGTGGAACGCTGCTCACCTTTCCGGCGTTATTTGCCGCGCTAGGTTCGACGACGGAAGTGGCCGTCGTGGCCAATGCCACCAGCACCGTGGCGCTCGTGCCGGGGGCCATCGCAGCGCTGTTTGGTTACCGCGAAGAGATCGTTCACCAGCGCCGCTGGGCGCTGATACTGCTTGGGCCGAGCCTGGCGGGCGGACTGCTTGGCTCGCTGCTCTTGGTGTGGCTGCCGAGCAAGACGTTCGCGGCGCTCGTGCCCTGGCTGATCCTGACCGCTGCGCTATTGTTCGCGCTGCAGCCGACGATTTCACGCTGGGTCGGAATCGGCGCCGCACAGCCGGGCGGCGGGACATCGCCCAAGCCGCACTCCCCGGCCCTGTTCGCCGCCATGCTGGGGTTTCAGTTCCTGGTAGCTGTGTACGGTGGATACTTTGGAGCGGGGATCGGAATTCTGATGCTCAGTGCGCTCGCGCTGATGGGGCTCGAAGACATTCACCAGATGAACGCCGTGAAGACCCTGCTCAACCTGGTGATCAACGGGACGAGCGTGATCGTGTTCGTGGCCAGCGGCCTGGTCGAGTGGCGGTTTGCAATCGCGATGGCGGCGAGTTCCATCGCCGGAGGTTATCTGGCCGCGCGGACCGTGCGCCAGGTGAATAAGCGGCTGGTGCGACTGGTAATCGTGGGCATCGGCTTCGCTCTGGCGGGCTACTACTTCTATCGTGAGCTGCTAGCGTAAACGGCGAATAATCGCAGCCGGTCGCTCAAACGGCGTATCGCTCGAGCAGTCCTTTGGCGATGATCAGCCGCTGCAGTTCGTTGGTCCCGCCGCCGATGATCAGCAGGGGCGCATCGCGATAGTAGCGTTCGACGTTGAGGTCTTTCGAATAGCCGGCGCCGCCGTGGATGCGCAGAGCTTCGAGCGCGACCTCCTGGGCCGTTTCGGTGGCAAAGAGCTTGGCCATGCCGGCCTCCAAGTCGCAACGCTCGCCGCGGTCTTTCTTTTCAGCAGCAGACCGTACCAGCAGCCGCGCCGCTTCGATCCGGGTGGCCATGTCGGCAAGTTTGTTCTGGATTGTCTGGTGCTGACAGATCGGTTTGCCGAACGTGTGTCGCTCCTGGGCATAGCGAATTGCATCTTCAAAGGCTGCGCGGGCGAGCCCCACGCCGCGAGCCGCAACGTTCAGTCGCTCACTTTCAAGGCCGGCCATGATCTGCTTGAAGCCGCGTCCCTCGACGCCGCCGATCAGATTGGCTTCTGGGACGAAGAAGTCATCGAAGAACAACTCGCAGGTTTCGACGCCACGGTAGCCGAGCTTGTCGATATCGCGACCGACGGTGAAGCCGGGAGCGCCCCTTTCGATGATGAACGCCGAGATGCCGGCATGCGGAGGATTGGCCTGGGGATCAGTTTTGGCGGCCAGCACGAACGTGTTGCCGTAACGGCCGTTGGTGATCCACATCTTCGAGCCGCGGACCAGGTAGCCGCCTTCGGTACGCGTCGCAGTCGTGCGGATGCGCTGGACGTCGGTGCCGGCGTCCGTTTCAGAAAGCGCCAGACCGCCCCGGCGCAGTCCGCTGGCCAGTTCAGGAAGATAGCTTTGCCGCTGCATCTCGGTGCCGAAGCGGTGGATGATGTCGCAGATCACCGAATGCGTGCCCAGCGGTCCGACAAGGCTCATCCAGCCTCGCGCGAGTTCCTCAATAACGAGCGCGAAGGTGATCGCATCGAGGCCGAGCCCGTCGTACTCCGTCGGCACGTTGCAGCCGAACAGGCCGAGATCGCGCATTCGATCGACGAGTGCCTGCGGGTATTCGTCGGCATGCTCGAGCTTGGCCGCAACGGGCAATACCTCACGCTCGACGAACTGCCGGATACCGCGCACGACGTCCTGGCGGATTTGATCGTTGGTGGTCATTCTTGCCGCCTCACACAGGTCGATTAGTGGCGCTTGCTGAAGCTCTTCAACACGAATCGATATCCTATCGCGGAATCGTGTCAAATGGATGCGGAGCTCGCTCGCAAAGTGCGCAGCGGGGCACTGATATGCGGCGGCAGAATCGGCGCCGGCGTGATGCGCAAGAGCGCTGAGCGCGAAAAGGTCAGTTCCAGTACCAACCGCTTGCCGGGGCAGCCGCACGGTCGCGAACGGCTGCCAACTCGGCGGCGGTTTCGAACTTCGCCAGCGGGGCGAAAGGGTTGATCAGGACGCCGCCCGAGACGCTGAGAACCCAGGCGCCTTTGTGGCGGAGGGCACTGGCCTGCGAATCGACCTGCTGCGGGGCATGGTACGACTCGACCGGGACTTCGTCGCTCACGAGCAGCGACATGTTCCAGCCCGACTTCTCGGCCAGATTCTCTTTGGCGATCAAGGCTGCGAGCACGGCCAAGTCGATGCAGTTGCGGAGCTGACCGAAAACGGCGTCCTGTTGCGACAGTTCTTCGTAGTTGGCGGTCATCAGGTCCGACCAATTACGGGCGAGCGTGTCGTGCTTGCCCGAGGCTTGGCGCTGGCCATTGGCATCCAGGAACTGATCCTCGGTCATGGCCTTGACGCCGATCTCGCGGAATTCGAAGGCCAACCCATCGGCATCGGCGACGATGGCGTCGAACTTGGGTTCCAGCCACCAGCGCGGGTGCATATTCACGCCGCGAGCGCTCTTGATCATGCTCAGGTAGCTAGGGAGCTGGCGAATCGGCGACTGTTCGAAGCCCATTGCGATGCGTTTCATGCGATAATCGGCGGCCACCAGCACGCGTGCAAAGTGGCTCGTCGTGGGAACGCCCTTGACGGTAATCGTCTGCGGGCCGACGGCTTGTTCAAGCTGATCGAGAATCGGCTGGATGTTGTCGCCAGGGTTCGTGAGCCGCTTAAGGAGCGCGGCCGAGCGGGCGAGTCCTTCGTTCGAGGGATCGATCGAGCACGAGATGCCGGTCGCTTGAGCGGCATTCGTCGATCGCAGAGCGACGAGCAGATCATCGAGCAACAACACGGGTTGATCGGTGGTGATGCCGACGACTTCACCGAGCGCATTGAGCTTCCAGCCTTCGGCCGGTCCTGCGATCACGATGTCGCCGCGTTCGGGATAAACGAAAACGTACTGAATCCGCTGCAGGCCACCGAGATAGCGAATCTCGTCAGTCAGCGGCGTGCCGGCCTTCTGATGCTCAGCAATCGCGGCTTCGAGCCCGCGGAGCGAGATCTTGCGGAGGCTCTTGTCTTTCAAAGCGCCCGGCACGCCGGCAAAGTTATCCTGGCGGAATTGCTTGAGTGCATTGAGCTGATCGGTCTGGATGGTCGAGAGGATGCCGTTGGCGTCGATCGATACACCACCGACCTGCTGGTTGACGAACTGGGCGCGGGCAGACGATGTCATCAGCGCCAAGACGACCGGAGTAAGGGCCAGGAGTTTGGCAACGGGCGACGACAAGTGACGGCGGAACGACATGGATGATCCCCTGGAAATGCCGCGCGACGTCGAACGACGTGCACAGGCGCCTGCTCTCTTTTCCCGAATCGCGCTTTTCTGCCAGCGAATTGCACGGCGAGTGCCGTCCGAAAGCAGGCGGGCGAGCGTCGCCCTAAACTGCTTGCTGGATAACGAATAGGATAATTCGGAAGTCTGGGTCGGGCAAGCAAAATCCACGCGAACCACAGCGCGGGTCGCCGTTCAAAGGTCGAGTTTTCCCGGCGTTTTTCAGGCGTTCGAGTAGTGATATAGCAGGATTCCCGCTGCGATGCCGACGTTCAGCGAATCGGTGCCCGGCTGCATCGGGATCGTTATGCGGTGGTCGGCAAAGTCCTGCCACTCGGCCGACAAGCCGTGTCCCTCGCAGCCTAGCAGCAGGGCGAGTTTTTCGGGGCGCGGCAAGGCGTCAAACGAGGCCGCTTCCGGGGCCGTTACCGTCGCCCAGACTTGCAAGCCGTCGGACTGCCGAAGAAACGCCAGATCGGCCGGCAAATCAGTGCAGCAAGCGATTGGAACTTGGAAGGCCGCTCCCATTGAAACCCGCAGTACACGGCGGCTGTACGGATCGCAGCAGCCAGGGCCCAGAGCTACGCCGGCCACGCCAAATGCCGCCGAAAGCCGCAGGATGGTCCCCAGATTCTCGGGGTTGTGCACTTCAGGGGTCACGACCACCAGCACGGGGCCAGGCCGATCGCAGATCTTCCCCAGATCGGCGGATTCGGGCCGACAGCCAAATGCCAGCACTCCACGATGGAAATTGAAGCCGACGATCTGCTCGATCAGCGCGTCGGCCACGACAAGTAGGGAGACCTCCGGGCCCACGAGCGGACGAAACTCGTCGAGGTAGCGTTCCGTCATTAGCAGAGACCGAACTTGTAGCCCGCTTCCTATCAGCCGGTGGGCGAGTTTGTCCCCCTCGGCAATCAGAGTCTCGGACCAGCGAGTCGCATTGGTCGCTTTGAGATCTCGAAAAGGGGTAAGCCGTGGGTCGAGAGGATCGGCGATGAAATCCAGCGACATGGTTCACCTGCGATCAGCTCGTGGCACTTCGGCCAGGGTGACCAGGAGGACTGGGAATTAACGTGGGTCGATAAAGCTCGCTTTATCGGTAGGCTTCGCGCAATCGTTAAAGTCAGCCCGTTTTATTGGCCGACCCTACCCAACGAAGCGCGGTGGAGTCGCACTGCGCTCGGGGCAAGATCGCACGTCCTGACCACTGTAACCCCTGGACGACCTGGCGGCAAAACGTGCAAGCGATGAACGTAACGACGAACCGAAGCCTGCGAACGATCTGCTATCTGGGCCTGCTGGCGTGCCTGTTTGGCTCGCTGTCTGGCTGCAGCCGGCAGTTGTTCAGGCTGCGCGCGGATAAGGAAGTCAAATACCTGATCACGCAGAAGTCGAACGACCCGCGATGGCAGTATCTCAACTACACGATTGGGATGGATCCGCGTTCCCGCTACTTCGATCCGACCGATCCGGACTGTCCGCCGATGCCGTACGACGATCCGGCGTCGAACCGCTACATGCATTGCGTGGCCGGGCGCAAGCAGTGGCCCTGCTGGGACATGAACGGGCACTGGTACTACCTGGAGAATCCGCGCTGGAAGGATCTGCTGACGCAGTACAACGAGGTGACCGAGGACGGGGCGATCAAGCTCACGATGAATGGCGCGGTGTGCCTGGCGCAGGTGCATTCGCCGCAGTACCGGCAAGAAGTGGAAACGATCTATCTTTCGGCGCTCGACGTCAGTACCGAACGCTTTCGGTTTGACGTGCAGTTCTTCGGGAATTCGGACACGATCTTCGATCACCAAGGGCAACTGCGCAATCCGGGGCTAGGTGAACAGAACACGCTGAGGCAGGTTTCCGAATTCAACGTGAACCGCGAATTCTCGGCGGGCGGTGAACTCGTGGTGGGGATCGCGAACTCGATCGTCTGGCAGTTTGCCGGACCGGACACAAATAACAGCAGCTCGTTGATCAATCTCGGCTTTATTCAACCGCTGCTGCGCAATGGCGGGCGCGCGTTCGTCATGGAACGCTTGACAATCGTCGAGCGTGCGCTGCTTGCCAACCTCAGAGCGATGCAATTCTATCGCCAGGGATTCTATACCGAAGTGACGATTGGCGCATCCGCGGGTTCCGGTCCCCAGCGTCAGGGTGGTTTCTTCGGCGGCACGGGTTTGACCGGGTTTAGCGGTCAGGGCGCCAGCGGCTTCGGCGGCGTCGGTGGCGGCACGTTCGGCATTCAGGGCGGCGGCGGCGGTGGCGGCGGTGGCGCTTCGGCAGGCGCCGGATTCGTGGGTGGTGGCGCCGGCACGGTCGGTGGATTCGTGGGGTTATTGCAGCAGAAGCAACAGATCGCCAATCTGCAGCTAAACCTGAACTCACTGCTCAGCACTCTGGGCCTGCTGGAGGCAAACCTCGACGCGGGTCTAATCGACATCGTGCAGGTCGATCAGTTCCGCCAAAACATCGAGTCAACCCGCGCCACGCTGCTCCAGGCGCAGGTCGGTTACCAGAACAATTTGGACTCGTTTAAGGCGGGTACGCTCGGCCTGGCGCCGGATACCAAGATCGCACTGGACGACACGATGCTCGGTCAATTCCAGTTCCTTGACCCGGATACGGTTGGCGTCCAGCGGATGATCGACGAGTTCGTGCGCATCGTCGGCGAGTTGCCCGAAGAGCCGAACCCAAGGGATCTTCTGAAAGCGGGTGAGACTCTCGCAGAACTTCGCGTTCGACTGGCCGCGCAATTTCAATCGGCACGCGGCGACATGGAAAAGCTTGAGGCCGCGGTGCCCGAACGCGAGAAGACCATGAACGATTCGGAGCGGCGCGGCTTCGAGGACGAGCGGCGAAAGCTCGAGGATAGCATGGCGGACGTCGAGAACCGCTTTGCCGACACGGAGGGCTCGCTGCAGAACGTCCAGGCTAGCCTCGCTTCCGGGGCGGGTGATCAGGTGCTCGATGAGATCGTGGCGCTCGGGGTGGGCCTCTCCGGACTCACGCAAGAGCTGGCGCTGATCAAGGCGCGGGCGCGTCTTGAAACGGTTACGATTCCGCACATCGAGCTCGACGGAGAGCGAGCGCTCAACATCGCCCGGGCAAATCGTCTTGACTGGATGAACAATCGGGCGAGCCTGGTGGATCAGTGGCGCTTGATCACTTACAACGCCAACCTGCTCAAGGCGGGGCTCGACCTGACGTTCGACGGCGACATTGGCACGGTGGGTAACAATGGCGTGGCATTCAATGGCAAGGACGGAAGTCTGCGGGTGGGCGTGGCGTTCGACGCGCCGTTTACACGCCGGTTGCAGCGCAACGACTATCGCTCGGCCTTGATCTTTTACCAGCAACAGCGGCGCGCCCTGTACCAATACCAGGACGGTATTAACCTGTCGCTGCGCGCTATCCTCCGCTCGCTCGACCAATTGGAAACGAACATGGAGATTCAGCGGCGGGCGGTGGTGATCGCCGTTCGCCGGGTGGATAAGACACGCGAGGATCTGAACAAGCCGCCAGCGCCGGTGGAGCCGGGAATGCCGGTCGAAGCACTTGGTCCCACGGTGGGGCAGAACCTGATCTTCGCCTTGAACGACCTGACAAATGCGCAGAACAATCTGATGAGCGTGGTGTTGAATTACTATGAGACCAGGATGCTCCTGTATCGCAACCTGGGGATCATGGAGCTTGACGATTGCGGAATGTGGATTGAGCGGCCGATCGAGGACTCGGAGGTCCTGAGTGAGGCGGAATGTCCACTGCCGCCGGGAGTTCCGGGGGAATGGTTTGACGAAGCCGGCGTGGACCCGCGCGAGGCAGGTCCTGCCGAAATCGAATCGGACGGTAGTTTGCTGGAGGGCACGGCGCCAGTGCGGCAGGTTCGGGCGAACGCGGCCCGGGGCCACTTTGCCGGGTTGATTCCCAGCACGGACGTGCGGAGCCAACGCCTCGAGCAAGGGGCCGTCCAGCAAGGCTCTGCCCGGCTGACCGCCGCGAGCCAACCTTCGCCGGGGGTGCCGCTACTCTGGACCGTTCGCCAGGCCTCGCATGACGAAACAGAAAACGACCAATCAACCGCTGCTGACGAGCGAGGCCTCTCGCCGCGTGGAACGCTTACTCCCACAGACGAACCATCGCTGGTGCCCGCCTCGGGCGGCGCTGCGGGTGCCGAAATCGGGCCGGTGCAGCTGCGTCGATGATGCCTGCAGGCAGGTAGAAACTCGGCGTAAGTCGAGAAGCTGGCTTGAATTCGCTCCTGCAAGCAGCGACAATGATGGGGCGGCGCACTCCCTCGCGCCGAGCGCCTCCCACCTGACGACTTCCCGCCCCGACCGCGTTTGCAGACCAGCAGACCGGCATGGCCCCAAACCCGAGGCTCGAAGATGAGCACTACCACCCGGGAAGATCAGCAGCATTCCTCGAAGTTTGCTGCGATCGTGCAAAGTGTGGCGAACGGGAATAGCTCCCCGCCCCCGCCGCCCAAGCGCCGGAAGCTGCGTATTCCCCGCTGGCTGTGGGTTGGAAGTCTCGCCTCGGTGGCCGCGGTGGTGGCCTTCATGACGCTGGGAACCAGTCTGTTGTCCAGCTCGACACCAACCGGCCGGGTGCTGTCCGAACGTGCTCGGCGGATGGACATGGTCGTCTCGATCGCCGAGGACGGCACGCTGCAAAGTTCGCATAACGTGGATATCAAATGCGAAGTTCAAGGCGGTAGCACGATTCTGTGGATCATTCCGGACGGCACTGAAGTCCGCAAGGGCGAGGAACTTGTACGGCTCGACTCGGCCGGCATTCAAGAGAAAATCGATTTGCAGCGGATCGCCTATGAAAAGGCGAAAGCGATCAAGATCGAGGCCGAGAAGACTTTTGAGTCGGCCAAGATCTCCGTGCAGGAATATATCGAAGGCATGTTCGTCCAGAACTTGCAGACATTGCAAGTTGCCGCCACGGTTGCCAAGGAGAATCTGGAAAGCGCCCGCAATTCTCTGCTGTTCACGAACCGAATGCATCGCAAGGGATATGTGACCACCCTGCAGCGCGACGCCCAGGCGTTCGCCGTGCAGCGGGCCCAGCTCGACTTGGAAGTGGCCGAGAAGGCCATCGAAGTGCTGGAGAAGTTCACCAAGCCCAAGACCGTCGTCGGCCTGGAAAGCTTGCGCGACGCTGCGGAAGCCAAAATGGCCTCGGAGGAAGCGGCCTTCAAACTCGAGGAAGATCGGCTCAAACGTTTGGAAGTCGAACTCGAAAAGTGTGTTATCAAGGCCCCGGCCAACGGCATGGTGGTGTATGCCAATCAGAGCGAGGGCCGCCGCAGTTCGGAATCGACGGGCATCGAGGAAGGCGCGCTGGTTCGCGAACGACAGACGCTCATTCAGCTTCCCGATCTGAACCACATGCAGGTCAAGTGCACCGTCCACGAATCCAAGGTCGACAGCCTGCAACGCGGACTGCGGGCCCGCATCAAGGTGCAGGATCGCGAGTTCCAAGGTATCGTCATCGCGGTCGCCAATCAGCCGGAGCCCAGTCAGTGGTTCTCGGGCAACGTCAAGGAGTATGCCTGTCTGGTTGCCATTGAAAGCGACCCCTCGGGTTTGCGTCCTGGCCTCACCTCGGCGGTTGAAATACTGGTGGCGAATCTGAGCAACGTGTTGAGCGTGCCCGTGCAGTCGGTGGTCGAAAAGAAGGGTCAGTACTTGTGCTGGGTCAGCGGTCCTACGGGAATCGAGAAACGCGAAGTGAAGCTGGGTATGAGCAACAACACGCGGATCGAGATCAAGGAAGGCATCAGCGATGGTGAGCTGGTGCTGTTGAACCCTCGGCTCTCGATTGCCGAAGCTCGCGAGGATGACCACTCCGAAGACCAGTACAACGTCAAGGATCGCTTCGGCGGAGACTCCCCGGCGCAGCTTCCCCCAGTTGGTCCGGACCGTTCGACGGCGGGCGGCAAAGGCAAGCGTGGCCAGCGCGGCGGCGAAGGCGGACAGGGTGGCGAAGGCGGACGGGGCGGTTCGCCTCGTGGCGAAGGCGGCGGAGCAGAAGGTGAACGCGCCCCCGGCGGAGATCGGCCCGCTGGCGGTCCTCCTCGTGGTGGCGACGGTGGCGGAGCGGCCGCGGCGACGTAATTCGCGCCTGCCCCCGGGCACTACCCCTCAGTTGCATTATTCGCAGTCCTGAGACTGCGCTCACGGGTTCCAAGATGTGGCAAATACTTAGCGTCGGTCTGAAGAGCCTGCTGTTGCATAAGCTCCGCTCGGCGCTTGCCATCCTGGGCATCCTGATTGGCGTGACGGCGGTGATCTGGCTGGTCGCGATGGGCGAAGGCGTGAGCTACCAGGCCCAGCAGCAGATCAAGGACCTGGGCGCCAATAACATCATTATTCGCAGCACGAAGCCGCCGGCCGATGCCCTGCGCGGCGGTGGGTTCATCATCGCTTATGGACTGTTGCGAGCGGACTTCGAACGCATCGTGACGAATGTGCCGACGCTGTCTCAGGCCGTGCCGATGCGCGAGATCACGCGCGAGGCACGCTATCTGGACAATGTGACCGATATTCGCCTGGTGGGTTGCACCTCAAAATACCTGGAGATGAACAACCTGCGACTTGCGCGGGGGCGTTTCATCAGCGACAAGGATCTCGAATCGGCCGATAACGTCTGCATCATTGGTGCTGACACGGCGCGAATCTTGTTTCCGTACCAGGATCCGATCGGCCAGTTCCTGCAGGTTGAGGACGCGTTCTACGTCGTCATCGGACAGACCGAGTCGAAGACCCCTTCGGCGGGGATTGGCGGCAGCATGTCGGCCCAGGACTTTAATCTCGATGTGTACATTCCGCTGGCGACGCTCAGGGCGCGAATCGGCGATATGGTCGTCACCTCGCGCGCGGGCAGCCGCGAGGGCGAGCAAGTCGAATTGAGCCAGATTACGGTCACGGTGCGCGACCTGGAGCAAGTCGACGAAACGGCGGACATCATTCGCGCCCTGCTCGCCAGGTTTCATCCGGTTCAGGACTACGCGATCGTGGTTCCCAAGGAACTTTTGCAGCAGGCTCAGGTGCTGCAGATGATGTTTAATCTGTTGTTGGTGCTGATCGCGGGCATCGCATTGCTGGTTGGTGGCATCGGGATTATGAACATCATGCTGGCGACCGTGACTGAGCGAACGCGCGAGATCGGGATCCGACGCGCCCTCGGCGCCAAGCAGCGAGATATCGTCTCGCAGTTCTTAAGCGAGACTATCGTGCTTTCGGCCACGGGGGGACTGTTGGGCGTGTTCATCGGCTTCCTATGTCGGCCGGCGATCGTGGGCACCCGAGCCCTGGTGGGAAGTCTGTTTCCGGATGTGATTTCCTCGCTCCCGCCGAACATTCAGCAGCTCGAGCCGCGCCTGGCGTGGTGGTCGATTATCGCGGCATTCTTGATTTCTGTCGGCGTCGGCGTGCTGTTCGGGCTGTATCCGGCGCAGCGCGCTGCCCGGATGGACCCGATCGAAGCATTGCGGCACGAATGAGATTACACTGGTAGCAGCGGCGGGGGCTCCTGCGCCGATGTGCGATTGAGAGGCGTTCTAGCGTGGCCGAAAACAAGATGGCAGCCCAGGTGATCGACGTCCACAAGGACTATGTCCTGAAGGGCGGGATCACGGTGCATGCGCTCCGCGGCGTTTCGATCGATTTTCCCGAAGGGGATTTCGTCGCCATCATGGGCACGTCAGGCTCGGGCAAGAGTACGCTGCTAAACTTGCTCGGCTGCCTGGACCGCTGCAGCAGCGGCAAATACATCCTGGCCGGACAGGACGTATCACAGCTTAGCGATGATGACCTATCCGAGATTCGCTGCCGGTACCTGGGTTTCATCTTTCAGTCGTACAACCTGATTGCGCAGCTCACGGTGGTCGAGAACATCGAGTTGCCGCTGTACTATCAGGGGAACACTTCGAAAGAAGCCAAGGAACATTGCCTGGCGCTCGCCGAGATGGTGGGGCTCAAGGAGCGGCTCGACCACCGTCCCTTCCAGCTCTCCGGCGGTCAGCAGCAGCGTGTGGCCATCGCCAGGGCGCTGGTGAACAACCCGCGTGTGATTCTTGCCGACGAGCCGACCGGTAACCTCGACTCGGCGACGGGCGAGGAGATCATGCAGCTCTTGGAAGCACTGAACGCCGCTGGCAAGACCATAATCATGGTCACGCATGAACCGGACATCGCGGCCCGGGCGCATCGCACGCTGCGAATGCGCGACGGCAAGCTCGAACAGCACACGCCCACGGGCGCGCTGGCGTAGGGCGGCTCATACGCTTGGGACGGGGAGAAGTCCCCTACTTCGGCCATGCTCCGCCTTCGATCGGCTTAAGCGTAAGCTTTGCCGGGTCGACTTCCACGTGCTTGATCTTCTCGCGCTTCCAGGTGTAAGTGATGTGCGCGTGACCGTCGGGCGTGCAAATCACGGCCGGATAGGAGTATTCGCCGGGCTCGGTCTCGAGCTTCAATCCGGCCTGCCAATGCTTGCCGTCCTCGGAGATGGCGAGATTCAGAGGTGAGCGGCCGCGCGGCGTGTGGTTGTAAATCAGGATGAAGCGTCCGTCATTCAGGTTGGCCCCGTCGAGACCGCTGTTGTTATTCGGCAGCTCGGTGGCGGCGAGGTCCGTCCAACTCTTGCCGTTGTCGTTCGACCACGACTCGACGATCTTGCGCTGCTGGCACCGAAATAGCATCCGCAACTTGCCCTCGGGATGGACGAGAATCGTGGGCTGAATCGTGCCAAACGTCTTGGCGTCGTTCAGCGAGTCGGTTTTCGTCCAGGTTTTGCCGCCGTCAGGCGTGAACTCCACGTGCGAGCGCCACAGATCGTGCTCCGTGCTCGAAGGACACATGAGCAGATCCTTGTGCAGGATCGGCTTGTTTTTGATCGGTCCGAGAATTCCCTCGGGCAGCCGCTCGGGCTTCGACCAGGTTCGGCCCGCGTCGTCGGAACGAATTAGCATGCCCCACCAATCGCGTGGCGTCGGGCCGACTTTGTAAAAGAGCAGCAGTTGTCCGCCGGGCATCTGGAACAGGACGGGGTTCCAGCTTGGGTAGCGTTTGGTCTCCGACTCGACGCCGTTGGCAATTTCGACTGGCGCACTCCAATTCTTGCCGTCATGACGGGAAACCCAGATGCCGACGTCGGGCTCGCCTTCGTCGGTGCCGCCAAACCAAGCCGTCACGAGGCCTTCCGGCGTCTGTTCGATCGTCGAGGCGTGGCAAGAAGGGAACGGAGCCTTCTCGTAGATGAACTCGTCGACCAGCACCGCGGGCGATTTCTCGGCGGCGGCGAGCGTGGTGGCAGAAAGGGCGATGGCGAGCAAAACGAAAAATGCAAAGCTGCGGAGCATGATGTGCGACCTCAAGCGAGCGTAACTGGCAGGCGGAATTGGAGGCCATTAGAACCAGCCCCGCGGCGCGCGGCAAGCTATTCGTGCTCGCTTTCCACGCGTGCGTCGCCATCGTCGTCGAGTTCCACCCGGATCACGTTGGGATGGCAGCAGACGGGGCAATCCTCAACAAATTCCTGCATGCCCCCTGCTGAGAAGTCGAGCGGGATCACGATCTCCTCACCACAGGAGTCGCAGATGTAACTGATTTCATCCTGCACGGTGCTGATTCGCCCTTTCTCTCAGAACCTAACTGAGTGCTTTGAGGACGGCTTCGCGGGTTTTCTCGAAACCAGCCCGGGCGATGTAGAGCGCGTCCTGGTTCCAGTACTCGCGGTTGAACACTTCGAGTGAGAGCATGCCGCGGAAGCCAATGTCGCGAAGCGTGCGGAAAAGCAAACCGAGCGGAGCGACGCCGTCGCCCGGGAAAACGCGATGGGCGTCGGTAATCTCTTCGCGCGGTGGTTCGCCGGGGTAGTCGTTGATGTGGAACACGAACATTTCAGCGCCGTTTAGCAGACGCAGATTCTCATAGGGTGTGCCGCCTTTGTAGAGATGGTACGAGTCGGCCAGAATGCAGGCGTCGGGATGGTCGGCTCCGATCGCCACATAGCTGACTTCGCTGAGCTTGCTCAAGAGTGGTGAAAAACCCCACAGTTCGAGCATCGGCACCACGCCGGCCTGCTGGCCCACTTCGAGCAGAGCCCGATAGCGGTTGGCCATCGTCGGCAGATCGGGTCGATCGTCATCGCCAATGCCAGAGGCCGGCGCCGCGATGCGTTTGCCGCCAATCTGGGCGGTAATATCCATCACGCGCTTGGCGTCTTCAAGACCGGCGGCGCGCTTGGCGTCGTCGTTCACGACCCAGGGTGAGAAGCCGATTACGCTTTCGACGGAAAGACCCAGGTCCGCGATTCGTTTGCGGAGGTCGGCGAGCGACCCGCCGGTCTTGGTGTACTCGTCGAGCTCGGCGACCCAGGGTTCGACACCTTTGAAGCCGGCCCGGGCAGCGATCTCGAGCTCTTCGACCAGCGAGAGCTTCTGGCCGCGGATTGTACTGGTGTTGAAGCAATAGCCGAATGGTTCACGCAGGGCGGGTTCGGCTTCAGCGGCCGTGGCCGTGGTAGGGTGGCTCAGCAGGGTTCCGGCGGCTGCGGCGGTGAGCGATTGGCTGAGCATCTGGCGGCGGGTTGTTGGTTCGGGCATGGATCCAGCGTGGCGGGGTCACTTTGGGTAGGTCCGGTCTCGATGCGACTAGTTTAGCTCCTCGGTGGGCGGAGTGGGATCGAGCTGACGCTTATAAGCGACGGATTCGCCAGGCCGCATGGGCGGATCGTCAGTCTGCCAGGCCACAATGTAGTGCAATAGCTCGTCGCGCCGGTCAGGATCGGTCGAGGCCGTTACGTACTTGTCGATCAGCCGCCAACCCAGTTCCAGGTACTGGTTCACGATGGCTGGGTCCGTGAGCGGAACCACCAGCCGGGTGTCTTCCAGACGCTGGATACTGGCCAGTACGTACTTCACCGTGGCCGGAGTGTCGGGCGTGGCGTCGACGACGTATTGGTTAATCAGTCGCCAGCCGAAACGGAGGTACTGATTTGCCGTTTCCTGGCACGTGGTCTCCATGACGCGCCGTGCTCCGTCGATTTTCATGGCGTTTCCAGATCAAGCTTTACAAAGAGGTTACCACTTGCCGCCGGCCGCCTCATGGTGGTCGGTTGCCAGCGCACGGCTGAAACTGATAATACGTATAGTCCTGGAAAACGAAAACCTCCTGCTGTCCCAGTCACTCGCATGCCTGACGACCTCGCCAGCTACGACTTCCTTGCGCCACAACGAATCGTTTTCGGTTGGGGACGCTGGCGCGAAGTCGGGCCATTGGCCGCGGAACTTGGCCGCAGAGCCTGGATCGTGTCGGGATCGCGGTCGCTGGAGTCGGCGGGTGTCGTGGCAGAGCTGCACGACACGTTGCGCGAGCACGGCGTGGAACCGCTCTCGCTGGCGATCTCCGAGGGAGAGCCAACGGTACCCGTGGTTGATGCGGCGGCCGCCCGGCTGCGGGCGTTGGGCGTCCATCCGGGTGACATGGTCGTGGCAATTGGCGGCGGTTCGGCGATCGATTTGGGGAAAGCGATCGCGGCGCTGGCGACGAACGATCAGGGCACATCGGTGCGTGACTATCTGGAAGGCGTGGGCAGCGGCCTCAAGCTCACGGCTGTGCCGCTACCGCTGGTGGCAATTCCCACGACCTCTGGCACGGGCAGCGAAGCCACGAAGAATGCCGTCATTTCGGTCACGAACCCGGACGTCAAGAAAAGCTTGCGAGCCGATGGACTTGTGCCTCGGCTGGTGGTGGTGGATTCTGAGCTTACGAAGTCGTTGTCGCCCCAGGTTACGGCGCACACCGGGATGGATGCGATTACGCAATTGATTGAAAGCTACATTTCGCGGCGCGCGAAGCCGATTCCGCAGGCCCTGGCGCTGCAAGGATTGAGGCTCGCACTGCCGGCCATGGTCGAGGCAGTGGAGCACGGCGGGTCGCGCTGGGCGCGCGAGTCGATGTCGCACGCGGCCTTGCTGTCTGGGATGGCCCTGGCCAATTCGGGGCTGGGCCTGGCACATGGCGTGGCCGCGGCACTCGGCGTGCATTGCGGAGTGTCGCACGGGCTGGCCTGCGCCGTGATGCTGCCAGTTGCCCTGGCGGCGAATCGGAACGTCGCGGAGCGGCAGCTTGCAGAGCTCGCGCGTGCGGCTGAAGTGTCAAGCGACGAGGACGATAGCCTGGCGGCCGAGTCACTGCTGGTCGCGATCGATGCAATCGGCAGTCGAATCGGAATTCCACGACGACTCGGCGATGTGGGCGTGAGGGCCGATCAGATTCCGACACTGGTGCGCGACTCGCGCGGAAACAGCATGGACGGCAATCCGCGAACGATTGATGACGCGGAGCTCACGCGACTGCTCGAGGAGCGGCTATGATTCGAACCGAGACGAGTCCGGTGAACCTGGTCGAGGAACGACGATGATCCTGGTCGCCGGACTTTCGCCTGCCTGGCAGCAGATCATGCGTTTCGAAGCGCTGCGGCTCGGCGAAGTGAATCGCGCTGCCGAAGTAATATGGTGCGCATCGGGCAAGGCGATTAACGTGGCCTGGGCGTTGCACACTTTGGGAGCGAACCTGGAACTCGTGTCGACGGCGGGGGGATTGACGGGCGACGCCCTTCGACGCGATGTCGCAGGGCAAGGTATTTCCGCCCATTGGATTCGTACCGCGGCGGCGACACGCGTTTGCACCACGGTGCTTGACGCCGCGGGGACGGGAATCACCGAGCTCGTTGAGAATGCGCCGGTGGTGACCGCGGCCGAGCTCGAGGCGTTCCGAAACGCCTACCTGACCCGCGTGACCAAGGCGCAGCTCGTGGTGCTCACGGGGTCCTTGCCAGGCGGCGCGCCGACGAGCCTTTATCGTGAACTCTTGGAACGGACGCCCTGCCCTGCGATTCTCGACTTTCGGGGGAAGGAGCTGCGGGAAGCGATTTCCCTAAGGCCGCTTCTGGTGAAGCCGAACCGAGAAGAGTTGGGGCACACCGTGGGCCGCGTGCTCGCCACTGAAGCGGACATCGTGGCCGCTGTGGACGAGTTGCACTTGGGTGGAGCGCAATGGGTGGCGATTACGGACGGCGCCGGGCCAATGCTGGTCAGCGGCCCAGGAACACGATTGTGGGTCACACCACCGCGGGTCCCGGTCGTTAACGCGATTGCAGCCGGCGATTGCCTGGCGGCTGGAATCGCCTGGGCCGTGGTGGCGGGAAAGCCGATCGAACAGGCATTGCGACTGGGGGTCGCCGCCGCAGCCTGGAATGTCTCGCAGCTGATGCCCGCGCGCCTGGAAGCGACGGAAGTTCAGAAGCTGGCCGCGGAGGTGGCTGTCCAGCATCTATAATAGTTCAATGGCCTGCGGCGTGGGCTAACTCGATCATAACTTTCTCCGAAGCTCGTCCAATCGCATGGTAAATGCGGCAAATCAATCCGGTGACGAGGCGGCGCCACTGCCTGCGGACTTGCCGCTCGATGCAGAGGCCGCGCGCGAGCTACTGAACCATCTTTCGGCCGGCGTCATCAAGGTTTCGCGCGAGGGCAACCTGCTCTATATCAATCCGCGTGCGCGTCGGATTCTGGAGTCAAACCAGATTCCGATCGTCGGCAGTTCCTTGCGCGATTTCGAGGCCTATACGATCTGGCCGGATGGGCGACCGTGTTCCTATGAAGATTTTCCGCCCATCAAGTGCCTGCGGACCGGAGAACGCCAGGCAGGAGACGTGATCGGCATTCAATTGCCCAGCGATCGGGTGCTCTGGCTGGGAGTCACGGCCGAGCCGATGCTGGACCCTCGCACCGGACAGGCCGTGGCGGCGGTGGCCACAATTATTGAGAGCCCGGAGCCTCAACACGTCGAGGCGGCGCTGCGGCATAGCGAAGAGCGTTATCGCAGATTGATCGAGAACGCGCCGGACTCGATCATCGTCCACCACGGCGGCACGATCGTGTTTATCAACGAGGCGGGGATTCGCTTATGGGCGGGTCGTTCACGTGAAGACTTTATTGGACGCAACGTCCTTAGTTTCATCCATCCCACGGACCGAGAAGAGGCCGCTAACCGCATTGACATGGCGATGAGTGGCCGCGTGACGCCGCTGATCGTGCAAAAGCACAGGCGACTCGACGGCCGCTCGATCTACGTTGAAGTGACCGGCACATCGTGTATCTACGATGGTCGACCGTGCGTCCAGGTCATTTTCCGTGATGTCACCAAGCGCCGCCATACGGAGCGGCTGTTACGCAGACAGCGGGAGATTCTGCGGGTGTTCTTCCAGCGGATTCCAGTGATTGTGGGTATCTTTGACGCACAGGGTAAGACGAAGGCCGTCAACCGGGAATGGAAACGCGTGATTGGATGGGGCGCCGAGTACAGCATGGCCGAATTGGCGGAACGGATTTATCCGGACTCGGCCGCCGCCAAATACGCGCTGGACTACGCCCTGGAGGCTGCCCCGGGCTGGCAGTTGTTTCATTCGCGCGTTCGCGGCGGCGGCACGCGCGAACTGATGTGGGCCAACATCAAGCTTTCGAGCGGCGATGTGATTGGCATGGCATTGGACGTTACCGAGCAGCGCGCCGCCGAAGCGGCCCTGGTCACTGCCAAGGAGCAGCTTGAAGAGCACGTGCGACAGCGCACCGATGAACTAACGCGCAAAAACCGTGAACTGCGGCAGCGGCAACGATTCCTCGAACGGACGCTTGCCGTGCAGGAGCGGGACCGGAAATTAGTGGCGTACGAAATTCACGACACGATCCTGCAGGAAGTCATCGGCGCGCTGATGTACGTCGATACGCTGCACGACAGCGACGAGACGGATCTGGATATTCGCCGCGTGAAGCTATTGCAAGCACGGCAGCTGTTGCGCCGCTGCATCGAACAGGCGCGGCAGATGATCAGCGGATTGCGCCCGCCGATCATCGACGAGCAAGGGGTCGCTGGCGCCGTCGACTACCTCGTCAGCGAAATGAATGAACGAGGGATGAGCATTCGATTCCAGCATGAGATGCGCGGCGAAAGGCTGGAGGCGGATCTCGAAGCGGCAATTTTTCGAATCGTCCAGGAAGCGCTGACCAACGTCGAACGCCATAGCCACTCGAAACGTGCGGAAGTCAGCATCACTCGCCATGCCGACAGGATTCTGGTGTCAGTGCGCGATTTTGGCGTTGGCTTCGATCCGACGGCGATCCACGAAGGGCATTTTGGCCTGGAGGGGATCTTTGAACGCGCGAAGCTATTGGGGGGCGAGGCCAAGATCGACAGCCGACCTGGCGAGGGCACGGTAGTCCGCGTGGATTTGCCGCTGACCCTGTCAAAACCGGCTGAGATCGAGGGGGCGGAGTGACGTTACGCTGGCGATTACGAGGTATTTCGCGAGGATTTCTTGCCTCCCTATCCGGCGACAGGTAAAGTCAAAGGTAGGCGAATAAGGTTGACCAGGGTGAATGGGCTGGCCTTGCGGCCTTGCCTGGGAGCTTCGATGATCATCTCACGAACGATTCCGATCGGGTTAATGTTCTCCGTGCTGGTGCTCGCTGTTGGCGTGCATTCGGTTGGCGCACAGACAATCAACACACCCAACACCTCCAATTTGCCGGCGGATCCTCGTGGCTCGAATGGTGTGGCGAGTGAACAGCTTCAGAAGCTGGCCTGGCTGCGATACATGCAGGGGCGTTCCGGCAGCGGCGGCGGCGGCGTGAAGCGCGGCGTGCCGCAGTTTGTTCCATTTGGGGGCGGGATGCCTTTCGGCAACATGATGAATCAAGGTGCGATGGCGCCAGTGCAAGGTCAGGTCGGCGGCGGTGCCGCGGACCCCGACGCCGAACCAAAAAAGTCGGTCGCCGAGAAGAAGGCCGAGTATGAAGCTGCTCGCGAGGCGAAAAAGCAGAAAGCCCAAGAGCGAGCCGAGAAGCGCAAGGCGGAACTCGCCGCGCGCCGCGCGAAGGCCGGGACCGGAAACTAAGCCGCACGTCGTCGGCATCAGCTCTCGCTTGGAATGCCGGCTTGCGTCCAATTGCCATCTATGCATCGCCACACCTTGCGCGGATTCGTGTTGCGCAGGACCTCGGGCAGTCGATCACCCTGCACGTTGTCGTAGCAGTCGAGCGCCGTGAAACGCCGCAGCGCCGCGGGAATGCCGACGGCCGTAAAGCCCGGGTGCCCCGTCGAAGGGTACGGGCCGCCGTGATTCATCGCGGGGCTAACCGCGACGCCCGTGGGCATTTTGTCGTTGAGCAAGCGCCCCACCTTTTGACGCAACAGGGGTTCGAACTGGCGATAGAGCTCGTCGTCGCCGCCGTTCGTGTCGGAATAGATGCAGCCGGTAAGGTTGCCTTCCAGCGACTTCAAGACGGTCACGATCTCCGCTGGCGACTGGGCGATGACCAGCAGCGACGCGTTGCCAAAGGCTTCGATCTGAAACTTTTCGGGCTCTGCGCAGAATCTTGCGGCACTGACGGTGAGCAGCGTGTTCGCGAAACTGTAGCCGTTACCGCCGCCGGGCGTCCCGCCGGCAAGCACTTTGGCGCCCGCAGCCTGCAGGGTCGACACGCTGGCGACGAGCGAATCGCCGACGCCGCGCGAAAGCAGGGTGCCGACGGGCGCAGCCTTGAAACGCTCGACGAGCGAGGCGACGAAGGTGTCCGTGGCTGAGCCCGCGAGCAGAATGACGAGTCCGGGATTGGTGCAGAACTGGCCTGTGCCCATCAGGCAACTACCGGTGAACTCCTCCGCGATCGCCATTCCGCGCGCCTGAATCGCAGCTGGCAGCATGAGCATGGGATTGATGCTGGAGAGTTCCAGATAGATGGGATTGCCCGCGGCATCGGCAGCGGACTTCAGTTTCAAGCCGGCATGCCGGCTGCCGGTGTAGCCGGTGGCGCCGGTGCGCGGATCGGACACGGCGCGAGCGCCGTCGGGGTGGCTGGTGCGATAGATTAGCTGAATGCTGCCCGCTGGAAGACCGGCCCCTTCCGCGGCCTGTTGCGCGCAGACCGCGAGCAGCCGCGTTGTGCCGGGGTGCGAGGTATTGGCCTTGGCAATTACGGGGCAACCGGTGGCAATCGCTGCCGCAAAGTCGCCGCCTGCAATGCTGTTGAACGCAAACGGGAAATTGTTCGGCCCGAACACCAGCACCGGGCCAATCGGCGCATGGCACGAGCGAATATTCAGTTGGGTATCGATCGTTGGGAGCCGCCAGCTTTCCTCGCGCGCAGCGCGAGCGGCGGAGCGAAGTTGATTGAACGTGCGCGGAAGTTCCACATCTGCCAGCCGCGGCTTGCGCGGGAGTGCGGTTTCCAAATGAGCAATTTCGACCAGCGCGTCGCGGTCGCGCTCGAGGTGTGCCGCGAACCGCTCCAGGAATTCAGCGATCACTTCGGGAGGTGTCGTGCGCAAGATGGCCGCGGCGGCAGTTGCTGCATCAAGCGCGGCATCGATATCTTCCCACCTGCTGATCGGATATTCTTCAGCGAGCGGTGTTTGCGTGGCTGGGTTTTCGGCACGGAAACTGCCGCTGGCTTGGGCCGCTCGCCACTGGCCGGCAATGAGCACGGGTTGCATCGTCATCGGAATTCTTTCTCAAAAAAGTGCATCAGTGAATCGCCAATTGTGACCGATTGGGGACGGGTGGCAACCTTTGACGTAGGATTACTGACCATTCATGGAAGGCAATGTAGGCGGGGTGAGTGAGCTGTGGAAATTCTATATGCGGTGCTGCACTGGCTGGGAGACAATGCGGGCCTGACCGGCGCGCTCCTGGCCGTTTCTGTTGTGCTGCTGGTTGGCAGTCTCTGGTTGGGGCACTATTACCTGACCACGATCCCGCACGACTACTTCGTGCGATCACATCTTCCGTTCGAGAAGTTGCGCGGCCGCAGTCCTGCGCTGTGGTGGGCCTTGATGATTGCCAAGAATCTGGCAGGCGTGCTGTTTATTCTGGCCGGACTCATCATGTTCGTGACACCGGGGCAAGGCGTGCTGACGCTGGTCATGGGTCTGGCGCTCGTGAACTTTCCGGGAAAACAGCGCCTGGAGCGCGCCATCCTGAATCAACCGGTCGTGCGAAATGCAGTCAACCGGATGCGCGCCCGCGCCCACCGTCCACCGCTGGTGCTCACTCCAGCGGAATGACGACTGCCGTGCCAGCTAGGCAAACGCCGGGAATGCTGCTAACATATTGGCGAGGATTGATGCTTTGCCCAATCGCTGCGGAGAATCGCAAGCGCGATGGCGAAGATACTCAATCGCTTGAATCAAGCTCGGTCCGTCAATCGCCCTGGAGTGTCCGGCGATGCTTAGAGTTCTCGGTTCGGAACGCAAGCTTTGCGGCGGCATGACGCGGCGCGACCTATTGCGGATCGGTGGGCTAGGCATTGCGGGCATGAGCCTCGCCGATCTGGCCAATTGGCAAGCGCTGGCCAAGGCCGACGATCAGCCCCGCCCGAAGTCGTTCGGTCGGGCGAAGTCGATCATCTTGATCCACCTTTACGGCGCACCGAGCCAGATCGAGTTTGTCGATCCGAAGCCAAATGCACCGGTCGAGATTCGCGGCGAGCTGGGTTCAATTCCCTCCAGCCTGCCCGGCTGCGACGTCTGTGAGTTGCTGCCGACGTTTGCCAAGGTGATGGATCGCACCACGGTGCTCCGGTCGCTGACTCATCCGTATCCGCTGCATGGCGTGGCTTACGCGCTGACTGGCGTACCGACGCTGGACCTGCCGGCCGAGCTCAACCCACGCGATCCGCGAAACTGGCCGTTCTTCGGTTCCGTGGTCGACTACGTTGAAGCCCAGCGGATGGCTAGCGGACAGTCGCCGCGTCGCGAGATTCCCACGAACATCGCCCTGCCCTTCAAGTTTTCCAGCCGGCGCGTGGGCGAAGTACCGCGCGCGGGTCCGTATGCGACGTTTCTTGGCGCTGAGTACGATCCTGTGTGGACGGACTATGTCGGAACGGCCACGAAAGGGCTCGCCAAGACGCTCGGCGAAAAACGGTTCGACGACAACGATCCGTACATCGGTCTGAGCGAAGGCAGCCATTTCTACGTGCCGGCGGCAACGAATCTGGTTGATGACGTGACGCTCGATCGGCTGGAGCGGCGGAAGTCTCTGGTTGCGCAGATCGACTCCGCCCGAGCGCATCTGGCGACGAGTTCGCGCGGTAAGCAACTCGACCGTTATCGACAGATGACCTATGAGTTGCTCGAGTCTGACAAGTTGCGCGACGCGCTTGACTTGCGCAAGGAAGACACGAAGATCCGCGAGCTTTACGGCCATACGCTGTTTGGGCAGTCGTGCCTGGCAGCGCGGAGACTGGTGGAAGCCGGCGGCCGAGTGGTGAGCGTGTTCTGGGATGAGTATGGGCTGGCCGGCAGCGGCTGGGATACGCACTACAATCACTATCCGCGCATGCGGCAGGAGCTTTGCCCGGGCCTGGACCAGGCTTGGTACGGCCTGATCACCGATCTCGATCAGCGCGGGCTGCTGGACAACACGCTCGTGGTTTGCACAAGCGAACACGGCAGAACCCCCACGATCACGACCGGGCAAGGCGGCGGTCGCGATCACTGGTCTCGCGTGTATGCTTCGCTGTTGGCCGGCGGTGGGACGAAGCGCGGGCATGTCGTAGGCGCTTCGGACAAGCAAGGGGGCGACTTGCTCGATCGCCCGATCAGCCCCAAGGACCTGCTGGCCACGATGTATCACCTGCTGGGGATCGATCATCACCAGATCGTGCACGACAACCTGAGTCGGCCGCTGCCGCTGGTCGATGGTGAAGTGATCTGGGAAGCGCTCGCGTAAACCACTTCGGCTGGAGCCGGCTGAATGCTCAACGTGCCTGGCAACCCGCGACACGTGTGCAGCGGCTGGACGCGGCGCCAGGTGCTCGAAGCCGGCGGGGCAGGCCTGCTCGGTCTGACACTGCCGAAAGTGCTCGCCGCCGAGACGATCGCCGGCACCGTGACGCCACGTGCAAAGAGCGTCATCTTTTTGTTTCTGTTTGGCGGACCGAGCCAACTGGAAACTTTCGACATGAAGCCCGACGCGCCGAGCGCGATCCGCGGGCCGTTTAAGCCCATTCAATCGCGAACGCCCGGCCTGCGCATCTGCGAGCTGATGCCGCAGATGGCGGCCATCTCGGACAAGTACTGCGTCATCCGCACGATGACGCATCCATACAACGATCACTCGGGCGGGGCGCATTACATTCAGACCGGCCGGCCATGGCACGTTCCGATCGGCGGAGGCTTCAACGCGACCGAGAAGGATTGGCCGGCCCATGGTTCGGTCGTGGACATGCTCGATTCGCGGGCGAGCGGCAGCGATGTTGAGCTTGGAGCGTCGCGCGACGTGCCGAGTTTCGTGTACCTGCCCAACCGACTCGGTCACTTGCAGGTGTTTTCCGCGAAGCTCGACCGGCCGGGCCAATACGCCGGCTGGCTGGGAAGGGGCTACGATCCGCTGGCCACGGCGATTCGCCGGCGAGACGACAACGACAATCCGTATTTCCGCACTTGTACGGACGAGGATCTGAACTTTCAGATTCAAGGTCTGGCGCTCAATGAGGGGCTGTCGCTTGATCGGCTCGAGGGGCGGCGTTCGCTGGTCGAGGAGTTTGACGCCGCGCGGCGACGTCTTGATCGCAGTGGAGCCGAGGCTTCTTACGATCAGTTTCGGCGTCGTGCCCTGGCGCTCGTCAGCTCGGAGAAGGTGCGCGAGGCGCTGGATGTTCGTAAGGAATCGGCACCAACGCGCGATGCCTACGGTCGGCATCTTTTCGGGCAGTCGACGCTGGTCGCGCGGCGGCTGGTCGAAGCGGGCACCCGCTTCGTGACGGTCTGCTGGGATGCTCCGGACGGCTACAGCTGGGACTCGCATACTTCGAGCAACGATGTGAAGCAGCACCTGGTGCCGGGGCTAGATCAGGCACTGTCGGCCTTGCTGACCGATCTCGACGAGCGGGGTCTGCTCGAGGAGACGCTGGTCGTGGCAGTGGGTGAGATGGGGCGCTCGCCGAAGGCCAACGCCAACTGGGGCCGCGATCATTGGAGCACGCTGTTCCCCGCCGTGTTGGCCGGCGCCGGTGTGCGCGGCGGGATGGTGCACGGCACCAGCGATCGCGATGCGGCGTATGCGCTCGATCACCCGACGAGCCCTGAAGACCTGGCGGCCACGATCTTCGAGCGGTTGGGTATCGATCCGGAGCTGCGGATCCTCGATCAACAACAGCGTCCCGTCCCGCTGGTTGAAGGCGGGCGCGTGATCCACGAGATCCTTGGTTAGCCGGTCCGCCGCAACGCCAGGAAAAGTTACGTAAACGTCCGATTGGACTGAAGTTAGAAGTCGATCTCAGGGGCCATTCCGCACGTTGTAAGTGACCACGCCAGAGATTAGGATAGTGCGTGGTTCGCTCCCGCCAGTTCCTGCCTTCCTCCCGCCCTACCTGAGCCTGCCATGAAGCCATCGCTTGTTGCGGCGCTGCTGTTGGTCGCTGTGTTCGCGACGCTGGCCAAGGGTCAGCCGCCAGCCGCCAGTCATTTACTTCCCGGCGCAGTTCGCCCGGGTGCGACGACCGATGTCGTGATTCACGGCGCCAACCTGGCCAGCCCGACCGGCATCTGGAGCGATGCGCCACTCACCGCAGAACTGACACCCGACATCGAAGCGAACGGCACGAAGCCGGACAGCGTGAGCTATCGCGTGACGGTCCCCTCGGAAGTGCCACTGGGGATGATCGGTTTACGCGTGGCAACAGGGCAAGGCGTTTCAAATCTGAAGCTGCTGCTGGTCGATGACCTGCCGAGCGTGGCCGATGCGAACAACAATCGCACGCCCGATGTGGCCCAGGTGGTGACACTGCCGGTGGCGATTGACGGCTATTGCGACGGTGAGACGAGCGACTTCTATCGCTTCACGGCCGCGGCAGGCCAGCGCGTAGCCGCGGAAGTATTTGCCCGTCGGCTTGGCTCACCGCTCGATCCGATGATTCGCCTGCTGACTCTGGATGGCCGAGAATTGGCATTCAGCGATGATGACCCTTCGACGGGCGCGGACGGCCGCTTTGCCCATACGATTGCCGAGGCTGGCGACTACCTGCTCGAGATTCGCGACATTCGCTATCAGGGTGGCGGTAACTTCCGCTATCGGCTGCGGCTGGGCGATTTCCCGCTGGTCTCGGTGCCCTATCCACTGGCGGTGCAGAAGGGGCAAACCGCGAGCGTTCAGCTTGTGGGCCCAGAAGGCGCGCTCGCGGAGCCGGTGACCGTAAACGTGCCGGCTGATCATGCCGCAGAACAGATTCGCGTGGCGACTCCCTCGACGCAGACCGCGAGTTGGGTCAGCGTCGTCGCCAGCGATGTGGCCGAGCAGCTCGAAACAGAGCCGAACGACTCACCCGATAACGCGACCAACGTCACACTGCCCGGCGCGATCAACGGCAAACTGGAGGCTGCGGCGGACAACGACTGGTATCAGTTCACGGCCAAAGCGGGGCAGCGACTGGTGTTCTCGGGCGAAACGCGAAGTCTGGGTTCGCCCTGCGATCTGTACATGCGGTTGTACAACTCTGAAGGGGGCGTGCTGGCCGAAGCCGAGGACAACGGGAATGCCGAGGGGGCACTGAACTACACGTTCCCGGCGGACGGCAACTATCGTCTGCGCGTGGAAGAGACGAATCGCCGCGGCGGTTCGGACATGGTCTATCGCGTGCTGGTTAGTGCTTATCAGCCGGGCTTCGACCTGGCTGCCGAGGCCGAGAAGCTTGACGCGCCGCAGAACGGCGTGTTTGTGGTCAAGGTGACGGCCGCACGGCGCGACTACAACGGCCCGATCACGCTCTCGGTTGAAGGTGCCGGCGATTGCAAGCTCTCTGGTAATGTCATTCCCGAAGGCAAGCCAGAGACAACGGTCCATGTGACGGTGGGGCCATCGCTCACGCCGGGGCAACTGGGCACGATTAAGATTCTGGGCACCGCGAAAGTCGGCGAAGCGGACTTCACGACGATTGCGAGCACGCAGGGCGCCCTGCGCGCATCGCTAGCGGGGCTGCCCTATCCGCCGGCCGCATTCGACAGCATGATCGGCTTGGGGATTGGTCCGGTGTTCCCGCAATTCTTCACAGTTGCATCACCTGCGCCGGTCGCTTCGCTGGCCAAGGCCGGCGCGACTGCGGCGATCAAGGTCAGCGTCGCCCGCACGAATGGATTTGACGAAGCGGTGGCGATTGCCGTGGCCGACCTGCCCGCTGGAGTAACGGCAAAGCCGGCCACGATTGCCAAGGGACAAAGCGAAGTTGCGGTCGAGTTGGTCAGCGAGAAAACGATTCCGCCGGGCAAGTTTCCGGTGAAGCTGGTCGGCAGCGCGAGCTTCCAGAATCAGCCGCAATCGTTCACCTTCGACCAGGCCGCAATCGTGGGACCGCCACTGGCCGTGGCCTTTACTCCCGCAGGCACGGTGCCGGTTGGTGGCAAGCAAAAGGGAACGCTTACATTTACCGGCGACGTGGCCCCGACGCCCGCTCCGGCAGCGTATCAAGGCGGCGTGACTCGCGGTGCTGATGGCCCTCGCGCAGCGGAGTTTGCCGGATTTGCGGAGGACAATAAAGCAGCAGCGCTGTCGGGCGTGGACAAAGCGCCTGGTGATGATCGACTGACGGCCGAGCTGCCCCTCGCGACGGGCTCCGACTACAGCGTCGAGTTCTGGTTTTACAACACCCGCGACTTGAGCCAGCCGAATGCTCCGGCAGTGTCGGGCTACTTGTTCAGTCGCGCTGGCAGCGCTGATGCCATGAATGCTCAGCCGGGCGATCATCTGGCGATCGGTGGCGTGGAGAGCTCGCCGCGTGACAAGCTGTTCTTCTACGACGGTCAGAATGTGGTGTCCGGGCGTACGCAGCTCGCGCTCAATACCTGGCACCACGTGGCCTTGGTGCGAACTGGCGATCAAGTGCGCGTGTATCTGAACGGCGACGTGGCGAATCCCGAGATTCAAGGCGCGTCGGTCTCGCGGGCGACTAGCAATCAGATCGTGCTGGGCACGCGAACAGACGGATATGCACCATTTCAGGGGCGGCTTGACGAAGTGGCCGTGTTTGCGAAGGCGCTCGCGCCCGAGCAGGTGCAGACGCATTTCGCCGCGGCCAAGGGGATGACGCCCGCGCGTGACGTGGTGCTGAAGGATACTCCGCTAGCCTATTGGCCGCTTGAAGAGCTGGACGGCACGGTGGCTGCGAGCCTTGCGCCGCCCCAGCAGCGGCTGGTCAAGCTCGCCTGGCAGAATCTGGCAGCGGGGATCAGCGCTCCGAATGAAATTGTTCTGGCAGCCGGTGAAACTGCGGCGGACATCGAACTGGTGGCTGCTGATTCCGTGGCCCCTGCCAAGATTGAAAACGTGATTGTGGCCGGCACGACGCCGGTCGCAGACGGCCCATTCACCGCCGAGTCGATGCCCGTGGCCGTGGAAGTGATTAAGCCCTGAGAAGACCAAGCCCCAGAACGAAGCAAAGGGAGAGATCGATGAACTGGAATTTGTCGAAGCGATGCGCGGCCGCACTTGCGCTCTGCTTGCTCGCGTTATCGGGGCCGGTTCGAGCCGAAGAGCCGGCGGCAGAGGCGATCGAGCCGATCGTGGTCGGAACTCCCGAGCGGCTTGAAGTCTTTCCCGCAAAGATCAAATTGGACGCGCAGAGCCGCGAATCGCACCTGGCAGTGACTGGCTTTTATGCCGATGGCTCGATGCAGGATTTGACGCGGGCGTGCGAAATTATTCCGACAAGCGGAGATGTTGCCCGCAGTGAAGGCGCTGTCGTTTACCCCGTGGCGAATGGCTCGACGGAAGTGACGGTCAAGGTAGGCGGCTTGGAGGTCAAAGTGCCAACCGAGGTCGTCGATCAGGAGAAGCCGAATCAGATTTCGTTCGAGTATGGTGCGCTCGTCGCCCTCTCGAAACATGGCTGCAACCAGGGCGCCTGTCACGGCTCGCCCAGCGGCAAGGGTGGCTTCCGCTTGTCACTAAGGGCCTACGACCCGGTGCTTGATATCGAGACGCTGGTCCGCGAGGCGTTTAATCGCCGTACGAACCTGCTCGAGCCTGAGAAGAGCCTGCTGTTACAGAAGCCGCTGATGGAAGTCGCGCACGGCGGCGGCCGGCGATTGAAGAAGGACGACATCGGATACACCGTACTGCGCGACTGGATCGAGCAAGGGTGCCAGCTTGACCCGGATGGCGCGCCAAAGTGCGTCAAGCTTGATATCTATCCACGCGAGCGCGTGCTGATGCGGCCGGCGCACACGCAGCAGATGATCGCGCTGGCTCACTTTTCAGACGGCTCGGTGCGCGATGTAACTCGCCTGGCGTGCTATTCGAGTTCGGATGAGGCGGTGGCCACGGTTGACGAGAATGGCCTGGTCGTGGCGCACGATCGCGGGGAGGCGGCGATTCTGGTCCGCTTCCTCGATCACCTGGAAAGCTCGACCATGATGTTCCTCAAGCAGGTGCCGGGCTTCGAGTGGAACGCGCCGGCTGAGAGCAACTTCGTTGATCATCACGTGTTCAAGAAGCTCGAACAGCTTCAGATTCTGCCCTCGGAGCTGTGCAGCGACGAAGAATTCATCCGCCGGGTGTACCTCGACGTGATCGGCGTTCTGCCGACGGCCGAGGAAGCTCGCACGTTCCTGTCGAGTACGGAACCGGATAAGCGGGCCAAGCTCGTGGATCAGCTTTTGGAGCGGCCCGAGTTTGCGGAGTTCTGGGCCTTGAAGTGGGGCGACCTGCTGCGGATTCGCAATGCCAAGGTCTCGAATCCGGGGGTGCACAAGTTTCACCGCTGGCTGGTGGCGACTTTCCGCGACAATATGCCGTACGACCAGTTCGCCCGCGAACTGCTTACCGCGGACGGCAGCACGTTCGTCAACCCGCCGGCGAATTACTTCCGCACGGCAGCCGACACCAACGACTGCACCGAGACGACCTCGCAACTTTTCTTGGGTATTCGTATCCAATGCGCGAAGTGCCACAACCATCCGTTTGAGCGCTGGTCGCAGGACAACTATTACGGAATCGGAGCGTTCTTCAACCGCGTGCAGCGCAAGCCCGGGGCCAACGCCGACGAGCAAGTGGTCTGGGTGGCCCGCGGCGGCGAAGTGACACAGCCGCGCACCGGCAAGCAAATGCAACCGTGGTTGCCGCTGGAGGGCGAAGCGGCGCTTTCCGGTGAAGACGATCGCCGCGAGAAGCTGGTTGAGTGGCTGGTGAAGCAGAATAATCCGTTCTTCGCCAAGGTTGAAGTGAATCGCATCTGGGGGCATCTGCTGGGACGCGGCATTGTCGAACCGGTCGATGACTTCCGCGATTCGAATCCGCCGGCGAGCGCCTCGCTGCTGGCGGCGTTGGCCGACGACTTCGCCGCCAACGGGTACGATCGCAAGCGCGTGATGCGGAACATTCTGGGCAGCCGTACTTATCAGCTCAGTTCGCGCAAGAATGAGTTCAATACGGCGGACGTAAAGTATTTCTCGCACGCCACGACGAGGTTGCTCTCCGCCGAGCAATTGCTCGACGCGATCTGCCGGGTGACCAGCGTGCCCGAAAAATTTGCAGGCTTGCCCGCCGGCACGCGAGCGACTTCGCTGCCGAGCCCGGATGTGGAGAGCGACTTTCTGAAGGTCTTCGGACAGCCAGCGCGCGAAACGGCCTGCCAATGTGAACGTTCGACGGACTCGAACCTCTCGCAGGCGCTACAGATGATCAATGGCCCGCTTGTGCACTCCAAAGTACGCGACGAGAAGAACCGCCTGCGACAACTCGCCGGCGAAGGAAAGTCCGATGCCGAGATCGTCACGGAGCTGTACATGGCAGGACTCTGCCGGCCGCCGAGCGAACCCGAACTCTCCGCCGCGACAAATCACATCGCCGGGGCGGGTGATCGGGTTCGTGGCTTGGAGGATGTGTGCTGGGCGATTCTGAACGCCAACGAGTTCCTGTTCCAACACTAATCGCTGATTGCGGCGGAGATCGTGCTGTGCATCATCTAAGAACAGTTGTCAACTTCGCTTGCAGCCTAGCCGTGTTGGGCTCACTGAACGCCGTTCGCGCCGACGACGCGCCGGTCAGCTTTGCGAAGGACATTGCGCCGATTCTGGCCAAGAACTGCGCGGCCTGCCACAGTGCGGCCGAGGCCAACGGCGGCTACCAGGTGGGCAATTTCAATCTGGTGTTGAAGGCCGGCGACAGCGAAGCTCCGGCGGTGACCGCTGGTAAGCCCGAGGAAAGTGAACTGCTCACGCGCATCGCGACGGACGACGAAGGCCTGCGAATGCCGCAGGAGTCCGATCCGCTGCCGGCAGAGCAAGTGGCTCTCGTCAAACGGTGGATTGCCGAGGGCGCCAAGTACGATGCGGCCGACCCCGCGTCGCCGCTGGCCGACATCATTCCCAAGAGCGGTCAGCCGGACCCGCCGGAGAGTTATCGCCGGCCGATTCCGATCGCCGCCGTGGCATTTAGCGCCAGTGGCGAAGAGGTTGCGGCCAGCGGTTACCACGAAGTCACGATCTGGAACGTCGCCAGCGGCACGCTCGCGCGGCGGATCAAGAATGTGCCGCAACGCGTCCAGGGGTTGGACTACAGTGCCGACGGTAAGCTGCTGGCGGTCGCCGGTGGAACGCCTGGCAGCTTCGGCGAAGTCAAACTCTTCAATCCGGCCGATGGCTCGCTCGTAAGGGACCTCGGCTCGATGTCAGACGTGGCATTCTGCGTGGCGTTCAATCCGGCTGGAACCAAGCTGGCCGTGGGGGGCGCCGACCGCACGATCCGGATCTACGACGTCGCCAGCGGCAAGCAGGAAATCCTGATCGAAGATCACGCTGATTGGGTGGCTGGTCTGGCCTGGAGCGCGGACGGCAAGCGACTGGCCTCGGCGAGCCGCGATAAGACATCCAAACTCTTCAATGCCGAGAACGGTGAATCGCTGGTCACGTATTCTGGACTCGGCGAGCCGGCCTTCGGCGTGGCGTTCAGTGGCGATGGAACGCTCGTCTTTTCGGCTGGCACGAGCAAGCAAATTCACGCCTGGAATCCGGACGACGGCGCCAAGAAACACCAGGTTGCCGGCTTCTCGGGCGACATCCTCGCGCTACAGTCGCATGAAGACAAGGTGTTCAGCGGATCGGCCGATAAGACCGCTCAGCAGCATCGTGGGGCCGAGTTGAAGCACTTCAAGACCTATGCCGGCCCCGCCGACGCGGTCTACGCGATCGATTTTCATGCCGGTACGGGCCGGATCGCGGCGGCGACTTTTGGCGGCGAAGTTCGTGTCTGGAATGCGGAGGACGGTGCTCAGGTGACCAGTTTCATCGCCGCCCCGGGATACAACCCGCCAGTTGCGGCGAAGTAGCCATCGCTTTGAAAAGGGCTGGCTCTACCAGTCGCCGACGGCGCCATCTGCGTAGAACTCCCGCAGCACGATTTCCTGCTGGAAGGGGTGCTTCTTGACCTCGGCTTCATTGATCTCGATGCCGAGTCCCGGCCGCTGGCTGGGGCGGACGATGCGGCCTTCGGTCTCGACGGTGAATCCCTCGCTGACGACGTCGCTGCGCCAGGGAACGTCGAGGTGCACTGTCTCGCAGATGATGTAGCTCGGCGTGGCGAAGCCCAATTCGAGCGAAGCTGCCGTGCTCACCGGACCCTGCGGGTTGTGCGGAGCCAATGCCACGCGGTAGGCCTCGGCCATTGCGGCAATGCGGCGGGCTTCGCTCAGCCCGCCGCAGTGCGTGATATCCGGCTGGAGGATGCTGCACGCGCGCTTTTCGAGGACGTCGACAAACGCGTGCTGACTGATCAGTCGCTCGCCGGTTGCAATCGGTGTGGTCACGGCACGTTGAATCTCGGCCAAACCGGCGACGCTCTCCGGCCAACAGGGTTCCTCGAACCAGTAGAGACCAAAGGGTTCGGCGGCTTTAGCCAGGATGAGTCCCATTCGCGGCGAGTGCCGGGCGTGGCAATCGACCATGATGTCGATAGTGTCGCCCACCGCGTCGCGCATGGCGGCCAGGCAGGCTTCCAGGTAGCGCACGGGGCGAAGGCCCTCGACCGGCATCGTGGGAGGAGAGGCCATGCACTTGAACGCCTTGAAGCCATCTTCGACCGCCGTCGCAGCCAACTCGGCGAAGCGTGGAGCGTCGGCCGGGTCGACCGTGTAGAAATCCTCCATGCGGCCACCGCCCAGGTGGCAATACAGCCGGACGTAATCGCGCACTGGCCCGCCCCACAGGCGATGGCACGGCACGCCATGTACTTTGCCCACGATGTCCCACAGGGCCAGGTCGATGCCGCTGAGGGCCGTCGCGCGGATGATTCCGTTGGCGTGCCAGAAGTGCTGGCGATACATCATCTGCCAGAGATATTCGACGCGGGTGGGATCCTCGCCCACGAGCAGCGTGGCAATGTCTTCGATCGCGCCGACGACCGCGCGGGTATGCCATTCGAGCGTGGCCTCGCCCCAACCCCAGAGTCCCGGCTGGTCGGTGAGCACTTTGACGAACACCCAGTTCCGCATGCGGGCGTGGCAGACGTGGGTTTCAATGGCGGTGATTTTCATGCGCGGCTGCGAAGCGGGGTTGGCGGTCGGGGTGCGGACGGCAACGTCGCCGGCCAAGATTCTGCTAAATTCACCGAAAACCCCGTAGCTCGCAAGGGCGCTCGTGCCAGGCTGGCTGTGCCCCTTGGCACTTGGCCGATAGAATGACACGGCGTTTTTGCACGGATCGGAAGGCGGACGTAGTCTCTCTCGATGGGCTGGAATCGAAAACTCTCGCTGATTTTCTTTCTCGTGGCAGTCGCCGCGGCGGGTTATTTCCTGCGCTCGCTGGTGCCCACGATGCTCACGGAGTATCGCACGGCCGCCGAGATCAGCCCGACCTGGGGCTATGTGTATCTGGCCATCGCCGGGGCCGGCGCGGCGGCATTCCTCACCTTGGCCATTTGGACGATTTGGTCGCTGACGTCAAATACGCGATCCAAGGCCAATCGCCGGGCGGCGCAGGCGCGCACGCCGAACCAGATGTCCGAGGGAGAGAAGCAGGCTGAAATCGACTCGCACCTGGCCGCCGGTCGACTGTGGACTGAGGACGGCTCGCTCACGCCCGAGGCTCGCGAGAAGATTCGTCGCTCGCTGGACGAAGTTGAAGCCAAACGCGAGCGGCAGAAGCTGGAAATCGTGGCCTTTGGCACGATCTCCAGCGGCAAGTCGTCGTTGCTCAATGCGCTCGCCGGGCGAGATGTCTTCAAAACCGAAGTTCGCGGCGGCACGACCGTCACCCGCAACGAAATTCCCTGGCCCGGCAAAGACCAGGTCACACTGGTCGATACCCCGGGGCTGGGTGAAGTGCATGGAGCCGATCGCGAGGAATTGGCTAAGCAGTCTGCCCGCGATGCCGACCTGGTGCTGCTGGTAACGGACGGCCCTGTGCGCGACTTCGAGATGGAGCTACTGGAAATTCTGGCCGCGATGGAGAAGCCGATCCTGGTGTGCCTCAACAAAGAAGATTGGTTTCGGCCGGGCGATCGCAATTTGTTGCTCGAGCAGATTGCGGGCCAGGTTTCGCGGTTTGTCGCGCGCGAGAATGTCGTTTCGCTGCGGGCGAAGCCGACCTCGCGCGTGCGCACCCGAGTGTTGGCCGACGGCACGCAGTGTGACGAAGAGGTTGAAGTTCCGCCGGATATCAGTTCGCTCGCTCGGCGGATGCAGCAAGTCGTGGAACACGACGGCCGTGACATGTTGCTGGCGAACCTGCTGCTCCAGGCCCGCGGGTTGGCCGCCGAGGCGAAGGCCGAGGTGCAAACGGAACTTGATGCGCGGGCCCGGCAGATCGTCGATCGCTCGATGTGGCAGGCTGGCGCCGCGGCGGCGCTGAGCCCTTTTCCGGTGGTTGACGTGGCGGCCGGACTGGGAATCACGTCGCACATGGTGGTACAGCTGGCCAGGGTCTACAAGCAGAAGATCGACCTGGATACGTCGAGCCGGCTGATTTCCGAGCTCGGCAAGCAGCTGGTCTCGGTGGCGGGAGCCAATCTGGCCGCACCGCTGGCAGCGAGCGGAATCGCGTCCATGCTGAAGACCGTGCCCGTGGCAGGCACGATCAGCGGCGGAGTGCTGCAAGGCCTGGTGCAGGTGCTGGTCACGCGCTGGATTGGGGGCGTGTTTATCGAATACTACCGCAACGAGATGCGCGAGGAAGCGACTGATTGGGCCAGTCTGGCTCGCTCGCAATGGGCCAAGTTGACGCAGCGCGAAGAACTTACGCGACTGGTCACGGCCGGCATCGCCCGGCTGGGAGGCCGCAAGTCATGATGGAACACGAGCAGGCCAGTCCCGGCGAGAACGATGTCGATCGTCACCATCGGCTCTACACCGAAGCCATGGCCGGCGTACGCAATGCGATTGAACAGTTCGACGGCTGCAGCGAGGCCGAGAAGGCCAACCTGACGCGTGTGATCGCCGAACTGGAGTCTATTTCGGAAAAGCTCGAGTTGGGGCACGTCGAGATCGTGATCTTTGGCGAGATCGATACCGGCAAGAGCGCGCTGATCAATGCCCTGGTTGGGCGGGCCGTGGCCGAAGTGGATGTCCGCGGCGGCTGGACCAAGGAAGCCTGGCGCGCTGCCTGGAACGGCAGCGGATACGTGGTGCCGGGGTTTGAGAAGTCCGAAGTGGTGCTGGTCGATACGCCTGGCATCAACGAAGTGGATGGGGCGGAGCGGGCCACGATCGCCCACGACGCGGCGGCGCGAGCCGACCTGATCCTGTTCGTAACGGATTCGGATTTGAATCACACTGAGTACCTGGCGCTGCGGCAACTGGCCTCTGGCAGCAAGCCCATCCTGTTGGTGCTGAACAAGGCGGACATCTACACGGTCGAGCAGCGCGCGCAACTGCGCGACGTGCTGGCCACGCGGCTGCGCAACATCGTGGAACCGGACGACATCGTGGAGACGGCGGCACATCCCCTGCCCCGCGAGTACGTGATCGAAGCGGCCGACGGATCGGTGCGCACCGAAGTGCGCGATCCTCCACCGCAGGTCGAGGCACTCAAGGCGCGGATACTGGAGGTTCTTGCCCGCGACGGCAAGGCGCTCGTGGCCCTGAACGCCGCGATGTACGCTGCCGATCGGAGCGACCGGATCGGCGCGATGAAGGTTCGCATGCGCGACGAACAGGCGACCACCGTGATCTGGAGTTATGCCACGATCAAGTCGATCGGCGTGGCGTTGAACCCCGTGCCCGTGGCCGATGTCCTGGGCGGCAGCGCCGTTGACGTGACCATGGTCGTGACGCTCGCCCACATCTACGGGATTTCACTCACCTGGAACAACGCGCGGCAACTTATCGAATCGATCCTCAAGGCCGCCGGCTGGGTGGTGCTGGGAGAAATGGCCACGCACCTGGCGGCCACGCTCTTCAAGGGGCTCACGCTCGGGGCCGGCACCGTGCTCACCGCCGTGCCGCAAGGCGCGGCAGCCGGCTATGGTTCGTATATCGTGGGCCAGGCGGCAAAGTATTACTTTGAGCATGGCGCATCGTGGGGCGGTGAAGCCCCCAAGGCCGTCGTGGCACGCATCCTCGATGCCACGGACAAACAGTCTGTCCTCGAACGACTGAAGAGCGAGATCAACGCCAAGCTGCGATTGAACAAATACGCCAAAGACAGCCGCTCGTAGATTGCGCGAGTTAAGCTTCCCGGGCAATCAATACCGCGGGACGCTCGGGTCGATCTCTTGCGACCACTGGTCGATACCGCCAGCCATGCTCTGGGCCTGCGGAAAGCCTTGCTCGCGCAGCCAGTGCGCCACGCGAAGGCTGCGGCCGCCGTGATGGCAATGGACAATCACGCGCCCCTGGCGGTGCTCCTCGAGTTCCGCCAGCCGCCCGGGCAGCTCGCCCATCGGGATCAGCGTTGCGCCCGCGATCTTGGCGGTGGCATATTCTTCCGGCTGGCGGCAATCGAGCAGCAGCACGTCTCCGCGCTGCAGTTCGGCCGCAGTGCTCTGGCAGTCGATCTCGATGGGATATTCAGCGGTCATGGTTCGAAGGCTCAAGGAAGGGACAATAAAAAAGGCTGCTCCGGAGAGATTCTCCGGAGCAGCCCAGTTTAGAACTAACCAAACACGAGGCCCAGGGGGCGATTAGCCATCCTGGTTCGGATCGGTCGCCGGCTCACGTCCTGCCCGGGTGACCAGGTGAACGTAGAGCTGCGGGTCGATGTCCTCGTTGAGACCGGAGACGTGCGAGTCGGCCCAGCAGTGCAGGACGACGCCGCCCGAGTGATCGCTGCTCGGACCCCAGTCTGCCTGCGAAGACGTGCCCATGCCGACCAAGTAGTTACGAGCAAACGACCTTTGCGGATCGGTTCGCGGGCCATAGTTCAGACCCGAGACGGGAGCATTGGCCGGATCTTGGACGAACGTCCAGAATGGCGGTTGCCCCGTAGCGCTGACAGTCGTCGGTTTGACCGGCTGGGGCGGACGGTTATTGCTGCCGGTGGAGTCAGTCATCTGAGCGACGGTGCGAGTTCCGGGCGGGATCGCGACGACCCAGGCCGTCGAACCATCGTACCATGACGAGGCCTTTTGCTCCTTCGACTCAGCCAGCAGGATCGTCTTCGAGGTGCCGTCCGTGATCGAACGGATGCCGTTCCCCTTCGACGAGCTGTTGCGCGGAGGAACAATGGCGCCATTGGGCAACTCTTGGCGGAAGAATCCGCCCGACTGGGCGCCAAAGCCACCGACGTTCGGATTCAACATGCAAGCCATGTGCGTGGCGCACATCGCCTTGTAGTTAGTTACGACGACGCCCCAGGCTTCCGGCTGGGGATTCCACGAGCCCTTTTCTTTCATTTGCTCGGACTTCCAAGCACCGTATCCTTGGGCCAAGCCGTCCCACGAGGAGACGGCGTCACCCGCAAAGCTGGGGCAGCGAATCTCGTCCAAATCGAGGCAGGCATAGTGCCGCCACCAGGTGGCG
>Ga0169931_10000496_pt1 | contig 64505 bp, 57 predicted proteins | sample Kivu_15m_20L_FD_129675 | JGI IMG/M metagenome (GOLD analysis project Ga0169931, IMG submission 129675) | Freshwater microbial communities from Lake Kivu, Western Province, Rwanda to study Microbial Dark Matter (Phase II) - Kivu_15m_20L... | ecosystem: Environmental > Aquatic > Freshwater > Lake... | reverse complement strand
TTTTTTGCTATCAACTGTCACAGTATAATCTGTAAGAGCAATTTTTTGTAAATTCTCAACTTTCATATTCACTTTAAACTCTTTATTTGATGTACCAATATCTAAATTGAAAGCATTAGCTGTTGATTGACCTAATTTTGCAGCTTGTTGTGCTTTCTTATCAGCGACTTCAACACTTACTTTACCATCTTTTGATACGATTGATATATCACTTACTTTTAAAACTGCTGCTGACTTTGAAATAATATCTAAATCTGCTGCTTTTAAATTAAAAGATACATCATCAGAAACAGGTAAGCTTTCTCTTGATGGAACAACTAACATTTCATTCGCTGCTGAATAAAATTTAATTTTTTGTGATCCTTTAGAAATTAAACAAAAATTATCACCGAATGTTAGATCTGCATCTTCCATTAATGTGTAAGCTGATAAAAAATCATTTAATTCATATATACCAAAGTTTCCAGAACCATTAATTGGCAAGTTCTCAGAAATTTGTGCTACAGCCATTACACTTTTTGCTGGTGATATTGTTGATATTTTATTACCATTCTTTAACATTAGATTGGCATTAATTCCTGCGAAGTTTTTCATAATCGCAAGTGTTTCTTTACTTAGTTTCATTTTCACTCCTTTTCATTATTAAGTTTTTCTCCTTGATCGTGTGTATATAAAGCAAGAAGAGCATAGTGTAAGATCTTTAGAAGATCTTTACGATTTTGTCCATCTTTATGCCCATACCTTTGAGCATATTTTAAAACATTGCCTATTGTAAATCCTAGACCATGTCCACAATCAACGATGAACTCTGTTGACTGAAATTTCTTTTTAGAATAATGACCTTTATATGTTTGGTCAATATATTCTTTTAATTCTTTTAAAAGCTTATCTTCGTTAAATTTATACATTAGTTAATATATCTTTAAAAAATTGTTTATCTTCCTCTGTCTTTGATACTTCTGCTCTTACAGTGGAATCTCCCACTGGAGTCGTTTTAACTATGTTCTCAGGGTTTAATCCTTTCGCAGGAAAAAAATAAATTCCTGGACTTATTTTATTTGTTTTAAATAACCAATTTGGATAACCAATTTTATCTGAATCAGCTTTACGATTTTTTAACAAATTCATATGAGCAGAATAACATTCTGCTGCTGAAATTACTCCAGTTTTTTCTATATTTGGAAAAATGGTAATTATTGCATCAACCCATTTTCTTTGGGCTTTAGAAGCATTATCATATGTTATCATATCACTATTATATTATAAATTTTATTGTAAGTAAAGTGGGAGGGAAAAAAATTTTCTTATATGGGCTCCCACTTTACAATTAACTAAAAACCCCCATTAAGAAACTTTTATATCTATACCAAAAGCTTTTAAATCATTTATAAACGATTTGTCTTCTTCTGGTAATCTACTTGAAATAGTAATCGATTCAGATTTTCCAATTAAAGATTGAGATGCTTTTTGTACTGTCACTCCCTCTGCTGGAAACAAATATATTCCTCTTTTAATTTTATTAAGCTTAAACAGCCAATTAGGATATCCAATCTTAGGAACACCTGATACTCTTTGTTTTTCTAATTCTTTAAAAGAATCATAACATTGTGTTGCTGTAATGTACCCTTTAGATAAACATTCGGGTAGAACTTTTGAAACATGTTCTACCCAACGTTTTTGTGATTTAGTTAGTGAGTTCCAAGTCAGCATTAAGCAGTCACTGTTTGTGGTTGATTAACTACAGCACTCGCAACTTCAGACTCTGATGGTTTCGGAGCCGAAGTTTCTTTATTATTTGATACTTTGTCAAATAAATCAATAAAAGCAAGTCTTGTTGCTTCATCGAATCTATTCGTACATAACTGTATAGATTTATCAATATCTTTAAATACTGAGTATGCTCTTACAATATGTACCAATCTTCTAGTAGTAATTGTTTCATCAACACCACCTGATTCATTTGTTTTTCTAATCACATCAGCCCACTTAACAAGAGTCTGAGCGAATTTATCATTCTTACATTTATAAGAGTCCATCAGATTTTTAACAATTTTCAACTCAATAGATGGAGTTGGATATTCTTGTTGGAATGTCACAGCAAATCTTTCAAGAAATGCTTCATTCAAAACATTCGTACCAATATATCTACCATCTTCTGAACCCTTACCTTTGGTATTCGCAGTAGAGAATATATTAAAACCAAATTTAGGAACGATAATTTCATTCTTTAATTTAAAGTAGAATGGCTTACCCTCTAGAATTGGTTGTAAACATAATAGAGTATTAGCACCACCAGCATCGATCTCATCAAGCAACAATGGTATTCCTAATCTCATTGCAATAACAACTGGTCCTTCAACAATTTGAATATTACCATCAACGAGTGTTTTAGTACCAATTAATTGATCTTCGTCTGTCAAGCTGTTTAAGTTTACTCTAATCAAAGAAATTTTATGCTTTGCGCATATTTGCTCGATTGATGTAGATTTACCATTACCAGTCGGTCCAGTCACAAATGTTGGATAAAATTGTCTTGACGTTATGATAGTTTCAAGATCTTTATAGTTTCCGAATGGGACATAATTACTATCTCTAAGAGGAATTAAAGATTTTGCATCTAGATTAGTAGATTCAGATTTTACAGTATCAACTTTGACAACATTATTTGTCACCGAAGAAGAAACACTTGAAAGAGGGATAATATAAGATCCTCTTCCACTTTTTTGTGCTTTCACCCAGTTATAAACTTCTGATTTGTTATCAAATTTAGTAGTTTTAAAAACTTTAACAATCTGTTTCCAATTAAATTTATTCTCATCATTGGAATAAGATTTATGTAGAGATTCTACAAACTTTTTTATATTCACATCATTCATCATATATTTGCCTTTTTTTTAGTTAGTTTATACGTATATTATACCATAAATCGTTGAAAAAGTATATACTTATGGAAAATAAAAAAGATATATATTTCAATGACTTAGCCATATTATAATTTTTTATTTTCGTAGTCTTCTAGATTTTCATCGTTTTTTGGTATAATTTTAACGATTTTAGTTATTATATCTCCTGTAGTTATTTTATAGCCACCACCAATTACAATTAGTGTGGGACCGAAACACCCTGACAGAAGAGATAATATCATAAATTTAAATATTAAAGTATGGAGTTGCATTTTTATATTTGTCTAACAGTTCAACTCTGTTCGTAATCCATTCGTCAAATAAAGGCAGTCCCTTTGAGTTCTTACCATCCCAATTAATAAATGCAGTTTCAAAAAATTCTATTCTTTCATTAGGAAATTTTTGTTTATGCTCATTTTGATATTCAACTAATTGTTTTTTCCAAGCATCAAATAAAACGTCAGACACTAGAGGATTATCTTTGTACTAATACATATAAGAATGTATAAGTATTTTAGATCTTAATTCTATAATTTTATCTTTTAATGATATTGTTTCAGCCATTATGCTACCTGTTTCGCAAAAGAAGTTAATAAAAATCTACTATTTCTATTTTGTTTTAAAAGCTTAGTAAATGATTTTGCTATTTGACTTGCTGTTTTTTCTTTTGAAGAATTTAAATCATTAGCGATATTTAAAGATTCGGGTTTAACGTTTTCTATTGGGATTAAATAATATTCATCATAAGCATTAATTTTTGTTAAAGCAGAAGCACCTAGTTCTTTAAAATCTTTTGCTATTTTAATTATAGCAGATTCGTCTGCAGCTCTAAAATCGCCACCATTTGAATAACAAGATATATGCGATAATGTATTGCTTATTTGTCTTCTATTATTTTTTAATAGAGAAAACGCAAGACAAGTTGTATTTGGATCTTGATCTTTTATCATTTGAATTGCTGCACCAGTTTGCATGTATGTTTTAAATTCATAGTCTTTATTATTTTTTCTAAGAAATAAATGTTGTGATATAGATTTACCACTATTATCATATGAACTATAATTATTGAAACGTCTTGGAGCAAGAGAGTGTCCTTCGCCATCTGTTAATACGATAAAAGAAAGTTTTTGAACATTATTCATTTTTTTAAATTTTGGCAGAAAATCAATCATATACAATAAAGATTCATTTAAAGGTGTAGATGCTAACTTATAATTAGATACGTGTTTATATACTTCAGAGAATAATAAAGCACCCATTTTATTATATTCGTCTTTACTCATTTTATGAGATAAAATTTCAACAACTCTAAATATTTCAACATCTAATTCTTTTACAGTCATTGCTTTTTTTGCTCTATTCTCTTCTGGTGACAAATTATCATCATAAGAAGTATATCTTGGACCCATAAGTTTATCTTTTAAAGCTTCAACTGCTATTCTTTCAGGATTATTCTCAGATATACCATTAGTGAATGCAAGAACAGTAAATGGTATATTTGCTATTTTACAAAAACTAGTCATTAGATAAACTTGTTTAATAACATCTTTTAATACACCTGACATACTTCCAGACCAGTCCATTAACATAACCATACCATGATTTTTGCCTTTTGGTAATGATTGAATAGTTTTAAATATTTCTTCTTTAATTTTATAAGATGCTAGTTTTCTAATATCAATTATACCAGTTTTATGTTCTTTTGTTTTATAATACTGATTTGCTGACTTTCTCATCTCAAATTCTTTAAGCAAATAATTTACTTCTTTTTTAGTTTCTTGTAAATATGTTTGAAATTCACTACTTGCTATTCTTATTTCATCTTCAGTAGTTTTCCAAGGTTGAAATTTTGAACCATATTGACCTCTTGCTTTAGATAATTCTATATCTTCTTGGTTTTTTCTAATCGCTAACCAATTATCTACATCTGCCATATATTTTGTATATGGTACATAAGGATCAAATCCTACAAATTTTGGAGTATAATCAACTATAACAAATTCATTATTGCTTGTATGTTTTGATAACATTTTATCAAAATTATCTTGAATAGTGTTTAATTCAGTTTCAGAAACAGTTGGGTTTGCTACAGATTCACCACTCACTCCAAGTCCATCTTCTATTTCATCCATAATCAAATCTTTAAAAGATTCTTTAAGTTGATCACCTTGTTCATTGTTATCGCCTGCTGGACCTAAGTACAGTGTAGCAAGTTTTTCTAAAGCTTGTTTTTCTAATTCATTTTTGGCAGTAGAATAAGCAGTAAGTTTTCTTGCTAATTCCATAACATCATCAAAAGTTTCACATTTATCCATTTCTTTAATATAACCATATTCTTCTGTTGTAAACTTAACACCACAGTTATAACCAGCTTTATAAAATAAATTTGCTTTATTAATAAATTGTTCTTTTGATAAATCTCTACCTTTAACACCAAAAAAGTTTCTATCAACTAATTCTTTATAAGCTGAAATAAAATCTTTTTTCAATCCTGGATATTCATTTTGAATTTTCTTTTCAATTCTAACATCTTCAATTACATTCGCCCAAGAATGCAATAATTTATTATCAAGAAATTCTATTGTTTCTTTATCTCTGAATGGAGTGTAAAGAGCATGTCCCACTTCATGGGCTATTAACATATTTTCAATATTTTCGGAAAGGTTCTTCCAAACAGGAAGAGTAAGAACTCTGTTTTCTACATTAAACGATGCAGTTGCAACAGGCTGTCTTAAAACAGTTATGTTTTCAGTAGAAAGTAGTTTCGCTAATAAATCTTTTTTATTCATAATATATACGTATATTATACTATAAATCGAATCAAATGTAAAACTATTAAATAGTATAATAAGTCATTGATTTATAACACTTTTTTAGGAAAGTCGCCTTAATTTCGCCTTAATTACTTGCTGATTCCTCTAAAAATGACTCTAAACCATTTAAAAAATCATTAATCGATTCGATCGGTATTTTAGAAATGTCTTTTTTATCAGTGACTGTTGAAATATAATCAGTCAAAGATTTATCTAATTCGTTATGTGATTTGAAAGAATATGACATTTTAAGTTAGCCAATAACCAATTATAAGTCCGAATATTACACCAACACCAAAAATAACTGCAACACGATATAATTCATCGTATATTTCTTTTCTTTCTTTTTGCAATCTTAATTGATGTTCGAATGCTTGTTTCTGTTTTTGAAGGGAATTAATGTGATCAAACCTTGAGTCCATAATAAAAATACCTTTTTTAAGTTGTTTATAAGTATATTATACTATATTTTTTCTTGGAAGTAAATTAATCGGGAATCCTTAATACAGGTCTTAATTTTGCTTCATATTCTAGTTGTTGAGTTGTTGCTGCTTTTATTAGTTGCTTATGAAGTTTTTTTAAAGCCATATCTAATTTCAACTTACCAACTCTTTGAGTAAAATCTATTCCTAACATATGATCGTATTCGTGTTGAAATACTCTTGAATGGAATCCATCTAGTTCGTTAATTACTTCTTCTCCTTTGAATGTAAAGTATTTAACTTTAATCTTTTTTGGTCTTGATACTTTTAACCATAATCCTGGACGAGATAAACATCCCTCTTCCATTAATTCAGTTTCCTCTGATGATTCTAGTATTATTGGATTAAACGCAGCATACTGATAATTTTCAATTACTGTAATTGCAAACACCTTTGCGTCTATTCCTAATTGATTAGCTGAAAGACCAGCACCATTTAATTTTTGTGCTACTTTAATTAATAATAAACCTAATCGTGCTGCTTCTTCTACTGGTTTTTTAAAATCCCATTCTTTTGGTGGAGTTTTTAAACGTGGATCGTTCCATGGAATTAAACCATCAGTAGTTCTTACTGGTGTTATAATTTCTTTACCATCAACACTACTTGTTAATTTTTCAACTTCTACTCTTGTTGGTTCTGGTTTTAAAACACGTTTATCAAAAGATTCTTCTATAATAGGAAGACCTTTAGATTTCTGTCTTGCTTTTATTTCTTCTGGTGTGGCTAGTCTTGGGTTTATTGGATTACCATTTTCATCCACTGAATCCCATATAACTTCTTTTATATCACTCATGATTTACTTTCTTTTAATAATTTAGACACACGATCGTATTCATGTTTCATATTATGACGTTTTAATTCTAATTCTTTTATATTTGGTTCAGAATCGATTAAAAACTTACGAGTTTTCTTTTCGTATATCCAGTTTTCAATCAATTTTAATTTGAAATATAAATGATCTTGTTTATCTCTAAGAACAGTTTTAGATTCATCTTTTCTATTAACGTCATTTGTTTGTGTTGATATTCCTTCACGTTGTGGTTGCTTACTTGGCTTTCCAGTGTAATGCGTAAAAGAATTTATTTCTGTTTTTTGTTTTTTTATTTTTTTCATAGTTTATGCATTTACGATTGTAGAGAAGTCATTTTTCTTCTCAAATTTAATTGTACTCATAAATTTTTCAATTAGAGTATCGCCTTTATGGCTAATGACGAAAACATTGACTTGAGAATCTAGTTGCGAAATTAGGGTTAAGAAATAGTCTACACCTGATGCATCTAAAGATGAGTCAAATATTTCATCCAGTACTAATAACGATGTATTAATACTATTCTTCATTTTTGCTATATGTCGCCATGTAAACAATATAGCTAAGTCAATACGCATTTTTTCACCCTCTGAAAAACTATCATAAGTGAATTCATCTCTATGCCTTGAACGTATCGTCTCAGTGAAGTTTTCATCTAATTCAAAATGAACATAAAAGTCCATTGCTTGTAAATATTTATTAATCAATTTATTCATTACAGGTAAATACTTTCGAATAATTGCAGTTTTAACACCTGAATCTTGTAGAAGCAATTTAGAAGTATTTTCTAGTTCTACAACCTGCATTAAATTATTCTTTTTATCAACATTAACTAATGCTTGTTCTGCTAGTTCTTTAATTTTATCTTTATATTTGTTTGTATCTCGATTAGTATCTGATAATTCTTTTTTCTCATTTATACTATTTTCAATATTAGTTTCAGTAAATTTTACACTGGTATTTAAGTTAGATATTTCGTTATTAATTTCTATTTTTTCATTAAATAATGTTTTTATCTCTCTTGCCCTAGTTTCTCCTGTCGTTAAAGCTTCTAGCATCTTAGAAAGTCTAGATTTTATATCTTCTTCTTTTTTTTCTAATTTACTTAACGCATGTTGTTTATGCTGTATAGGCGTCTCACATGTAGGACAATTTTCATTTTCATTAAAGAATATTATTTTTTCTTGTATCTCAGCAATACGACTTTCATTTATTGCGATTAGTTTTCTTGCTTTATCTATACGATCAAATATATCTACTGAATCAGTAGTCAAATTATCAATTTCTGAAATTCTTTTATTTAATACGAATATTTTATTTTGTATCTCTTTTATATCTTCTTTATACTTTTCTATTTTTTCATCTATCTTAACTATATTTTCTTGTTTAGATACTGATAAATTTTCAAGTATAGTTTTTTTAGCTTGTATATTTGATTTAGCTATTTCTATATCTTTATTCACATCAACTAATGCTAATTTAGTATCAACTGCTCTTATTTTAAGTATATCATTCATTCTACTAAAAATACTTATATCTAAGATATCTTCAATAACTAATCTACGTTGATTTGTAGGTAATTGCATAAAAGGAATATAAGAAGCAGATCCTAAAATGCAAACTTGACAGAATGTTCTATAATTAATTTTAAGTATTTGTTCTTCTATTTTCTTTTGGCAATCACTAATTGCTGCTGATTGATTTTGTAATACTCCATTTTCATAGTATTCAAATATATTAGGTTTAATTCCTCTTTTTATTTTGTAGGTATTTGTGCCAGAGGAAAATTCAATTTCTACTTCAGCATTTTTACCATTAATTGAGTTAATTAATTGGTTTTTCTTTACTTGTCTGAATGGTTCACCGAATAAAACAAAGGTGAGAGCATCAAGCATTGTAGATTTACCATCACCATTTTTTCCTACCACGATTGTACTTCGTGTTTTATTTAATTGTATTTCGCACCAAACATTACCTGTTGAGAGAAAATTACGCCATTTCAATTTATGAAATATTATCATTCTTTAGCAATAGTCTCGCTCGCAATCGCTTCAGCATGCAACGAGTTTAAATATAATTTAAGTTTATTTTTTTCAATACTAGTTGTGATTGTATCAACATAACCATTTAATATGCTAATAGTATCTTCTACGTTAATTTCATCAGATACATTAGCAGATGAAAAGTCAACAAACGTTTCAAGTATTTTAACATCATATGGATTATGATTATGTAGATTCTTTATAAATGTATCAAACTTTAATAAATTTTTACGATTTGTTATAATTACTTTTATATACTTGTTTCGATATTCTTCAAAGTTAGGTGGATTTTCAGCAAAATAAGATTCATCATATTCTACTTTTAAGAACATAGTATTTGGATTTTGTATAAATTCTAATTTACGAGTTGCTGTATCAAATATATGAAAACCTTTTTTATCATTATAATCAGCCCAAGTCATTTCATATGGTGCACCCAAATAATAAATATTATCATGTTGTGAACGATGATGAAAATGACCTGACATAAGTAAATCAAATTTTATAAACTTATCTTTTGGTATTCCATCTTTAGATGGTGCACCAGTATGCATTTCAAATCCTTGAATATCAAAATGACCAATACAAACTTCTGCCTTAGTGTTTTTAATTTCTTCCCAACATTTATCTTTATTGTCTTCACATATCCATGGAATATTACAGAATAATGTTTCTTTTATTTGTATTGTTTGTGGTTCGTATAGAATTTTTATATTTGGATATTCGTTTAGAAGAAGAGATATGCTATTAATCTCATTTGTGTTTCGAAAGTATGTGTCGTGATTGCCTATTACAATATACATAGTAATGTTTCTTTCTTTTAACTTATCAAAGAAAAATGTTTTACTCTGTTTTAGTGTATAGTAATTAATATATTTACGTCTATCAAATACATCACCCAAGTGCAGTAATGTATCTATTTTTAGTTCATCTATTTTAGGAAAAAAAGTTGTATCAAAAAACTTATTTTGAGATTCTAAAAAGTGACTAATGTCATTACGAACACCAAAGTGTGTATCAGTTATAATCGCTATCTTTGTCATTATCTAAATCAATCGTTTCAATATTATTTTTTATTTTTCGAGCAACAGATTTTTTAACTAACCATTCATCAAAGTTATTTTGACTTTCTATTGCTTTGCTCATCTTACTAATAAATTTATCAAAGTTTTTTTCTGACTCTGATATTTCATCATTACTCATACCAAGTTCTTGAAAAAAAGTAGGTGGTAGAGAAGTAAGAATTTTAGTTTTAATATAAGCTTGTTTTCTTTCTTTCATAATACGTCTTAAGAATGCATAGTATATGATTTGAGTAAAATAAGCAAAGGGATTTTTAGATTTGGTTGGATCAAAGTTATGAAGATATTGAATACAATTTTCAATACCATCTAATATCATATCATCGCGATATGTATAATTATTAAAATTCGGTCTTGTAGAAAGACGTGTTGCTATTTTTAAAATACATTCACCTATGTAATTTGGAATCCTTGGTGGATGTTCTTCTCCACTATCTTCTGCGTCAATACAATCTTTTTTCCATTGAATTAATGCTTTAAGGAATTCAGCATTATTGACATAATGTATTTTTGGTTCTTTAGTTTTTTTATTCATAATAAAGGATTTAAATATTAAAGAGTAAATAGACCACAATTATACTCTAAAATATATTGTAAGTAAAGTGTTTTTAGTCTATTTCATCTTCTAAGTAATATAAAAATAAAATAAGCCCATTAAGAACACCGAGTGCTAAGAATAAAGGAGCACATACTTTAAATGCAAGTGCAATTGTTCCGAGTGATTTCCAAGCATTCGTAAATACGAGTAATGGTATAACAGATAAGTTGATCCAAGCATTAAGAAGAACAGCCCACTCTGGAACTTGTTTGATTAATATTTGGAATTTTTTTAAAAATTTAAGCATATCGTTATTTATAACTTTACTTACAATTTTTTTCATATTATAATAACACCTGTGGGGTTTTGAAATTAATTAATTAATGGAGTACTTTCTTTTCTTTACTCTTAATCTGATTGTATATTTCTCTTATATCATCCAACTCTTCTGCAGTCATTTCTTCGGTTTCACTATCATAATTACTTGTATATTCTTGTGCGTTTGAATCTGGAAATTGTTCGTCTTGTCTCAAATCAGCCATTTCCTGTTTATCCATAAATCTATTCATTAAATCGTCATAAGATCCCATTGATACGAGTCTTTCATGTTGATTGTATAATGACATAAAGAATGGTATTGCGAAAGAATGAAGTCTTTTAACGAAAAAAACGTCTTTCTTCGGGAATGTAAAAATTCTATTTTCAGCGAAACTACAATATGGTCCAGCAGTCACTTGTTCTATAATTCCACCCTGTTTAGTAATTCTTGGGTAATTCTTAAGTGAGAATGGATATTCAATTGTAATTTCTTTTTCGTCTTCTTTCAAACGAATTGCTAAAATCGATTCTCCTGTTGATAATCTTACAATGACAAAATCTTCACTCGATTTTATTATTCTCGGTGGTGTTGGTGTTTGATGCATCTAATTTTACCTCTACTAATGAATAGTTAAATTTTTCCTCATCATAAGTTTGCATTCTTGATAACAAATGTCTATAAGTATGGTTTTTCCATTTCTTATAAGATAAGTCATCAGCAATATCAAACAAATTACAAGTAGTCTTATTTTTATTTAATCTTAATCCTCGCCCAATACTTTGTAAATTAAGTATCTTACTCTTAATTGGACTGGCTAATATAATGTTTTCAATACTCGGTATATTCACACCTGTACTGAAAGTTCCATAACTTGCAACTATAACACAATTATTCGTATCTGCTGCAATATCTCTTACTTGTTCTCTATCAGAAACAATTGTATCGCCAGAGATTAAATATATTTTTTTATTATATTTCTTCTCTAATCTATTTAGTTTTTCGTATAAAGGGATTCCGTGCTTTTTAACATATTGGTAAAGTATTAGAGTGTTTCCTTTACAGTTAAGAGCAAGATTAGTAATATAATTATTTCTTTTATCACAAGAAACTAACCAATCTATTTCATCTGAATAAACGTTATTTTTTCTTCCTTCGCGTGATATATTATCATAAGAAAGGAGTAAACAAATAATTTTTAAATCTGCTAATTTCTTTTGGTCTATTAAGTTAGATGTAGTTGTGACTTTTTCTACAATACCAAAAAGTCCTTCGAGTACTAATTTGTTTATTTTACTATTGTCAATCGTTCCAGTTGTGCCAATACGAAATTTTATATTATTACATTTTTCCATTATTGTAATAAGACTTCTTGCTTTAAATTTATGTACCTCATCTCCAAATACTACATCAAATTTCTCAAAGAATGATTTTGGTAATTTGTAAATACTTTGCCAAGTAGTAATTAATATGTTCTTTGTGAGTTCTTTAGAAAACCCTGCATAAAGCTTTTGAATATAAGTATCTACTTTCCAACCATTTTTAGTTGAATAATCATCGAAGTCTTTATATAACTGTTCTACTAGATTAGTTGTTGGAACTATAATCAAGCATTTCTTATTGTTTTTCAACGTCGAATACCAACGTAATATAGAATACATGATTAGACTCTTCCCACTGGCAGTTGGACTCAACAATAGGGCTCTTCGTCGCTTTAAAGCTGAATAAACCGCATTATATTGATAGTCTCTTACTAGTAAATCTGGATCATTTTTAGAGGTTATATTCAATGAATCTATAAAGGTTTTAATCTCTTCTTCTGTTATCGGTTCAATATACTTTGGAAACCCTATTTCAGATATGGTATATCCACGTTCAAAGGCAAATTTACGAACATAAGGAATTAAGCCAGTATAAACTGTCTTACGAAGTAAATCATAAAGACGTGTTTTACCATCCCATATACGTGCTCTGTACTGTGGTGTAAAATGGGCTCCTGGAACATAAAATGTAAAATATTCTGAAATTTCTTTTTCTATACCTAAATCTTCAGAGAATACACGAACGTGCGTTTCAGTATAGTTTTCAATTGTAATTTGAGATTTAGTATCTTGGGACATTAAGCACCACTAACGAACTTTTTCCACTCTAATGAATTCCTTATAATCCAATCTCGTGACTTGATCTGTTGTAATATAGATTCAAGAAGTTCTTGTATGCTCGATAAATATTCAATTTTAAGTTTGGCTTTAATTAAATCAGCATCACCATTTAGAAATTCATCCATTTCATTCCTTAATGGTTTTATACCTTGCCACTGTTCCCAGCCAGCAAGTTCTAATTCACTCTTACTCATCTCACCACGATAATATCTAAATTTCTTTACACGCAGACTATTATATTCAGATTGTGCTGATGTAATACGATGCTTATATGAAATGAGTAAATTTAAATATTTTGAATGTAAAACAGGCGTGCGAACAGATTCTCGATCTAAATGATTATCGTCTATACTGCAGTCTTGTTTCCAATTTTCTTGTATTTCTTCAAGTGTCATAATTCATATTATACTATAAAAAACGTTGCAAGTAAATACTATTTAAATGGTGTTTCGTCAAATCCTTTATAAAGAAAGCAAGATTGACCTGATTGAATACTAATTGTTTCTATAATTGATTTTGGTAATTTATCATTTTTATAGTGTGCTATAATAAAAACAGGTTTTCCAGTGGCTTCAGCACCAACTCTTCCAGTATATGTCATTGTTATTTTCCACCCTTTAGATTCTAAAAAATTGTGAAGGATTATTGACTCATTACAAATTAATGGCACTTCTTCAATGTAAGAATTATTCGGATATTTTTCACTTTCTTGTGCAAAGCTATACCTCGTGTCATAAATGACAGCAAATAACAAAAAAAATATTGTAAGTATGATTTGGTGTGTTTTCATTTAACAGTCTTTCTTTTTGTATTTTGTATTTTAATAGACTGTCGGAGAAGTAGGACTCTGTATTGTAAAATAACTATATCTTAATGTCACACTATTCGTTATATAAGTCACATCAGTGTTTTTTGAGTCGAATATCATTGACGACAACCCTGTTGGAAACATATCTTTAAACGTAATTATTTTACTAATTCCGTTATTATTATTTAGTATTAAAAGTGTTCCATCTGAATAATTTTTTGCTAATTCTTTTAAATTTTTTTTATAAGCTTCAGTATCAGTAGTTGGAAAATTTAAATATTGTTCATAGTTTCTTGGTTTACCAAGAGCAACTATCCAACGATAAAGAGCGAGATAATTTGCCATATCTTCATCTACTATAAATTCTAAATTACAAACACCATAAGCAAGTTTTTCTCCAGGAAGATAAACATCTGAAAGAGGTGTAGCTTGAATCGGCTCACCTAATGTAAGGTCAGGTATATTAATTGACTGAACGAAATAATTTACATTTGGAATACGTGCAAATGCAAAAGAAAATCCGTTAGGATTAAGTGGATTAATATTTGATGGTTTATTTGAAGTTTTAAGAGTCATATTATAATTATTTAGTATAAATGAAAAAGGGGGAGACTTTCATCCCCCCCTTTAAAAAATTATATAATCAACTTCCTAGATTACATTAAATTTGTCACTGCTACTTTTCTGTAGTAGAAGTTAGTATTTGATGTTAATCCTGCGAATGGATTCGCTACCATACCATAACGTGTCTTAAACGCTATTTTTGGTTGGAATGTAGAAGGATCTACTGCACGCACCAATTGTAATGGAACGTATGGACAATAGAATATACCAGCATCAAATGCTGAACTACCTTTATATCCTACTAATAGCAACTGAGTTGCTGCATTGTTAGCAGAATATGGATCTACGAACACTTTGTAGCGACCATTAAGGACACCAGCAAAAGTTGTAGAAGCTTCGTCTACATTTAGATTAGTTGAAAGAGCTGGAGCATAGTCTAATGCACCTGACATTGCTAATGCACTCGCAACATCAGAAGAAGCGATAATGAAATTACCTTTTCCTCTACGTGTTTCTTGTGCTATAACGTTTGCTTCTCTTTCTACTTGGAATAATAATCCTTTGAATTTCTCAACTGACCATCTTCCATTTGAATCTACATCAAGATCAAAAGTACCAGCAGTTGTTGTGCCGACTTGAGCTCCTGTTCTAGCTGATGTGTAAACTGTTCTAATTACTTCTCTATTGATTTCCGCAAGGATTTCAGTAGATAGGATATTTGATAATTCACTTTCAGCATCTAGACCATGAACTGATTTTAGATCTTGTGCTAATTCAACTGTGTACTCAGCTTTTAAAGCACGAGTTTTCGCAGTCACTGAAGTTTTCTCGATTGAAAACGCCATTTGATTGAACGTTCCTGCATCGCCTAATCCTTCAGCATCAGTAGTTGCTAAACCAGTTCCTGTTGTATAGCCACCACTTACTGGATTTGAACCAGCATGTGTGCCTGTACCAGCAAAGTCTGTATCAGCTTCGTTGAATAATGCTTCTGTACCATTCTGAGCTGTGTATCTGCTTTTCATAGCAAATATTAAGCCAGTTGGTTGTGTCATAGGTTGAACACCGCAAATGTCATAAGCGATCATTTGTGGAATTGCTCTACGAACTAATGAGATAAGTACTGGATCAAACTTAGCTACTCCTGAACTGTCTGGTAATGCACCAGCTTGGTTCGCGTGAGTTGCTTCAAAAAGTGCTTGCTTTTCTTCATTAATAGAACGCTCTTGGTTCTCTAGAAGAACTGCTGTCACTTCTTTTCGGTAAGCATCTTTAATAGGTGCTACACCCTCGTGATCTAATACTGGAGCCCATTTTTTTAAAAGTTCTTGTCTACTTTTCATTTTGTTTCTCCGTTATTATTTTATTTAAATTTTTTTCTTTGAGCGAGTTAATAAGTCTGCATATGCAGCTATTTTTACGTCAGTTATTTTAGCTGACTCGTTGATAACGATTGGCTCATCAGTCACTATTGTATCTACAATTTTATTTGTAGAATTTTGAGTTGCAGACAATGCTGAGAAATAATTATCTCTTATTGTCTGTACTTTTTTCTCAAAAGATGCATCATCTTCAAACGATAGCTCTTCGGCTAACGATTTAAATTTTTCCGCATCTGTTGACACTAGATCTTTTGAAGCTGCTGTGATGATTTCATTTTTGCGTAAATCATTAAATGCTTTTGAAATTTTAGCATTTTCAGTTTTTGCTTCATCAAGGTTTTTCTTGGTAGTATTAAGTTTGTCTTGAAGATCAGAAAGTACATCAAATCTTTCGTTTGGTACTTCAATGTAATGGTCTTCGAATAAATTTCTTAAACCACTTACAAAGTCTTCAAGTATTTCAGTCTTAATACCTGATTCAAGAGCGATTTCATTTTGTAAGACCCACTGCTCAACTACATAGCTGAGATATCCATCAACTTTTTCAATCAGGCTCTCTTTGATAACTGATATGTTTTTAGCATTTTCAGTTTTCAATTCATTTGAAATACGAGCAATCTCGTCTTTTACTCTATTGATTACTACGTTTTCGAATATTACTTTTGCTTTTGCTTTAAAATCTTCAGAAAGTGTTTCACCTTTTAACAATGCTTCAACGTCAGCAGATACATCTACTTTAACTGATTCATTTGTTTTTTCGTTCACTTTTACTTCGTCTGGTTTCTTAGCATTTTTTTCTTTAATTTTTTCTTCATCATCTTCAGACTCAGATTTCACTTCTTTTTCGTCTTCTTTTTTCTCATCATCTTTTTTATCTTCAGACTCAGATTTCACTTCTTTTTCATCTTCGTCTTTTTCATCTTTTTTATCTTCAGATTCTGATTTGACTGCTTCTTTTTCTTTTTCAGCTTTAGCTTTTTCTTCAGCTTCTCTTTTAGCTTTTTCTTCTTCAGTCTCTTCTTTAACAGCTTCTTTTTCTTCTTTATCCTTAATTGCTTTTTGCAATGCAGGTGGTAAAGTTTTTTGTTTATCTGTTAATTCAGCTTCTTTAACTTCAGCTTTTTCTTTTTCAGCTTTAGCTTTTGCTTCGTCTTCAGCTTTTTTCTTTTCGTCGTCAGTCACTTCTACTTCTTTAACTATTTCTTTTTCTTTTTCATCTTCTTTTTTCTTATCATCTGTGTTAGGAGCCACTTCTGATTCAGATTTAGTAGATGCTTTTTCAGCTTCTGCTTTTGCCTTTTCTTCTTCTTCTCTTTTTTTCTTCTCTTCTTCGGTTTCTTCTTTTTTCAGAATACCTTTAGCAATATCATGTGCTTTTTTGATTGTTTCTTTTTCAAGAGGTGGTTCATCACCTGTAATTTCTTTAGCTTTTGCCATGCCGATAGCATAAGCACTTCCCTCTTTATCTTGTTCAGATAATAGAGATTTAGCTTTACTCGCTTCAGCTAACAGCTTTGCGATAGTTTCTTCGATTTTCATTTATATTCTCCTAATTTAAATATATAAAGAATGGTTTTCCATTCATATTTAGTTATTTTATCTTCTTAAGAAAGTTTGCAAATTGTATTGCTTGAGCTTCAGCAAGGGCTATTCTATTTGTACTTGCTATCTCTTTTCTTACTTGCTCTATGTCTTTCTCAACAAATTTACCATCAACGAACACCCACTCTTTTCCTTCCATAACACCACGCACAAATGCATCTGGTGCTGATGGATCAGCGACTATATCACCAGCTGTAGCTAGCATAAAGTCACCTTGTACTAATTGAGTTCCGTCATTCTTTGCTCTTAACGATCCCATCCCTCTAGATGAAACACCTAAATTAGCACCCTCGTCAATTAAACTCTTAACGATTTTACCATAAGGTGTATCCATTATTTTTGCTTTTCCGACATAATTATTGCCTTCAAGCTTCAATTCTTTTATCATGTGCGATACTCTATCTAAGTTGATAGTAGGGGAATCAGGATGTCCTAATTCACCATATGCACGATTCTTTTCGATATTTTCTTTTGTATATCTTTCAACTTCTTTTTTCATTATTTCCATAGGATATATTCTTCCATTGCGATTTTTAATTTCGCCTTGTAAAAATACTCCTTCAATAAAATAAGTTTTTGATGTTTCCCCTTTTGGAGTTTCAACTAGATATTTTACTGATTCTGTAAATTCTCTTATAAGCTTCATTTAATTAACTACCTCTAACAGTTGGATCATCATAAGAACCAAACTGTGCTGTCTCTATTTTAGTTTCAAATCCTGAATTCTTACGCAATACTATATAAAGATATATTTCACCATTCATACTAACTGTAATATCAAAAGAATTTTGTATACCATCTACAAATCCTGAAAATATAAATTGATCTGCATCTGAACCTGTTGCACCAAATATTTTTACATTATTTCTTTCAATATGAAAATGACTGTTTGCTTGTCCAGCCCAATGTATTTCGACTATATTTACTTTTACTGTGCCTTCAATTACTTCAGTTGAAAGTAAAGCATCTACATCTAAATCAAAAGTTGAAGTTTGATTATTTCCTGTGTCATTTGCAAATTTAACAACAACTTCGTGTTTTGCTTTCTTTAAAACAGTTTTTGTAACAGCCATTAATTCTTACTCCTAGTTATTTTCTATTTTGTCTTTAAATATTGTATTAGCAACTTCTTGCTTTAAACTATCTAATCTTGCTGATACTTTATCAGCCATTACTGTAGAAAATGAAGAATTAATTGCTTCAGCATTTCCTATTTCAATATTATCAATTAAGTCTTTAATTTTAGTTTTCATATCCATAAATTATTCCTTTTTTGGTTCATCAGTAATAGGTGTCTCAAGATCAATTTCATCTTGTTCTGCATCTATTGCTTCATCATCTGTTTCAGCAGTTTGGGCTACTTTTAAATCTTGTATTTTACTTTGCTCGCCTGCTATTTCTTTATCATTTTTCGCAATATCATCTTCAGTTTGACGAAGAATATTCTTACGCACCCAATTTATACTGTAGTATTTTCCAATGTATTGTTCAATAGAATTTAACATATTAATTCTTTGAGACAATATTTCATTTTCTTTTAATTCAGTAAAGAAATTATCTCTTAAAAAATCAAAGCGAATATCTTGACTAAATTGTTCCCACTCTGCATCTTTTATAATTCCTTTTAGAATTAATTGTACTCTTAAAATACTGTAAAATATATTGCTAAATTTACGTCTTAATCTATCAATAAATTTTTGGAAGTTTAATTCATCACGACTTATTTCACTCGCTCTTCCTAAATTAAATCCTGTTTCACTTAACAATCTTGTGACAGGAACATTTAAAGATTGATATAATTTCTTTTGAAAATATTGTACATCAGCTATCTCGCCTAAATTTTGTCCACCTTGGATTGTAGTAATTTCAGTTCCTCTACCACCCTCTCTTCTTGGCATCCAAAAGTCTTCAAGCATTGACATGTGCTTACGATCATCTCGCACTTCACCTGTTGATGCATCATATACAACTTTATTTCTAAACTTATTCATGATGTCGTTTACATACTGCTCTGCTTTTAACTTAGGCAGATTACCAACATCAATATAAAATATTCTACGTTCAGGTGCTCTTGATAAACGATAAATTACTATACTATCTTCTACCATTTTTAACTGGTTCACTGGCTTTATCGCTTTATGTAAATGCGATAATATCATACCAGAATTTAAATCAGTTAATCCTGATGGAGCAAATACAACTGAATCTAAAGATAATTTAATACCTGTTGCTAAACTATCAGTAATTCCTTTGTCATTGTAAATGTAAAATTCTTCTATTTCTTTTACTATGTCAACACCCTTATCATTCTTTTCTTTTTTATAATTTTTAATTTTACGTATCTTACGTGGGTCTATGAATCTTAATTCATTAATTCCGTTTTTAGTATTTTTTGGATCTATAACTATATGATAGTATAGTCTTCCATCAACATACCATGTACGAAATATATCGTGACCACGTAAATCAAAATCTAATAATTTATAAACTTCTTCAAACTCTTTTCTTATAGCATCTTTAATTTTATCTGAAGCTTTTAGATCATCTAAAACTACGTCAACTGAAAGACGTTGATTATCTAATACAATTGATTCGTTTACAATATCTTCAATCGCATTATCAGCATCTGGGTAATAAGAAACTTCACGATATCTTTTTATTAAATCGTTTTCGCCCTTAATACTCGCATCTAAATCAAGTGTTAATCCATAATAAGCAGATGCATCTGCTACCAACGTCGAACCATCTAAATTAGATGGTGTGACTACCGAACTAATTTCTTTCTTCGGTGTTTTTCTTTTAATCTCAAATCCAAATAATTCTGCCATAATCTATTTCTGAGTATTTCTACTCTGTTATTATATCTTAATTGGGAAAGAACCCACTGGTGTATCAATTGAAATATTCACTCCTACACCATCACGTGAAGCTGTATCACTGTCAAAATAGTTGTATTGAAATTCAACATCAAACGTTTCAACTGCATTTGCTGTATCATAGTCTAATTGAACTACACCAATCGAAATTGGGTAAGTATCAACAAAACGATATGATTTAATGATTGCACCTGAACGATCTAATTGTCTTACTACTAAATCCGTTTGATAATCTCTTGGATTTACACGACCATTAGTTGTTTGATAATTTTGAATACCATTCGACCAACGTTCCATCGCATTTCTTATATTGAAGTTTGTATCATTATAGATTGTGACAGTCCATGGAGCAAATGTTCTTTCTCCTGCAAAATTAACAGCACGACCACGATATTGAACTGGAATGTTCTCTATTGTACTTGCTGGTAATTGTGCTGCTTTACATAAAAATTGTGCTTGTGCACTCGCTAAAATCCCTGCAACAACGTAGCTAGGGAAAATTAACTCAACACGAAATTGATTGGGACGTGCTCCGCCACCAGTCATTTGTGCTTTAAAATCTGCTATATCAGCCATTTAAGTTTCTCCTTTAATTATTAGCCACCGATTTCACTAAAATTAACACTTGATCTTGCTGCAACAAATGTTAGATTAATGAAGTTGATTGAGCGATTAGGTTTAATGAAAATGCTTGCTACAAATTCATTTTTATCGATTACTTCTGCTGTATTATTAGTTTCATCACACACAACTCTAAAATCAGTAATACCACGACGACCTTGTACGTCTCTTAAGAATGGTTCTATTTGATTTTTAAATTGAGCACGAGTGAAAGCATCATTAAACTCAAATAATTGAGCTTTTGCAGCAATTGAAATTGCTTTTTCTAATACAATGAATAATCTTCGTACATTGATTCTATCGAAAGCACTTGGTGCTGACAATAAAGTTTTGTCTCCAAATAATTGTGTTCCTTCTCCTGGAAACGTCACAACTGGATTTACACCTTTTTGATAAAGTGAATCTCTTTGTGTTCTATTTGGATTAAATGCTAGTTTAACAACATTTTTAATTTGACCACGATTAGCACCAGCTGGTGAATACCATGGATCTTGAGCATAATCTGTTCTTGCGGCAAGACCTGCTACATCACCATTTAATGGGACATAACGATACTTGTCATTATAACGATCATACTGAAACTTATAACCAGAATCTAATATAGCATAAGAAGAACTTGGAAGTCCATTTCTATATGTTGTAATATCTGCAACTGGAGTTGCTGAAGAATCAGAAATAAAAGAACCACCTGCTGCTTCTGGAGAGATAAAAGCTACTGAGTCTTTTCTTACTTCTACAACGTTGTTAATTACATAAGTTGCTGTTGCTGCTGTCGCTTTTCCTAAAATGACTAACGATATGTCAAGCTGATCGTTTGCAAACAATGCATAACCTGTTTGAATGTTTCCTGCACTTGTACCTGCATAGTCATCAACACCACCAGTTAAAGAGGCATTTACTACTGCGTTGATATCTTTGTAAGGTTGTGCTGCTGGAGCAGTACCCCAAGCAACCGCATTAGCATTCGCTGCGTTATTTACTTCTGCTGCTTGAGCAGGATGATCCATCCACCAAATGTATTTTGAATTTGAATTGATTACATCTCTGTAATAATTATTCGAACCATCTGATTTTTTAGCACCTACTGCTTTTGAAACATATTCAAATTTTTCTAAAATTGTACCAGCTGTGCCAGTAAATAACCCATCTTCGTCGATTACAATAATATGTACTTCGTCATTTGATACGTTATTTGAAGTTGCCCATGCTGATGTGTCTGGTGATCTATCAAAGCTAGTTTCATAAGTCCAACCTGAAAAAGTTGACTTGTCAGCTATTGATACTTTTAATGAATTGCCGAGTGAACCAGCACATTTAGCTGCAAATTCACCAACAGTTCCTTGACCATTTGCATATGATGATAAGTATTGTTCTGCGTTTTTAATTTTAACTGCGGTACCAGAAACTACTGCATTTCTATCTGCTGTGCCATTTCCTCTTACTACGAATAAATTATTCGAGTATGATAAAAAGTTAGCTGCAGTAAAAAATGATTCAAAATTTGAATCATCTGGTTTACCGAATCTCTCTACTAATTCGTTTTCGGACGTAATTTGCACTGGATCTTCGATTGGTCCCCATGCGAATTTACCTACAAATGCACCTGCACTTGTGGCAACATTAGGAACTATACTTGTGAAGTCCTTTTCTGTGACAATTACTCCTGGACTTAATTGGAATGCCATTTGCTCTCTCCTCTTTAATTATTTACACGTCTCTTGACAAACGTGCTATTTCTCTTACCTATTTAGTTTTTTCAAAAATTCGAAGGGTTTTCTCGGTCAGTTCCGTCATTAACAAAACCGAATGGAGTCAACTCTTCTTCAATCTCTTGTATTTGTTTTTTATATAACTCTTTTCTTATGTTTACATCTGTTATTTCTCTGAAATATACGTCAGCTGTAAGCCAAGCAAAGAGTACACACGTCATCACCAAATCATCAGTATAACCATCGTCAGCTGAAAAATAACCATTTTTGCTGATAAATGTAGTTAATTCGCTAATAATAGTTGAATCAAATATTAATAAACTATTATTTTCAATTAAATTTTTTAATATGCTACAACCTTTTCTTTTTACAGATACATCAGTTGTGACACCTAGTGCACTCGATTTATCACCAAAGCCACCAGTAATTCTTTGTCCTTCATTCTTAACTCTTGCAACATATATAAGATTCTCATATTCTAATTCATTATGCAAGATATATGGTATAGTTTCACCATTGTTAATTTCAATTAACACAAAAGCATTATTATAATCTCTTCCAATTTTATCTATAATACTTGGAACTAGTAATATACTAACTGTATTCGAACGATATTTACCTACAACTTTATAAGGCATTTCTGTTATATCAAAAATGCTCATCGCTGTATAATCTCTTCCTGTTCCTTTACTTGGATCAACTACAATTACATACTTATGATTCGGTTCAGGTTTTTCTAATATATCTAAACCATCTTTAGAATATGTAAATGGCTTAGGAGATAAATTTCTTAAAGTTTCACCATTAATAAGTGTAAGTGAACTTCCTAAAAATTCACAAAGAATTTCTTGATTAAATTTTACATCACCAAGTAATTTTCTTTGTGCCTCAGCCCAAGCTTTATCGCGTCCTGGAATTTTATCATATGGAATAAAAAGATTTGTAAATCCATTTTTATTATTTACAGCATCATTCCAAAATTTCCAAAAGTGATTATATCCTAATGGAGTAGAACTTAACAATATTTTTGTAGTTTCTCCTGCCATAATAGTAGGATAAACTGAAGTAAAAAATTCGTCTGCGATTTGATTTGGTATAATTGCAGCTTCATCGATATATAACCAATTAACTGATTTACCACGTATCGCACTTGGTGTTGTAGCAGAAGTAAATACTTTGCTACCATTTTCTAATTCTATATCTCCTTTATTCCATGTCACAACACCTTGTTGCAACCATAAAGGTAAATTTTCATACATTAATTGATAACGATCTAAAACTTCTCTTGCGGTATTTCCTTTATTTGCTAATATACCAACAGTGACGTTATCATTAAACAATGTATAATGAACAATACATGCAGCAGAAGTAATAGTTTTTCCTTGCTGTCTTCCTTCCATTAAAATCACTTTACGATTATTCATGATTGTTTTTACTTTTTCTTTTTGACAATCATATAAAGCGAAAGGAATTAATCCCAAATCCAGAGAAACTATTTTACAATAATTTTCTATAAAGTAAATTGGATCTTCTTTACATTTAAGAAATTCTTGTACTTCTTGTTTTGTAAATTTTACTTTTACACCAACAGCTTTAAGTGCTGTGTTTGCATTATAAAAATTTGTAGGCATAAGCCCCATCCACCTTTATTATATAACTACTATGTTTCCTAACATTGTTGCTGGATTAGCTTGGCTACGATATTTAAATGTATTTCCAGTTGCTGCGGACATAGGAATAGTAAATGTAATAGTTTGGTTTTGGTCTGCTATATTTGCAGTTGCATTTGTTGATGAAATATAATCACCTGCAGGTGCAACGTTTGAACTATCTAAAACTTCAACTATTTGACCTGATCTTGTATTTGTTATACGAATCGTTTCACCTCTTTGAGCAATAATATCTGGATCTGCTTCACCAGCTGTTAATAATCCTGGACCAGTGACTGTATAATTTACAGTTCCTGCACCAGCTAATGTATAAGTTCTTCTTGTTTCAACTGCTCCTGTTGCACCATTTACTGTTTGAACAGATGCAGTTAATTCAATTGAACCACTTGTTGGGTTAGAAATTGTTAAACCTGTTCCAGCAATTATTCTTACAGTAGAAATTGTAGAATTTGTTCCAGTTAGTTGTACATCTCTTGCACCAGCTTGAATAGCTGCAACATCAATCGAATATGTTATAGGTGTTGCGTTATTGTTTGTGACAGTAATTGTGCTAGCATCTGTACGAGTAATTGTTAAACCAGCATTTGCAGATAAGATAGATACATCATCAGTTGTAGAATCTGATCCTGATAATCTTAATTTTGCACCACTTGCTACAGTTTCAGCACTAACTGAATAAGTAGTGTTTGTGTCAATATCTGTATTTGGAACAAAGTTTGTTCCATCAAATTTTAATGTAGCACCATTAGTAATAGCACCAGAAGGAATAGCAATTCTGACTGTGTTTCCTCCAAGACCATCATATAGTTCTGTAAAATTAGAATTAATCTTTACACCACCATCACGTAAGGTATTACCTGTTCCGTCATTCGGGGATGAACCAACTCCAACTGTTTGTTTTGCCATATTTTTTTCCTATTATGTTATATCGTATTCGGAAGTTTTAAATATATCTTCCCATGTTTCACTCGTAATTCCACCTGTATTTAGGTTAGCTATTATCGTGTTTTGTCTATCTGGATTGCCAATATCAACAATCGTTTTAGATATAATTTTACCATCTGGGTTTGCATATCCAAAAAGATTAAGTTTTAATTGAAAACCTAATGTCCATGTCACAAATCTACGTGTCTCAAAAGTACCATCATATTCGTCTACAAATGTCACACTATTTAAAATAATAGGAACATCAGTGACAATATCAAGAGGTGTTTTCATCGATTGAATACTCATCGTGAATTCAGGTGTAAAATAAGGTAGAATTTGTTCTACTATTTGTAAACCATCCTCTGTATTTTTAGATATACAATATAAACTTATATCTAAATTATATGGTACAGGAGCGAAAACTTTATTTGCTGTATTTACTCCAGCTCCAACTGCTTTATTCTTTTCGATAGATGCCATACGTGAAACTTTTCTCGATGCATCTAAATTTAACCCAGTCATTTCAAAAGAAAGACGAGGTAAAGTAATCATTAATTGATTGCTCAAAGTAGGATCTTGTTCTATACGTTGTATCCATTTTTCTTTTGGAGCATAAGCAATTGGAATTAGTAAAGTTTGTTCTACTGTTCCGTTTGCTTTTTTTCTTTCAATTTTAAGATCTGAAAATATTTTTGCAAATCCTATAATACAATTTCTTATTGTTTCGTGATAATATGGTGGTTTATTTAACATGATTAAAATTCTCCAAATGGATTATTTTCAGACCATGCCACTTTATTATTGTTTGGGTCTCTTTCAACTTTAACCGAAACGTTATCACCAAAGCCACCTTGTTTATCAATATTCATATTTAAGGTACAAGTAGCAACAGCTTGAGTTCCTCCAGCTGGTGGTGCACTTATTGTAATTGTAGGTACACTCTTAAATCCATTTCCTACATTCGTAATTGCAGCACTATTTATTTTACCATTTAATATAGTACAAGTAGCTGTAGCATTTGTAAGTGGATTTCCACCAGTAAATGTTAATGTTGGTGCTGACGCATAACCTGCACCAAGATTTGTAAACGTAATACTGTTTACATACATTACTTCATTACGTGCAGGATCAGTATTGAATGTTTTTAATGGTTCAAATACATCAATCTCAGGTACACCTGTATCAATTTTCTCAGAAGAATATTGAAACAATTCAACTTGTAATTTATAAGTGTAAAGTTTTCCTAATTGATAAAAAGGATCTTTATCTTTTACAAATCTTATTTCAAATAAACTTTTAGTCAAAGGAAAATAAATTAAATCTCCTTCAACTGGACGATTTGTTAATATGGTATTCCCATATTGACCTACTAATTGATTCCATCTTCTTCTTGCTACAACTAATGTAGCTGATGACTCAATCATTAAACCAAATTTACTTACGAAAGCACCTGCTCCATCATAATCTTTTACATTTTCAAAATACATTTCAACAGGATATGCATGATTAAATGTACTTAATGTATCTTCACCAAGAATTTGATCTTTATTTACATATTTTCTTGGTATGTAATATACAGTTTGAGCATAAATTCCTAAAGATTCTATAATTAAATCTTCTATTAGGTTTTGCTCATTAGCAGTTCCTTGTGTAAAATAAACATTTCTACTGCTCATATGTTTATCCTACTGAAAATTCTAATGGTGCGTTCTTTCCAACTAATGTCTCTTCTAAATCTTTTTTTTCTTCTGTTGCTTCAGCATATAGTTTATCACCATCAAGTGTCACACCTCCAGGAAGTTCTAATCCTGAAAATTTCTTTAAATTACTACCCCATTGTTGTTTAAAAAGAGCAGTGGTATAAGATTTTAACCATGGTTCATTATACATTTTGGTAAATGAAACTGGGTCTATTGCTTTATATCCATCATATATAATATAATCACCAGCTTTTACAGCAGTTCCCCATTTAATATCTATATTTAATCTGTTAGTTAAACGATTAAAACGAAACATAGGCTGGCCATTTAATATTGTATCAAGTAATTGTAAATGATTCATTACAGTTGTAAAATATACAACTGATGTTGATGTTAAATCATATAAATCATTCAACCTTAATTGATATTGTAAATCAAATATATTTTTACTAGTTGATGATCCTGCGTATATGGGAAATACTTTATTTACACCATAAACTATATCAGCGACAGGAATATATTTGTCACTAACATTTTGATTTGTGACTAAATGTGAAACATAAGTACGTTCAGAACCATCCCAATGATTTATATTGAAATATTCTAATGCTTCATCAAGACGATCTTCTAATTGACCATCATCAACGTTAATTTCTACAACTGGTGCACCAAGCTTCCTTAATGCGTAATCTTTAAGTCCTTCTCTTGTAGAGACAGGCATAATTAACCTCCAAGAGCAATAGCTAATGCTGCAGCAGTGCTTGTAGTTGGAGCAACTCCATTTGTAGCTGTAGCTACTGATACGTTAGATCCTGCAGGATAATTTCCACCAGAATTTGTATTAAATACTAGATAACCATCTGCATGCATTGTCACTTTCGTAGTCCCCATAAAGAATGAAGAGTTGTGTAAATATAAATCTCTAAATTTATTTGAAGCAGATCCTAAATCCATAGTAGCATTACCTGCTGGTATAATTGAATTTCCTACAACAATTGTTCCAGTTCCTTTTGGTGTTATACTGATTCCAATATTTGTATCATCTCCTGTAGCTGCAATCGAAGGACGATTTGTTGTTGCTGCATTTGTAATTGTTAATTCATTTACTGCTGAAGCTGTTGTATTAAGTATAATTTGTTCAGCACCATTCGCATCTGCGATAAATCCACCATTTGCAATTTTAGGTGCTGTTAAAGTTTTATTTGTTAAAGTTTCTGTACCAGCTATTGTAGCAAAGTCAGCGTCTGATAATGCTGTATTAAATTCAGCTAATGTACCAGTAATAGTATTTGTAGTTAGTGAAACTGATTTGTTCGTTAATGTATCTGTTGTAGCACGACCAACTAGTGTATCTGTAGAAGTAGGTAATGTTAATGTTCCAGTATTAGAGATGCTAGAAATTACTGGAGATGTTAGTGTCTTATTCGTTAGTGTGTCTGTCGTTGCTCTACCAACTAATGTATCTGTTGATGTTGGTAATGTCAAAGTTCCTGTATTAACAATCGAACTAAATGATGGTGTAGTTAAAGATGGAGATGTTGCAAAAACTAGAGCACCTGTTCCAGTTTCATCAGATATAACACCTGCTAATTCAGATGAAGTAGTTGAAGATAAATCACTTAATTTATTTGATGTGTAAGCAACAGTACCACCTGCACTAAATGCAACAGAACTAGAATCTGTACCTGTAAATGTTAATGTGTTGTTTGCTGTTAATGTTTTTCCATCAGCAATAGTTAAAGTTGATCCAGCTGCTGGTTGTGTGATTGTAAGTTTATTTACAGTAGTTGCTGTCGCTACTCCGATATTTGGAGTAGTTAATGATGGACTTGTACTAAACACAAGTGACCCAGTTCCTGTTTCATCAGAAATTGCTGTTGCTAATTCTGCTGATGTTCCTGTGAGTGTATTTGTTGTTAAACTAATTGATTTATTTGTAAGAGTATCAGTAGTTGCTTTTCCAACTAGTGTATCTGTTGCTGATGGTAAAGTTAATGTTCCACTTGCAGTTGCTAAAACGTTTAATGTTGTTTTGCCTGAAGTTGAACCACTTAATGCGACTGTTTTTCCTGCAGCAATTTCTAAATTCTCACTTGATGTAAATGCATCTGTTGCATCAACCCAATTAAATGTTTTATCAGTTGTTCCTTTAATTGTTATACCAGCACCATCTGCTGAAACATCTGATGGTGATGCAGTTGAAGCTAATTCTATATTTTTATCATCTACTGTAAGTGTTGTAGAATTAACTGTAGTCGTTGTACCATTTACAGTTAAATCTCCTGTAATCGTTAAATTATTATTTACTGTTGTTGTTCCACTATTAGCACCGATACTTACAGTTGTAGCAGCACCACCTACGTTTAGAGTAGTTGCTGTTGTGTTTAATAGATTAAAAGTTGTTTGAGAAGTTGTTAGATCACCACCATTTACAGCTAAATCGCCAGCAATAACAGTGTCTCCACTTGTAGCATTAACTGTAAATTTATTTGTATCAACTGCGAAATTTCCTGAAACACCAAGAGTACTTCCTAATGAAGCAGCACCTGTAGTTGTAAGTAATACTGTTCTTACATCAGACCATTTCTTTGAAGAATTTCCTAATGAATAAGTGTTATCTGTGTTCGGAAGAATATTTGAATTTACATCTGCACCAAATACAACGTTATCAGTGTCAGCATCACCCATAGTGATTGTGCCACCATTAAATGTAGTTGTACCAGTGACAGTTAAATTACCACCCACATCTACGTTTCCTGATGTGTTTAAAGAAGTAATTGTTGGAGTTGCTGAAGCAAAAACGTTTGACATATCAGCACGAAGTAATTCAAGACCACCTGCTGTAGATCCGTCATGTACTACTGCTGTTTTCTTTGTAGTATTAATTGTGACTTCACCAACCACACCTGTAAATGAGTTATGTTGGTTTGTCGTTCCTCTTCGTAATTGTAATTGTGTTGGCATTTTATACTAATCCCTCGTTATCAATAAGTCTTAATCCCTCTGTTGCTTGATTATCATAAGTAAATAAAAGTACTTGACCAAAAGCATCAGTTGTTGGGTCTGTAATATTACCATAATCAGCTAAAGGAAATGCACCAAATTTAATTGCGAATGCTAATTGATTAAATAAATCGTCATCTTGTCCTTCTTGACCACCTACTACATCAGCACTAAAATATGCTATTTGATTTGCAGCATTTTTATAATACAATCTTCCGTCTGCGTAATTTAACGCAACTTCTTTATAGCTTAAATCATTAACTGATGGCGCAAGATTCGGTACTGCTGAACCTTTTAATTTAATTATTGTCGCCATCAGTTTTTCCTATTTTCTTTTCTTTTTATTTTTTTCTTTTAATTGTTTAATCTTCATCTTCCTCAGAGCTATCAGAGTCCGAATCTTCATCCCAGTCGGTATCTTCTTCTGAGTCATCTTCGTCTCCTTCACATTCGTGATTTTCAAGTTCTTCAACTTTTTCACGAAGAGTAATCAAATCTTCTTCTATTCTATCAATAATATCTGAAACAGTTTCTTGTTTCTTTTTCTTAGCCATACTTGTCTCCTATGTTTAGTAGATTTATATAATCTAAGATATTATATTAATTATGCGTAGTTTCCTCCGTCCACATCACCATACACCAAAGTCGTACCATTAGATTGTAATACTTTACCAGTTGAACCTAATGTTAATTTGTTTAAAGTATTTGCAGCTGCACCAACTAAAATATCACCAATTGCATATGTGCTTTGTCCTGTACCACCATAAATTGCAGCGATAGTAGAAGCATTCCATGTACCAGTTGAGATAGTACCTAATGTTGTGATTGAAGCTTGTCCAACATAAGTTGAATCAATATCAATACTATCAGCAGCAACAGAAATTCTATTTGCTGTACCACCAATGTTTAGAACACCTGAAGAAAATGTTAAACCATTTCCAGCTGTTGTTGATTTTAAACCTAATTCATCTGAAACTATTTCTAAACCACCATTTGCTTGTAATACGATATCAAGTGTATTTCCAGTAAATAATAATCCAGCTCCAGCAATATATTCACCAACACCAGAAAATTGAGTGAAAGTAATTGCAGTCACACCTAATGTCACCATTGGTGTTGTTTGCACCCAACCAGTGTTTCCATTGATTGTTCCATATTGAACAAACATGAAATCACCACCATGTATTTCAGCTACAGTATTAAAGTCTGCAGCACGAGTAAATACTGTGCTTGATGTGCGAACATAGATACCATTTTCAAAGGTGTTTGTTTGATTCTTAATTAAAACACGATCACCATTTACTAATGAATATCCGTCAAGTATATTTAAAGCAGATGAAAGTGTGTATGTACCAGCACCATTATCATATGTTCCAACTAAATTTGCTGTTGTTGCAGCTTGAACTGAAGCATGAACGTGTAATCCTTCAGCAATCGCATCAACATATGCTTTATTTACAGCATCATTTGAATCAACTGGAGTTGCAACGTCTTTAATTAATGCATTGCTCGCAGAAATATGTCCTGTTCCATTCGGATCAAGTGTAATTCCACCATTTACATCAGTAGAACTAATTGTATTACCATCAACACGAATATTATCAACATCTAATTGTAATAATCCACCTAATGTAGTTGTTGTTGAACCATTTGTTAGTGTTGAACTTCCTAATGTAATATTTTTTGTAGAAACTGCACCTGAAGAAACAGTAAAATTGTTTGTATCAAATGAAGCAATACCTTTATTTGTTGTTGAAGCATCTTCTCCAGCAATCGTAATTGTATTATTTGATACAACTGTATCAATTCCTTCACCACCAGCAATGTTTAATGTTTCAGATAAAAGAGCAACACCATCATTTGTTCCTGAATCAGCAGTAATATTTAATGTAGTTGCAACGTTTACTGTACTAGCAGCAGTTAATTGTCCTTGTGCGTTTACAGTAAATGTAGGAATTGCTGTGCTTGAACCATAAGCTCCAGCAGTGACAGTTGTATTTGTAATATTAATTGTAGAAGTATTGCTACCATCATTATTTGTGACTGTAATACCAGTTCCACCAGTAGTTGCACCACCAACTGTATCATAAATAAATTCAGCAAGAGTATCTGACGTTCCATTGATAAAAACATTATTTAAAACTGTTTTACCAGTACCATTTGGTGCTAGAGTAATATCACCATTAGCACTATGTGCAATCGTAATTGATCCAGAACTAGCACCACCATCAGTATTTAAAACTAAATTTCCTTGTCCATTTGAAGTAAAAGTAGCTGTAGAATTACCATCACCGATTCTAACTGTATCAGCGTCTAAAAGTACATCACCAGTACCATTTGGTGCTAGAATAATATCGCCATTTGCATTAGTAGAACTAATTGTATTATCATTAATGCGAATATTATCAGTATCTACTTGTGTAAATACACCAGTGCTTGCTGTAATATTTCCAATTGGTGTGTTATTAATAGATGTAAATGATGCTGCCCCCATACTTACAGTGCCACCAACATTTAAATTTCCAGCAATACCAACACCACCATCAACTACTAATGAACCAGTTGTAGTGTTTGAAGAAGCTGTAGTTGCGTTAATATTTACTGTTGTAATTGTACCTGCAATATCTAAACTATCAGTATCAAGAGACATTCTTTCAACATTATCTGTGACAAAAGAAAGTGTATCGTTTGATGATCCTGGAGCACTCTCAGCTGAAATAAATGTTAAACCATCTACAGATTTAACACCACCTAATGAACCCCAAGTCGCACCTGAATATCCTTCAAATGAAGAAGTGTCTGTATTATAACGAATCGCACCTTGTACGTTTGGTGTACGTTGTGCTGTAGTACCAACTGGAATTACAATTCCATTTGTACCAATAATAGATACATAACCAGTTCCATTCGGATCAAGTACAATATTTCCATTGGCATCTGTTGAAGTTATTGTATTTCCGTCTAGATCTAGATTATCTACTTTTAAATTATTAAGTTTGCTATTTGAATCTGTAATTAATGCAGAAGATGCAGTTAATTCTCCACGAGTGTGGTCTAATAAATCTGTAAAATATTTTCCACCTATAACTAGGTGACTCGCAGCATTTCCGTTTGTTTCTGTACCAAGTCCTAAGTAAAGACGATCACCACCATTTGCGTCGTTATTAGTAAGACCTGAATATGCAAGTTCTCCTGCTGCAAGTATTGCGGGATTACCTGCTGTTGTCGAACGTTTAATTCTTATAATTGATGCCATTTTTTTCTCCTATTAAAATTCTCCACTATCTACTGTTTGTAGATTTAATGTTTTAGTTGCTGTCCATTTCGAAGTATTTGTTTTATAAACTAATAATGAACCATTATTTAATCCCTCAGATACTATATCAACTTGCACGTTTTCAGAAAGTGGTACTGCAGCACCACTTGTTCCTTGAATTCCTATTGTCGTAATCGTTGAACCACCACCAGCTGTTGTAGTTGAAGATGTCAGAGTAGTATTACTCGGACTAATTGAACTACCTTGTGAATCTACATTTACTGTTAATGTATTAGACATTTATTTTGTGACCTCTGGTGTTATTGTTATAATTCCTTCAACTAATCTACTTCTTGAGTTAAATGAGTCGATTAATTCAACATCATATACATATCTTCCAGCTTTCATTGCTGTTGAAGTTGCATGTCCCAAAGCAAGTTTAATTTTACCAATTGTAGCTGGAGCAATAAATGTAGTAGTTATAGCAGTATATGTCGCTGAACCATAACCTTTTCGCATTTGTCCAGAAACTGTACAATTTGTAAAATCTCTTGGTGTTCCATCAGTATTATTAAATGTTAAAATAGCAGACCAATCTGATCCCTGATCTATAAAAAAATCTGTTATTTGTGCCATTTCTTATACCTATTTATTAATTATACATTTTAAAAAGCATCAATTCTATACATAAACCAACCTATATTTTCACTCGCAACTGTACCCAAATATACAAACCATCTTGTTCTTCTTGAGTCTGTATTTGCTAGTTTATCAAGTAAAATACTCACAGAAGCACCATTTAATGTAGTTAATGCTACATTTGTATCACCAGAGGATATGTTATTTCCACCTGTATCAACAGAAACTGTAATCGCATTAATTGAATTACTTACTGGTCTTGTTAGCCAAAACATATCACCAATTGCTGGAGCTGATGGTAATGTAAGTGTATAAGATGTATTATTTCCTAATACAAAAAATTTACCAACACCATAACTTAAAGAAGTTGAACCAATCGCTGGTACAATTACATCATTTGGAAATCTGCCACGTATATTTGATGAAAGTTTATCTGCTGAAATAGAATTATCAGCTATTGTGTTTTGAAGATATTGAGTAGAAAGATAAATGCAATACAAACTTACACCAGCATTAATGGGTGCACCTGTTATTGAAATGCTTGAACCACCATTAATTAATGTAAAATCTATATTTGGCTGTTGTACAACACCATTCTTAATTAAAAGAATACTTCCTGTTGAACCAATTGAAAAGTCTAAAGAAAATGTTGTTGCGACTCCATTCGGTGCGAATACTTGCACTTGCGAACTGCCGTGAATTGGATCTCTTCCCAAATAAGCCATAGAAGTTTTACTTTCTTCTTAAGCTTGAGATTCAGACCAAGATAATTTTCCTGTCACAACCAAAGGTGATGCCGATGAAATTTGTGATGTATCAGTAGGCTGTATCGCAAGCGTTATCAAATCTGGACCATTTGGATAAACTGAATCTCCTCCGAGAATAGAATTACCTAAATCGATCAAACCTGATATATCAAATGAAGTTGTTCCAGATGAAGCTTTCGAAGCAAAAATCACTGTACCATCTTTGATAATATCTCCTGTATCGTGAGAAATAGTATTTGATAATGATGGAGAAGGATTCTTCTCGAACGTTAATTTAGATGGGTTTCCATTCAGAATAAAGAATACGTTTAAGTCTTTATTCGCAGTCACACCACCACTGTTTAATTTCATTTGCATACGATTAATAATTTCTCTTTCACCAACAGAACCTGTTATACCAGAGTCAACAGCTGGTGCTAAACGAACAGAAACTAATGGAATTGGACGTGTTAAGTCAATTGCTCCATTACCAAATGCGTTTTCACCAACAGTGAATACTGTTGAAGATGGTATTTCTGGGTTGTTTGGAACTGCTGATGTTGCAGGGAAAGATGTAAACACTCTTGATGTAGCACCAGCTTTTTGAACCTGTGCAACATAAGAACCATCAGGAATATTACCTGTAGCATCTTTAATTAACATTCCCACTTGTGCTTTATCAGCATCAGCTTGTGCGCATTGGAAAGAATACACAAACACACGTCTTGCGTTTAATGTAATCTCACTAAATGAACTGGCTGCAGTTGATGTTAATGTTTGAGTCGTAGCTGTTCCACTTAATACGAATGGTTTTGATTGTGATGTGAATAAGTAAGCATCGTCATCATCAAATGTACCATCCATTATAACTGATGTACCAAAGTGGAATAATGTTGGTGCAGAAGTTGGAGCATCTCCATTCTCAATTTCATATCTCGCAGGTAAGTTTCCTGAACGTAAATATGATTCATTTAATTTATTATTGTGTACAAATTCATGATGATAATGAATATGTCCTTTAGCATCTTTTGTACCAAATCTTATTTTACCAGCACCATACCAAGAATAGTCAGCATAACACATTTGAATTTTATGAATATCAAATACATATCCATTTGGACCAGTTCCATCACAAGGATCTACATTCCAAAGTGCTTGTGGTACTCTAACGTCTTCACGAAGTGTCAATTTAATACCTGTAGCAGTAATTCCACGATATGGTGGTTGTACTACAACACGAGTATCAGAATCAATCGAGATAACACGATAAACTTGTCCTCTAACTTGTATATGATCTCCAATAACTAACTGTGATTGGAATTGTGTATTTGTTCCATTTATCACTTGTGAGTTTTTAGTAGCATTGCATGATCCAGATAATTGTAATGTAGAAGATCTTCTTACAACATATAGTTCTTGTCCATCATATTCAAAGAAGAATCCGTTTGCATCATCAAACATACCTGCACGAACAGAGGATTGAGACCATGAATCTCTCCCATATTCTGGGTATCCTGCTGCTGATTGTTGAGTTGGAGCAGATCCTACAGTATATCTAAAAGTTTTTAAATCTATAATTTGAGTCACTGGGAAAGTACCATTGTAAATGTTGTTTCCAACCGAAACAACTGCTTTATCAATAATTGCGATATTTCCAACAACCAAATTGTGTGGCTCTTGACAAGTTGCAACAACAGTATGTAAACTGTTATTGAATTGATATTCAAGTTTTTGTAAAGTTTTCAAAGGCGAAAAGTTAATCGCGAATGAATTTTGAATACCTTTTCCTGATTGATATCTAAAGTACTTACGAGATTGACGAACAATCTTACTGTTTGGTGAAGTACCTGCAGTGATATCTATACCACCATCAAATGATTTATGTAATGAGAAACCATCTGGTCTTAAATTGATTGATGTTAATGTAGCAAAAGTTGCTCCAGAAAACGTTGAAGGAAATGCTGGACCTAGTGGATCAATAGTTAATTCAGTATCTGAAGTAATTCTATCTACTGAAAATTCTCTTAATCTATTTGAAATATAAATGAATATTGAATCAAATCTCTTGAATCTACTTAAGAAGTTAGTTCCTGAACCAGTTAGTACACGTGCACCACTAGTACCAGAAACAGAACCTAAACGTTTTGATGTCTTCATTATATTATGTGAAGAAATCGTTTGAGTTTGTGCTGCACCTGTTGGTGTTAATTGTACTACTTGTCCTGCGATCGCTGAAACATAAGAGTTTGCGAATGCTGCTTCATATTCTGAAGTTGGAATCACATATAATTCTGCATTCTCTACAGAAGGGTTATTAATAATATCTGTGTTTCCTGCTCCTTGAGCATATGATACTAATTCTCCTGGAAAGAAGTTAGTAGGTGCATAAGGGTTTGATGTACCTAATATAATTGTATCATTTGTTGCATCTACAGCACCACCATTTGCAGTTGATCTTGAATTAAAACTGTAATTTCTTGCTGGAACTTGAAATGGTAATTGTAATGTAAATGAATCAACAGTTGGTACTGAAGAAATAGGATATATTCCATCATAAGCACCATCTTGAGATGCAATTGTGAATACTTGTGAACCAGCACCAGAAGAAGTTAAAAGTAATTCACCTGTTTGAGATGAAATATTAAATCTTAATTCCCACCAGTTAGCCATTCCTGGAACTGCTCTATTAACACCAGCTGTTGGGGATACAACCACTACAACACCTACTGGAGAACCAGTTAAGAATGAAGAAACATTTTTTGGAACCCAAGTTGGTTCATTTTGGAATGTACTTGTATCTTGTCCGTTTACTTGACCAATGTTATAAATGATATTATCAGCAAATGCCATTCTTAAGAAACGAGCTGATGTTGAAAGTCTTCCACGATGCTGAACCATCGTCACTGTTGCATTCGTTGGAACAGAACCAAGTGGTGTTTCAAAATTTACTGTAAATGATTGGTTTGCTGCAGTTGAAGTTGATCCAAATGAGTTTGTTGTAGCTGTACCAACACCTGATGTGTTTGCTGTTTTAATTAATAAACGAGAATCATTTACGAATTGTAATGTATATGATGTTCCCGATGCTAGACCACCAATTACTGTTCCTGCAGTTGTATAAGTTGCTAGAGTTGTTCCTGAAACTTTATGGTTTTGAATAAAAATTGTATTATATAATATATTAGTTTTATTATTTTGAATTGTAAAGTCTGCTGGGAACGATGCAATATCATTCGTGAATGGAGTTGTTTTACTCGTAAGTCTCAAATAATTTGAGTTAATTATGTTAGCTGTCACTTGGAATGTTGATACAGCATAAGGAATAACTGTTGATGATGAATTTACATAAGCAAATCTGTTTGTAGTTGAATATCCTGAACCTATAATATCAATCGTACAAGTTTCACCCTCAGTTATTCCGTGTGATGGAACATAGAAAGTGTTTCTCAAAGCTGTCAACTCATTTGCAAATCCAACAAATATCGTAGAAGTTGTTCCATAAGAACTTTGTCCAGATTGTGGATAGTTTATTGCGATTGTTCCTAATGTAGTTGTTGATGTTGCTTGAAAGTTATAAGGAATAATACCTGTTCCATATCTTCCATTATTTCTTGTATTTGTTTGGAAAGTGAATGGATCATTCGAACCATTAACTGAACTACCATTATTTGCAACACCTTGGAATCCGAATATTTTATTTCCAGCCGATGCACCTTTACCAAAAGATGCTCCTGCTAAATCTGCACCTGAATGTGAAGTGTTTAAGGCAGTAGGTACATGATCTAAAGATCCATACCAAATTACACGATAGTTAGATGTTGGGTTTCCGAATTTATCTCTGTTGATTGCACCAAATTGATATTGAATATCAATAAAATATGAACCAGAAGATGCATATAAACATCTTGTCACATTTGTATTTGGAAATTCATTTCCAGGAGATGCACCTTTAGCACCGAGAGAATAAGTTATATTTCCTGATCCTAAACCCAAATAATCTCTTGCTATGTAAGTAATATTGATTGGACTTCCAGCAGTGTTTGCTCCTTCAAAATATAATTGTGTAATTCTCATTGCTGTAGGAATTCTGCTTGCACCAGTTATACCTGTGACATTCCAAGTAAATGAGTTTGTATTAGTGTTATTAATATAACCAATATCAAACTGTCCTGTTGCACCTGTAGTCACGTTTCGAGTGAAGAATGCAGTATGTAAATTTCCATCATTTCTCGCTTCAATTTTATAAACTAATCCAAGTCTAGGAAATCCTCTTGTTGTAGAAATTGCTGTAAGATTTACAACTGAAGCAAGTGTGCCATAATCTGTAGCTAATTGAATTGTATTAGCGTCTACGATTTTAGCAAAATAAACTGTACCATCAGTTAGTCCACCAGTACTGTTTGGTGTGGTATCATCACCACGAACTTGCATATTGAAAAGTAATGCAGCATTCGCAGTTAATCCGTGAGCGTTCCAAGTGATTTCATCTGTACCTGCATTTATATCTGATGTTTGTAAATATTTAACATAAGTTGGTTCCCAATCCCAAGTGATAACAGGACGATCATACTTAATATCTGCTGCTGCTGTTGAACTTGTAGCATCAATAGTATTTGTGACTGTAATTGTTGGAGATGAATCAATAAAAGGACGTCCATCTGGAGCAGTTATTGTTGGATCAGTAATTGTTAAAACTTTTGGACCAATTGTTTGACGCAAATAAAGTTTTGTATTTACTTTAAGACCATGTGGTTCAAGTGTTTTAACTGTTAGAACTGAAGGAGTAGCACCATTAGTAGCAATAGGATTAATCGCTACATCATTTACATCAACACTATTTGGATCTAAAATTAAATTTGATCCTTCAAAAAATTTAGCAGGAACAACTGAACTGTAAGAACCAGCAACGTTTTGAGTTGCAATTGCTGCTTGATCTATTTCATAGAAAAATTCTGTAGAATTAATTACACCTGTGACAAGGAATGAACCCTCACAAGTAATATCACTAACACCTGAAACTTGAATTGCATTTCCAATAACTTGACCATGCGGAACTGTAAATATACAACGAACTTGTTTAGATGATAATGTTGTAGAAATTGACACAAGTCCTTCAAGTGATAAATCTCCTGAAGAGGAATAGATTGTAGGGATGTTTAGAACTGATTGAAGTGTTTCCCATTTTGTTGATTGAGCTCCATATTCAAAGTCAGTGTCGATAAGGTTTTCAGGAGCTGATATACGCAATTTGTTGACAGGGTCAATCATCGCTTCTTCAAAACCTACTCTAGCAAATTCTTCTTCAACAAAAATTTGTACTCTTGTATTTGCAGTTATTGGACCAAAGTTTGCTGATGCAAAATTCGCAGTAAGAACTAATCTAGTTTGATCTATAGATGGTTGATATGTGCAAGATACTGCGCCAAGAGTTGAGTCTGCAAAGTTGTAAATAATTTTACCAGCATCAACGTTGGTAATTAATAGAATTCGTTCTAATGGTATATTTCCGTATAGGAAAATAGCATTTTGTGCTACGTTAATTTCGTATGTGAATAATAGTTTTTTTGCCATTGCGTGTTTCCTTTAAAATTAATTATCGTTTACATATCTCGGAACTGGACTGTCATCTTTATTGTATACTCCAAGAGGTGCAGTAATAAGATACATTCCTTTCCCTGTAAAGACTATATCTTTATCATACACATCCAGACCAATTGGACGATATTTTTCAATTTTCCTGTCATCAATATTTAGGTTTTCGTCTAGTGCGATAAACTTATAATTTGATGTATTTTTGTTTATTTTGAATATTTCTGAATTATTATCAAGTATATTTGAATATCCATCCCAAATAAGTTTATTTAATGGGTCTGAAATGCAATAAAATACACTCTTTTCAGAAATAGTCAATAATCTTACGTGTGTTTTACTCGCTGTTTCGAGTATTTCTTTATCTGAAGGAAGATCATTTCCAAAATAATCTTTTCGATTATTATATCCCTTCATTATATGAGTATAATGAAACCTAAAATTTGGACCCATTACACCTAAATCTCTTTTTGTGTCCCAATCTCTAATTGACACTAATCCATCTTTAAGTACTGTTAAAGTACACAATTCTATGTTTGGAATACCTATCCAACCCTCTTTATTCTTCTCGCCTGTGGCTTTTTGTAGAACAAAGTTATTCTTACGATCACTAAAAACTATTTCCCAATCCCACTCATCAGAACTTTTAAATCTCATAATATAAAAATAGTTGGTTATCAACCAAGAGCAACTGACATTGCCATTGATATTTCACTTGGGTCAACTGTTTGCCATTTATTTCCATTATATAACTCATATTTTCCAAGAGTTGTATTGAATCTTACATCTCCAGTTGATGGGGTATTCGAGCGATTGTCGGATGTATCAGCGACTAATCCTGTTGCTTTACCTTTCAACTTTAGATCGTTTTGGACTGAGTTCGAAAGAATTTTGCTAATAGGCATATGTTTATTCCCTTATTTAGTATTTTTTAATCTTATGTTTCTGTAATATATGTTATACTAAACTCCAAGACTGATGTTGCAGTTAAATCTGCTATTGTTGCTTGAGTTGCACCTTTCATTACATAAACACTCGAATTAGACAATCCGAAATTATCTGTAAAAATTCTAGGATTTGTAAATGATCCTTGAACATTAGATGTTATAAGTATTCCCCAATCTTTTGGTCTATTTCCTGTTTGATTTGTATTAAATGGTAGTGTTATAAAAATATTACCATTTGCTGCTCCAAGAGCAGTTATTGTAATTGAACCTGAAACTTTACATGTTCTTCCAATTTTTATAAATTTTCCTAATCTTGTGCCATAAGTAAGTCCAGTTAAATCACCACCTGCAGCAACTAAAAGTGCTGGTGTATAATCGCCCTCTCTATATTCATCTAACGTATTATCATTTGCAATCGGGTTTGCTGTTCCTGGAAATACAATATGTCCATTCGCTAATGTCACAGCAGAACTAAATGTCACACCTCCAGTATAAGTTTGTTGACTTGCTGAAGTTGGATTGTGTGGTGTATAACCTATATTTGCAATTGCAGAACCAGCAACAAGTTTGCTGCTTGTAATTGTATTGTTTGCTATTTTTGAACCAGTAATCGTTAAATCTTGAATTGCTGCAGCAGTGATTGCTCCATCAACAAATGAATTACGAGAAACTGTACTGAATCCTAAATGTAATACATTAACAGATATTCCTGCATTCAATGGTGCACTTAATAAAAGTTGATTTTGATTTTGTAAAGTATAACTAACTGTATCTGTTTGTACAACACCATTAATTGTCACTAAAATACTTTGAACACTTACTGGACTCTTTGATAATGTGAAAGTTGTTTGTCCTTGTGTTGATGTAAATTTATCAACTGTAAATGTTTTTAGATTATCTGATAATGCTAAATCAGTGACACTGCCAGCTGTTGGATTTACTTGATAATTGCTACCACCTAAATGATTAACAAAAATCTTTTGTCCTGATTTTGGAAATCCATTAAATTGTAATCCTCTAAATTTAATTGTAGAAACTGCTGTGACATTAAAAGAACCAGTTATAATATTCTCATATGTAATTACATCTGTATTGTAATCTACACTTTTTCCTTCTACATAATTTACTACACCACCACCATTACCTTGTGTAGTAAAATTAGTTGTACCAGAAAGAACAATATCAACAAAGCTTGATGTAGCATTTGCTACAAATCCTATTGCACCACTACTCGCTTGTGTAATTTTGTCTCCAGCTTTTGGTTGTTCTATTTCAGTAGTAAAAGAAGAAACTGAATAAAATTTATCATCAGAAACAATAGCACCAGTGTTTGCTCTTGTTGTTAATCCTGTTGTAGTTAAAGCAAGATAATCATTTGCTGTGACATCGTAAAAAATTACATATTCATTAATTGTATTCGAAATAAATGTTCCTGAAACTGAAGTACCAACAAATGCAGTTGGTTGTGTTAAAGAATCTGTTTTATTTAATGTTATAGAAGAAACTAAACTGTTATTTGAAACTAATCTTTGTTCTAAACGTATTGTGTTATTTGCTCTTGCAGCAAATGGTGCTTGACCATTAAGTAATTGATTTACTGCAGTAATTAATTGAGTATTTGCTGAATAATCAGAAACACCAGTATATGGACTTGATGTTGGTTTTGCAATGTTGACACTTCTTAATGTGTTTGCACTTACAGCTGAAATAGTTAATCTTTGAATATCTTTAATTGTGTATGCACTGATTGGTTCTTGTGGAACGTTATCCACAATCGCTAATACATTACTTTCGAAACCTCCTGGAATCTCTTGAGAAAGAAAATATTCTTTCTGAAATCCATTTCCTATAAACTCATCTCTCGGACGGATTTGAGTTGTAAGAGGTACTACTGTTGATGAACCAATATATGCCATTTAAGTTTAACTGTTTTTTTGTTTATACGTCTTCTAAAATACTTGCCACAACATCTAATGATGTTGCAGTATTAGAAACAACTCTTACAAGTTCTGAATTTTTCAAAACTATTTTTTGTCCTGATACAACTTGAAGTGTTCCACCTGCTGGTATCGGAGCATTTTTAACCAAGTGAAAATCATTACCACCCGAAGTTATATAAGCATTTACTTGAACATTTGAGTTTGTTGTATTACAAACATCTAATTCAATTAAAATCGACTTTTTGTTTGCAGGGCAAGTATATATTGTAGTTGGTGTTGTTCCAATATCTCTTAGAAGACCATTTGTAAATACATTCGCCATTTGTTTATCCTAGTGCTATTGTTATAGCCAAAGAAAATCCACGTGCTTCATTTATACCAGAAACTAAATCTGGTTGTGCATTATCAAGTAATGCTAAATCACCAATGTAATCTTCTTGGTTATTTGTTTTTGTAATAACAGAATTAGTTTGAATACGCCATTGATCGAACGTATTTGCCTGTGATACTGTTGCTACAACTGCTTGTTTTGCCATTGTTTATTTTCCTTGTACTATTTGTTTTAAAATATTCTTAATTTCTGATATATCATTCTTAAGACTATTTATTTCATTCTCTATTATTCTTGAACGAATACTTGCATTCTCTTGTATTCTTTTGTATTCTTCGTATTCAGAATTAGATGTGTTAATTACTGCTTGTGTGTAAGTATCTCTTTTTAAACTAGGATGATCTTTCACTTTAACAAATTTCATATATTAACTATAAGCTATTACTCTTAAATTTTTAACTTTTGGTACATAAACAGAGTTTGTTGATTTAAATACCAATTTAATCTGTAAGTTTTTAAATGCAGCGATATTCTCTAATGTAGCAATCCTTTCTCTAAACACATCTAATGAATCTTTTGATGTAGTAGGTAAAGTTATTGCATTAAATTTTAATGTATTTAAATTAACTTCATCATTCCAAGCACGATAATAAAGAGTTAAATTTGTATCATTCGGTATATTTGCATCAAATATTACTTTAATATTATTCGCAGGATTTGCTAATGCCAATGTACGAGTTATATAGTTTGCTAAATTTGTAGATCCTGTTGGAGCATAGTCATCAACGAAAGCATCGTACTGTTGTATTTTCCAAGAAGCTAATGATTTTCTCACAGCCATAACTACACCACTAATTGCAACTGTAGCATTCGCAGCAATCGTAATTGTACCAGCAGCAACAGCAGTGACTGTTCCAACTACTTTTTTCTCTAATCTTTGTGCTGTTCCACCATCTGGTGTCACTACATCATAAAGTGTTGATGACACAATAATATCACCTACTGAAATTCTTGATGTATTATCTGCTGTTGATGTAATAGAAGTACTGTTCGTAGCAGAAGTTTGTACACCATCTAAATTAAATTCTAAAAAGTCATTTACTACATCAAGGAAAATAGTGTTTGTTGTAGGAATGTTTACGAATGGTCTATCTAAAGTAATCGTCACTTTATTTCCATCAGCTGAACCTGCATATCTATCTAAACTGAATTCTTCAACTACATTTTCTATTTCATAAGTACCATCTAATTTATTTGCATAAATTCCTGTTAAGATTAATTCTGCTCCTATTTGTGTATTTGCTAGTAAATTATCAGCAGCATCAATCCATGTGACTAATCTTCCATTTCCTGAAGCATTATGAGATAATTCAACTACTGGTCTTGCAACTATTTTATAAGCGACACCAACTGCATTTGTTGCGAGAGCATTCGCAGTTAATACGATTGTAGTTGCGTTAGATATTGAAGAAATTACACCAATTGCAGTATCACCAACACGAATAGTATCTCCAACTCTTGCTTCAGTTGTAAATGATGTACCTGTACCACTTACTGTTGTTGAATTTGTTGCTGTTGTAATTGTTCCTGTTCCTGTAATAAAAGTATCTGCATCTACGACTGTGTTATTAATTAATATATTTCGATTATCTACACCAGAAACATTTAAGTTAGTTCCAGTTTTATTATCTATTGAATTTGAAATAGCAAAAATTGATGCTTTTTGTAAATCAATTACAGGTGATACATTTGGATTATTTGATCTTAATTGAGCACGTATTTTTAAACTTGGTCTCTTTAATAAAGGAGAAGTTGAAAGTAATACTTGATTCTCATAAGATTTAATTACTTTTCTACTTGTGAAATAGAAGTTTTCATTCGCAACAATTGGTAAAAAGTCAGTAGGTGTACCAGCAGCATCTGAAGCAGAAACAAAATAGTTTATACTTGTATTTGTAAAGATTAAATCATTAGTTTTTAAATAAATGGCATCTATGTTTAATTGACGAGAACATAAAACGTTTGCTCCACCAACATTTGATTTTACAAAGTTAGCAGTTGATCCTGTTAATAAATTCACACCATTCGCATCTGTAGTTTGTAATTGTATCATGAAAGAATCTTTTGTTAATCCTTCAGCTAATACTAAATGAGATCCGTTTAATAATGTGTGTGGTGCACCATTAGGTGATACAGCACCATAAATTCCTGGAGCAACACCTGATATTACTGCAACATCATTAAAATTAAATCCATGATTTCTAGCTCTTACTCTTACATGTGGTGTGTTTGGTGTAAATTCAAAAGGATTTTCATCTAATATGTGTGTAATTGGTGGGTTTGCTTTTAATTCAACATCAGCGACAACACTTGTATCAAATACACAAGAGTACAATTTAAACTTCATATCTAATAAAGGATTAATTTTATATTCTTGAGTATTTTGTGATAGATATAAAGATCCAGTTAATGGTTGTTGTGTAATAATATTTGTAGTAATTAAATCAGATTCACCTAATTCAGAAATAAATACTTTTGCTCCTGGCTCGTCTGTTCTTACTACGATAGCATATGTTTCGTTATCCTGTAAATATACAGGTGCTAAAAATTTAAAATTAGTTGCAGCTGAACCATTATTTGATACATTAATTTCTGAAGGATCTTTTGTGACACTTGTAAGTGGTATTGTGCGTGAAGAAGGAACACCATTATTTGTCACTCTTAAGTCAACAAGAATTGGTCTTGATCCTGCTTCTTCAAAATATAAATCAACAGAAGAAACAAATATACCACCTTTACCTGATACAACAAATGTTTGTGCTACAGGATCGTGTCCACCTCCACCTCCACCATTCCCTCCTCCACCACCATCATTACTTACTGCAGGTGGAATAGTGTAAAGGAGACGAGTAGTTGTAGTTGTACGTCTTGCTGGTAATTCTTGATATAGTCTATCTTGTACAAATCTTACATCTCTTGAATTTACAATAGTTCTTTCTTTACTTAATGTTGTACCTGAAGCTATATAAGATGCTGATCCTTTAGAATCATATTCTCTATCATTATTTGAAATATTATCTATTAATTTAAATGCTCTTTCACCTGTTCTAAATTTATTTTCTGGTATATCAAATACACAACAAACTGCACCATTAATATCAGTACGAATTATATCACCAATAGCTTTCATTGTAGGTGCAATAGTAGAATTTGTTCCACCATTAATTGCAGTTATAGTCACACGATTCTTAGCACCAGATCCTATATCAACTTCTCCAGTTAATATGTCACCAATAGCAAAACCATTTTTAATGTTAATTATAGATAAATCACGAATAGTTGTTGATGTTTTTGGTCCTTCAAAATTAGCAATACCACTTGCCTGTAATCTTTGTAATCTAGCACCATCTCCTCCAGGATATACTGCAGTTGTATAAGAATCGAATGGATCAATTAATGAACCATTGATATTCGCTAATGTTAATGTAGTTCCAGCAACTGCTATAACTTTAAATATTCTTAAATTTAATTGTCTTGAGTGATTATTTCCAAAAGTAGTAATAGTTGAAGTGAAGTTATTTTCAATTATATTTGAAACAACTTGAGGATTCGCTCTTACAGCATCAAAGTTATATAAATGAACGTGATGTCCTGGATTTATTCCTGTTGCAGATGATACAGTTAATGTAAATGAAGATTCACCAAGTGCATTAGTTATATGAGCAACTGATTGAACAACAACTGGTGTATGTTCTGAATTTTTTAATATATCACCAAAATAAAATGCTGGTTGAAATACACCTTGAGAGTCTGCTCTTGCTAAATCATCAGAAAGAACTGTTTGAATAGTTTGTTCAACATTAAAATTTAAATCAGCAGCACCAGCAACTTTTGTTACACGAAATACATCTGCTGGTTTAACATTATTGCCTACATTTGTTCCATCAAAAAATGAATAAAACTTAGTATCTGGTTTTAAATTTCTAGCAATAACTGATACAATTCTTGGACGAATATAAGGTATATAAGAAACATCAATAACACGATCACCATAATTTATTTGATTTACACTTCCTGATAATGATGTTTCAATCCCTTCACGTGACTGAGTTCCTGTTTGATTTGTAATTGTTTCTTCAAATCCTTGATTACCAGTTTCATATACCCTTACTTGATCCGTTGATCCAGTCCAGTTGTAAGACCACTCATTCCATTGAGTACCTGTGACACCAAGTCTTTCGCTCATAAATCTTATAGCATCATAACCATTATCATCGTTTACATTTAAATCTGGTCTTCTATCTGTTTCTTTCCAAAAATCTCCTTCTGGAATTAATTCTATTTCGCCTTTAAACGCACCAATTTTATAAGGGTTTACATCAATAGTTCTTGATGCATTATTGTTAAAAATAAATGATGTTTCAGTATATGGTAATGTAATTAAATCATTTGTTCTTTGATAATCTCTACTTGCTCTTTGTGGACCAGAATCTAAATTTTCAATAATATCCAAAGCATCAGTAAAGTGCATTGGTCTTAATTCTCTTCTTGCTGTATCAACTGATATACGATAATCAGGATGTTGAACATTTCCTACGCCATGTCCTGTAAATTGATCTACTAAAAATCCATTTTTAAATCTATCTAAACCACTTGTAGCTGATTTAATACTAAATGTTGATGTTTCTTTTTCTAATAAATTTAAACTTGTATAATATTCTAAATTTGAAAGACGTCTTTCAAGGAAACCAATATCACGCATTGTGTATCTACGATTATCACGTTTAAATAATTGGACATCTGATGCTTTTTTAGTGTAAGCTGGTAAGAAGATTGTCCCTAAAATTAATCCTTCTTTTGGATCTTCTGGTTGTTTTGGTGAAAACGATGGTACTCCTGAAAGAACAGAAAAATTACCAACACTGTCTAGAACTAATTTGTCCCAACGTGGTAAATAGTTTGCGATACTTGTATTAAAATCTGTGCCAATTTTTGGTATATTTGGTGTAAATGTATTTAATCCAGAAATTACTGGACGATAATCAATAACGTCATGTAATGGAATAGTGATTGTTGAACCATCAGGATTTGTTATTTTAAATTCTGGTATATCTTCATAAGGTATAGATGAATAACTATCAACACTGAAATAGTTTCCTGTACCACTGTAAGCAAAATATCTATAAACTACTTGTATAGCACCAGTTGGTGTTCCTACACCATCTTTTAATACTAATGCACCTTTTTGATAATGAGATAATCTTTGTCCTGAATCTAATGTAAATCTGTTAGTTATGTTAATTGCACCAGCAGAACTATATGCATTGTAATTTCCTGAAGTCATAAACACAGAAACTATTTCACAAACATCAGCATGATCTAATAAAATAGATTTACCAGTCACAGCTAATGCAGTTGTAATGGTTTGTGTGTTTGAAGTTTTTGTTTTAATTTTTTCTCTAGCACTAATTCCTGTTTGAAATATACTTGTTAAAAGTGTATAGCTTCTTGAACCAGTTAATCCAGTAATAGTGACAGTTTTACGATTTGCTTCACTATCAAAAGAAATTGCTGCAGCAGTTAAATTTACAATTGTTTTTGCTACATTATCAAATAATGTGTAATTTGATAAATCCGTATCTGTTAAAAAGAATTCAGTTGCTTCTGTCAATGTATGAATCCAATCACCACCAGCAGTTGATGTTGCAGTTATTGTACGTCTTACAGTTTGAGTAGAAGAAAGTACAATATCTTGAAGTGTTGCTGCATCTAAACCACGTAAAGTTTTTGTGTTTTCAATTCCTGTATTAAATACTAATGATTGAAATTCAGGGTTATAAATTGGTGATGAGCCACGAGCATAAACAACACCTGTGTAATTTGCCGCAAAATTTCTATCGATAGTTAATGAAATTGGTGAAGCTATTGCGTCTACAAATCCAACAAATGTATTTGATGTTGTAAGAACTACAGCATCTCCTATTTTATATTCATCTTGAAATCTTGTACCAACACCTGTAAGTGTAGCAGCACCAGAAGTTCCTGATACTGTACCTATTAAAGATACTGGAACTGTTGTTTGATCTACTTGTGCGAAAAATCCAATAGGATTAATTGCACCAACATCACTTATCCATTTTACATCTCTCTCAAAATTATATCCTGATTCTAATTTAAGATCAAATAAACCAAGTTTAAAAGTTGGAGAAGAATAAGAAGATGAATGTAATTGAAACGATTTAATTCTAGCAGTTCCGATTAATCCAGTTTTGTTTATGTTTGTTGTTGTTCCGATTGTTGGTGGAGTAATGTGATTATCAACACCAGCCCAAAGATATATTAACCCGAATGTGTTTATTGGTGGAAGTCCTTGTACTGAATTTACTAATATGTGATTTCCTACAGTTGTTCCAATAGGTTGATCATCTAATCTTGATATGTGACCATTCTCAACATTGTTAATTGGTCTTGCTTTATTTACACTTAAAAATTTAACTGAAGTAGATTCAACTTCATATCCTTCAATATATGCTTTTCCTGGATCAACTACTATTGCTACTTTATCATTGCTTCCATAAGTAATTCCAGCAACTGGAGTTGCTGGAGCAGCAGGAAACACACCACCATTTGTACCAGTGTTTAAGTGTTCTCTTGATGTAAGATTAAATTTATTTACTTCATAAGAACCAGACTCATCAAATGTTCTTCGAGCAAAAGTTTTTTCTAATTCAGCATAAGAAGTTTTATCAACTTTATGTAATAATTGACCATCTTTTAAACGTAATAATTCTATAAACTTAATTGTATCTGTAGTGTTTAAAGCGAGTCTTTTTAATCCAACTGAAACTTTATATCTATGTGCTCCTGGAGCAGCAAAGTTATTTGAACCTTGTGCATTATCATTTAGTGTAGCATCTTGTTCTGGTGTAATTACTTCTTCTATAACTTCAAATCCTATACGAGCAGTGACTGTATTAGTAAATCTTCCAACATATAAATGTAATTCAGGGTTTTTTACAAAATATCCATCAATATAATATATTCCTTCTTTTACTTCAACAACTGTTCCATATCCTAATACATCAGTTGTTGGACTATTTGTATAAACAGTTGCAGCTTGACCTGTATCACCGAATGTTTTAATAGTCACTGAAATATCAGATACTTGATTTGCAATTAATCGATAATTATTTGCAGTTGTGTTATCAGCTGCAGTTGCAGTAATTATTTCTCCTGGAGTAAATCTTTTAGTTTCACCATCAGAAGCAGTATCAGTCATTTTAAAGTAAAGAGTAGCAACGTTGCTATCTCCTGGAACCATACATCCGCACTCAGATGTATCAATTACAACAGCTTTAACACCTGATGTTTGACCTGTGATTATTTTATCTCTGAATTGAGTTAGATAAGATGTGACATTTGTATTACCAAATAGATCTTCTAGTTTTGCAAAATGTACTCGGCTATCAAAATTGACTTCTCCTGGAACAACCATTGATCCATTTTTAAAGACATGGTTTCCAAAACGACTAATTTGATTTTGAAGGATTGTTTGAAGTTGAGTTAATTCACGTGCTTGAACTGCATATCCTGGACGAAACAATACACGAAGGAATTGTTTTGACTCGTTAAAGTCATCAAAATATGGAGTGACATTGAAATTTATACTCATGCTTCTTTATATAGTTGTTAAGAAAGTAGAAACTAAATTCTACATTTCTACGATAATTTTAATATCTTCGATTTGATCAATAGCACGATTGATTGGTCTACGATTTTCAACATAGATTACATCACCACTGTCTGGCTGTATTTCTGGATTTGTTAAAGCACCAGAAGTAAATGTCACAGCAGTTGGTGTAGTTCCATCAGCAGCATACATCGTCACTGTTTCAGCAGCTTGAAATGCTACACCAGTTGGATTGTCTGTAGCTGTTTGTATATATCGTATAGTTGTATTCGGTGTGTCAATGCTAGTAATTCTACCAACAGCACCTGAAGTACCACCAACAATTTTTCTATCGATTAGTAATACACCAGCTAATGCGGAATAAGCAACTGCTTTAGTTGCTGTTCTTGTTGAAAGAGTAGCAACTGTTGATGAACCAAAATTGTAAGGATCGCGTATTAATGTAATTCTACGATAATCATTATCAACTGGAAAATCACCTGAACCATCATTGTATTCTAATCTTACGTTCATCATCACATAGAATCCACCTAATTCTTTTATAGCATCAGAACCATGTCCACCTTTTGGTGAAATAATTGAAGATGCAGCAGCATTTGCTCCACCACCACCTGAAAATGCTAAATTAGCAAAAGTGTATCCTGAACCACCTGAAGTGATATCTACTCTTATAATTGTATTTGTACCAGCATCACGCACAGCAGTTGCTGTAGCACCAGTACCATCACCTGTGATTGTCACAGTTGGAGCACTTGAATAACCAGATCCTGCATTTGTGACAATTATATTATCAATACGTCCGTCAACAGCAGCTTGTTCAACTAGATATTGATTGTAATATGCATCAGTCACTCCAGGATTCGACACAAGACGTTTAACTGGAATAAAATCGGTAGAAACGAATTTTAAAACATTGGCAGGAGAAACTGTAAACATATATTTCCAAGCATAACCATCAGCTGTAGAAAATATAGCAGTTCCTGTTCCTGTTGGTTTATTTACAGAAGCAACAACCACACCATTTGAATTTCTGTTGTCTATAACTTTATAAACGTTATATTCATCTGTAATTACAAAAAAGTTTGCATCGAATAAAGTCGCAGGAGTTGTAGCACCACCAGAGTTTATATTTACTCCAGCAGTGACACCATCATAATTATGACGATAAATGTCATAATACTTTCCTGATGTCCAATCTCTTCTTGGGATTGCCAATATTACATCAGATGCTTGTACTCGCTTTAAAGCGATCATGTCATCCCAGTAATATAATTCGTCGCCGACTGTATCTTTTGGTGTATCTGGTAAATTATCATCAGCCCAACTTTGTGGACGACCTATACCAAGATATATTGATGTTGGGGACGCTTCATCGTATCCCTCTAAAAATGATTGCGCATTGTGGATGCGGAATTTGTTTGAAATAATTGCTGCCATGGTTATTTTTCCTTAATGTTTATGTATATAAATCGAATAATAAATTATTATTATCCCAATTGTAAATAGACGCATCCATTTCTACACTGTCTGCATCCATAGTAAATGTATCATCAAACGTGAATCGAGCATCGTCTGTTGAGAATCTTAAAGCTGATGCTGGAAGCCTGATAATACCAATCTCTGATTCAATTGCAAAATTAACTTTCCTATAAGGGTTATTTAGTATTTCTGCTACAGTTATGTTAGTAAAATCTTTAATTTGAGTATTACCATAAGTCCAATAATTAAAGTTTGGATTTGGGTAAGTATTTACTACTCCATATGTACCTGTTGTATAGGCAGGAGTTCCATCACTGTTTGCAAATTTAGTACCTGAAACACTTGGTTTATGAGTAAATTTAAACCTTTCAAGATCAACTAAATTTATACCATATCTTCTTGCACTTCCATCGAAAGCAGGAGTTGATTTATTAAGTAAAGTGACTGGATTTCTATCTAGTTTGATCGCTTTTGTTAATAATTTAGCAAGATTAATTTCAAGCTGTTTTACTTGTTCAAATCCTATAACTTCTGCTCTTAAATCCAACAAATGTATTTCTTGTGGTGTAAGGTTTGGAAAGTTTAATGTTGGTAAGAATTCCGAAGTTAATACACTTATATTTAGTGCTGAAACCACAAAGTCTGTTATGCTTAAAACTACCTGATTCTTACTTAAAGTAGAATACATTTCTCCTGCTGTACGATAGTTTCCTACAGCTTTCATCTTCATATCTATTAATTGACGAATTTGATAGTTTAATATTCTAGTTTGAAGTTTAGTTTCAGTTTTTATAGTATTCTTAATTTTAACTTCTCCGAATAACGCAAGACCAATAGGATGTAATAGTTTTTTTACAGCATCACGATATAGATTAATACTCTGTCCCACTTTTACAACATACGAAAAATCTTGATAGTAAAGTGAGTCTTGAATACGTTTAGAACTTTCAGATATTTGTCCGTCTGAAGAACTAAATCCACCAATTTGAGAAGTGACTGCATTTACTCTTACACGGATATTTGGGTTTGATATAGAACAAATAGTTGCAGTTGTATTAGAAGTCAAACCTCTAATTCTCATATTATGATTGAATTGACCTGAATCTTCTCTTACAAATATGTCAGAATCTTCATCTAGTACATAACCACTCTCATCTTCTTTTAAAAATCCATTAAAAGATGTTCCTTCTTTTAATTTAATTAAATGCGTATCATTATCTATTTTTTCTAATATAGCTTGAGCAACTTGTTGTTTCTCATTTAAAAACTTATCACCATTTTCTAAGATTAAATTATCATCAGTATTTCTTTCTAAACGTATTGATTGTGGTAAGCTTGTAATAGTTTCACCTGTTAAAAAACTTCCTGATGGATTTTTAATAACTACTGAAAGAGGTACAAAAAAATAAGGAGGATTTATATAATCAAATCCACTTTCAGAAGTCACAATATCTGTGATTCTACCAATACTGTTTGATCCTGCTAATATTTTACCATTTGCTCTTCCAGCTCCAGTTGGCACAGAACAAATAGGAAGTTTACCATAAAAAGCACCACCTGAAAGTAAAGTTGCTTTTTTAATAGCACCTGAATTCGAAGACTCTATGTCAATATCTCCTAATTCTTCTGAAAGTAATTTTCCTGTACCATCTTCTAATAAAAAAGAATCTCTATCTACTTCTGAAATAAATCCTGATGCAGATAATATTGGTGATAATTCTGGTCCTCCAGTTCCTGTATTATTAAAACTAATTACATCACCTATTTGATAACCAGTACCACCTGCTGCTACAATTAATTCAGAAACAGATCCAGGAGAAACTGCTCCTACTTCTGAACGAGCAAGAACTCCTGTTGGTGAAGAAAAATAAACTATATCTCCAATAGTGCTGTAAGTTCCACCTTGATTATTAATAATTGAAAATTGTTGAATAATTGGTAATACAGTACAAACAATTGGAGTGTTATTAATAAAAGAAGTTCCAGTAATAGTGTATGTTTGAATATCATTTGTTTGTTTAAATGTTCCTGTGATACTATCTTTACTTAATGTTAATTCAGCTATGTCTTGTGTTAGATAACGAAAAAGAATTACGTTTTCTACTCGAGCTGTTGCTTTTTCTATATCGCCATTTGGAAATATTCTTGTTTGAGTAATTAATTGTCCTAATAAATTACGAGCATCACCAGTAGTAGAAACAACACGAATTAATTGTCTTTCACTCCATTTACCATCTGATACACGAAGCATATCAACTTTAGGAAAATAAACTTCAGCATCTTCATTAAACAATATACGAAAAAGAAATTTATATGAAGCTTCTGTTCCTTTTGATAGATATAAATCTTTAATGTGTTTTGCTAAAAATCTTTTATTTGATATAACTTCTCTTGGAATACTTTGTAATACTTCTCTTGAGAAATACTCAATAAACATATTGACAGTATTATCAATATCTCTTATGTCTTCTAAATGTTGTTGTGGGTAAAAATTTTCAAGCCATTCGTAATATGCTTTTAGAAAGTCAATAAACTTTTGATTATCATCCCTTACAAATTCAGGGACTTGTTTATTAACGACTATTGATGCTGTTGCTTTTACTGAAGCTGGCATAGTTTTTATCTACTGTTTGTAAATATAAAATCTTTTCCTGACACACTTTCGCCAGAAGCAATTTTATCAGATATAATATTTACTTCTATATCTTGTTCTCTTATAAATGCTAATTGATTTCTAACAGATATTACATCATAAGAAGCAGGCTCTACTTTAAAAGTTATTTTACCATTAGTGTCACCTTGTGTTATGTTGATGTTATCAATTAATATTTTACCAGTTGTATAATTTATTGTGCCAATATATGATGGTGTATAAATTTTAACGTTTGCACCAGTAAGATAAAATAATCTTAAATTACCAATTGCGTTATCTTCAATGTAATATGTATCTGCACTTCCTGCTATTTTAAATCCTGATGACGATAAAGAAATAGAAGCATTTTGTGTTGAGGTTGGTCTATAAATTGGATTATTTAATGAGAATGTATATTTTGTGTTCGTATTAAATTGTGGTGTTAAGAGATACTTTAATTGAATTTTAGTAATGTTTGAAACAATGCTACTTTCACTTGTGTCGATTAAAGTAGATAATGCTGACTCACGAAATACAGCATCAAATTTATTTAAATTACTTGTATTATAAGTTTTTATTGTATCAATCACAATGCTTTTTATAGTGTCAGCACTACGAGTTGTTAATTTTGGATTGTAATATACATTTGAATTTACTGATATATACAATATATCAGGATCTACTATTTCAGGAATAATACTCACTAAACTTTTTCCTTTTATAATATCTTTAATAATATCTTGTTTAGTGCTTTGTGTTAATGTATCTCCTGTTTTTGGTTTAATACAAATATATGCTTTTCCATAAATTGGTGGATCATTTTCTTCACCACCCCATACAGAAATAGCATCTACGTTATTATAAAATTTAGGAATAATTGTTTTATAATCTTCTGCAGTCACAGCACGATTTTGAGATGTAAAACTCTTAGGAGCATTGTATTTTATACTGTCTATTGTTTCAGGTATCGATCCACCAGCTGCAATTGATTTTGTCACAATTGATACGTTGGCTGTATTTGTAAATGCGTTTCCTGTGTATGAGAAAGTACTTGTACCATTTGGTTCTGATTCACTGCAAACAAAATAATCTATAAGAATATTTGCACCATTTGCTGGAGCAAATCCTAATAAACCATCACCAAAAGAAATAACATAATTACCATCATCATTTTCTTTTAAAAAATAAACACGTGATGCTGGAGTTAATGTAGCAAAATTATCAGCAAGAATATATACTGTATTTGCTGCTGAACCTGCTACTTCTTGAACATTAACTTTAATTGTTGAAGTATCTACTTTAAGATTTGGAACTACATAAGATCCATTATTAACCATTGAATATGTTTTTTGTAATAATCTTCCTTCAATTATAGGAACATTTAAAAATGAATATGTATTTGTGACTGAACGAGAAACAGTGATTGCACCATCAGTTGAAAAATTATAATTACTTCCACTAAAATTTGAACTGAATGCAGTTCCTGCTGGTATAGTAAGAGTTGTTGGGTTTCCTGATACGTTTGATATAACCACATCTATAAGTGCTCTTGAAGCAATACTTGATGATGGAGTATATCCTAATGACTTAGCAAGACTTACAACTGATGAACGTTTTACAGCACTATCTAAAAACATTTCATTAACACTTAAATTATAATACAAAGCATTATAATGTGTGTTGTAAGCAAGTACATCTAACAAAATTGAAAGACCAGATCCCTCAAAATTGTAATCGCTAAATGCATTTTGTGCTTTTAAATATGTCTTTATATTCTTTTTTATTTCATCAAAATCTAATTCAGTGACTTTAATGTTTCTACTTGTTTCAGCCATTATCGTGTTCTTTCAAGTGTTAAAGTTAATTCTATTGGTGTAGCTGTATTAATAATTTTAAATACAATACGAATATCTACATAATTCTCATCAGGTCGAACATTAACAAAAACATCAACTAATTGTACTCTTGGTTCGTAATTTCTTATTACATCTACTATACTTCTTTTAATAATTGAAACAGACATTTCAGTCACTGGTTCAAATAATAAACCACGAACTTGACTACCAATTTCACTATGAAATGGTCTTTCAAAATTTTTAGTAAGTATTAAGTTTCGAACACTTTGTTTAATTGCTTGCTCATCATATTTTATAGCTACATCCTTATTAACTGGATGTGCTGTAAAGTTAAGATCTAAATCTGTAAATGTACGAGTATTTGTAGGCATATGTTATTTAGTTATCCTATATTAACTTTTGGTGAACAAAGTGGTCCTACCATATCACCACAGGCTATCGGATCGCCAAATCTAACAGCCATTTTTCCTTCTATAAAAACTTTTTTTGATCCTAACACTACTAATCTGGATAATCCAGAATGTATTATAAGTCCACAAACATGCGATACATAAATGGTATAAAGTGCTAATGGTACAGATAATCCACTAATAGTTGTTTTTAAACTAAATGGTCCCGCAGGTAATCTTGCTGGCCAACAACCATGTCCTGTAGAAAAAGTAAGTTTCGTTGCTGCTAATGGCATATTTATTTAACCTCTGGTATTAAAGAGAAACCATCTGATACTTTTAAATGATCTCTCATAGTAAATGTTTCGAATCTATTTCCTGTATATTTCCATGAACAATGCAACCAAACTGATTTTTTACCTGCATACGATAATACTATACGATCAAATCCATAAGGTAAAGATAAAACTAAGTCTATTGCTGCTTGATAATGTTGAGCACGATTCCAGCTTGAAAATATAATATCAACAGCTTCGCCTGTATAATGTTGAGATGTTTCAGGTGATCCTGCTTGAATTTGATTATTTCTATATCCATTTACAATTAAAACGTTTCTAAATAAATCTTTCATTGGTTCAATAAGATATGTTGCCATTCCTTTTAAATTACAAACTATTTGTTTTGGATCTACACCCATTTGTGATATAATAGGAATACCACCATTTCGATTTAATGCTCCTAATTGAATACGAGCAGATAATTGTAAGCTTGGTTCATAGCTAGATAATCCATAAATGTATTCACATTTTTGTTCTGCTGTTGCAATTTCTGATTTAACTGTTGGTGTAGTTTTAGCAGAAACATTACCTAAATCTAAATTCTTACGAATATATAAACCACGTTGTACTTGACGTTCACGATGAGTTTGAGAGTCTCCCTCATCAGGAACTTCATAAACAAAATACTCTCTTGCTGAACGTGAATTGATTTGTAATTCAGGTATAACTGGCATTTGTGTATCAATAATTTCATTTGTAGTAAGTGCTAATCCTGATGGAGTGAAACCATTACCTATATCAACTTTACTACCATCTAATTCTAAAACTTGTGCTGCACCTAATGTAGCCATTCCTTTTGACTCCATACGTATTTGTCCAGCAACTAATCTAAATTCACCACCAACATTTAAATTCATATCACCAGCAACTGTGACTTTACAATCATTATTAATTACAACTTCTCCTGGACCATCTATTCTTATTTTTGCTCCAGCTTTAAGTACTGCATTTAATTCACCATAAACTGTTAAATTTTTTGTACCACCAACTAATTCATAAGTGTTTCTTTCACTTAATTGATAACGATCTCCTACTACACGATCAGTTAATGTACCATTATGATCCCATTCCATCCAACTACCACGTTTATGAAATATATTAATTCTTTCAGCATTTGGTGTATCATCTAATTCAAACACATGCCCTCTTTCAGTTTCAACAACTTTATTAAATGGATATTCTGCATTATAAGGTATTTCAGATTGATCCCAAGTATCATAATTAAATCTTTCAATTCCTAATGCTCTTGCTGATTCTTTTACATAGACTGAAGTTTTATCTATATTCTCATGACGTGCTAATCTAGATGTGTCTGGCTCATTTACATATTCTAAGTATCCTGAAGCAACACCAAAAGATCCTGATGCTGGATTTGAAACTAGACCAGCATTACCAAATTCACCATTATCAGAAATTGGTTTTACATATGCAGTGTTTTCGTCAAATAACGTTCCACCTAAATTTGGATATCCAACAGAAGTAAATTTGCTTGCTGCTGCTGAACGTCTTGCTTTTTTAGTTGATGATTTACCACCAAATAATTTACCACCTATTCCACCTAAACTAAAACCACCAAATCCTCCGAGTAAATTTGATACATTACCTGATGTTATGTTTGCTACAGCAGAGGAAATGTTTCCACTCACACCACCTAATATATTTGTCACTGAAGCACCAATATCTGTCGTGTTTAAAACATTTGATATATTTGAAATACCAGTTGAACTATTTAAAATGTTTCCAATACCCGAATTAGATAATACGTTTGTCACATTTGACAAAGCACCATCTGCTATGTTAGTTAAATTTGAAGTTATAGATTCAGCATTACCTCCCAAACTATTTAAAAGGTTTCCTGAAATATTTTGAACTGAACCTGTAATTGTTCCAGTTAAATCTGTTCCTGAGGTTAAGTTAGAGAATAATTCTTTTCCTGTTGTAATAGCAGAATCTAAAGATGCTGATGTGACACCACCTAATATGTTATCAAAACTCTTTTCATTCATTATTCCTTGAATAGCACCTGCTGCTCCTTGATAGTCTAATGAATTCATTAACTTAGGAATAGAAGAATTAGCAAAATTTTGTACACCAATATCTGATGCTACGTTTAATAAAGAATCAAACATTTCTTGATTGACTGGTGCTCTTACAACACTTGTAAGTTTATCAGCCACATCTGTTTGTAAATAATTTTTAAATTCTGTTTCAGCAGTTGCTTTATCTATACTTCCTGGATAAGAAGCTGTGACAGGTTTTCCTTGATATGTGTCTTGCCCATATCCAATTACAGTTTTAATTACTTTACCAGATGAGTCTGTAATCGGAACAGCAACATCAGTGAATGAAGTATTTTTAATAATTTCTTTTACACTATCATCTGATACAGTAAAAGTAGAAAGAGGTCTTGCTTTTTCTATCTCTAAATCCCCTTTTAATAAAGCTTTAGAATCTTCAGATACTTGTGCTGCTGTTTCTACATCGCCACCACTTCTCGTGGCAACAGCATTAATTATGTTTACGTTTGAATCTATTTGACCTGATACAAGTTTTGAAACACCATCAGAACCAATCTTCACTGCTGTGTTTATATTTCCTTTTCTATCAGATGGTTTAAGAACTAAAGAATTATTTTGATTTTGCGGAACACCTGCAAGTGTACCAAGTATGACTGGAGTTTGATCATCTTTATCAGTGAATGTGACAAGAACTATACTTCCTAAAACTATTCCTGTTGGTGAAACACCAATACCAGCACTTGCTGCTGAATTTACTGGTGATATAGGCATAGCCCATGGTAAATCTATTGTGGGAAGTATTGCAGGGTTTTCATCATGAACACCCATTACTCTTACTTGACATCTACCAAGTTTTAAAGGATCATTTCTATTTTCAACTTTACCAATAAATATTTTCATTATGCTAATTCTCCAATGCCTTGTGATAAACTATCTTTAATTAATTCTAAAGTGCAAGTATGTTTATTTCCACCTACAGTATGTTTAACTGCTGATATTAAATATTTACCAGTATATGTTGGATCTACTAAATCATTTGATTTATCATTAACAGTTTCTATTCTAAATGTTTTTAATGAAACAACTTTACCAACTGTATAATCTGTTCTTCCGAGAGTTTCAACTCTTAATTTAAATCCTTGTGTGTTGGCAAGTGCTGATAATCTAAAAAGAAACTTATCACTATTTGATACATCATCGAACCCATTATGCATAGCTGTGTGTTTTATTTTATTATATACTAGACTATCTGGAGCAGAAACAACTTCTGTGCTATTTAATGGAAATTTATTTAAGTGTGGAATTTTATTAAATTCTTCTTGATAAGAAAAATATTGTCTTTTAAATCTTTTTGTCACCATATCATAACTTGTAAGATTAGAAGTGAACATACCTTTAGAAAGTCTATCTATAAAATCAAATCCATTTGGCATAGACATTGTAATGATACGTTTGTAATCTTGTTCTGTGTCACGTATAGTATCACCTACATTAGTCTCTGTTCTTTCGTAATTATCAAATATAAAATCTTGAATTGTGTTTCCTTGATATAGTGTGTGAAGTGAAACAAAATTAAATCCATCTCTATTTTCAAAAAACATATAAGATGATATTCCATCTTTGTTTACACTTTTTTCAGCTACATAATTAATTGCTTTGACAGGAGACCAATTATTACAAACAAATTTTATACCATTAATTGTATCTTCTATATTAATTGGTTTTTCTGTTTGAACTCCAGCTTTATCTTTGGTAATTAAACGAAAAGCTATATCAGAACAAAAACCAGACCAAGCATTGTTCAAACGAATATTTAAATCATTTATAGCATCTATTGAAATAAATTGTAAAGTGTATCCTGATAATTTATCTCTTATTGCAACTTTTTCAGAACATTTAAATACATAAAATCTTCCTTTAATTCTTTTTTCAAATCCAGGAGTCGTTATATCTAAAATTAAGAACTCTTCTCCAATTAATGGAAGATTGTTAATTAAATCGAATGATTCTGAAATTGTAATAGTTCCTGTAATAAAAGGAGAGAATAAGTCTTCGTAAATTTCTAATTCATTATAAAGAGCAATTAAACTAACTGTTGAATATTTACCAACTAGATCAATTTGTTTTATTTCTATATCACCTGCTCCATTTATTTTTTCCATAATTTACCCAGATTAAGCAACAGTACCACCTATTAAATCATTTAATTCTTGAACTACAGTGTTAATAAGTGCTGGTGCTATAATTTTAATTCTTCTTTTAGCTTCATTCTTTTCAACTTCATATTCTTTATTTGTAATTCCTACAGCACCAATCACATTACTATCAACTACATATCCATCTTTTCTGTATTCTTTAATTGAATTTTGTGCTCCAGGATATTTTTTATCTACATATAACATTAACTGATTATATGATAAAGGAAAATCATTATACATATTATAACGATTATTTACTAGCATAATCACCCAATGTAATGTAGCATCTTTATAGAACTTCTCAGCAATAATCTCAGGTGTTTCTCCTTCACGTATATCATAACTTTCCCAAATAGTTATATTAGAAAGTGCTGCTTTTCTTATTCTAACATTTGCAGTTATATCTGTGACTATTTTAAATACATCTACGTTTTTTTCTCGTAGTGTATAGTATATTTTTGGAAATTTTCTAAAGTACATTGTTGTCTCCTTTAAAATGTATCAGCTTGTCCACCAAAGTTTCTCACAGGACTGTTTGTTCCTCTTTGTTGAACTTCACCCATATTCTCTAAAGCTTCTTTTGTAATAATTGAAACTTCTTTGAAATTCATTGTAGCTTGATATGATGTTGGTGAACCATTAGGGAATGATGAGAATTGACCATTCGGTGCATAATTAACAGACATTGATTCTAATACAGCTGATCTATGTTTGTGTATAAATTTATTCTCTTGTCCTCTATGCATAAAGAATATATCAAACTCTGCTGGATATTGAAATAAAAACCCAGCATCATCTTTAAAATTAGGATGCATATGGTATTTTAATTCATCAAGTATTCTTTTAACATTCTCTGATTCTTCTTCACTACGAGGATAAAAATCATATGTATAACTAAATGATCTAAAAGGTACACCTTCAAATATTTGTTCTTTTTTTGGATTAGTAGCAACACCTGCTAGTTTTCCTATTATCTTTCCTGTATCTCCTAAGGTATTAAGACCTTGTCCAAGTATTCCTCCACCAACGCCACTAGTTTCTATATTTTTAAAAATTTCTTTACCTGCTCCTCCTGGACTTGTAATTAATGATTTTAAAGTATCTGCACCTACATTAACTCCTCTTATTGCTAAATCAGCAAGAGCTGCGTCAGCTTCACCATAATTGACACCATAATTTACAGCAATATTATTTGGCACATGTAAAGCAATTGCTGTTAATAATCTTTTTTTCGGTTTGCTAAAATTTCCTCCTAATGCTATTCCTAATGCTCCTGCTAAAGAAGCACCGACTGCTGCTCCTGCAAGTCCAGCACCTGCTCCTGCTGCAATTGCTCCACCAGCACCACCAGCTAATCCACCAGCCAAAGCTATCGCTGCTGTGATTCCTTTTGCGTCTAAATTTTTATTTCCTAATACACTCAATCCTGATAATTCTTTTCCTACTCTTTTGCTTATATTTGGTATAGCTGAAAATTGTTCATCAGCTCTGTTGAATGTAGAATCTTGTGTGACATTGACATAAATCATCATGTACTGACCACCATATTCATTTTTATTCGGATCTACTGATAATAAATCCGTTGGATACATGAACTGTTTTGTGCGATATACTGAATCGCCATAATCACCAAAGTTAGCTGTTGGAGTGGTTGAGTTTAAAATAGACATATAAATAGTTGAGTCCTTATTAATTATGTTTCACACTAGAAGATATAAACCAATATTCCCTGAGAAGTATGTAGGCGATCCTACATCAATTTATTTACGTTCATCTTGGGAAACAAGATTCGCTCTTTGGTGCGATAAAAATCCAGCAGTAGTTTCTTGGAAGAGTGAGGAAGTTATTGTACCCTATCGCTCTCCTATTGATAAAAGAATACATAGATATTTCGTTGACTTTTCAATCACTGTTAAAGATAAAGAAACTAATACTCTTAAGACTTATTTAGTTGAAATCAAACCATATTCTCAAACTATTCAGCCTGAATATCCTGGAAGCCAAACACGTAAATATTTGAAAGAATGTCATAGTTTTATAGTTAATTCAGCTAAATGGAAAGCTGCAAAAGAGTATGCTTTAGATCGTGATCAAAAGTTCATTATTTTAACAGAAAAAGATTTAGGATTAGATAATAGTAAATAAATAGTAATATGGCTAGACCTAGACAAACAGTACAAGATATATTTACCAAATATAGTCAAGATAAGACTATATTAACGAAATCATTAAATTGGTTTCAAAGAGAAGCTGCAAAATTAAGAACTGCTCGTATTCAGCCACAATCTTTATTAAGACCAGATAGTAAGAATCGTTCATCAACTGTGATGATTCCAGGAAACTTGTATATGTATTTTTATGATGCAAAGTTAAAAGAACAATTACCATATTATGATATGTTCCCTTTAGTGTTTCCATTCTCAACTACTGATAAAGGATTTACTGGATT
>Ga0169931_10000495_pt1 | contig 64510 bp, 56 predicted proteins | sample Kivu_15m_20L_FD_129675 | JGI IMG/M metagenome (GOLD analysis project Ga0169931, IMG submission 129675) | Freshwater microbial communities from Lake Kivu, Western Province, Rwanda to study Microbial Dark Matter (Phase II) - Kivu_15m_20L... | ecosystem: Environmental > Aquatic > Freshwater > Lake... | reverse complement strand
GCGATCAGGAAAACCCGGCCCTTGGCATCCCGGATGTTCGGGCGGCGGGTGTGAATGGCGAGCCGGGTAGCGCTGAAGGGCGAGTCGGTGAGGAGCAGGCCCTCGTTGGCGACATTGTGGTATTGGAGGTAAAGGTTCATCTGCATCCCGCCAAGTCATCAGCCCGCCTCAGCTTCACGGCACTTCTTCAAGACCCGCCATAGGGTAGCGCTGCACTGACCTGTCTGTTCCTTCCACAAGGCGATCTTCTCCGGCCAGGAGATTGGCATCCCGCCAATCTTGCGTGCCGTGTCCATCTGGCGCTGTCGGGCTTCCTGGACTTCAGCGGGGTCCAGCTTACCGACGATGCGGCGGACGACGCCGTGTGGTTTTCCGGTCAGGTCTGCTATTTTAGCGACGGAATGGCCGTTTTGCCGCAGTTGCTTGATGAGATCAATCGGCGTAGGTTCATAGTATGACTGGAGATAGAAGAGACTGGCAATCCAATGGAAAACGGAAGAAGCCGTGCGGCTTCCTCGGCGATCCGAAGCACATGTGCAAATGCACGCCGATGTCCGTTGAAAAGTACATGGGTCGAATCTCGGGCCCCCTCTTGGATCGCATCGATCTGCACGTTGAGGTGCCGCCGGTCCCGTTCGACGATCTCGCGAAGCCGGGTGAAGGCACGACCAGCGCGAAGATGCGGGAGGAAGTGTTCCGCGCCCGCGCCGTGCAAGAGGCTCGATTCGGAAAGGGTGCGGGAAAGCTGAACGGCCGCATGACCTCGAAGCAGATCCGCACGCACTGCAAACTGGATGCGGACGGCCTCGCCGCTCTGAAGGAGGCGATGGAGGGCCTTGGCCTCTCGGCCCGCGCCCACGACCGCATCCTCCGCGTCGCCCGCACCGTCGCGGACCTCGCGGGCTCCGCGAACGTCACGCAGGACCACATCACCGAGGCGATCGGCTTCCGCGCCCTGGACCGCAAGCTCTGGGAAGGTTAACGCACCACGGCGAACATCATCACGTCTTCGAATTGGCCGCGTCGCAGGATCGCCGAACGGAGCGTGCCCTCGAACGCGAAGCCGAGCTTTTCCAACACGCGGACGCTGGCGCCGTTCCCCGCGATCACGCGAGCTTGGAGACGCCGCGGGCAATAAGTCGCGAACGCATATTCGATCAACGTGCGGCACGCTTCCACCGTGATTCCCCGCCCCCAGTACGGCTCGGCCAGCCAATAGCCGATCTCCATCGTCTGGTGCGGGCACGAAGCCCAGAAACATCCGCAACTGCCGATCGGCTGAAGCGGTTCCTCGTTCGAGCAGACCGCCATCGGTTCCGGCACGCACTCGGCGTATCGACACAGAGCGTAGTCGTGGACGAACTGCCGCGTCTCTTCGAGTGTCTTGTGGTGGTCCCAGAGCGTGAATCGCGTGGTGTTCGGGTTCGAGACGAGCGGGTGGAGCCGGGGCGCGTCCGCCTCGGTATAGGGCCGAAGCACGAGCCGCTCCGTCTCCAGAACCGGTGGTCGCCAGTTCGAATCGAATCGGACGAAGTTCGTCATGGTGCGGCATCCACCTCGGCGCGGTCGATCTTCGGCGTGGCTCCGCGATGCTCGCACACCTTCGCCGCGTAGCGGTTCGCGAACCGCGCGCACTCGAGCAACGGCTTCCCTTCCCGATGAAGGCAGACCATCGCAGCCGTGAACGCGTCCCCCGCTCCGACCGTGTCCACCACCTGCGCCCGAACGCCGCGAACGCTTTCCTTCGCGGCGGCGTGAAGGAGATCGGCCCCGTGTTCGCCGCGCGTCACGAGCCACAGTTGCCCCTCGGGCGCCCCGATGTGCCTCAGGAACTCGAACATCTTCGGCTGCGTTCGCGGCCACGGATCGTCGTCCATCGCGTGATCGATGCACGATTCGAGCATGGGCCGTTCCGCGTCGTTCACCTTGATCCAGTGCGCGAGGCGAAGCGCGTCCTCGGAGACGAGCATCTCGCCGCGGAGGTTCACGTCGTAGATCACGAGGCCGTTTCGCTTGCCGCGCACGCTCTTCAACGCGGCGGCTTTCAGGATAGTGTTGCGGCTGGCCTTCGCGCGAAGGCCGAGGGTTCCGTGGCAGATCGCGGCCGCGTCGCGGGTCAGGTCCGCGAGCGATTCGGACCACGCGATCGCGTCCCACGCCGCGGGCGCGGTGATGGTGTAACTTGGCTGCCCCTTCGCGTCCACGGCCACACGCACGGTCCCGGTCGGAATCTTACGGTCCGTTTGGATGTGTTCGTCGCTCAGCCCGAGTCGCTTCACCTCGTCGCGGAGTTCGCGGCCGAGTTCATCGTCTCCGACGCGCGAGACCATGATCGCTTCGTGACCGAGTTGATGGCAGTGGAACGCGAAATTGAACGGAGCCCCGCCCGCGACCCTGCGGCCGTCCGGATAGATGTCCCAGAGCAATTCGCCGATGCCGACGATGGGTGAAGCCATGTCCATAACGTAGTCCGCGGCGGATTCCGTTCCATCGGGCGAAAATCGACCCAAGTTCCCGGACCGGAACAACCGATAGATCCTGCATGTCCGCGCGCATTGTTCTCATGATGATGGTGGCGCTGTTCGGCGGGGCCGCATCCGCCCAGTTCCCACCGCCCCGGCAGCAAACTCCGTTCACCCCACCGGTGCGGACCGCGCCACAGGCTCCGGCCCAGTTGCCGCCGTCCGTGACGACCACCGACGGCAGCGTCGCGCCGCAACGCGTGGAGACGCCGTTGCCCCAAGAAGAGGTGAAGTTCGCGATCGACTGGGCCACGATTTCAGCGAAGAAGATCAACGGCATCTGGCAAATCTGGATGGGACAGACCCCGGTTCGCACGGTGGGTGCGGACGAAAAAGGCGCCCAGGACATCGTTCGCCTCATGCAGGATCAGCGCCCCACGGACTGGGTCGCGATCGGTTCGCCGCGACCGCACGTGGAGTACGGCCTCATCAACGGCAAGCCGAGCGCCCATACCGGGCTGCCTCGCGGAGTCGTGCCGATCGATCTCCGATCCGTCCGCCTCGAGCCGCTCAAGGGCGTGTATGTTCTCCGCGACGACGCCAACATCCTGTTCAATTTCGGCCTCGATCGAGCAAGCGCGGAGCAATCTCTCGCCGTCGTCCGCAAGTACGGGTTCAATCGCATCGGCCTCCTCGGCGACACGAACGCCCCGGCCATGACGTACTTCTTCGTCGCGGTCGAATCGGAAGGCGCCAAGCCGATGAAGAGCGCGCTGGCGACCGCGATCCAAGAGCAGAATCTCATTCGCACCGGGATCGCCGTGCCCGGCCTCGGCTACGTCGGCGAGATGGTGAAGATCGATTCCAAAAAGGCCGAAGTTCGCCGCGAGGGAACCGAGTGGACGCTGGCGAGTGGGAACGAGATCATCGCGAAGTTCGGCCAGGATCAGAACGGCGCCCGCGACGCCCTCCGCATGATTCAGGACGGGCAGTTCACGGAACTCGGCCGCGCCGGCCCCGCGGGAGCGAACTTCTTCCTCGCGAACGGGCACGTCCCGATTCGCCTGCCGCTCTTCGTTCAGGGTCGCCGCATCGACGTCGGCGGGCTCAAGGTGATGCAATCGAACGGCGCGTGGAGCATCACCGAACGCGGCCGCCATCTCTTCGACGTGGCCAACGCCGACGAAGGGGACGCCATCATCCGCCTCATCAAGATGTACGGCTTCGATCAAGTCTGTAAGATCGGTTCGTCGCCCCGCACGAATCTGACCTTCCTCGCGAAGGGTCGTTGAGCCCGCGAGATGCCTGCCGATCCGGTTCAGTCCGTTTCAGTCCACTCGATTCATGGGGAGACCGCACGCCCCGGCACGGACGCTCTCGCGGTGGAAGAACCGCTCGCGATACTCGTGTCGCACGGGCCGCTCGCGGATCGTCGCCGCACTCCGATCTCGATCACGATGCGCACGCCCGGCCACGACGCGGACCTCGCCGCCGGGCTCCTCTTCGCCGAAGGCGTGATTCAATCCGCGGACCGGATCCTGAACATCGAGCCGAGCGCGATGGAGAACGCGGTCCGCGTCGAACTCCATCCCGAGGTGCCGCTCGATCTGCGGCACCTGGATCGCCGCGGCTTCACGACCTCGAGTTGCGGCGTGTGCGGAAAGACGACCCTCGACGCGATCGAGGCGAAGTGCGACGGGCCGCGATCCGGTGGCTCGATCCGCCCCGCGATCGTTCACTCGCTGCCCGAACGACTCCGCGAGTCGCAACCGGCCTTCTCCCGAACCGGCGGGCTTCACGCGGCCGCCCTCTTCGACTTCTCCGGAACACTGCTCGGCGTCCGTGAGGATGTCGGCCGGCACAACGCGGTCGATAAACTGATCGGGGCGGAGTTCCGCGCCGGCCGTGTGCCGCTGAACGACCGCGTGCTGTTGGTGAGCGGTCGGGCGAGTTTCGAGTTGCTGCAGAAAGCGGCGATGGCGGGCGTTCCCGTGTTCGCCGCAATCGGCGCTCCCTCCAGCCTCGCTGTCTCGCTGGCCAACCGCATGGGTATCACGCTGCTCGGCTTCGTGCGAGACGGACGGTTCAACATCTACACGGGTGCGGAACGCATCGAGAAGAATTGAGACAGAATTGACAGGATAATGCAGGCAGAGGATTGGATGGTACTCGGCGCCAAGGAGCGAGCGAATGAAACGCTGGGAGTTGATCGCGGCTGGCGTGTTCTTCCTCTTCTGTTGGTTCGCATGCTGGGCCGCGTCCGTCATTCCCGGATCGGATGCAGGCTACGGCCAGTGGATCATGGGCAACGGATTGGCGTTCCTGGCTGGTGCCGCCTGTACCGCAGCCGCGATGAAACCAACAACGCGAACGAAGGTCCGTACCGATCGACGCTGATTGAAACATGAACGAACACTCTCCCGTACCCGAAGCGCTGTGTCCCGAGGAACTCACCGGGCTCAAGCGCAGCGATCCGCCTGCGGCGGCGGCCGGGGCCACGGCTGTGGCCAAGTCGCTGAAACACGTCTTCGGCAAGGTCGGCGTGCGTCGCGGCACCAAAGCGCTTTACGTGCTCAACCAGAAGGGCGGCGTCGACTGCCCAAGTTGTGCCTGGCCCGATCCGGACGGCCACCGAGCCCCCACCGAATTCTGCGAGAACGGAGCCAAGGCCATCGCGTGGGAAGCGGACAGCCGCCGCCTCACCGCGGACTTCTTCCGCACTCACAGCATCGACGACCTCGCGAAGCAGAGCGACTACTGGCACGGGCAGCAGGGTCGCCTCACGGAGCCGCTCGTTCTTCGCCCCGGACGCCGTCATTATGAACCAATCTCGTGGGACGAAGCGTTCCGAGTCCTCGCGGACGAACTGAAGGCGCTCGCGTCGCCGCACGAGGCGCTCTTCTATACCTCGGGCCGCACCTCGAACGAGGCCGCGTTCCTCTACCAACTCTTCGTCCGCCGGTTCGGCACGAACAACCTGCCGGACTGTTCCAACATGTGCCACGAGTCGTCGAGCTTCGCGCTGCCGCAGGTCGTGGGCATCGGCAAAGGCACGGTGAAGCTCGATGACTTCGAGAAGGCCGGCTTGATCCTGATCCTCGGGCAGAACCCCGGCACGAACCACCCGCGCATGCTCACGGCGTTGCAGGCCGCGAAGCGGGCCGGCGCCACGATCGTCGCCATCAACCCGCTCAAGGAAGCAGGCCTGCTCGGGTTCAACAACCCGCAGGAGATCCGCGGGATGCTCGGCTTCGCGACCCCGCTCACGGACCTGTACTTGCAAGTGAAGATCGGTGGCGACCAGGCGCTGCTCAAGGGCGTGATGAAAGTCGTGTTGGCGAAGGGGGCCGTGGATCACGGTTTCGTCGCGGCGAAGACCGACGGCTTCGAGACGTTCGCGGAATCGATTCAAGCCGCGGACTGGGACGCGATCGTTCGCCAAAGCGGCATCCAGAAAGCGGAGATCGAGAAACTCGGCGAACTCGTCGCAAGGCACGACCGCATCATCGCCTGCTGGGCGATGGGGCTCACGCAGCACAAGCATGCCGTGGCCACGATTCAGGAACTCGTGAACCTGATGCTGATGCGCGGCGCCATCGGCAAACCGGGGGCCGGGCTTTGCCCCGTGCGCGGGCACTCGAACGTGCAGGGCGATCGCACGATGGGCATCTGGGAGCGGCCGCCCGCGTGGTTCCTGGACGCTCTCGGCAAAGAGTTCCGCTTCGAGCCGCCGCGAGAACATGGCTTCGACACGGTCGATGCCATTCGAGCGATGCGTGATGGCCGTGCCAAAGTCTTCTTCGCCATGGGCGGCAACTTCCTCTCCGCCACGCCGGACACTGAAGCCACGGCCGCGGGCCTGAAGAACTGCCGACTCACGGCGCACGTGAGCATCAAGTTGAACCGCTCGCACCTCGTGGCCGGACGTACCGCACTCATCCTGCCGTGCCTCGGCCGCACCGAACGCGACCTGCAACAGGGCCAGGAGCAGTTCGTCACCACCGAGAACTCGATGGGCGTGGTGCAAATGTCGAAGGGGAATCTCGAACCGGCTTCGAAGAGTTTGCTGAGCGAGACGGCAATCGTGGCCCGCCTCGCGGAGGCGACCCTCGGCGCAGACTCCGGCATTCCGTGGGCCGAACTCGCCGCGGATTACGACCGCATCCGCGATCGCATCTCACGAGTAGTCCCCGGCTTCGACGATTACAACGCACGCGTTCGCAAGCCCGGCGGGTTCTACCTGCCGAACAAACCGCGGGACGGAAGCTTCCCCACGGCCACGGGCAAGGCGCGGTTCACGGCGCACCCGCTGCCCGAACTCCCGTGCGCGCCGGGGCAACTCGTCATGATGACGATCCGCACGCACGACCAGTTCAACACCACCGTGTACGGGCTGGACGACCGCTACCGCGGGATCAAGAACGAACGCCGGGTGATCCTGATGAACGCCACGGACCTCTCCGACCGCGGCATCAAGGACGGCGACCTCGTGAACCTCACCGGGCACTTCCGCGGCGAAACCCGCCACGCGAACCGCTTCCTCGCTCTCGCCTACGACATCCCCCGCGGCTGTTGCGCCACGTACTTCCCCGAGGCGAACGTGCTCGTCCCCCTCGACAGCGCCGCGGACGGCAGCAACACTCCGACCTCGAAGTACGTCACCATCACCGTCGCGAAGGCGTGAAGATCCTCATCGACGTCGATTCCATTCGTCGCGGCGGTACTTCTCCTCCAGCAGCCGCTCGAGGCTCGCCCGCGGGATCGCGGTGCCCTTGGACTCGGGTCGCCATTCTTCGAGCAGTAGGCGCTTCAGTTCCTGCACCGTCGTCGAAAGATTCATGAGGAAGCGGTCGTGGTCGCGTTCGCCGCGATACTCCGGCTTTCGTTCGGGGGCGTTCAGGTAACGAGAGACGAGCGAGAGATCGAACCCGGCGAGAAGCGTGAAGTGATGCAGAAAGTGCGTTCGCTTTCGCTGCTGGGCGCTGCCGGAGAACTTGAGCCCGTTCGCGGCCAAGTCGCTCGTTCCCGCCACAACCGCGTCGGGGGCCACGTCGCGAATCGACCTCAATGTTCGATCCAGAACGTACCGCGTGGACGGTTGGATGTGATTCAGGCCCGGAGCCCGGTCCATGCGGAGAATCAATGAGACGCCGAGGCAACCGGGGCCGAGCAGCACGGTACCGCCGCCGCTGGCACGCCTGAGGATCGGCACGCCATCCGCCTCGCAGGCCGCTCGATGCACATCGATCGCGACCGACCCGCCGGCCCCAAGCACGACCATCGGCGCGGTCGATTCCCAGAAGCGAATCGCCTCGGACCCGCCCGCCTCTTCCGCTTCCAGAAGCAGCGCTTCATCCAGTGCGAGATTCGCGGCGGGTTCGTCGAGCGTGAGGTCGAACCAGATCATTGGTGCGGTCAATTCGCACTGAAGGCGGGGGGGAAGGTGCGGGTCGCACGGGCCGCCGAAACGCGGAGCGTCTGGATCATGATCTCGGCGCGCAGGTCCACGTGTGGCTCGGCGAGCAGCGACTGCTTCATCTCCTGCGGCAGCGGCAGCGCGTAGGAGAGCACGTCGCACACGTGACCGAGCGGTTCGTCTCCCGCGAAAAGCTCGTGCAGTTGCTGAAACGCGGAGGTGTCTTCGGTGAAACGCGGGAGCACGGCGTCCGAAAGTTGCTTCCGCAGCGACTTGAGCCGCTGCATCTCGGCGGGCAGAACGTCCGGAACGAGTTCGGCCCGCGCGATGCGATAGAGTCGATCGGTGGGCAATTCCTCCGTGAGCCCGACGCGGATGAGCCCGCGAAGCCGCAGGTTGTAGCGGCCGTCCTGCAATTGCTCGTGCCACATGATGCGACCGAGGCACGCGACCGGTTCGATCTCGGGCGTCGCGTCATATTCGTCTTCCCACCCTGGCCTCAGAAGCGCCAGCGCGATGAGCCGATCGCCCGCGAGCGCGTCGCGGAACATCTGCCGGTACCGCGGCTCGAAGATGTGCAATCCCTGCATCACATGCGGGAACAGCACGAGGTTCGGCAGCGGGAAGAGCCGCACTTCACCCTGAAATCCGGCGAGTGCGGCTTGGTCGTCGTTCATGGCGAGTCCCGGAGAACGATCTGAGGGCGGACGCCGGCGAAGCCTCGTTCCAGGTCCGCCCAGAAGTTCGCGACATCAAGCCCGAGGTACAGCGGAGCGTACGGCTCCATGTACCGGCGGCCCGAGCGGAAGAGCCGATCCGCGCCGGCGGCGTTCCCCCGTTCCCAATGGTAAAGGGCGACCGCGGCCTGAATCAAGGACTGAGCGAACCGCCGTTCCGCGGACGGGCAGTCCATCCACCACTCCTCCCACACCTCGTGGGCGTCGAAGTAGTCCCCGCGGTTGAAGCGTTCGATGCCGTCCAGGTAACGCGAGTCGAGCATCGGTCCCCTCGGAATCAGTTTAGGAGGGAGAGTCCCGATCGAATTTGCGTGTGGAATCTTCCGACTCGGGACGCGAGCATAGAAGCAACGCTCCACCCGCACGATCGTTCCACCATGCCATCCCCGTCCCGCCGCGACTTTCTCCACTCCGCGTCCGGTTGCATCGGAGCCGCGGCGCTCGCCTCGCTCCTCACGGAGGAGGCACGCGGCGCGGACCTCCTCCCGCGGCCGCCGCACGTCCCCGCCAAGGCCACCTCCGTCATTCATCTCTTCATGAACGGCGGGCCGAGCCAGATGGACCTCTTCGACCCGAAGCCGCTGCTCGACAAGCTGCACGGTCAACCCTGCCCGAGTTCGCTCGCGGGGGAAATCGAGTTCATCTCGGCGGCCGGCTCCGTGATGCGGAGCCCGTTCAAGTTCGCGAAGCACGGCCAGTGCGGGGCATGGGTCTCGGACGCGATGCCGCACTTCGCGAAGGTCGTGGACGATGTCGCTTTCATCCGCTCGATGCACACGACGAACATCACGCACGAGCCCGCCGTCTACATGATTCAGTCGGGAAAGACGTCGCCGGGGCGGCCCACGCTCGGTTCGTGGGTCGTGTACGGGCTCGGCAGCGAGAATCGCAATCTGCCCGCGTACGTGGTTCTGGACGACCCGCGCGGCCTGCCGGTGAACGGCGTCGAGAACTGGCAGGCCGGGTTCCTGCCGCCGATGTTTCAAGGCACGCGCTTTCGCTCCACCGGCTCGCCGCTGCTCAATCTCAAACCCGAGACCGAGCGACCGGACGCGGTGGCCAAGGCCGAGCGAGAATTGATCTCGAAGCTGGACGCGATGCACAAGCAAGCCCGACCCGGGCAAGACGTGCTGGCCGCTCGAATCGCCAGCTACGAGCTTGCGGCGCGGATGCAACTCGCCGCTTCGGATGCGCTCGACTTCTCGCGAGAGCCGGCGAAGTTGCAGGATGCGTACGGCATCGGTCGCGAACCGACCGACTCCTACGGCCGTCGTTGCCTGATCGCGAGGCGTCTCGTGGAACGCGGCGTCCGCTTCGTGCAGCTTTACATCAACAGCCACATTTGGGACACGCACACGAACATCGCGAACGACCTGAAGTCCGCGTGCGACCGCACCGATCAGCCGATCGCCGCCTTGTTGCGAGACTTGAAGCAACGCGGCTTGCTGGAGAAGACGTTGGTCGTCTGGGGCGGCGAGTTCGGTCGCTTGCCCATCGCCCAACTCCCCGCGGACAATGATGAACGCAAGGCGGGCCGCGACCACAACAAGAACGCGTTCTGCACCTGGATGGCGGGCGGCGGCGTGAAACCCGGCGTCGCTCACGGCGCGACCGACGAACTCGGATTGAAGGCGATCGAAGGACGCGTGAGCGTGGCCGATTGGCACGCGACCATCCTGCACCTCCTCGGAATGAAACACGAACAACTCGCGATCGACATCAACGGCCTCCGCGAGAAACTGACCGGCGTCGACGGCGCCACCGTCGTGAAGGGAGTGCTGGCATAGGTCTGGTCGTACCAAATACAATTCAACCGAGTAGGACCGACATGCGACAAACGTTCGACGCCCGTGTCGGAGCGGCGGGCCAATCGCCGTCGCGAAATTCGGCAAAGTGAACGACGCGACTCTCGACCGAATTCGTCAACTCCTCGCCGAACTCTGCAAGCCCACCAGCGACACCCCATGAAGCCCGCTCCCGATCGCGAATTCGAAGCCAGTGATCGTTGGCACTCGTTGCCCGCGGGGTGGTCGTGGCGGGAAGCCACGTCCGTCGCGGTCGATTCGAAGGACAACGTTTACGTCTTCAACCGCGGCGATCATCCTCTGATCGTGTTCGACCGCGACGGCAAGTTCGTGCGAGCATGGGGTGAAGGCCGATTCAATCGGCCGCACGGCATCACCATCGACCGCGACGATTGCCTCTGGCTCACGGACGACGGCGGGCACGCCGTTTACAAGCACACGACCGACGGCGAGCGACTCCTGACACTCGGCACACCGGAACGACCGACCGACACCGGCGTTCAGGGCATGGACTACCGCACGATCCGGCACACTGCCGGTCCGTTCCACTTCCCCTGCAACGTGGCCATCGCGTCGGACGGAACGATCTTCGTCGCGGACGGCTACGGCAACGCCCGCATTCACGCCTTCTCGTCGAGCGGAGCTCTGCTGCGATCCTGGGGCGAATCCGGAAGCGGCCCCGGCCAGTTCCACATCCCGCACGGCATCGCCATCGCGCCCGACGACACCATCTTCGTTGCGGACCGCGAGAACAGCCGCCTGCAACGCTTCGACACGAGCGGCCGCCAACTCGCGGAGTGGACCGACGTGGCCCGCCCGTGCCAGGTTTGCATCCGCCACGGGAAGGTGTACGTCGCCGAGTTGGGATTCAGGGCCGGGATGTGGCCTGGCACGTCCGCTCCGCCGGACGCCACGGGTGGCCGCGTGAGCATCTTCGATTTGAACGGGAACCTGTTGCAGCGGTTCGGCGGCGGCTCGATCCCGACCGCCCCCGGCGACTTCTTCGCGCCACACGACATCGCCGTCGATTCCCGCGGCGACGTCTATGTGGCCGAGGTCACGATGTCCGCCGGGGGCGCCCGCGGACTGGTGACACCGGACTGTCACTCGCTTCAGAAGTTCCGGCTCGTGAACTCCTGACTTCACCCCAGCCGCCCGGCATGGAATAATGTTCGAAGGAGGATCACCCGTGCCGGCAACAGCGACTCCGCGACGCACGTCCGTCGTGTACCCCGTATCGGACGGCAAGCCGATGGCCGACAACACCATCCAGTTCCGCTGGATCGCGATTCTGAAATGGAATCTCGACCACCAGTTCGCGGACGACCCGAACGTCTTCGTGGCCGGCGACCACCTCATCTATCCCATCGAGGGCGACCCCACGATCCGTGCCGCGCCGGACACCTACGTCGCCTTCGGACCCGCCAAGGGGGATCGCGGCTGCTACAAGGTCTTTGAAGAAGGCGGCGTCTTCCCCCAAGTGGTGTTCGAAGTCTGGTCGCCCGGCAATCGAGCCGGCGAGATGGAAACCCGCCGCCGGTTCTACGAAACCCACGGCGCCGAGGAGTTCTACCTCTTGTACCCCGAATACGTCGACATCGAGGGATGGACCCGACGCGGCGACACGCTCGAAAAGATCGACCGCATGAACGGCTTCGTCAGCCCCCGACTTGGTATCCGATTCGGCATCGACGACGCCGGCATCCGCGTCTTCGGATCCGACGGACGCGAATTCCTCGACCCCATCGCCATCGCCGACGAACGCGACCGTGTCACCGACGAACGCAACCGGGCGATCCATGAACGCGATCTCGCCACCTACGAGCGGGACCGGGCTTCGCAAGAACGGGACCGGGCTTCGCAAGAACGGGACCGCCTCGCGAAGAAGCTCCGCGACCTCGGCATCGACCCCGACTCGATCTGAATTCATCTCTCTCCAGGATTCACGATGAAGGCTTGGCGATTTCATGCGTTCGGCGATTTGCGGCTGGATGACCTTCCGGAGCCGGTCTGCCCGCCGCGGTATGTGCTGGTCGAACCGCTCGTCGTGCAGCCGAGCGTCACGGAAGCCCAACTCGCGTTCGGCATCCCCACGCTCGCCTACGACCGCGTGAAGCGGCGGCTCGAAACTGAAGCCCCGGTGCAGTTGTTCGGGCACGAGTTCTGCTGCCGGATCATCGGACTCGGTGAAGGCGTGACCGGCTACGCGATCGGCGACCGCGTCGCGGCGCGAGCCAAGCTTCCCTGCCAAACCTGCACCCTGTGCCGGTCCGAACGTGGCGACCTCTGCCGCAAGGGCCCCGTCATCGGCTTCGATCTGCCGGGGTGCTTCGCCGAACGCGCGATCCTGCCCGAGATCGCCCTCGTGAAAGTGGACGACCGCATCTCGGACAGCGAAGCCGCATGTCTGCAATCGCTGAGCGACAGCGTCGCCGCCGTGGAAACGGCTCAAATCGGCGTCGGCAACTCCGTGCTGATCCTCGGGCAGGGAAGCATGGGGCTCGAATGCCTGCAGGTCGCGAGACTTTGCGGCGCGGGCCTTCTGATCACTGTGGACGTGCGCGACGAAGCGTGTGAAATGTCGAAGCGGCTCGGGGCCGATCACGCCTTGAACGCGAAGACCTGCGACGTGGTTCAAACGGTGAAGGATCTCACTGGCGGGATCGGGGCGGACGTGGTCTTCGAGTGCGCCGGCGGAAGCCCGAAGCAGGGACTTGCGGGGTCGGCTTCGATCGGCACGGCTCTCGATTGCGCCCGTTCGGGCGGCAAGATCGTCGGCGTCTCGTGGTTCGGCGCCCCCGTCGAGTTCCCCATCGATCTCTTTCGCGAACGAAGCCTCCGCTATGTCTTCCCGGACATCAGCACGCGGGCCCACCTCGAATACACCGTGCGACTCGTCGCATCGGGCCGCGTGGACATGAAGCACACCATCACGCACGTGCTGAAGGGCATCGACCAGGTGCCGAAGGCGTTCGAAATCACGGCGAACAAGGGACGGTTCCAGGCGATCAACCCGGCTCAGATCGTCATGCGCTGAGGCGGCCGGCCTTCACGATGCCACCTTGCATCACGGCGATGAACCGCTTGCGGTCTTCGAGAAGAGCGATGTCTCTCACGACATCGCCATCGACGACGAGAATGTCCGCCAGTTTGCCGACTTCGAGCGTGCCGAATTCGTCCGCCCGGCCCATGATCTCGGCGCCGGTGCGAGTCGAGCAGGTGATCACTTCCAGCGGCGTGAAGCCGACGTACTTCACGAAGAAAGTCAGTTCGCGGGCGTAGTCGCCGTGCGGGTTCCATCCGAATCCGTAATCGCCGCCCATGCCGAGGCGGCCGCCCGCCTTCAGGATCATGCGGGCGCTTTCGGCTCCGGCCTCGAGCGTCTCCTGGTGCCCTTCAATCACCCGTTTCGGCAGCTTGAACTCCGGCCCGCGTTCGACGGACGCCTGCTCGAAATACAACGCCGGCACGCAAGGCACATCCCGTGCGAGAAGCAGATCGAGCGCTTCCTGGTCCATAAATGTGCCATGCTCGATGGCGTCGTACCCGGCCCTCAGGGCGTTCTTGATTCCGGCGTTGGCACGGCAATGCCCCGTCACCTTCATCTTGTAATTGTGCGCGGTCGCCACCACGGCATGCATTTCCTCGAAGGTCATGCACAAGGTGTGATGATCATTCGTGTCCGGAGCGGCGGCGTCGCCCGTTGGGTAGGTTTTCACCCACTCCACGCCGTCCTTCACGAGCTTGCGAACGGCCGAGCGTGCATCGTCCGGCCCGTTCACAAGCAGGACCAGCCCATCCATGCCGATCTTGCGGAAGTCCGGATTCCAATCCATGAGCCCACCGACGCCGCAGATCTCGCGACCCGAAGCCGCGAGCCTGGGCCCGGGGCAGAGATCGTTCTCGAGGGCCTTTTTCAGCCACACGTCGATGTTGAAGAGGCTGCCGCCGGAACGGGCCGAGGTGTAGCCGCACTCGAGCGCGAGCTTGCAGTTCGCCGCGGCCAGCAGCGTGACATACTCCACCGGATACTTGATGTCCAAATCTTCGAGCGCGGCCACGTTGAAGTACGTGGGATGAAAGTGCGCCTCGACGAGGCCGGGCATGATGGTGCCGCCGCGGGCATCGATCCGCGTCGCCTCGGGCGCCGGCGGCGCGGACACGGCCGGCCCGGCGTAGGCGATGCGGCCCTCTTTCACGATCACGGCCGCATCGGGCAGCGGTGGCCCGCCATTGCCATCGACCAGCGTGCCATTCGCGATCAGTGTCGTTCCGCTCGCCAGCTTCATGTCGCGGATTCCGGAGAGGTTCGGTCGGTGCCGTGATTATAGGCCCCGCCGAATCACTTCTTCTCGTTCCCTTCCGCGCTGAAGTCCCAGAGTCCGAGGCGGCCGGAGGATCCGTTCGGCTCGACGATGGCCAGCGTCGGCTTCGACGGATGAAACGCGGCGGTCACGTCGAACGGCTCCCACAACTTGACGACCTTGCCGGTCTGCGCGTCCCACACGAACAGCGCAGAGCCAATGAGCCCCTCCGTGACGCGGCCGCCCGGACCAGGGCGCGGCCCATATCGCACGCCGCGCATGCTCACGAGCCGATTGCCCGCCGAAAAGCTGGCTTCCGTCACGGACATCGAGAACGGCTCCACGCCTTCCAACGTCACGGGCTTGTCGCCGGTCAAGGAGAGGATCACCGGCGAACGGCCGATGAGCGCCGTGACGACTTTGGTTTCATCCGGCGAGAACGCCGCGAGCCGCCTCCGGCCGTCGCCGTCCTTCAGCGGCGGATTCGCTTCCGGCAGTTTGTCGAAGGTCGTCTTCTTGCCCTCGGCGATCTCGTGAATCGTGATCGACGTCTTGTTCAGGATCGCGATGCGACCGCCGCTCGGGGCGAGGACCACCGTGTCGCACTCCGTATCGACCGCGAAGACGGACTTGCTCGCGGTCGAGTCCAACTTGGACTCGAGAACTTCGACGTGGGTCAGAACGCCGGGCTTGGTCGATCGCGTTCGAACCGTGCGGATCGTGTCGCCGTCCTTGGGGAAGCCATAGATCGACATCGACTCGGGATCGATCGTGTGTTCGCGGGTTTGTTCGAAGCCGATTCCGGGGCCGAAGGCGCCCGGCCCACCTCCGCTCGCGACGCCGCTTCCCCCGGCCTCCATGCGGCCGGGGCCGTTGACGCCCCACAACCGAACGACGTGAAGGCCGCTGAGCAAGCCGCTCTCGCGGAGTTGCGTCACCACTTGCTTCGCGGGCGTGATGGCCACGAAGCGGTTCGGTGTCGCAAGGTTCAACTCGCCCCGGCTCCGGGTCTCGAGGTTCCACACGACAATGCTCGGGCCGTCGAGAAGAAGCCACTTCCCGTCCGGGCTCCACACGACACGTTTCACGTTCGCCTGAATGTCGAGTGTTTTCTGCAGCCGCGGTTTCGATGTGTATTTGAATGTCTCCGCGGGCGCCGTTTTGGTTTTCGGTTCCGCCGCGGCTTCAGCCGCCGGGGCCGCGACGCGGACCGGCGGAGTCTCGGGCTTGGCCGTGAGCACGGCCCCCGCCGCCGCCAGCCCGAATCCCATCACTCCGATCAGAATCGTTCGCATCGGCAAGCCTCCACGCATGAGTCGTTCGATGTTGGCCGGGATCGCGATTCCCGCCGCGATGCGGCAGGTCGCCGCGACGAGCGTTTCGGGCACCGCGGCGACTGCGACCAGCGCCGCGGATGGCGCGACGCCACGACGCGCAAGCCGCTCGGCGAGTTTCTTCCGACCCGCGGCGAGCCGGCTCGAGAGGGTCCCTTCCGGAATCCGCAGAATGGCCGCCGCGTCCGCCCGCGTGACACCCCGCAGTTCGCAGAGCGTCACGGCATCGCGAACGGGATCCGGAAGGCGCTCGATCTCTTCGTGAATCGCGGCCTCGTGCTCGAATGGCGGCGTCGCCGCGATCGCGGCCGGCTCGGGAACGTTCACGGCCTGCACCTCCCGCCGCCTCCTCCGCATGGCCCCTCGCTTCGCCCGCCTCGCGATCCGGACGGCCACGCCATGAAGCCAATTCCCGAGCAATCCCGGATCGCGGATGTTCTCGGCCTTCCGCGCGAGCGTGAGGAACGTCGCCTGGAACGCGTCTTCCGCGTCTTGCCGATGAAGCGCAACTCGAAAGCAGACGGCGAGAACAAGCGGCCCGTGGCGGCGAACCAGGCTCTCGAATGACGCGGCATCCCCGCACCGGAACCGCCGCACGAGTTCGGCGTCGTCCGGCACATCCTCATGCGCCCGGCGAAGCAGTTCTTCCGCCCGCGTTCCGATCATCGTTCCCTCCCCGTCGCCAGTGTACTCCCCGCTCGAACGCGGCGCGTCGCACGAATTCCGACATCCGTACAATTCCCCGCATGGAGGAGCGGATCGTTTTGGCCTACGATCGCGGCACGGTGGTCGTCGCGTCCGGGCCGCCGGGGTTCAACCACGCCACGTTGCCGGGCGTGCTGTTCGACCCGCGGACCGGGACGCACCGCGCTCGCGGTCGGCACTACCGCGCCATCGTCGAGCATCTCATCCGCGAGAAGATCCCTTACACGGACAACGCCCGGGGTTGGGAGAACCAGCCGACCGGGTGGAAGCTGAACAACGAGCGGACGCCGCGGCCGTATCAACGGCTCGCGCTGCAGAAGTGGATCGACGGCGGCCGCAAGGGCGTCGTCGTGATGCCCACCGGCACCGGGAAGACGTTCGCATCGTTTCTGTGCATCGAGAACGTCGGCCGGCCGACGATGATCGTGACGCCGAAGATCGACCTGATGATCCAGTGGGCCCGCGAACTGGAATCGTCCTTCGGCGTGGAAGTCGGCATGGTCGGCGCCGGCGAGTTCAACTATCAGCCACTCACCGTCACGACCTACGACTCGGCGTATATCCACCTCGAAAAGTGGGCCAACCGCTTCGGTCTGGTCATCTTCGACGAGTGCCATCACCTGCCGGGTCCGAGTTATTCGGAAGCTGCGGCCGCGGGTCTGGCCCCGTTCCGCCTCGGCCTCACGGCCACTCCCGAACGCACGGACGGCGCCGACTCCGTTCTCCCGGAACTGATCGGTCCGATCGTCTACCGCATGGACATCACGGATGCGGCGGGCGAGTTCCTCGCTCCGTACGAGGCCCGCGTCGTGTACGTCGATCTGAACACGGAGGAAGCCGAGACGTACGCCAAGTGCCGCGAGGAGTACAAGCAATTCGTCGCGATGCGAGGCATCAGCATGTCCGGGCCGGACGGCTTCCGCCGGTTCCTCTTCGAAGCGAGCAAGAGCCCCGAGGGTTGGGCCGCGGCCCGCGCCTTCCGCGAACAGAAACGCATCATGCAGGCCCCGAGCGGCAAGTTCACCCTGCTCGAGGAACTGCTCGAAAAACACTCCGCGGACCGCATCCTGATCTTCACCGCGGATAACGCCACCGTCTATCGCATCGCCCGCACCTACCTCATCCCGGCGATGACGAATCAGACGCGACCGAAGGAGCGCAAGACGATCCTCGAGAAGTTCCACAGCGGCGAATACTCCGCCGTCGTCACGTGCCAGGTGCTCAATGAAGGGGTGGACGTGCCGGCCGCGAACGTGGGGATCGTTCTCTCCGGCACCGGCAGCACCACGGAGAACGTGCAACGCCTCGGCCGAATCCTGCGAAAGCACGGCGACAAGCAAGCCGTGCTGTATGAAGTGATCACGCGCGGCACCGCCGAGGAATTCGTCTCCGATCGGCGCCGCCAGCACCGGGCGTTCCAATAGCCGCGAACCCGCAAGCGGGTCGCGAGACAAATTCGGATTCTCCGGAACTCGACGATGCTCACCGGCAACCTCGTTCGCGTGAAGTTCGCTCGGAACAAGATCGTTCCGCAGTATCTCGACGCGCATCACGGCGGGTGGCTCGGGCTCGCCGAACAATTGCTGCTCGGGTTCCGCGGCGGGGTCGGCCGCACCCGCGGCGAGATTTTCGAGGACCTTCTCGAAGTGATCGGCGAAGGGCAACCGGCCCTCGTGCCCCGCGGCCTCGCGGACCTGCTCGAAGACCGTTGCGAGTTCGAAGTGAACTCGGACTTCCCGCCCGATGTGATTCGCGAGGCCGTGTTCCGCGCCGCGACCATGAAGCGAGCGGAGAAGACCCCGTTCGACCGCGCCGCGATCATCCACGCCGTCGCCGCCGAACTCGGCATCTCGTGGGAGGTCGTCGAGAACGGGCTCTTCGCCGATCTCAAGGACGAACGCCGCGTCGTGAAGTTCGCCGATTGCACGCCCGAGTTCCTGCTGCGGCGCTACAACGTCGCCCTCGCCCAGGCCGTACTCCTGAAGTGCTCGGCCATGGATGTTCGCATCTGGGGCGAAACCCCGGCCCGCTTCCGCCAACTCTTCCGCGCCGTGAAGTTTCACCGCCTCATCTGCACCATCCACGAATCGACCAACAACTCGTACGTGCTCAAGCTCGATGGCCCGCTCTCGCTCTTCTCCGGCACCACGAAATATGGCCTGCAACTGGCCCAATTCCTCCCCACGCTGCTGCACTGCAAGGCGTTCGACCTGCAGGCGAGCGTGAAGTGGGGCGCCGAGCGCAAAGAGAAATCGTTCGCGCTCTCGGCTACGGACGGGCTCCGTTCGCACCTTCCGGATTTCGGCGTGTACACCCCGCCGGAGTTGGAGCAATTCGCGGAGAGCTTCGCGAAGAAGATCGCCGGTTGGCTCATCGCCGTCGACCCGAACCCCGTCTCGCTCGCGGACGGTATCTGGGTTCCGGACTTCAAGCTGACCCACCCCGGCAGCGGCAAAGAAGTCTTCGTCGAGATCATCGGCTTCTGGCGCAAGGTGGACATCGAGCAACTGTACAAGCGCCTGAAGAAACAACTCCCCGGGCAGTTCGTGCTCTGCATCTCGGAGCAGTACCGGGCGGACAAGGAAGACAAGGTCGACTTCGGAGCCGGCGTCTATCGCTATCGCAAGACGCCGCTCCCCGAAGAGGTCGCGAAGGCGGCCGCGACCCAGGCCGGCCTCTGACATCCTCGCAGGAGTTTCCCATGATCGCGGCAGCGTTCCTCGGCCTCGCCCTCGCTTTCGCGGCGGACGACAAGCCCGTGAGCCTCTTCGACGGCAAGACCTTCGCCGGGTGGGAGGGCGACACCGAGAAGACATGGCGGATCGAGGGCGGCGCGATCGTCGGCGGGTCGCTCGACGCCACCGTCCCGAGGAACGAGTTTCTCTGCACGAAAAAGACGTACGGCGATTTCGAACTCAAGGTGAAGTTCAAACTCGTCGGCGAGAAGGATAAGGCGAACGCGGGCATCCAGTTCCGCACGAAGCGGATCCCGAATCACCATGAGGTCAGCGGCTACCAGGCGGACATGGGCCAGAAGTACTGGGGCGCTCTTTACGACGAATCGCGGCGGAACAAGATCCTCGCTCAGCCCGACCCGAAGTTGCTCGAAGGGCTTGTCAAGCACGAGGACTGGAACGAGTACACGATCCGCTGCGAAGGCCCGCGGGTGCGGTTGTGGCTCAACGGCACGCTCACCGTGGACTACGCCGAAAAGGACGAGAAGATCGAACGCACCGGCGTGATCGCGGTCCAGATTCACGGCGGGGCGAAGACCGTGGCCCATTACAAGGACATTCGCATCGTCGAGTTGAAGTAGCGCTCCAGCCGCAGGAGCTTGCTCGTGTCAACGGTTCTGGTGGCCGGTGAACGGCGCCCCGTGAAGCAGCGGGCCGTACATCTCGGGTCGGCGCCAGTTCACCCGATCGATTTCATAGGCGCCCGCGCAGGTGACCACGCGTTTCTGCCGGGCCGCGATCGGATCCACGTCGAAGGTCCAGATCGCCTCCTCGTTTTCGGGCGCCCAGTGCAGCACGTCGCCGAGATAGTCCGCGGCCGAACTCTTCCCGATGTACGTGAAGCCGCTCTCCGTGCCGACGCGGTTCACGGCCAGATAGTAGATGTGATTCTCCCACGCTCGTGCGGCCGAAACGAGACTCGCCATTCGGCGAGCGTTCGTCGCCCAGTTCGTCGGCAGCACGACGAGATCGGCCCCGAGCAGCGTCAGGATGCGGGCCGATTCCGGGAAGCTGCCGTCGAAGCAGATGTTCATTCCGATCTTCAATCCGCCGAGGTCGTGAACTTCGAAGGGGCGATCGCCGGGGTCCGTGAATCGGTCCGCTCCGAGGCACGGAAGGTGGAGTTTGCGATAGGAGCCGACGAGGCCGTTCGGACCGACGAGCGCACAGGAGTTGAACAGTTTCGGCCCCGCGACTTCGAGCAACCCGAAGACGGCGAACGTGCCGAACTTCGCGCACAGTTTCGCGACCGCGTCCGTTCCGGGACCGGGAATCGTCTCGGCGGCGCGGATCGTCTCGGCGCGGCTCTCGAATCCATACCCCGCATGGATGCACTCGGGGAAAACGACGAGCTTGGCGCCGCGATCCGCGGCGATCGCGAGTCGTTCCCCGATCGCCCGCAGGTTCGCGGCCGAATCGCCGAGCCTGCAATCTATCTGCACGCCGGCCACGGTCCAAAGCTCGGGCATGGTGAATGTCTCGCTTCAAAAGGAAACGCCGGCGAGATGGCTCGCCGGCGCGGAGCGGATTGGCGATCGGCGATCAGCCGCGGAGCAGTTCCTTGACCGGTTCGCGGTCGTCCAGGATGTACATCGGGCGGCCGGTGCCGTTCACGAAGGTCTGGCTCGGATCGATGCCGATGGCGCGGTACAGGGTGCTCATCACTTGGGGCACGGTGTACGGGCTGTCCTTCGGGCGTTCGCCCTTGGCGGTGCTGGTTCCGACCATCTGGCCCATTTTGAGGCCGCCGCCTGCGACCATCGCGCCCATCACGGGGGACCAGTGATCGCGGCCGGCGCTGCCGTTCACCTTCGGGGTGCGACCGAACTCGCCCCACATCACCGTCACCACGTCGTCCTGCATGCCACGGTCGTGCAGGTCCTGGATCAGGTTCGCGATGCCACGATCGACCAGCGGGAGTTGCTTCGCCAGGGTCTTGAAGTTGGCGCTGTGCGTGTCCCACCCGCCGATGGAGAGCGTGACGCAACCGACGCCGGCTTCGATGAGCCGCCGGGCGGTGAGGAACTGCTCCGCGCCCTTGTAGCGTTCGAGCACGGCCTTCTCTTCCTTCCGCGTGTCGAGAGCGTCCCGCACCACGCCCGCGGTCACCATGTCGATGGCGCGTTCGGTGTAGGCGTCGAGGCCCTTCATCGTGCCGCTCGCGTCGATCTCGCGGCGGGTGTCGTCGAACACGTCCAGAAGCCCCTTGCGGGTCTCGAGGCGTTCGGCGGTCACGTTGTTGGCGAGCTTGAGGTTCGAATTGCCCTGGCCGCTTGGAGTGAAGGGGCGGTGGGCGACGCCGAGGTATCCGGGCTCGGTGCCGCGGCTCATCCCACGCAGGCTGACGAACGGCGGGACCGCGCCGCCCGTTTCGCCCCGCAGCTTCGACACCACGGAGCCGAACGACGGGTGATCGGCGGTGCGGTTCACGCGGTCCGGGTAGCCCGTGAGCACGAGCGAATCGCTGTGTTCGTCCACCGAGATGATCGAGCGCACGGCGGCGAGTTTGTCCCACATCTTCGCCTGCATCGGGAAGTGCTCGCTGATCTGCACGCCCGTCACGTTCGTGTTGATGGGTTTGAACTCGCCGCGGAACTCGGCCGGGGCGTCCGGCTTGAGGTCGTACATGTCCATGTGGGACGGGCCGCCCGGCAGGTAGATCATGATGGCGGCTTTGTGCGACCGCGAGGCTTGCTTGGCGGCGGCGGAGGCCTCCTTGGCGCGAATCATGTCCGCGAGGGTAAGCCCGGCGCCGAATGCGCCGATCTGGAGGAAGTTGCGGCGGGAGACGCCATCGCAGAAGGACTGCTTCGAACCGAGGAACTGCAGCATGGGACCCTCAATTCTCGACGTGTGGGAGTGAAGTTGAGGCAGGTACGGCCGTATAGCGCGAAGCCCGGCGGGGAGGAAGCCGGATTCCGACCGATCAGACCGTTCGTGAATCATCGTCCGCCGCGGCGGGCGAGTCAACTGAAATCGCGACGCGAACGCATGAACAGGACGTAAACGAGAGCTCCGAGTCCGATGAAGCCGAGGCCGATCAGCGCCTCGCTTCTCTGCTCGGGCGTGACGAACATGTTCGCCACCACGGCCGTCATCATCGTGAGGTAGATCGCGGGAAGCACGGGATACCCGAAGCAGCGGTAGGGCCGCTCCGCGTTCGGCAGTTTGCGGCGAAACACGAAGATGGACGCGACCGCGAGCGTTTCGAACGTCGTGGCGCCGAACATCGCGAAGTCCGTCACCACGTCGAACGGGGATTTGCCCGGCGGAAGGTTCACGTCGAGTTCGGCGAATCCGAGCGGGATCGTCGGCAGGCGGAACTGTGTCATTGCGCCGACGACCAACACCAGCAGGCAGGACCAGACAGCCAGCACGAACGTGGCGAAGGCCGGGGTCCCCCAGCGCGGGTGGAGCCTCTCGAGCTTCCGCGGGGCAAGCCCGTCCTGCCCCATGGCATAGAGCAGCCTCGGCCCGGCGAGGAGGTTCCCGTTTAAAGCCCCGAACACGGACATCATCACGATCGCGGACGCGATGAGCACGCCGACCGGCCCGAGCAACCGCAGGCAGAACTCCGTGGCCACAGTCGTGTCTTTCACTCCCGCGATCTCGGCTCGCGGAATCACGAGGTAGTATGCGGCGTTCGCCGAGCAGTACAGCACGATGAGGATCAGCACGCCGAGGCCAAGCGCGAGCGGAATGTTCCGCTGCGGGTTCTTCACCTCGCCCGCCATCATGCCGATGTTCATCCAGCCGTGGTACGCCCACAACACGCCGACCATCGCGGAGCCGAACGCGCTCCACTTCACGAGGCTCCAGTCGCTCGGCCACGTCGGCCGGAGGTGATCGAGCTTCGGCGGATGCTGCGGTTCGTTCACCAGCCCCCAGACGAGGAACGGCAGGGCCGCGATGAACAGAAGCGAACCGACCTTCACGGTGGTGACGACGAGTTGGAGCATGCCGCCGAGTTTGGTGCCGCGGGCGTTCACGAACGCGAGCACGACGATGACGGCGGCGGTGAGCAGTTGCCGCGGCCAAAACGCGAGCACGTCCAGATTCGTGTCGCGGGCTTGTTTCAGAACGTCGTGCAGGCTCTCGGTGAACATCGTGGCGAGGGCCGCGATCGAGGCCGCACGGATGATCCAGAATTCGACCCAACCCCAGAGGAAGCCCGCCATCCGGCCATAGGCTTCCCTCAGGAAGATGTAGTTGCCACCGGCGCGGGGGAAGAGCACGGCCACTTCGGCGATCGCGAGAGCCCCGAACATCGCGAGCAGACCGACCACCACCCACACGCCCATCGCCAGACCGAACTCGGGCACCAGATCCGCGACGTTCCGGGCTTTCTTGAACACGCCCGACCCGATGACGGTGCCGACGACCATCGCCGTGGCCATCCACGGCCCGAGCACGCGAATCAGTCCCGCGGTGGGTTGCGACATGCTCCGTGTTCTAGCGAATCGGACGCGTCCGACGCCGCAGCCTCCTGCAGAAGCGGTTGCAATTTCGGCCGCCAGCCATTCAACAAACTTGCCCCCACCCTCCGGAGCCTCTCGGACAATGGATCGGATTCTCAAGCTTGGCCTGCCCGCCGGTTCGCTGCAGGACGCGACCGCGGAACTCTTCCGCAAAGCCGGCTACAAGATCACTTTCGCCAGCCGCAGCTACTACCCCGCGATCGACGACCCCGAGATCCGCTGCACGTTGATCCGCGCCCAGGAGATGGCTCGGTACGTTCGCGACGGTTCGCTCGATTGCGGCCTCACCGGGTTCGACTGGGTCGTGGAGAACGACGCCCAGAACGACGTGACGGAACTCGCGGAACTCGTCTTCAGCAAGGTCTCGCGGCGTCCCGTCCGCTGGGTGCTCGCCGTGCCCAACGATTCCCCCGTGAAGGAGCCCAAGGACCTCCAGGGCAAGCGGATCGCGACCGAAGTCGTGAACATCACGAAGAAGTGGCTCGCCTCCCACGGAGTGACGGCGAACGTCGAGTTCTCGTGGGGCGCCACCGAAGTGAAGCCACCGAAGCTCGCGGATGCGATCGTGGAGGTGACCGAGACCGGCAGTTCGCTCCGGGCCAACAACCTCCGCATCGTCAGCGAGCTCCTCACGAGCACCACGCGTTTCATCGCCAACCCCGGGGCCGCGGCCGATCCGTGGAAGCGGCAGAAGATGGACGACCTCGTGCTGATGCTTCGCGGGGCCATGGCCGCCGAGGGGAAGGTCGGCCTGATGATGAACGTGAAGCGGGCCGATCTCGAAAAGGTGCTCGCGGCGCTTCCCGCGCTGCAGAAACCGACCGTCTCCGGCCTCTCGGATCCGGAATGGACGGACGTGATGACGATTCTCGCGGAAGATCAGGTGCGGCAACTCGTGCCCAAACTCAAGGCCGCCGGCGCCTGCGGCATCGTCGAATACCCGCTGAACAAGATCATCGACTGACGAGCCACTGGCCGACGTCCGACCGCAATCAGACATCTTGGACGTCGAGCCAGTTCGCGCCGGCGGCGACGTCCACCTTCAACGGCACATCCAGCTTCATGGCCCCGACCATCTCCGCACGCACGAGATCGGCCACGGGCGCCACTTCGTCCGGCGGGCATTCGAAGACCAGTTCGTCGTGAACGGTCAGGAGCATCCGCGAGCGGCGATTCTCGGAACGGAGCCGCCGCGCGACGCCGAGCATCGCCAGCTTCATCAGGTCCGCCGCTGAGCCCTGGATCTCCATGTTGATCGCTTCGCGTTCGGCCACGTTCCGCCGCTGGTACGTCGTCCACGGGCGGATCGAACTCGGATCGAAGGAGCGACGGCGACCGAGGATCGTCTCCACGCGGCCGGTGTCGCGGCACTTTGTCAGCAGGTTCTGTTGGTACTCAAGCACCTTCGGGTAACGCTGGTAGTACTCGTCGATGAAGCGGTTCGCGTCTTTCTTGTCGATGCCCAGCCGCAGGGCGAGCCCGATGCCGGACATGCCGTAAATGACGCCGAAGTTCACGGTCTTGGCGATGCGGCGTTGAGCGTCCGTCACGTCCGGTTCCGGCACCTGGAAGATTTGCGCCGCGACCATGGCGTGAACGTCGCGGTCGTCCTCGAACGCCTTGCGAAGCGCGGCATCCTCGCAGAAGTGAGCCAGGAGCCGCAGTTCGACCTGCGAGTAGTCCGCGGTCAGGAGCTTCCAGCCGTCCGGCGGGATGAACGCCTGCCGAATTTGGCGGCCCTGCTCCGTGCGGGCCGGGATGTTCTGCAGGTTCGGATCCGAGGAACTGAGCCGCCCCGTCACCGCGCCCGTCTGATGAAACGACGTGTGCAGGCGGCCCGTCTTCGGGTTCACCAGCATGGGCAACGCGTCCACATACGTGCCCTTCAACTTCGCGATCTGCCGATGGGCGAGAATCCTCTTCGGAAGCTCGTGCCCGAGCCCGGCGAGGCGTTCGAGCGTCTCCTGGTCCGTGCTCGCTTCGCCGGTCGTGTCGGTCCGCTTCCGGACCGGCATGCTCATGTCCGAGTAGAGCACCTCGCGGAGTTGCTTGGGCGAACCGAGGTTGAACTCGCGGCCGGCGAGGGCGTGGGCCTCGGCCTCGATCGCGGCGAGTTGCTCCGCCATCTCCACGGAGAGTTTGCCGAGGAAGGCCGAATCCAACCGCACGCCATGATGCTCGATCTCGGCGAGCACCGAGGTCAGCGGCAGTTCGACGGTGTCGTACAGGTCGCGAAGCGGGCCCAACTCGGGTTCGAGTTTCTCGGCGAGTCGCCACGTCGCGGAGACGCGTTCGCCGAAGTACGCGTTCTGCTTCTCGGTGCGAACCTCCTCCATCGCAAGTTGCTTCTTCCCCTTGCCGAGCAGTTGTTCGCGCGTCGTCGTCTCGTGTTTCAGTTCCAGGCGTGACACCTCGGGCAACTCGTGGGATCGCTCTCCCGCGTGCAGCAGGTAGTGGGCAAGCATCGGGTCGCCGGACACATTGGCGACGGCGATGCCGCGTTCGCGGAGGGCGAGCAGGCTCCACTTGAAGCCGTGGCACACCTTGCCGATCGCGGGGTCCTCGAAGATCGGCATCAACGCCGCGACGGTCGCGACTTCGTCCAGCGTCGCGTCGCCTTTCGGTCCGTGCAGCGGCAGATGGAACGACTCCTCGGCCCGCCACGCGAACGTGAATCCGGTCGCGCTCGTGACGAAGGCGAACCGTTTCTGCCGTCTCAAGTTCTGAAAGAAGACTTCGAACGCGGCGGGCGTGTCGATCAGGGTGTAGTCGCAGGTCCACTCCGGTTCCTCGGCATTGGCGCCGAAGGAGAAGTCCGTGCCGGGGGTTTCGGCTTCCGTCTCATAGATGTCGTCGAAGAGGCTCGGCTCGCTCGGCCGCTTCTTGTGGAAGTCCTCCGAGCGGGGGGCGTCAGCCCTCCGTGTTTCCGAGGCGTCAGCCCTCCGTGTTTCCGAGGCGTCAGCCCTCCGTGTTTCCGAGGCGTCAGCCCTCCGTGTTTCCGGGGCGTTCGGGGGTGGCGACGCGAGGCCCGCGGTTTCGAGCGCGGCCGCGTTCTTCTTCGCGCCGCCGGCCGCGAGCGTCTTTCGCACCCGTTCGGCGAACCCACGGAAGCCGAACTCGTGGAACAGTTCCAGCAACTTTTGGCCGTCCCAATCGCGACGCTTCCAGCCGGCCCAATCGACATTCAGCGGCACGCGCGTGTCCAGCGTCACGAGTTGTTTGCTCTGCGCGAGTTTGCCGTTGGCGATGGCGTCCTTCAACGCCTGCTTCGTCTTCGGCCCGCCGGGCACGTTGTCCGCGTTCGCGATGATGGAATCGAGCGTGCCGAATTGTTGAAGCCACTTTGCCGCCGTCTTGGGCCCGACGCCCGGCACGCCCGGCACGTTGTCCACGGAATCGCCGACAAGCGACTGATAGTCGATGACCTGATCCGGCCGCACGCCCCAATCTTCGAGCAGCTTCGCGGCGTCGATCGTCTCGCCTTTGCGGAGATTGAGGATCTTCACCTTGTCCGTGATGGTCTGGCGGAGATCCTTGTCCGAGGAGCAGACGAAGACGTCGAGCCCGCGGGCGGCGCCTTCCGAAGCGACCGTCGCCATGATGTCGTCCGCCTCGAACCCCGGCGCGGTGAGGAACGGGATCCGCATTCCTTCCATCACCTGCTGGATCATCGGCTCCTGAAGCAGGAGGTCGTCCGGCGGCGGGTCGCGGTGGGCTTTGTACGTGTCGACGATCGCGTCGCGGAACGTGGGGCCGGGCAGATCCAGCGTGGCGATCAGGTAGTCGGCGCCCTTGTCGTACAGGGACATGAGCGCCCGCGTGACGCCGAACACGGCGTTCGTGGGCCGGCCGTCCGGCGCGGACATGGGCCCCACGCCATGGAACATCTGGAAGATGAGCCCGTGAGCGTCCAGAAGGTACAAGCTGCCGGTGGGCGCGGATTCGGGCATGGAATTGGGGCTGGAGGGATGGGGCACGGGAAATCTAGGCCGAAGCCACGCGGACGGCGAGAACCCGCGGCCCGATACACTACTCCGAGCGCCCTCCCCTTCCCCGCCCGAGCGCCCATCATGACGACTCGCCGCCAGGCTCTGCTCGCCACCGCCGCCGCTCCTTTGGCCCTCGGAACCGCAACCGCTCTCGACGACGCCCGCAAGGTGTACCGCATCGGCGTCATCTCCGCGTCGATCCGCGGGAAGCCGCAGGCGAAGAACGGGCACACATGGCACTTCGCCCAGTACCTGCATCCCGAGTGCAATCTCGCCGCCATCAGGAAGTACCTCGATCCCGGCTCCGCGGACTACTTCCAGAAGACCGTGCGCAATCCGAAGTACACCTTCGATCAACTCCCGTTCGCGGACACGAAGATCACGCACTACTACGACGCGGACCCGTCCGTGATCGGGCCGTACCTTGAAGCGTTCCCCGGCGTGAAGGCCGCGAAGAGCCTCGAAGAACTGATCGAGAACGTGGACGCGGTCTGGCTCGGGGACGCGTCCGGCTTCGGGGACGATCACTTCAAGCTGATCGAACCGGCGTTGAAGAAGGGCCTGCCCACGTTCTGCGACAAGCCCATCGGCGAGACCGCTCCGGGCACGAAAGCGATCCTCGACTTCGCGAAGAAGCACAAGGCGCCGATCATGTCGTCCAGCCTGTTCCGGCACCATCAGGGGATGGAGGCGTGCTTGCGGAAGCGGGATGCGAAGGAATACGGTGCGATCAAGTACGTGATCGCGGCCGTACAAGGCGGCTACTCGCCGGACGGCTGGCTCGTCTACGGCCAACACCCGGCGTGGACCGTGGTCACGCTCATGGGGCCGGGCGCAAAGTCCGTGAGCATGTACGCCCGCGAGAACCAGTGCCATGCGCTCGTGACGTACCCGGACCGCATGCCCGCGGAGATCTGGTTCGGCCGACCGAATCCGGACTGGGAATACTGCCACACGTCCGTCTTCTTCGAGAAAAAGCGGGTCGAGTTCACCCCGAGCATCGAGGGCGACTTCTGGTACGGCCACCATTACGAGATGTACCGCATGGCCGCGACCTTCCGCGAGATGGTGAAGACCGGAAAGGAACCGATCCCGCACGAGGAGATTCTGGAAGTGACCGCGATCGTGCGAGCGGCCGCGAAGTCGCTCACGGAGAAGAGTCGGCTCGTGGACCTCAGCGAGGTGATGTGACTCTGCGCATGATGTCGTCCGCCCGGGATTCGCGACCCGACTCGGGATCTCACGCCGAGAGTCGCTCGCGGAGTCTCGCTTCAATGGCCTCGAGCAGTTCGTCGCCGCGGACCCACTCGCGAGTATGGATCACGATGGGGCTGCGATTCGTGCCGCGGAGAGTCGGTTCGTAGCGGCCAGGTTCCACTTCAAGCCGAATCACAGCCCCGAGCCAGCCGGGGCGGGCGCTCCGCACCGCCGACCACGGCACGAGGCGATAAACGAATCGCGGATGGATCGTGTACCACCGAATGCCGTCTCCGGTCAGGATCAACCCACGGTGCAAGAGCGACGCGAAGCTGACCAGCAGCACGAACCCGACGACCGCGAGCGGAGTCGCGTCGGGAACGCGATATGCGAAGCTGCCGAACGCGAACGCGGCGAACCCGATCGGGACAATCACACGGTGCAACTGGCGACGAAAGCGCTGTTCCATCCTGAACTCCTCTCCGGGTGTGATTCGCCGCGGGCGCCCGGGCATTTCTCACGAACGCCTGACAAGCGGACAAACATGTCGTAAATTGACCGCAGACCTCGATCCCCAAGCCCACGCGAAATTCCCATGCCTGTCAGCGAGCCGGACGGCCCCGAACTCAACAAGCACATCTGGTCGCTGTACCGGGAGTTCTTCAACCGAGCGGAGCGGCGCCGCCGCTGGAACATCGAGAAGGACATCCCCTGGGACAAGTGCAATCCGAACACGGCGCCGGAAATCGCGGACATCGTCGAGACGTTCTGCGCCGTCGAGTTGTTCCTTCCGGACTACGTGGGGAAGGCGTTGCCGATGGTCCGCGGCATCCGCGGCCGGGCGTGGTTCCTCGCGAATTGGGGCTACGAGGAATCGAAGCACTCTCTCGTGCTTCAGGAATGGCTCGTGCGTTCCGGCCACCGCACCTGGCATCAGATCGAGGAAGCCTCGAACTGGGCTGTCTTCAACGTATGGAACCTGCCCCAGACCGACATCCGCGGAATGTCCTGCTACACGATGTGCCAGGAACTCGCGACGTGGCTGCATTACCGCAACCTGCGGAACGTCATCGGCAACTCGGACCCGGCGCTCAACGAGATCCTGAAACTCGTGAGCGTGGACGAACGCGCCCACTTCGACTTCTACGTGAAGGTGATGAAACTGCATCTCGCGGACGATCGCGCCGGCACACTCGTGCAGCTGAAAGAAGTGCTCAACGGCTTTGCCATGCCCGCGACTCACCTCATGGCGGACAGCGTGCAGCGGCAGAAGCGCGTTCGCGATCTCAACATCTTCAACGAAGCGCTTTTCTACTCGGAAGTGCTCAAGCCGATCATGGACGTGCTCGAGATCGACAAGTCCGAGCTACGCAACCGGGCATTGCTGAAGAAGAGCCTCCCCGATCCGACCCCGGTCGCCTGATCGGGGTTTCGTTCACACGACGACGGGAACCGCGATCGCGGGTTCCCACGCGATGTCGATCCGCGAATGGGGATGGTGATTGGAGGCGAGCAGCGCTTCCGCCGCGGCGCGGCCATGTTCGCCGAGTTGGGGCAGGTCCGTCATTTCAAGCCGCGGGCACTCGCGGTAAAACACGATGTCGTCCGGCAACGGCGCTTCGGAGAACTCCACCTTCGGCAACGCGCCTCGCACCACTGATCGGAAGCGATCCCCGGCTTCGCCCGGCGGCACGGCCAGCGTGGCGACTTCATCCGGCTGCTTGCCCGCGTAACCGATCGTATCCGGGGCGGCTCCGTGATACGCGTCCGCGATCAGGGGATAGTCGGCCGGGCCACCGGTGCGGTTGCGGAAGAACACGGCCGCGGGGTTCGCCGCGTCGAGCTTCGCGTCCAGAAACTCACGGGATCGAATCAGCAGCAGTTCGCGGAACGGCGGGCCTTTCTCGAGCGGCTTCAGGGCGATGGCCGCGAGCCCTCGGAATTTCTTGGCGATCTCGTTCTGCAGGAGTTGATCGAACGCGAGCACGTCCGCCGGGTTCAGGCCCGCGAGGAATCGATCCGCGGCGTCGTCGAGCGTCTTGCAGCCGTCGGGCAGGATCAGCTTGGCGGGTCCGGCCGCGCTGTTGCCCGCTTCCGAACCCGCGCCCACCGCCGTGTGCATGTCGCTGAGGCCGGAACGGCAGATGCCGATGTCGCGGAGGTATTCCGGAGTGGTGCCGAGCAGTTTGCGGTAGGTCGAGAGCGCGAGGTCGAGGATGTCGATTCGCAGCCGCTTCCGCGGGTAGGCCCGCAACGCGTCGAAGAGTTCGCCCGCATGCTTCCAGCTTCCGCCGGTCGTGAGGGCGCCGATCATCTTCAGAAGCTTCTGGTACGTCTCCTTCAGGTCGCGAACCTGATCCGCGTACATCGGTTCGAGCGTGTCCACGTGCCGCTTGAGTCGCTCTTCAATCTGGCGAACCGCCTCCTCGGCGCCCGCGAGCCGATATTGCGGCTGCTCGATGAACGACACCGCCAGCACCGCCAACTGCGACTCGAGATCCTTGCACAACTTCTCGTAATGTTCGACGAGGGGAAGATGCAGCGACCCCGTGCCGTCCGGCTGAGTCGGGTCCGGCTTGCCGACGAACTTGAGAAGCTGATCGAGGACGGAGCAGATCGCGGTCGCGTCCATCTTTGCGCCCGATGGCGTGCGTGTCCGCAGCGGATCGATGAACGCGTCGAAGACCTTTTCGGGTTCCTCGCGAAGTTGGGCGCGGGCCGCGCCGTCGAAGCCCTGCACCATCTGCTCGAAGTCGAGCTTGCGCTCGGTCCACTGAGCGTCCAGCCACTTCGTGATCGCCTCGCGGACCGGAGCGGCGTCCTTCGACGTCCAGCGTTGAATCAGTCGTTGGGAGAAGCGGCGGGTCGCGGCCGCGAGCACTTCCGGCCGCGGCCACGTGAGGCGGAAGGTTCCGAACGCTTGGCACGTCGGCAGCGGCGACGGGAACGCGTTCCGATACACGTCCCGGATTTCGTCCACGACGCGACCGGCGGGCGTAAGCGCCTCGTTGAAAATGGCCCGCGCCGCGCGGCCGGTCACGAGTTGCCGCGATCGCGGGTCGATGGACTTCGGCAGTTGAAGGAACGAGACGCGGGCGAACGGCGCGTCCGCGTCCTGGACCGGAGCCTCGGACTTGTCGAATGCGAGTTGGTACTTCCCGCGGCGAGCCTGGAAGTGGAAGAGTTCCGTGATCGCGGCGTGAGCGTTGCCGAGGGAGGCGTTTCGGGCGGCCCCCGCTTCCGCGGGCGGCACGAGGAACATGCCGACGATCTCGGGTCGGAGATAGCCGACGCCGCGGAGTTCCTGGCGAATCAAGTACGCGAGATCGAGGAACATGCCGCCGCCGGTGCCGCCGCCGAGCCCGGCGATCACGTACGTTCGCGGCCGGTTCGAACGCAGACCGAGTTTCGTGTCTTTCGCGGTCTTGTCGAGCGCTTCATCCGAGAGGAAGGTCTCGATCTCGCCGCGAACGCGGGACGCGACCTGGCGGTAGTTGTCGATCAGAGCGAGACGACCGAACGAGCGGATGCCTTCGGCCGCGCCGGGGTTGCGGGCGATCTTGTAGAGCGAGCCCGGCGGCAGCCACTGATCCACGGACGGAAGCGATTCTCGCTGGAGGTAATGCGTGGGCCGGTTCAGCCGAGCGAGCACGGTCTCCCGGGCGCCCAACGCGGTGGCCGAACTCTTCAACCCGCCCTCGCCCGCGGCTTCCGGATCGGTATCGACGTAAAGCATGCGGACGTTCGGCACCTTGTCCGCCGTGCCGAAGTGATCCGCGATCACGGTGCGGATCGATTCGAGGACGAGCTTGCCGAGGTGGCCGACTCCGACGATCAAGGTGGGCATCAGGGCGCCGTCGCCGTTCTTCTCCGGCGGCGCGATGCCGAGGCTGTTCATCCTCGCGGTCTGAACGATCTGCTGCCGCGTGAGCGTGATCGCCGGGCCCGCCGCCATATTCCCGCTCGCGTTCGGCGTGACGAGCCGCGGCACCACCGTGCCCGAAGGGCCGACCGTGACCAGTTGCGGCAGATTCGGCGGCACCGTGCCCGGCTTCCCGCCACCGTTGAACGAGGGCACCGGCGTCTGCGTCTTCATCGGGTCGTTGGACACCGGCTGACGCGGAGCCGCACCGTACTGAAGCCGCGTGATGAAATTCGCCGAGTCGTTCGAGTCCGACGGCGCGAGGTTCGTTCCGGTCTTCCCCGTGATCGGAGTCGAAGGCGGGGACGCGAGCCCGGACAACTTGATCGCGCGGATCATGTCCATGCACGTCGGCCAGCGATCTTCGGGCTTCTTCGAGAGCGCGCGGCCGATGATGGGTTTGTCCGCCGGAGGAAGCGGGTGCAGGTCCGGCGTGCCGCTGATGTGCTGCATCAGAAGCTGCCGCGTGTTTGCCCCCGTGAACGGACGCACGCCCGTGAGCAGTTCCTGGAACACGATCGCGAGGCTGTACTGATCCGAGAACCGACTGACGAAACCCTCGAAGGTCTCGGGAGCGGCATAGACGGGCGTCACGCCGCCGGTCACGGCCGTTCGCTCCCGTTCGAGCAACTTCGCGAGGCCGAAGTCACCCACCTTCACGTGATTGAACACGAGGAAAAGATTCTGCGGCTTCACGTCCAGATGCTGAATCTGGTAGTGGTTGTTCATCAGGTCCAGAGCTTCGGCCGTCTCCTCCATGTAGCGGAGGAGTTCATCCCGTGGGATGCCGGGGAGCCCCTGGCCGCGGCATTCGCGGTATCGGTCCCAGAGATTGCAATCCGCCAGTTCCATCACGATCATCAACTGGCCTTCGAGGATGTCGTATCGCTCGAGGGACAGAATGTAGGGATGGCGGATCGTCTGAACCCGTTTCAGGGCCTTGAGTTCCTGCTCGGCCGGGCGGCTGTCTTCGTCCGAGGAATCGAGATCCCCGAAGACGAACTTCATGGCTTTGAGCAAGCCGCCGGGGGCTTCGACTTTCCACACTTCACCGAAGCCGCCACGGCCCAGCCGCTCGATGAGGCGGTAGCCCTTGAGAGGTTCTTCGTGGCTGGCGAGGCGGATCGGCATGGCTTCCGGCGTGCGCGGACGGGTGGCACGAATCTGATATCCTTTAGTTCACCCGGAGGCGTTTGGCAAAGCGGCGGGAGCCGCGGCCGCGTGAAAAGCCGGGGCTGAGCTCATGAGAGCCCCATGCCCGAACCCCTCGTCGCGATCTCCATCAAGCAACCCTGGGCGGCACTGCTCGTCGCCGGGATCAAGACCATTGAGATCCGATCCTGGGCGACCCGCCGCCGCGGTCGCGTCCTGATTCATGCGGGAAAAGTGGACGACGAACGCGAAATCGGCTGGGCCCGAATCGACACCCCGGAGTTGAAGGAACTCGCCTCGCTGAGAGGCGGGATCGTGGGCGAAGGGGAATTGATCGCGTGCAAGAGCTACGGAACGCCCCGCGCCTTCGACACGGACGCGGGGCTGCATCTGAACGATCCGGCGTGGTTCAAGCCCAAGCTCTGCGGCTTCGTGTTCCGCAATCTGAAGATCGTACCCTTCCGCGCCTGCCCGGGGCAGACGCTCTTCTTCCGCGTCGATGGGGCGAGTTAGAAGTCCCCGCCGCCACCGTCGAACCCGCCACCGTCGAACCCGCCACCGGCGCCGCCGTCGTCCCAGCCACCACCGGCTCCGGTGTCGCCCGAGAAGTCACCGGCTCCGGTATCTCCGGATCCGCCGTAGCCGTCCGAGGCGTACGCGTCCGACCCGCCGCCGAAGAGGCCACCGCCGGAGCCAAAGAAACTGTTGTAGAGCCACATGCCGGCCATGGCGCCGAAGAGGCCGCCGAACAGGCTCGTCATGAACCCGCCACCGCCGCCGCCGCCCATTCCGCCGCTGCCGCCGCCACCCGTGAACGCCCGGAACAGGCCGATCACGAGCCAGATTCCAAGCAACGCGACCAAACCAATGCACAACCAACCGCCGATTCCCATCCCGGTCGAGGCCCGCCCCGGTTGCTGCGGGGCGGTATGACCCGAAACGTGCGAGCCCTGCAGGTCCGTGATCACGAATTGGACCGCGGAAAGCAGCCCGGCATCGCGAAGAGCGACTTGCTTCGCCGCATCCGATTCCTTGGTCGCGTCGCGGAAGGCCGAAAGCAGGGTGTCCCGCAACTTCACCTCATCCTCGCGCGAGAAACCGCGATCGTGAGTCTCCTTGTCCGCAAGCACCTCGACGTATCCGGGATGCCGGCAGACGAGCACGTAGATGCCCTTGAGCTTGCCGCTCGTGGCCATGTCGCGGGCCCACTCCTTGAAGAAGCGGTCCTTCGTCGCGTCGCTGAACCCGGCCTTCTTGCCCGCCGGAATCGCGTCGAACGTGTCGATGGTGAAGGTGAGGCCGTGATCGAACTGGGCGTCGTTCATCGCGGCCTTGGCCTTGTCGAGCCCCGCCGACGAGAACAACTTGCCGTCGTCCGTGGCCATGAAGAGGCCGGGCTTCCGCGCTTCGGCTTTGGACGCCGACGCGGGCAACGCCACGATCCCAGCCGCCAGCAGAGCGAGACTCGCGAGCCACGGGAAGCGGAATCGGGTCATGATGAACCTCCAAAAGGGTCTCCCGAAGTATACCGGAATCCTTCACCTGGTCTTTCGCTCCCCGCCACGGAAGATTTCAGCACCGCTCCGCCGCAGGCTTCGTGGGGCCGGCCGTGGAAAGAATCGCGACAAAATCTTAAATCAGGCACATGGCCCACTTTCCGAGCTTCGAGCAGTTCGCCGAACTGGCCCGCACGCACACCCTGGTTCCGGTGTACCGCCGCCTCACGGGGGACACGCTCACGCCCGTCTCCGCGTTCAAGAAGATCGAATCGGGCGAGTGGTCGTTTCTGTTCGAGAGCGTGGTCGGCGGCGAGCGGATCGGCCGGTACAGTTTTCTCGGCGCGCAGCCGTTCCGGAAATTCGAGGCCCGGGGAACTAAGACACGCACGCAAAACGGGAACGATCCGTGGATCGAGGGCGAAGCCGCGGACCCTCTTCGCGTGCTCGAAGAGATGATCGCGGAGTACCGGGCGCCGAACCTGCCGGGGCTGCCGCGATTCTGCGGCGGCGCCGTCGGATACGCCGGATACGACACCGTGCGTTATGTCGAACGCCTGCCGAACGCCCCGCCGGACGACCGCAACCTGCCCGACCTTTCGTTCGGCTTCTACGACCTGATGGTGATCTTCGATCACGTCGCGAAGACGATCAGCGTCGTGGGGAACGCCATGTTCGGCGAACCTGGTGCGGCGGTGTCCCCGCGAGCAGCCTACGACGCCGCCTGTCGGCGAGTCGATGAATTGGTCTCGCGCCTGCAATCGGCAGGCGGCGAGATCCGGATGACGGACATCGACGCGGCCGGGTCGCGCCCGCCGCTCGAACGCTGCACCTCCAACTTCACGCAAGCGGGCTACGAGGCGGCCGTGCGCAAGGTCGTGGAGTACGTCAACGCCGGCGACGCGTTCCAGATCGTGCTCAGCCAGCGATTCCAAACCGAGACCACGGCGCACCCGTTCGACGTGTACCGCGCCCTCCGCGTGGTGAATCCGTCGCCGTTCATGTTCCACGTGCGCAGCGGAGCCGTGACGCTGGTCGGGGCGTCCCCGGAGATCATGTGTCGGGTGGAGAACGGCGAGATCACGAACCGCCCGCTGGCGGGCACTCGCCCCCGCGGCGCGACGCCCGAAGAAGACAAGCGACTCGCCGCCGAACTGCTCGCGGATCCGAAGGAACGCGCCGAGCACATCATGCTCGTGGACCTCGCCCGCAACGACGTGGGCCGCGTCGCGAAGCTCGGCAGCATCCGCATCGGCGATCTGCTCTCCGTCGAGCGGTACAGCCACGTGATGCACCTTTCGAGCACCGTGACCGGCACGCTTCTTCCCGAGAAGACGGCGTTCGACGCTCTGCGGGCGAGCCTCCCCGCGGGCACGCTCAGCGGGGCGCCCAAGGTTCGCGCCATGGAGATCATCGACGAACTCGAGCCGCATCGCCGCGGCCCCTACGGCGGAGCCGTCGGCTACGTCGACTTCTCCGGCAACATGGACACCTGCATCGCCCTTCGCACGATGGTCATGGTCGGAAGCACGGCCTACGTGCAGGCCGGCGCCGGCATCGTGGCGGACAGCGTGCCCGCCAGCGAGTACCAGGAAACCGTGAACAAGGCCATGAGCCTGATCCGCGCGCTCGAAGTGGCCGAGACCCAGTTGTAACCTCTCCGGGAGAACGCACCGTGCCCATCGAACCGCTCGCCATCGGCGTCTGCAGTTGGTCCCTGCAGGTGAAAAGCGTCCCCGAGTTGAAGGGGTTCATGGACCGCCTCGGCGTGTCCGTGGTGCAGATCGCGTGCGGCGATCCGCATCACGCCTCGTGGGACGAAGGCGACGACCTGCCCCAAGCCGCAAAAGCCGCCGGGTTCCAAATGTCCGGCGCCATGCTCGGATTCCCCGGCGAAGACTACACCTCGCCCGCCACCATCGAGAAGACCGGCGGCTTCGGCGACCCCGCGACCCGGCCCGAACGCCTCGAACGGTTCAAGTGGGCCCTCGCCCGCACCAAGGAACTCGGCCTCACGGATCTCATGCTCCATGCCGGATTCATTCCCGAGGTCGGCGACGCGGCCCGCGCCCCGTTCCTGGATACGCTCGGAACCGTCTCCGCGCTGGCGAATGAAGTCGGGATCACGGTCGCGTTCGAAACCGGGCAGGAGTCCGCGTCGCTGCTGCGCCGCACCCTGGACGATCTGAGTTGCCCGAACCTGAAGGTGAACTTCGACCCCGCGAACATGCTGCTCTACAACAAGGACGAGCCGCTCAAGGTCCTCGATCTTCTCGCCCCGGACATCCGCAGCGTTCACCTGAAGGACGCGAACCGGCCGCCGCGCGATGGGGTGTGGGGCGACGAAGTCCCACTCGGAACCGGGCAGACGAACACCGCGGGCTTCGTGAAGGCCTTGAAGCGGATCGGTTTCACCGGGCCGCTCTGCATCGAGCGAGAAGTGGGAACGCAGGACAATCGCTACCGCGACATCGAGCACGGAGTGAAGTTCCTCCGCGAGAGCCTCGCCGCCGCGTGATCGCGATCATTTCTCGACGACGTCGAAGGCCGCCTTCTCCCTCGCGGATGAAGGTGGCTCGACGCCCAGCAACGCGGCGAGAGTCGGCGCCACGATCAGGGACGACTTCACCGCATCGACCTTCCCCGAGCTCGGCACGCCGCGGCCGAATGCGACCACTGGCACATGCGTGTCGTAGCGGTGCGGGCTGCCGTGGCTTGTCCCCTCGGGGTAGCCGGTGACAAGCACCCCCGGCTTCGGAATGGCGATCACGTCTCCGCAGCGCTCCGGGTGGTACGCGAGCTTCACGCGGTCGAGCAGCGCCTTCTTCTCCTCGGCATTCCCGCCGAGCGGCAGCGTGCCGGACTCGATGTGCCCGCGGGTGAACGCCGTGAACATGAACGGGCGGTTGCCGATCCACTGGGCGGCGAAGTCCGCCACGGTCGCCACCTTCAGCTTGCGGGCCTCGATGGCCTTGCGATTCAGGTACAGCCACGGGAAGAGATCCGAGTTGTCGCGGTCTTCGAGTTCGAACCAGCGGGTGGGGCCGCCCGGCGGGACGCCGTAGGCCTCATCCAGCGCCAAGGCCAGTTGCGGCAGCAAATCGCGAACGCTTTTTCGGGCCGCGCCTTCGATCCGCTTCTGCTCGGGCAACGGGCAGACGCCGTGATCCGAGGTGACGACCAGCGAGTATCGCTCGGGCAATTTTTCGTCGAGGTACGCGAGGAGGTCCGCGATCAGGGCATCCGAACGGAGCGTGATGTCGAGCGCTTCCTGCGAGTCCGGACCCCACGCGTGGCCGATCAGGTCGTTCGACGAGAAACTGAGGCAGAGCAGATCGGCGGCCTCGCCGTCCCCCAACTTCTCCGCCACGATCGCCTTCTTCGCAAGGTCGAGGAGCAAGTCGTTCCCCGCGGGGGACATTTCGACCGAAGCGTAGTACAGCTTCGGTCGCGCCTGCATGATCGGCTTCGTCGGGAACGGATGCGGAAAGGTCCGCTTCTGATTGAAGGTGGCGAGGTCGTCGACCCCCGTGGCTTCTCCGGCTCCATTGTCCGGCCCCGAGAGCTTTTCGTAATCCAGGTCCGGCTTGAAGCGAGTCCAGTCTTTGCCGAGCCAGTCGTTCACGCGGCCGGAGGCGTTGAACTCTTCGACCCAGGAATGCACGGCCGGGCGATAGTAGCTGCCGGTGTGGAACACGCCGTCCCGCGAGTCGAAGCAGTAGGCCGCGGTCGGTTTCTTGCCGCCAAGCAGGACCGCCGTGCGATCCTTGATCGAGAGGCTCACGACGCGGCTCTTCTCGTTGGCCGCGAGCAGCTTGTCCCCCACGGTCTCGGCGAGGAGTCGATCCGGGGCGAAGCCGATGTCGGACCCGCGAGCCGGGGCGCCTTTCGGGGCCGGGGGCACGCGTTCGTACGGCCGCAGCGGCTGAGCGCAGTACACTCGTGAGCCGCTCGCACGGTCGTACCAGTCGTTCTCGACGATCCCATGAACGGAGGGCGGAGCGCCCGTGATGATCGAGGCGTGGCTCGGGCCGGTGGAGGTGCAGGCGTACGGGATGCGGACGTCCGAACACCAGACGCCGTTCTTCTTCATCCGTTCAAAGCCATTGTCGCCGAACTGCCCGGACCAGCGGGCGAGGTAGTCCCCGCGCATCTGGTCGAAGACGATCAGCACGACGAGTTTGCCGGGCGGTTTCGGCGGGGCATGGCCGACGGAAGCCGGGCCGCGCTCGAGCACGAACCAGAGCCCGACGACGAGCCCGGCGCTCGCGAGAAAGATCGCTCCATAGCGAAGCGGAGTGGTCATGTTCGTCCGTGAGGGGTTCAGCGGCGGTAGGCTTTGAGCACCATGGAGCCGTCCTTCGGGCGGTGTTCCCAGAGCACGTCGCCGGCGTCGTCCACTTCGATGGCGGTGAACTGGGTCGAGATCAAGGTGTTGCCGTTGGGAAGGCGTTGGGCGCAGGTCGGGCTTTGAACCGCCTTCTTCCAGCCGATCTTGCCCGTCTTCCATTCGTACTCGGCGACCTGATTCCCCTCGCACATCAGCACCTTGTCCGCTCCCACGGGCACGACGCTCGGGGCGTAACCGAAGTTGACCATACGGCCGAGCGCGACGCCTTTCTCTTCAACGAGTTTGCCCTTGGCGTCGAGTCGGAAGGCGTTCGCGCCGTTGCCGCCCACCTGGATCGTGAACAGCGTTTCACCGTTGGGCAGGCGGCAACCCGCGAGAATGTCCGCGGTGTTCTGCCGCTGGTACATCCACTCCTGCTTGTTGTCCTTGTTGTACTCGTAGATGAACTGGCGGGTCACGACGAGCATGCCGCCGTTCGGCAGGATCTCGACCGCCACCGGCTGCTGGACGAAGTTCCGCGTGTTCTGCGTCACGCCGTCGAGGTCGCGCTCGAGCACCTGACTGTAGTTCTCGATGCACGCGTACCGGCCATTGCCGACCGGCTTCGCTTCGAACAGGCTGTTCCCGGTGAACCTGTGCCGCTCTTTCATGTCCGGCCCGTACGACACGAACCGCCCGAGCCCGGTGTTCGGGCTCCACTCGACCATATCGGTGATGCCCAGCATCCGCGGCTTGTAGGCCACCTTCACGAGGTCGATGGCGCCACCCTTGTCCTTCCACCAGCCGAGCCACGCGTCACGAGCCTTCTGCAGGGCCTCGGGAGTTTTGCCGAAGCGGCCACCCGCGGGAACCTCGCCGGCGAGTTGAAGGAGCAGGTCCTCGAGTTGCCAAATGCGGCCGCGGGGAAGTTCGGGCACCAAGCCGATCAGGTCCGGCACGGCGCTCTTGTCGCGAGCGGTCGTCACAAGCAGCCAGAGGCCGCGGAACTTCTCGGGGCCGTCCGTTTCCTTTCGGATCGCAGCCTTCACCTGTTCGAAGGAGTCCTTGATGCGGACGCTCTCGGCGGGGTTTCCGCCCTCGATAAGGGCCACGTAGGCGGCGCCGCGGCGCACCGGGGACGCGTCCGAGAGGGCGGCGACCAATGCGGGCTCGGCCTTGCCGCCGGGCGCGGCGAGGGCCACGAGGGCGCCGCGGATGTCGTCCGCGAGGGCGTCCGAGTCGGCGAGCGGAAGGAACCCGAGCAGCGCGCTGGCGGCACCCGGCGGCTTCGTCTTCACCACCGCCCGCACCGCGGCTGCAGCCACCGCCGAATGCGGAATCTTCTCCATCCGCCGCAGCACGCGACCCGCCTGATATCCGATCTCGGGATCCGGGTCCTTTTCGGCGGTCTTCAGCAAACCGATCGCGGCGGGGCCGAAGAGTTCGAGTTGTTCGCCCGCTTCGATTCGATCCGCGAACCGTTCCGCGCCGAGTTTCTTGATCAGGCCATTGATCTTTCCCTGATCGATGTCCGATACCGTCCGCATCTTCAGGTAGCCGATCAACTTCTCGCCGTCGTTCGCGGTCATGCCCGCGGACTTGAGCGCTTCATCGTCGTTGACCGCGGGCTTTCCTCCGGCGACCATCGGGCCCCCACCCGCCACGGGTGGCGTGCCGGGTTGCACGATCACCTTCTGGGCGGAAGCGGGAACCGCGAGCAGTGTGGCCAAAAAAACGGCGAAGAGCGCGAGAGTCCGCGGCATGATCGACTCCGGAGCGTGCGACGTTCTGACACTTTACGCACGGAACGAACCGAGGGGAACCGCGAATTGCCGATTGGCGGGCGAACCGGGACCGATTACACTCGGAGTGGAAATCGAGGGATCGAAGTGAGCACGCGTCGATCGTTTCTGAGCGCCGGCCTCTTCGGCTTGAGCGGGCTCGCATTGCCGGAGGTGTTCGCACGGAGGGCCGCGGCCGGCGAAGCGAAGCGCGACACCTCCGTGATTCTGCTCTACCTCCACGGCGGGCCGTCCCATCTCGAGACGTACGATCTGAAGCCGAACGCCCCGACGCCGTACCGCTCCATCTACAAACCGATCCCGACGAACGTGCCCGGCGTGGACATCTGCGAACACTTCCCGCGGCAAGCGAAGATCGCGGACAAGTTCGCTCTCGTCCGCTCGCTGAACCACGACGTGAGCATCCACTCGGACGGCGGCATCGTCGTCCTCACCGGCAAGCGGCCGCTCGTTCTCGACCCCACAAGCAACTCGAAGAGCGAGCACCCGGACTTCGGCTCCGTGACGAGTCACATTCGCGGAATGCCCCGGGACGCGATGCCGCCCTTCGTGGCGATCCCCCGCCAAACCTACATGACCCGCCCGGCGTACCTCGGCGAGCAAAACGCCTCGGTGGTGGTGAACGATCCGAGCGCGGGGAATCCGCTTCCCCCGCAGTTTTCGCTTCTGGGTCGCGATCCGAACCTGCTCCGTGATCGGAAGAAGTTGCTGGGCGAAATCGATCGGCTGCGTCGCACGCTGGACGCCTCCGCGGACGGCACGCCGACGGACCGCTTCCGCAACCTCGCCATCGAAATGCTGACGAGTCCGAGGGTGGCCGAAGCCTTCGATCTCTCGAAGGAACCGGACAAGCTCCGCGACCGATACGGCCGCCACCTCTGGGGCCAGGCCTGCCTCCTCGCTCGGCGGCTCGCCGTCGCCGGCACCGCGGTCGTGAGCCTGTACATCGACACTCCGAAGACCGGCCCGGACTGGACGAACTGGGACGACCACATTCAGAACGCGGGCCGCCCCGGGCACTTCGGCGACTACATGAGCCGCCGCTTGCCGTACCTCGACGAGGCGCTCTCGGCGTTGATCGAAGACGTGCATTCGCGCGGGCTGGATCGCCGCGTGATGATCGTCGTGATGGGTGAGTTCGGCCGTACGCCGCGACTCTCGACGAATGCCAACGGCACCGGCCGCGACCACTGGCCGCAGGCCTACTCGGCGTTGATCTCCGGCGGCGGGTTCAGGATGGGCCAGGTGATCGGCGCGACGAACGCCCGCGGAGAACACCCGATCGCGAAGCCTTACTCCCCGCAGGATCTGCTCGCGACCGTGTACCGCCACCTGGGGATCGACGTGGGCCACGAACTCCGTGATTCCGCGGGGCGCCCGTTGCCCGTGCTCGGCGAAGGCCGCCCGATCGCGGAGTTGCTGTAACGCGAACCCGCAAGCAGGTCGCGAGACGGTCTCAACTCCACGATTCGTGGAATCTCGTACTTTGTGGAAGATCGCGACTCGTAAAGTCGCGTCTGTCGAGCGGTCGGCTTGCGAGTCGGCCGCGGCCCTCAGCCGTGAACCTTGTCGATCGCGTTCACGCTACTGGGCAGGATCGGCGCGGGGCGGTTGCTCACATCGTAGACCATGGCGTGCGGGTCGAGCCCGAGGTTCCGGTAGATGGTGGCCAGCACGCTGGGGTAGTAAATCGGGTCGTCCTTTGCTTCGCCCGCCACTTTGTCCGTGCTTCCGATCACCTGGCCGACCTTCATCCCGCCGCCGGCGAGGAGCACCGAGTTCACCCGGGCCCAGTGGTCGCGGCCCGCGTCCTTGTTGATCTTCGGCGTGCGGCCGAACTCGCCCCACACGCAGATGGTCACGTCGTCGTTCAAGCCGCGAACATGAATGTCTTCGACGAGCGCCGAGATGCCGCGGTCGAAGAGCGGAAGTTGGTTCTTCAGCGCCCGGAAGTTCTGGCCGTGGGTGTCCCAGAAGCCATAAGCGACCGAAACGACGCGGGCACCTGCCTCGACGAGGCGGCGGGCCATCAGGAGTTGGTCGTTCCACTGCGGGCCGCCGTCCCCCTGGTGGCGGGGCGAGCCGCGGCCATACCGCTCGCGCGTCCGTTCCGGCTCCTTGGTCACGTCCAGCGCTTCGACCATCTTGCTCGAGGTGAGCACGTCGAAGGCGCGTTCGTGAAACGTGTCGACGCTCGAGCCGCTGGCCTTGCGGTAGGAATCGAGATCCGCGAGGAGGGACTTGCGATCCGCGAGGTGATTCATCGGCACCGCGAGGTTCTTCATCACGTTCACTTCTTCGCCATCGACCTTGACCGCGGCCGCGGCCCGGCCGAGCATCGCGGCCCCGGGCGAGTTGTACGGCTTGTGCTGCATCGTGGGCGAGAGATCGACGAACGCGGGCATCACGGGATCGGTCTGCCCCTGCATGCGGGCCACGACGCTTCCCATGTGCGGCTTCTGCTCGCGCTTCGCGGCGTCCATCGTGGTGCCGGTGTACATCTGCCACGCGCTGTGTTCGTCGCGTTGGCCCACGAGCGACCGCACCACGGCGAGCTTGTCCGCGCAGCGGGCCAGCATCGGGAGATGTTCGCCGAACTGCACGCCGGGGAGCACGGTGGGGATCGGCTTGAACTCGCCTCGCACTTCGGTCGGGGCGTTCGGCTTGAGGTCGAAGGTGTCCTGATGGGCGAGACCGCCCGTGAGGTACACCATGATGACCGACTTGTGGCTTTTCTTGCCCGCGGCGGCCTCGGCTCGCATGAGGCCGGGCAGCGTGAGCCCGCCGAGGCCGAGCGAGCCGACCCGCAGGAAGTTCCGGCGGTTCATTCCATCGAAGTAGCGTCGCGAAGACCCGAAGACGGACAGCATGGGCAGGCTCCGAACGGGCGGGATCACTGGCAGGCTTTCAGTATATCCCAAATCCGCGACCGCACGCAACATCGCGGATGCGGGGGCTTGCATTTCGCGCGGCAGGGTCGGAAACTGACGCCGTCCCACACACACGGAGTTTCCCATGCTGCGGCTCGCTTCGGCTCTCGCCCTCGTCGGCTTCGCTCTCTCCACCACCCTCGCGGACGACACCATGCTCAAGGTCAAGGCCGGGGACAAGTTCCCGGACGTGCCGCTCGACGCGGCCCAGATCGACAAGGTGAAAAAGGACGCGAAGTCCGTCTCGATCGCTGACCTGAAAGGGAAGAACGTCGTGATCTTCTTCTACCCGAAGGCTCTGACCAAGGGCTGCACCATCGAATCGTGCGGCTTCCGCGACATCATCAAGGAGTTCCCGGCGGACGCGGTCGTGCTCGGGGCCAGCGGCGACGACAAGCTCCTTCAGCAGAAGTTCATCGACACCCACATGCTCCCCTACCCCCTGCTCTGCGACACGGATCTCAAGCTGATCAAGGAACTCGGCATCCTCGGCACGAGCGGGAAGACACCGCAGCGGGTCACGTTCGTGGTGGGCAAGGACGGCAAAATCGCGAAGGTGTACAACGGCAAGATCGACACCGCGAAACACCCGAAGGAAGTGCTCGAATTCGTCAAAGGTTTGAAGTGAGAGATCTCTTGCGAGACGAGCGCAAGGCTCGTCTCGCGTCAGGCCGCCTTCCGCGGGCCGAGCAACTTCTTCCACCACGGCCGCGGCTTCACCTCCAGAATGACGGGTTCCGGCTCTTCCGCCACGGGCTCCTCCGCCGGCTTGGCTTCGTCGTCCGGCGAGGCCACGACTTGCAGCAGGATCCCGAGGATCAGCAGGCCGACGGCCGAGCCGTTCAATGCCGCCGCATTCGCCGTGGACCACACGACAGCGTCGAAGTGGAAGACCGGTTGCAGCAGCAGGAGCGCGGCATGCCCCGCGACGAGGGTGCCGAGCAAACTGGTGAGCACCATGGTCCAGACGCGATAGAGCATGAGGCCGAGCAAGCCGCCGGAAAGGAACACGGCCCAGAGTTCCTGCGCCTGCGGGAGCACCCATTGCACCGCGAGCCAGGCGCCAATCCCGCCCGCGACGAACGCCACGACCTTGGCGAGTTCCAGCGCCATCATCCCGGCGGCGACGGCCAGCAGAATGCCGACGGCGATCACCTGGGCGCCCGCGGGTCGTGCCGCGTTCAACCCGATGAGCCCGGCCGCGAGGGTGATCCCGCTCACGACCCAGAAGCGATGCCAGCGCCAGCCGAAGAGCCAGAGCGCGACACCGAGGGCCGCCAGCGTTCCGAGCATGGCCGTGCTCAGGCCGCGGGCTTCCGCCAGCACATCCGGCGCGAAGAGTTGCATGGGACGGGTCCGGGGGGCGAACCTAGGGGTACTTCGACGATACGAAGAGAATCCGAGTTCGGTCAAGGACGAATGCTGCGGAATGGCGGGCCCGCGGCGCGGGGTTTACGTTTTGTACGCGTTGGTTAACCGATTCGGGCCGAGCGGGGCTCGTATCATCATGGCATGGGCGAAGCGCGGACCACGGTGTGGCGGCAGGTGCTTCTGCTGGCGCTGCCCAACCTCGCCCAGCAGTACCTCCATCTCGCCGTTCAACTCTCGGACCAACGCATCGCCGCGGCGATTCCTGTGCCCGAGGCCGAGCGAGCCGATTATCTCTCGGCCCTCACCACGGCCGGATACTTGTACTGGTTCATCTCGAGCTACACGGTCATCGTCAGCGTCGGGGCCACGGCGTTGGTCGCGCGGTTCGTCGGAGCCGGGGATTGGGCTCAAGCGCAGCGTGCCACCGGTCAGGCGATCCTGCTGGGAGTCGGCTTCGGAACCCTCGGCTCGCTGATGGGGCTCTTCGGCCTCGAGGCCTTGATCGGGAAGATCGGTCCGAGCGGGCTCGCGGCGGAACTCTGCCTCGCGTTTCTCACGCCGCTCGCCGCTCTGCTCGCGTTTCAGATCACCGAATCGGTCTGCGTGGCGTGCCTCGTCGGCTCCGGGGACACCCGCACCGGGTTGTACGTGCTCGGCGGCGTCGCGATTCTCAACGTTCCGCTCGCGTGGAGCCTCTGCTTCGGCGCCGGCTTCGGGTTCGTCGGCATCGCGCTCGGCACCGGCATCAGCCACCTGATCGGCTGCCTGGTCTTGATCGGGCTTCTCGTTCACGGCCGTTCGGGATTGAAGCTGCAACTGGCGAACCTGATTCCGAATCGCGATCTGCTTCGGCGCATCCTTCGGGTCAGCGTGCCCGCCTCGATCGACAGTATGTCCGTGGCGGTGAGTCAACTCTGGTTCCTGAGCCTGGTGAACGCGTTGCCGAAGGCGATGTCCGCGGCGCACGGCATCGCGATCCGGGTGGAGGCGCTGGGGTTTCTCGCCGGGGCCGCGTTCGGCACGGCGGCGATGAGCCTCGTCGGCCGCAACCTCGGCGCGAGGAACCCGCAAGCCGCGACGCGATTCGGCTGGGCGGCCTTCGGTCTCGGCTGCGCCGTCATGTCCACGATGGGCGCCCTGTACTTCCTGCTCGCGCCGGAGTTCTTCCGGTTCTTCGGCGAGTCGTCGGAGGTGGAAGCCGCGGGCGTGCCGGTGCTGCGGCTCATCGCCTTCGCGATGCCGGCGCTCGCTGGGCAAATCGTCTTTCTCTCCGCGCTTCGGGGGGCGGGCGACACTCGCATTCCGGTGCTGCTCAACTGGTGCGGCTTTCTCGGCGTCCGCATTCCGCTCGCGTACCTGCTCACGAAACGCGAAGTGAATCTCGGCCCGCTTGGCGTCGTGGCCGGGTTCGATCTCGGCCTGCTCGGCGCGTGGATCGCCATGGTCGCGGACATCTGGCTTCGCGGCATCCTCTTCGTGCTCCGATTCGCCCGCGGCAAGTGGAAGCGGATTGAAGTGTGAAGTGGGCCCTCGCTTGAATCGATCGGGGACATCCGGGATAATTCCGAGGAAGGGAGCGAGCATGACGCTGACATCGGAACAACTTCAGATTCTCGAATCCTCACGCGAAGTGAGATTTCAACAGAACGGCGTTGAGTTCGTCGTGCTGCGTTCGGACGAATTGCAGCGGTTGAGACAAGAAGCGAGCGACGATCACGACGAACTTCGGAGAAAGCTGGCCGAGTCGAGCGCAGCCAACGGCTGGGAGGAGCCCGGCATGGACGCCTACGACGCCTATGGAACCCGTTCATGAATCGTGGCGACGTGGTTCTGATCGAGGTGCCGTTTGTTGGCGTCGCAGGTTCGAAGCGACGGCCGGCCGTGATCGTTCAGTCCGATCGCTTGAACGGCGCGATTCGGGAGACGATCATCGCCGCGATCACGTCCAATCTTTCCCACGTTCACCTCGAGAATCAGGTGTTTGTGGACGTGTCCACGCCAGAGGGCGCCGCCTCGGGTTTGCTCATGCACTCGGCCATTCGCTGCGAACGATTGCACACAGTGCCGCAGTCCGATATCATTCGCGTCATTGGCCGGCTTCAGCCGAACCTGATTGCGAAGCTGGATGCGGCGATCAAGTCGGCCCTTCAACTGCCCTGAATCCACCTTTGGAGCCCACCATGTCCCGCCTCGCTGCCGCCCTCGCGATCACATTCTCGCTCGCCCTCGCCGCCCATGCCGAAGACTGGCCCGCCTGGCGCGGGCCCCGGTCGGACGGCACCGTGACGGACACCGGGTACCCCACCACGTGGAGCGCGACCGAGAACGTGAAGTGGAAGACGGCCATCCCCGGAAGCGGGCATTCGTCCCCGGTCGTGAGCAAGGGGAAGGTCTTCGTCACGGCGTGCCGCGAAGCCGAGAAACAACGCGTGCTCTACTGCGTGGACCGCGTCTCGGGCAAGATTCTCTGGGAAAAGGTCGTTCTCGTTTCGGACCTGGAGAAGAAGCACGGCGAGAACAGTTGGGCCTCCGCGACTCCGGCCTGCGACGGAGAACGCGTCTTCGTTTCGTTCCTCGACAAACCCCAGATGCGAGTCTACGCCTTCGACTACGACGGCAACAAAGTCTGGGAGAAGAACCCCGGCGAGTTCCACTCCGTTCACGGGTTCGGCGTCGCGCCCATGCTTCACAAGGATCTCGTGATCTTCAACGCCGATCAGGATGCGCCCAAGGGGTTGAAGGCTTACATCGTCGCGCTCGATCGCAAGACCGGCGAGGAGAAGTGGCGAATCGATCGGCCCACGAAACTTCGCTCGTACTGCCCGCCGGTCGTGGTTCAAGCCGCCGGCAAATCGCAACTCGTGCTCACCGGCAGCAAGTGCGTGGCGAGCTACGACCCGGACACCGGCAAGCAACTCTGGATTCTGGACGGCCCCACCGAGCAGTTCGTCAGCAGCATGGTGCTCCACGACGGGCTGCTCCTCCTCACCGCCGGCTTCCCCGTGCACTGGGTGATGGCCATCGACCCGAGCGGCTCCGGAAACGTGACGAAAACGCACGTGAAATGGAGCCACAAGAACGAAGGCGGATACGTTCCGAGCCCCGTGGCCCACGGCGGCAAGCTCTTCGTCGTGGACGACAAACAGGGCTTCGCCAGTTGCTGGGACGTGAAGACCGGCAAAGAGTACTGGAAGGAGAAACTCGGCGGGGCGACCGGCTACCACGCCTCGGCCGTCGCCGCCGAGGGCCGCGTGTACTTCACCAACGACGCCGGCGTGACTTTCGTGGTGAAGGCGGACGGGGAACTGGACGTGCTCGCGAAGAACGCCCTCGGCGAACGCGTGTACGCCTCGCCCGCCTTCTCGAACGGCGACATCTTCCACCGCGGCGAGAAACACCTCTGGTGCATCGGCAAGCAGTGATCGACCTCAGGACGGCGGAGGCATGAACGCGGCGACAGCGACGCTCCCAGGGCATGGGCCGAGGGGCGGGCGCTGTCGAAGGGGTGGAGGCGGACGTACCATTTCCGTATGGCGAAGAAGACTCCCGCCGCGGCGCCCACGCCCGAACCGCCCGCGGAATACACCGTGGTCGCGCGGCGATACCGTCCGCGGCAGTTCGCCGAACTCATCGGCCAGGAACACGTCGCACAGTCGCTGGTGAACGCGCTCGAGTCCGATCGCGTGGCCCACGCGTACCTGTTCACCGGGGCCCGCGGCGTCGGGAAAACCAGCGCGGCCCGCATCCTCGCCAAGGCTCTGAACTGCGAGAAGGGGCCGACTCCAACCCCCTGCGGCGAATGCGAAAGTTGCCTCGCCATCGCCGAAGGCCAGGACGTGGACGTTCTCGAGATCGACGGCGCCAGCAACAACAAGGTGGACGAAATCCGCGACCTGCGGGCGAACGTCGGCTTCCGCCCCACCCGCGGCCGCTACAAGATTTACATCATCGACGAAGTTCACATGCTCACGACCGGCGCGTTCAACGCGCTGCTCAAAACCCTCGAAGAACCGCCGAGCCACGTCAAGTTCATCCTCGCGACCACCGAGGTGCAGAAGCTCCCGATCACGATCCTCTCCCGTTGCCAGCGCTTCGACTTCGCTCATGTCGGCCCGTCGAAGATCTTCGAGCAGTTGAAAAGCATCGTGAAGCGAGAGAAGCACGAGGCGGACGACGACGCGTTGAAACTGGTCGCTCGCCGCGCCGCAGGATCGATGCGAGACTCGCAATCGCTTCTCGATCAACTCCTCGCGTCGTGTCAGGGGAAACTCACCGTCGAGTTCGTGCATCAGGTGCTGGGCACCGCCGGCGACGACCGCGTGATCGAACTCGCGACCGCGATCCTGAACAAGGACGCGAAGACCGGGTTGAACCTGATCTCGAGGTGGATCGATCGCGGTCTGCAGATCGGCGAACTGGTCGATCAGTTGATCGAGTATTGGCGGGCGCTCATGCTCGTGAAGGCGGGTAGCGACCTCGAGGAAGTGCCGCTCTCGCCGAACGTCGTGGAGGCGGTGAAGGCGCAGGCCGCGAACCTGAACCTCGATTCGATTCTCGCCGGGCTGGACATTTGGGCCTCCACCAAAGGCCGGATGCGAGGCTCCAGCCACGGCGACGTCCTTCTCGAAATGGCCATCGTTCGGCTGAGCCGCCTGGAAGATCTGCTCTCGGTGGGTCAGTTGTTGCAGTCCGTGGCGCAGAATGGCATGCCGAGTGCGCCCGCGACTCGACCTGCGGCACCGGCCGATCCGTCAAAAAAAAACGACCTGACGGCACCGGTTAGCCTCGGCCCGCTTCCGACACATGTTTCGAACCAGGCGGAGTTTACGACTCAGGAATTGAGCGAATCGACGTTGGGAAGCGTGTGGTCGGCGTTGAATCAGTATCTGTCGGAGCGATCGCCGCTGCTGGCGGCGCAGCTGAGATCTGCTTCTCCGCCTGCAATTTTCGGGCCAAACTCACTGGCAATCCGGTTTCACTCCAGCTACAATACCGCCATCGAGTCGTGCCGCAGCGAGCAGAACCTCCAGAAACTCACGGAGGCGCTCAAAAAGCTGACTGGCAAACCGGCCGTGGTCAAGATCGAGGCCGTCGGCGGGACTGCACCGGCGCCGGCCGCGAGACCCGTCGCCAACGGCGGGCCGGCCGCTCCGAGCGGCGATCGCGGCAAAAGGCACTTGCTCGGCCTCCCCTTCTTCAGGAAGGCGGCGGACGCGCTGGGTGCCCAAATCTGGCACGTGGACGAGGGCTTCAACCCCGCCTCCGTGCCGGCCGCGGCTCCCGCCGCCGAACCGGATGAAGACGAAGACGCCACCGCGGCGCCACCCGACCCCGAGGACTGAACATGTTCGATAAGCTCGGTGCGATGATGAGCCTTCTCGGCAACCGCACCAAGATTCAGGATGAGATCCAGAAGTTTCAGGCACAGATCGGCACGATCACGGCCGAGGCCACCGCCGGGGCCGGGTACGTCGCCGTGAAGGTGAACGGCCGCATGGAGATTCAATCGGTCCGCATCACCGAAGAAGCGATGGCGCTGAACGACCGCGAGATGCTGGAAGACCTTGTCGCCGCGGCGACGAACCAGGCGTTGCTGAAGGTTCGCGAACAACTCGCGGCCGAAAGCGCGAAGATGGCCCAGAACATCGGCCTGCCCCCCGGCATGCTCGGCGGCGCGGGCGGCATCCCGGGGTTGAGTTGAGCGGGAACGTGCGAAGGGCCGCAAAGAAGAACCCCGAGTGAAGATGTGCCGAGCGAATGGCCGTCTTCTTTCGTGTGACCATGTGCCCTGGTGGCGAATCGGAGTTTCGTTTTGACCAGCGGTGCGATTCAGAACCTGCTCGAGGAGTTGGCCGAGCTTCCCGGTATCGGGCCGAAGAGCGCCGAGAGGATCGCCCACTTCCTCCTTGCCGGCGATCGCAAGCACGCGACCTCCCTGGCGGATGCCCTTCGGGCCGTGGCCGAGACCGTGCATCCGTGCCGGGAGTGTTTTAACCTCACGGATCGCGAACTCTGCCCGGTTTGTTCCGATCCGCGAAGGGACGCCTCGATCATCTGCGTGGTCGAAACTCCACGCGATGTCACGGCGTTCGAGCGAGCCGGCAGCTTCCGCGGGCTGTACCACGTGCTCGGCGGCCGCCTCGCTCCTCTCGATGGATTCGGCCCCGATCGGCTGGCTTTCACGCCGCTGCTCGATCGCGTTCGCCGCGGAGGCGTGAAGGAAGTGATCCTCGCGACGAGCCCGACCCTCGAAGGCGACGGCACGGCGCTCTTCGCCTCGAATCTGCTCGCGGGCAGCGGGGCCACCGTGACCCGCCTCGCCCGCGGATTGCCCAGCGGCTCGAGCCTCGAACTGGCCAACGCCCAAATGCTCGCGGACGCCCTCGAAGGCCGCCGCAGCTTCTGAACGGAGATCGCCGAGTCTCGCGACCCGCTTGCGGGTTCGCCCCGAATCACGCCAAGGAACCAGCACGGATGAGCGGAATGCGGATCGGAATGGACCTGTCGGCGCGGATGGATCAGCGGATGATCCTGGCTCCGCGCATGATCCAGTCCATGGAGATCCTCCAGCTTCCCGTCATCGACCTGCAGACGAAAATCCAGGATGAACTTCAGAAGAATCCGTTCCTCGAACTGAAGGAAAAGCTCGGCGAGCAGACCGACGGCGAGAAGGAGTTCAACCCGGACGCTCCGCTGAAGCACGACGACACCGGCGACCTCGAGTTCTCCCGACTCGAAGCCCTGAACAAGGATTGGGACAACCACTTCAACGAAGATCACCGCATGAGCCGCGGCGCGCTCTCCGAGGTCGGAGACCGCAAGCTCGAGGCGATGGCGAACATGCCGGACCGTCCGCAGTCGCTTCAGGATCACCTCGCCGAGCAACTCGTCGAACTCGAACTCGAACCGTTCGAACTCAAGCTCGCGAAGCACATCTGCACCTACGTGGACCGCACCGGGTACATCGGCACGCGGGTGAAGTCGCGAACCAAGGACGACGAGGACGCCCCGGAGGCCTTCGAACGCGTCTCGCTCGCCGAGATCGCGCAGACGTTCGACGAACCCGTGAGCGAGGAACAAGTCGAGGACACGCTCGTCTCGGTGGTCCAACGGCTCGACCCGCCCGGCGTCGGCGCTCGCGACCTTCGAGAGTGTCTGTACCTTCAGATCGGCCCCGAGACGCCGTACGGCGAGGCGCTGCGGACGCTCGTGCGGAACCATCTGGAAGACATCGCCGCGAACCGTCTGCCGTTGATCCAGAAAGCGACCCGGCTCGACATCCCCGAAATCAAAGAGGCGATCGCCGCCCTTCAGCATCTGGACCCGAAGCCAGGGTTGAAGTTCGCCGAGAGCGTGACCCAACGCGTGATTCCGGATGTGATCGTCGAGCGCACGGACAGCGGCGACTACGACGCTCGCCTCGTGGACGACTGGGTGCCCAGCATTCGCGTGAGCAAGCGGTACTTCGACCTGTACCGTTCGAAGGACCTGGACGACGCCGCGCGGGAGAAGCTGCGGCGTTCGCTGCAATCGGCTCAGTGGCTCGTGAGCGCCGTGGAGCAACGCCGCAACACGCTGCTGCGAGTCACGCGAGCGATCATCGACCACCAGCGGGCGTTCCTCGACTACGGCCCCGAGCACATTCAGCCGCTCAAGATGCAGCAGATCGCGGACCAGGTGAAGGTCCACGTCACGACCGTGAGCCGAGCCGTGGATGAAAAATGGGTGCAGACGCCCCGCGGCGTCTTCTCTTTGAAACGCTTCTTCGGCGGCGGGAAAGTGAACGACCAGACGCAGGAAGAAGTCGCGTATGAAGTGATGAAGCAGAAGCTGCTCGAACTCGTGGGGAACGAGGACAAGGCGAACCCGCTCTCGGACGAGGAACTCGTGACGAAGTTGAACGAGGCGGGTTACCCGGTCGCTCGCCGAACCGTGACGAAGTACCGCAAGATGCTGAACATCCCGTCCAGCCGGCAACGCAAGGACTGGTCGCTGGCCTGACCTCGGAGGCGTTCGCGATGGCCGCTCGATTCGCTGGGCTCGTCTGTCTCGTCTCGCTGATCGGCGTCGTCTCGGCGCAGCCGGTGAAACCGCACCGGGACAAGCCGCTCGCGAGCAAGGACGGCGCGAAGATGTTCAAGGCCGAATCGTGGAAGCAGGTCCACGCCGCCGCCGAGAAACTCCTCCAGGACGCGGGGACGGATTTCGTCATCGACACGATCGAATCCGTTCCCAGAATCACCTCCGATCAGGCGAAGAAGATGACGCTGGAGGAGAAGGAGAAACTCTTCCACGGGCTCGTGAGCGACCGCGCCAAGGCGGACGGCCTCCGCGGCGTCTACGTCCTCATCAGCAAATCGAACCCGAAGTATCTCTACGTCGGCAGCACCGGCGACGCTCATTTCCCGTCCGGCGAAGCGAGCAAGATCCGCGTCGCGCTGCTCGCCGGCATCCGCGACAAGAAAGCGGACGAAGCGCTGATCAAAGTCGTGAATCTGGCCCTCGAGGCGAAGGGCCTCTCCGAGAAGTGACGCGGCTTCGGACAGTCGTCGGTCGCGTGTCCACGGCGGAATCATTCCTCGACGAAAAAATCGGCCTCGTTTCTCTGTCGCATTCCACCCTCCGCCTGGATTACAATCCTCTCAGCGTCACGATTTCGCCCCACCCTCTTCGCCGGAGTGCGACTCATGCTGCCCGCCGATACCCTCCCCGCGTGCTCGGATTGCGAAACGCCCCCCCGACTGGCACGCCGCGATTTCATCCGTGTGCTCGGCGTCTCGGCCGTCGCCGCCGCCCTGCCCGCCGTTCCCGCGCTGACTCCGCTCGCCAAGGCCCGGGCCGCCCGCGCCGAGAAGCAGGCCAAGGCCGAACAGATGATCTTCGAACTGTTCGCCACGATGGACGCGGATCAGAAGAAGAAGCTCGTGCTACCGTGGGACGCCGGCGTCACCGCGAAGGGCGGAATCGCGGATCGCCTCAAGACGCACAACGCCCCGGTCGGAAAGTCCGTCATCGGGCTCGAGTACAACAAGAAGCAGGTCGAACTGCTGGATCGCATCTTCCGTTCGATCGCGAACGGCGAGGAAGGTTACAGGCGCCTCAGCCGCAACGGCAAGTTCGACAACAGCGGCGACTTCGAAAGCTCGGGCGCCCTCATCTACGGCGAACCCGCCGAAGGCAAGAAGTTCTCCCTCGTCTTCGCCTCGCACCACCTCACCGTTCGTTGCGACGGCAACTCCGAGGAGAAGATGGCGTTCGGCGGCCCGCTTTACTACGGGCACAGCCCCAGCGGGTATGCCACCACCAACGTCTTCCACCACCAGACGAAAGCCCTCGGCGAACTGTTCGCCTCGCTGAACGAGAAGCAGCAAGCCGCCGCCGTCATGCCCGGAAAATGGAAGGACGAGCACTCCCTGATGAAGACCCCGGGCAAAGGCGACAAGACGCCCGGCATCGTCGCCACCGACGTGAGCAATGATCAGAAGGCGCTCGTGGAAGCCGTGATGAAGGAACTCGTCTCGCCGTACCGCAAGGAAGACGGCGACGAAGTGATGGAACTCATCAAGGCAAACGGCGGCATGGAGAAGCTCAGCTTCGCCTTCTACAAGGAAGGCACCAACAGCGCGAAGGAACCGTGGACGTTCTGGCGGCTCGAAGGCCCCGGCTTCATCTGGAGTTTCCGCGCCCTGCCGCATATTCACACCTTCGTGAACATCAACGCCAAGATGGCGTGATCGGTCCGTCCGCGAAGCCGCAAGCGGTCCGCGGACCGCCTGCGGCTGTTCTTTTCGTCGAGGAATCTCCATGCGATTCGCGTTAGCCGTTCTCTTCGCCCTGCCGCTCTTCGCCGTGGCGGACGACAAACCCGTGAAGGTGAAGCTCGGCAAACTTTCGGCGGAGGCCCCGGCCGAATGGAAGAGCGAGAAGGTCGCCAATCGCCTTCGCTCGTATCAGTTCAAGCTCCCCGGCGAGAGGGGCGGCCCCGGCGACGCCGAACTCATCGTCATGCCCGAGAGCGATCCCAAGGCCGAGAAAGTCTTCCCGCGCTGGAAGGCGTCCTTCGTTCCGCCCGAAGGCAAGACCGCGGACGACATCGGCAAGGTGACCAAGATCGATGGCGTGAAGGGGGCCAGGATCGACGTGCTGGACTGCTACGGAACGTGGAAGTACCGCGAGCGGCCGTTCGACCCGAAGTCCAAGGAAGAACTCAAGGACGACCACCGCGTGATCTGGCTGATCGTAAACGACGACGACGAGGCGTGCCACATTCGCGTCGCCGGGCCGAAAGAGACCGTGGACAAGCACTACCCCGGCCTCGAGAAGTTTCTCAAGAACCTGAAGTGAGCGAACCCGGGGTCGCTTCCCGCTATAACGTGGGAAGCGGTTTCAACCCCGAGGATATCCATGTCCGGCAGCCCTTCCGCCAACGAATCCAAAGGCAGCCTCGCCCCGGTGCTCGTTCCCATCGCCGGGGTCGCGCTTATCGTGATTCTCGTCGTCGTGATCGCCACCACGTCCGACTCGCCCTCGTCCACCGCGAAGGGCAAGGACGGCGAAACCGGCGGCTCGGCGCCCTTCTCCGAGAAACTCACCGACGGCACCGATCCGAACGCGAACGATTCGGGACTCAAGGACATCGGCGAAGGGCTGATGGTCCGCGATCTGAAGGACGGCAGCGGCCCCGAATGTCCACCCGGCGCTCGGGTGAAGGTGCACTACACCGGCTGGCTCACGGACGGCAAGATCTTCGACTCGAGCCGCCGCCGCGGGGAGCCGATCTCCTTCAGTTTGAACGGCGTGATCGCCGGCTGGACCCGCGGCATCCCGGGCATGAAGGTCGGCGGCATCCGCAAGCTCGTCATCCCGGCGGATCTCGGCTACGGAGCCCGGGGCATGCCGCCGGACATCCCCCCGGCGCGTCGCTCGTGTTCGAGGTCGAGTTGCTCGGCATCAATCAGCGGTAGCCAATTTCACCGCGGACCACGTCCAGTGGCGGTCGGTCGTCTGTCGTACGGTGGACGACTCATATCCGAGTTCGCCGACCATGGCGCGAACTTCGTCCAATGTCAGGGCCGCGTGCAGGGACTCGGCGAACATCTTCCGCTGATGGTCGTTTGCCCCCGCGGCGTGGATGTTCACCAAACTCTCAAGCATGCCGAGATCGTCCGGTCGGAGAAGATCGCGGACGAAAATCGTTCCGCCCGCCGCGCACACGCGGTGCATCTCGGCGAAGCAGCGTCGCGGCTCCGGGATGTGATGGATGATGCTGTTCGAAATCACCGCTCCGAAGTGGCCGCTCGGATGAAGGAACCCCTTGGCGTCCGCTTTCTCGATGCGGATCCGCGACTCGAACCCGGCCGCGATCACGTTCTTTCTCGCCAGAATCAGCATCTCCTCGGCGAGGTCGATCGCGACGAGATCGATCGGCTGGCGCCGCGACGCGATCGCGATCGGAATCTGAGCCGTGCCGGTTCCTACGTCGAGAACGGGGTTGCGACCGTTCCAGACTCGCAGGAAGTCGCTCGCGAAGACCGCGTTCACGGCCGCGTGGTCCATCGCGTCGTAGTCGCGAGCTTCCTCGGCGGTGTCCATCACTTCGGGTTCGAGCACGCGTTCGAGCATCTCACACCAGTTTCCCGATGAGGCCGCCGAGGCGGTCGGCCGCGAGTTTCGCGGTGGTGAGCACTTCGGCGTGATCGAGGGTCGAATCGCCGAGCCCAGCCGCCCGGTTCGTAATGCACGAGATCGCGGCGACCTCCAACCCGAGGCTCGCGGCGCATTCCGCCTCCCGTGCCGTGGACATGCCGACCGCGTCCGCTCCCATCACCTTCAGCGCGCGAATCTCGGCCGGCGTCTCGTAGCTGGGACCGGTCAAAGCCGCGTACACTCCGGCGAGAAGGCCCTCCACTTCAAGGAGCTTCGATAGCCGCTCGGAGTACGGAGTGGCGACATGGGCCGCCTTCCATGCGTTGGAATCGAGCAACGCGAGGTGCCCGCGAAGCGGCATGAGGCAGCCGGGAGACAGGCTCGGATGAATGCCGCCGGCCGCATTCGTGAGCACAAGTCGCTTCACTCCGAGGCTCGCCGCCAATCGCACGGGCGCGGTCACGACCTCGGGGTTGTGGCCTTCATAGAAATGGACGCGGCCGAAGAACACGAGTGCCGGCGTTCCACCCCACTCGCCCAGCGCCAGCTTGCCCGAATGCCCGCCGACGGACGTGGACGTCAGCCCCGGCACGTCCCCGAACGGGATTGCGGCGCGTTCGTGGAAGCGCCCGCCAATCGCGCCGAGCCCCGACCCGAGAACGACGGCCGTGCGGGGCGAGACGCCGGCGACGAGGCTCGCGAACTCCATGAAGCGTTCCGACATCGATGGCTGCCTCGTCACGGCCCCGAGAGTTCATCGATGCCGGCGGTGTGCGGCGGACCGGCGAGATCGACGAATTGCTGCTTCGTGCGAACGGCCCAGCCGATGCACTGGGCGGCGGCTTCCACACCGAGGCGGCCCGAGTTTACGATCAGATCGTACACCGTGGGATCGCTCGGGTTGCAGAGCAGCGATCGCGTGAGGTATCGAGCCCGCCGATCGTCCCGCGCTCGCACTTCTTCCGCCGCTTCCTCCCGCGTCATGCGGAGGGCCTGCGCCAGATAATTCACGCGGGAATCGAGCGTGGACACGACGCGAACGTGCAGCGTGGTTTCGCCCGGCAGCAGGAACCCGGCTCCACGGCCGACGATCACCGCGTCGCCGCGGGCGGCCACGGAGAGCACGAGGCGGATGAGGCTTTCCGTTTCGGGATCGGTCTTCAGACCCCGATCGCCCCGGAGTTTCCGGTATCGCTCTTCGACCCACTGGCGGCCACCGTCCGGGAGTTCGGCCAGGATTTGCGCTCGGCCCGATTCGTTCACGATGAGATAATCGATCATCTCCTGATCGAAGACTTGCCAACCGAGGATGCCGCCGAGTTTATGGGCGATGGTCGTGCCGCGGGCCCCGGCTTCTCGGCTGAGAGCGACCGAGAGGCCTCGCGGGAACGTAGAGGCGTCGAGGGGCTCGTCCCCGCGGTATCCGTGCATCGGCGGCGATGCGATCGCTTCATCCACGGTCATTCGCCACCTCACACGTCGTCGCGGTGTTCGACCCGCGCGAAGAGTTTCATGCCCAGCACGGTGAATCCGGCGGTCGCGGCCAGAAGCACGGCCCACGCCGTCTCGCTTGAAACCGGGCCCGTCACGTCGAGCATCGAACCTGGATATCCCGCGGCGACGGCCTCATTATACATGAGGCTACGCGCGTAAAAGGTGAGAGAGAGCAGCTTCAGGCTTCCCGGCAGCACCGCGACCAGAATCTCGAAGAAGAAGACGTACACGAGCCCGATCACCACGGGCCATCGAAACAACGACCCGAACAGATGGAAGAGGGCGGAGAGGGCCAGCGTGATGGCGAGGGCCGCGGGCCAGAACAGTCGCAAGGCGATGCGGCCCGGGTCGCCGCCGACGGAACAGAGCACGAGGAACCCGCCGAGGCTGAAGGCGAGGCACCAGGGCAACGCGCCAAGAAACTTCGCGAGGTAGATCGCTCCACGGGGCATCGGGCGCGTGAGGAGCCAGATCAGCGTGCGGGTCTCGCGCTCGCCGCCGATCGCGCCGCTGGCATAGGCCAGAGTGAACATCGGCAGCACGAACCCGAGATACGCCCCGAGCACGACCAGTTTCGCGAAGTTCGCGAACCGCCACTCCGCGAGGTACGACTCGGATCGCATCACCGCATGCGGTGCGGCCAGAACCAGCGAAGTGAGACTGTCCCGCAGCGGATCGAGCGGCGACGGCGTCTCGACGTCCGCGATGATTCGTTTCTTCGCGTAGTCCGGCGGGTCGAGGCTGGCGTTGTACCGAGCGGCGGGTCGAAGCTGCTCGCCATATTCCTGAAAGGTGACCTGCGTGCGGCGAATCCGGCGGTTCTCGATGCCCCATCCGGCCGGGCTCATCGTCCACGCCAGTACCCACATCACGACGATGCCGAGCAACGCGAGGGCGACCCAGCCCATCTGCCGGAGCCGCCATTGCCGCCGCACGCTCAGCCCGACAAGGGCAAGGAACGCCCGACCGACCGACGCGTCCTGATCTGCACCGCTCCGCATTCCTTCATTGGAGTGAATCGCGGCCGTCCGGCCATTCGCGTCGTCACTTTCTCACGGCCTCGTATACCTCGCGAAGCGAGACGCCGCGTTCACGGGCGACGCGGGCGCAGTCGTCGTGTTCCGGCGTGAGGATCGTGAACCCGTCGCTCCGCCAGCCGCGCTTCGCTTTCACGGGGCCCCATGGCGTCTCCACCGTCACCGATTCGCGTTGGAGTTTGCTCCGCGTCGCGGAATGCCGCCGGATGCCGAACGTGCCCGTTTCGCGGAAGAGGATCGCTTCCAGCGAGGCCTCGGTTCCCGGTGCGGCGATCACCGTGACGAGGAACCCCGGGCGGCTCTTCTTCATCGTGCCGGGAGCGACGAAGACGTCGAACGCGCCCGCGGCGAAGAGCCGTTCCAGGCAATGGCCGATCATCTCGGGCGTCGCGTCGTCCACGTTCGTTTCGAGGACGGTGATCGTGTCGCGTTCCGATGGGGACGCCGCGTCGCTCGCCGTGCCGACGAGCAATCGCAGAAGGTTCGGCTGCTCGATGAAGTCCTTCGTTCCCGAGCCGTGGCCGATGCGTTCGATCGTCATCGCGGGGGAAGCGGTAAACTCGGCGACGACAGCGGTGAGGATAGCGGCGCCGGTCGGCGTCGTGAGTTCACCCCGAACCGGGGACGTCGCCAGCGGCACGCCCTTGAGCAACTCCGCGGTTCCCGGCGTGGGCACCGGCATGATGCCGTGGGCGCACTTCACCGTGCCGCTCCCTGCCGCGACCGGCGAACTGGTGAACCGTTCGACACCGAGCAAGTCCAGCCCCACGGCGGCGCCCACGATGTCCGCGATGCTGTCCAAGGCGCCGACTTCATGAAAGTGAACGCGTTCGAGCGGCATGGCGTGGGCCACGGATTCGGCGAGGGCCACCTTGCGGAAGATGGCCGAGGCGAGTGCGCGTTGCTTCTCCGTGAGCGCTCCGCGGGCCAGAATCGCCTCGACATCGGGGAGGAAGCGATAATCCTCCTGATCCTCGGCGTGAACGGTCGCCTTCGTGGCGCCGAAGCCGCACCGCTTCACTCGCTCGATCTCGAGGCGGCTGGGCAGCCCGACCGAATCCAGAGCCTCGCGGATCGGCTCGGCCGGCACGCCGGCGTCGAGCAACGCGCCGAGGGTCATGTCTCCGCTGATTCCGCTGAAGCAATCGAAGTGAGCCACTTTCATGAGGGTGTTGTACTCGCGGCGCGGCCCACGGTACGGGGTTCGACTCAGCGCCTCAGGGCCCACGTGATGGCGGCGCCGAGGAGGCCGAGGATCGCGGCGGCCGCCGCCGCCGCGCCGTAGCCGCGGTCTTCGCCGGATTCGTCCGCGGCAAACGTCCCGGGCGTCTCGATCAGTTCGTTGGTCCCGTTCGCCCGTTTGCGAAGCTCGAAGCCGTCGAACAGATCCCCCTTCGCGGTCCGCGATTCGTAACGGAGGCGGTCGCCGTCCACGCGGACGAGTTGGTACAGTTGCAGGCCCTCGCCCTTCTTCACCATCCATGAACGATCGCCGACCGTGTACAACTTCGGCCCGCTGACCGAGACGCAATACACGGTGCCTCGTTCGGTGTGAACCTGCCCGCCGGAGAGCGCGTTGTCGTCCCGCATCAGACCGCTGCGGCCGTACGTGTGATCGTGACCCTGTAGCACGAGGTCCACGCCCTTCGGAGCGCGATCGATCACCGGCCGCCACGCCTCGCGAACCGCTTTGTTGTCCCGACCGGCGAGCGGCGAGTAGATCGGCCTGTGGAACGTGAGCACGGTCCACCGATTGGGGTTGTTCGCGAGCAGCGCTTCAAGCCACGCCGCCTGTTCCGCCACTTTCTCCTCGGTGTTCATGGCGATGATTCGCACTCCCTGATAATCGACGTGGTACGCCGTCTCTTCGAGGCCCGGCGGGCCGTTCTCCGGGAGAGCGAACTGCGGCCGCCAATGCGGGTCGACGGTCTTCGAGTACTCGTGATTCCCCGGCGCGGGCAGGCTCGGCACCATGCCGTTGATCCAGCCGCCGGCGCGGTGCCATTCGCTCCACTGCGTGTCGTCGTCCCGATTGTTGATCAGATCGCCGGCGTGAACGATGAACCGCGCCTTCGGCATGTCCGAGAAGGCGCCTCGCGCCACCCGCGACCAGTGGCTCTTGAGATCGTTCTGAGCGTCCCCGAAATAAATGAACCCGAACGGTTCCGGGCGGTCCGCCGCGGTCTCGAACTGGAACCACTCGCTCCAGTATTTGTTCCCGTCTCCGACGCGGTAAACGTACTTCGTCTTCGACTTCAAGTTGGTGAAGTTCGCGGAGTGGTAGTGGGCCTCGCCGAGGCTCGTCTTGAGAAGTTGGGTGCGGGCGCGGATGCGTGCGGGTTTGCCGCCTTGGGCGAACTTCGGCCCGCCCTCCGAAATCGCGATCTCGGCCACGCCCGCGCCGATCTCGACGCTCGTTCGCCACGTCACGGCCTGGCTCGTGGCAGGGTCCGAGGCGAAGGTGAGGATCACGCGATCCGGGAAGGCACTCGGCCCGTGCGTCCGAACTTCGAACTCGCGCTTGGCCGCTTTTTCTTCGTTCGTTTCGAGCCGCCGCGGCGGCGGAGCCACTTCCTGACCGACGGACAACGCCGCGACCGCGACGACGATCGCGATGCCGGCGGAACACAACGTGCGAGTGGGGCGATTCATGATGGCATCAGCCTACCGCACGAACGAGCCGGACGGAAGCCGCCGCCTCCGACTCGACTCTCAATTCAGGCCGGTCGATTCGTCGAATCCGAACATGCGGTTGAAGTTCTGAAGCGCCACTCCGCTGGCGCCGCGGATGAGGTTGTCTTCGGCCGCGAGGACCATGACCTTGCCGCGAACGACTCGCACGGTGATGTCGAGGTAGTTCGTGCCGGTCGTGTCCTTCGTGGCGGGAAGGCCGGGGCGCACGCGGACGAACGGCTTCCCCGCATAGAAGGCGCGGTACCGCTCGAGCAGATCCGCTTCCGCCACCGGCTTCACCGGAGTGGCGTAGATCGTGCTGAAGATGCCGCGGTCCATGGGCACGAGGTGCGGCGTGAAGATCACCGAGACCGGCCGCTTCGCCACATCCGAGAGCGCCTGTTCGATCTCCGGCGTGTGGCGATGCGTGCCCACGCCGTACGCCGAGAAGTTCTCGTTGCACTCGGGATAGTGGAAGCTCAGCTTCGGCGTTCGGCCGCCGCCCGAGACGCCGCTCTTGCTGTCCACGATGATGCCGGTCGGCTCGATGAGCCCGTCCGCGAGGAGGGGAGCGAGGCCGAGAATGGCGGTTTGCGGGTAGCAGCCGGGGTTCGCGACGAGGGCCGCGCCGTCGATCGCGGAGCCGTAGATTTCCGGCAACCCGTATACGGCGCGGGCGAGATTCGCCGGGTCGAGATGCTTCTCCTTGTACCACTGCTCGTAAGTCGAGGCGTCGCGAAGCCGGTAGTCCGCGCTCAGGTCGACGACGCGGATTCCGCGGGCGAGCAGCGGCGGGATCGACTCCATGCTCGTGCCGTGCGGCAGGCAACCGAACGCGACCTGGACCCCCTGCTCTCTCAGGCGGTCCGCGTCGAACGGCCGGCAGCGCAGGTCCAGCCGGCCGAACAGGCTCGGGTGCAGGTCCGCGACCGGTTCGTCCTGCCGCGAGGTGATCGCGGCGATCTCCGCTCCCGGATGCCGCAGGAGCAGCTTCAGCAATTCGACGGCGGTATAACCGGACCCGCCGAGCACGGCGACTTGGACGCGCGACATGACCCCTCGCGAAACGCGGTTCAGTTCCGGTATCTTATTCCAAACGAACCCTCGCCTCCGGATCGGTGCATCATGGCCGACGTTCGCGTGATCTGTCCGACGTGCAACGCCGAACTTGCGATCGGCGAGGAACACCTCGGCAAGGAAGTGGAATGCGGAAGCTGTCTGGGCGCGTTCGTCGCCGAGGATCCGAAGTCGAAGAAGAAGCCGTACAAGATGCGGCGAACGGAGCGGGATGAAGACGAAGAGGACGTCCGCCCCCGGAAGAAGAAGAAACGCCGCCGGGACGACGACGACTACGATTACAGCCCGCCGAGCGCCTCGGGCGACGGCAGCAGCACGCTCGGCGTGTTATCCCTCGTCTTCGGGTTGATCTCGTTCCCGCTGATGTGCTGTTGCTACCTGAACGTGCCGGCGTCACTGGCCGGCATCGCGCTGGGAG
>Ga0169931_10000494_pt1 | contig 64512 bp, 48 predicted proteins | sample Kivu_15m_20L_FD_129675 | JGI IMG/M metagenome (GOLD analysis project Ga0169931, IMG submission 129675) | Freshwater microbial communities from Lake Kivu, Western Province, Rwanda to study Microbial Dark Matter (Phase II) - Kivu_15m_20L... | ecosystem: Environmental > Aquatic > Freshwater > Lake... | reverse complement strand
GTGAGGGTAATCATGAAGACGGTGGACGAGCCCTGCGCGGCGATGATGGCCGACCAGGCAAGGAAGATCATCCACATGCGGAACCAGCGCTCGCCGTACTTGTTGATGACGGCGTCCTTGTTGGACACCCAGTTGTCGTACCACTTCTTGATGGTGAGCGAGTAGTGCACGCCGCAGTTCTCGACGCGGTGGACTTCGAAGCCAGCGCGCTCGGCCTGGTCGACGACGAAGCCGAGGGGGCAGGAGGCGTCAGCAGCGGGGAAGATGTACTTGCCCATGAAGAGGCCCCAGACGAGGTCTTCGAATTGCCAGGCGCGACGCAGGCCGGCGATCTGCAGGTAGAAGATGCCGTCGTCCTTGAGCATGCCCTTCACCTGCAGCAGGAACTTCTGGAAGTTCTTGATGCCGACGTGCTCGGCCATTTCGAGGCAGGTGATCTTGTCCCACTTCTTGGCGGGCAGGTTGCGGTAGTCGTCGACGATGATGTCGATGTTGCCGCGGGTGCCCATCTTTTCGGCGACGCCGTAAGCCCACTCACGCTGCTCTTTGGCGAGGGTGATGCCTGTGCTGGTGGTGCCGTAGTGCTTGGCAGCGTGGTTGATGAGGGTGCCCCAGCCGCAGCCGATGTCGAGGTGGTCGTCGCCCGGCTTCATCTGCACGTACTGGCAGACGGTGTCGAGCTTGCGGCGCTGGCCTTCTTCGAGGGTCTCTTCACGGTCGCGGAAGATACCGGACGTGTAGACCATGGTCTCGCCAAGGAACCAGTTATAGAAGTCGTTTCCGCGGTTGTAGACGTGGGCGATTTCGCCTTCGTCTTCGGCCATCGAGTGGCCAAAGTTCTGCTTGATGAAGGTCTTGAGGTAGAACTGGATGTCTCCCTCGGTGAACATCATGCGGAAGAGCTCGTTGCGCTTGAGCAGGGTGTCGTAGACGTCGCCGACGAAATCGACCTTTTCGGCCATGTAGGACTCATAGAGCACCTCCATGGGGATCTTCTTGCCCAGCCAGAGGGCTTCGTCGGACGCGTTGCGCCACTTGAGGTAGGGGGTCCAGTCGGCCGAGCCGCCGTCGTGCGAGCGCGAGGCGTCGATGAGCTTCTTGATGGGGAGAGCAGCGGCGAGTGCGGGCACGGCGGCTGCCGAGGCGAGGCCGGCGAGGAGCTTGTGCTTCGGGGCCAGACCTGCGCCGAGCAATCCAGCCAGGGCAGGGAGCGAAGCGGCAACACCGGGGCCCTGTTCCAGAAGCCAGAAGATGAGGTTCAGGCCGTGGGTGGCGCCGGTTTCGTTGTGCTGTGAGGCGGTGCGATTGCTAGCTGAGGTCATGACGGTCCGCGGGGTGCGGGGTGGCGGGAATATCGTTCGGGGAGGCAGTGGGCCGTGGGCCTACGCCAGCCGAACGCGGCATGTGCTGCGTCCTGAAATGTGAACGGCGGATCAGGGTTGAGGTGACCGGCCGTGGCCGCGCGCCCCTTTGGCACAAGCCGCACCGAAGTGCAATCACCCTTTATGACTGCAGCGGTCGGAATGACGCATCTTTTCGGATTCTATGGCCTAAGTGGCCCAGACAGGGCGCTCGGATGCCCTGTGTAAGACGGCGCGGTGTGGTTACGCCTTCTGATTCTGCGGGCGCAGCGAACGGACCTGGTCGCCGGCACGCCAGATCTCCGAGGCGCGGACTTCGGTGAGCTCGGCTTCGAGCTTTTTGCGGTACTCGGGATCGCTGCCGGCGGCGATGACGATGGACGCCTGCTCGCCGCTGGCGACGCGCTGGTACAGCTCTTCGAACACCGGCGCGGTGATGTCGCGGAAGCGGTGACGCCAGTCCAGCGCGCCGCGCTGCGCGGTGGTCGAGGTGTTGGCGAACATCCAGGCCATGCCTTTTTCACCGACGAGCGGCACCAGGCTCTCGGTGAGCTCCTCGACGGTCTCATTGAAGGCTTCGGACGGTGAATGTCCGTGCGCGCGCAGCGTGTTGTACTGTGCCTCGATGATGCCCGCGAGCGCGCCCATGAGCACGCCGCGTTCGCCGGTGAGGTCCGAGAACACCTCCTTCTGGAAGTCGGTTTCGAACAGGTAGCCCGAGCCAATGCCGATGCCGAGCGCCACGACGCGCTCAAAGGCGCGGCCGGTGGCATTCTGGAAGATCGCGTAGCTGGAGTTCAGGCCCTTGCCGGCCTGAAACAGGCGGCGCAGCGAGGTGCCGCTTCCCTTGGGGGCCACCAGCACGACATCGACGTCGGCCGGCGGAACAATGCCGGTCTGGTCGCGATAGGTAATGCCGAACCCGTGCGAGAAATACAGGCACTTGCCGGGCGTCAGGTGCGACTTCACCAACTCCCAGTTCGAGATCTGGCCGGCGTCCGACAACAGGTACTGAATGGTGGTGGCGCGCTTGCAGGCCTCGCCGATCTCAAAGAGGGTCTCGCCGGGCACCCAGCCATCGCGAATGGCCTTCTCCCAGGTGGCGCTACCCGAACGCTGGCCAATGATGACCTTGAAGCCGTTGTCGCGCAGGTTCAGCGACTGGCCAGGGCCCTGTACGCCGTATCCGATAATGGCGATGGTTTCGTCGCGCAGCACCTCGCGAGCACGCTCCAGCGTAAACTCTTCACGCGTGACGACATTTTCTTCCACATCACCAAACTTCATCTTTGCCATTTTCTTCCTCAGCGGGTGGGCGCAGCGCGCCGTGTGTTTTCCAGGTCCTGGAGAAATTCTGTCAATCGCTTCATGGGTCGGGTCAGGGCGACCCGGCCAGAACGCACAAATTCAAGTACGCCATACGGCGCGAGGGCATGTAGCAGGGCGGCGGTTTCGGTCTGCGTGCCGGTTTTTTCAAGCACCAGATACCGGTCCTGCTCTTCGAGCACCCGCGCCTGATGTTTCTGCAGCAGCGTGTCCCAGCCCGGGGTCAGGCGAGCGGTAATATCCACCTTGTACAGCGCCAGATCGCGGTGCACCAGCTCCTCGTCGTCGTGCACGAGCGCCTTGATGACGTCGATCTGCTTTTCCAGCTGCAGGGCAATCAGGCGCGCCTTTTCGTGGTCAATGGCCACGACGATGGTAAATCGGTGAATTCCCGGAATTTCGGACTCCGAGACGGTCAGGCTCTCAATATTGATATTGCGGCGGGTAAATACGGCAGTTACCCGCGCCAGCAGGCCAATATGATTTTCGGTAAATACCGAAAGGGTAAGCGGCTTGTGCACCATGGCTCAGGCCTCCAGACGAATGTCAGCCACCGACGCTCCCGAAGGCACCATCGGGAATACATTGGTTTCCTTTTCGACCACGACTTCCAGCAGGAACGCGCCGGGGGTCTCAATCATCGCACGAAGACCGTCCACCAGCTCGGCACGCTCCGAGACCTTGCGCGCAGGCACAGAATAGGCCTCGGAGAGCTTGATGAAATCCGGGTTGATCATTTCGGTATTCGAATACCGCCGTTCAAAGAACAGTTCCTGCCACTGACGCACCATCCCCAGAAAACTGTTGTTCAGAATGAGGATTTTTACGGCTGCGTTTTCCTGCATGATGGTGCCCAGCTCCTGCAGCGTCATCTGGAAACCACCGTCGCCAATCACCGCCACGACGGTGCGCTCCGGCTGGGCGATCGCTGCGCCAATCGCCGCCGGCAGCGCAAACCCCATGGTACCCAGACCGCCTGAGGTGATGCTCGTGTGCGGGTCCTCGTAACGGGTATAACGCGACGCGACCATCTGATGCTGGCCCACGTCGGTGACGACCACCGCCCTGCCATCGGTCAGGTCGTTGAGGTGGCGAATGACCTCGCCCATGCGAATACCTTCGCATTCCGGGTACAGGTCGCGTTGAATCACCTTCTGGTGCTCAATGCGGTCGCATTCGCGGAACTCTTCCATCCATGCGGCGTGCGTTCGCTTGTGCAGCAACGGCATGATGCGCTCGAGCGAGTCGCGCGCGTCACCCACCACCGGCACCGCCGTCTTCACGATTTTGTTCACTTCGGCGGGGTCGAGTTCAAAGTGAATAATTTTCGCCTGCGCGGCATAGGTTTTCGGGTTTCCTGTGACCCGGTCATCAAAGCGCATGCCGATGCCAATCAGCACGTCGCACTGCGCCGACTTGACGTTGGCACCATATCGACCGTGCATGCCCACCATGCCCACACTCTGCGGGTGGCTCGTGGGAAAGGCATCCAGCCCGAGCAGGGTCCACGCGACGGGGGCGCCCACACGTTCGGCGAACGCGATCAATTGTTGCTCGGCGCCCGATAGCACCACGCCCTGACCAGCAATAATCATGGGGCGTTCGGCCGCGTTGATGAGCTCGGCGGCCTGCGCCAGGCTCTCATCGGTGGACCGCAGCATGGGGGCATAGCTGCGAATGCGGGTCACCTTCTCGTGCCGGAATTGCATGACGCCCATCTGTGCATCGCGCGTAATGTCGAGCAGCACCGGCCCCGGGCGGCCCGTGGCGGCGATGTGAAACGCGCGGGCGACGGCATCTGGAATGTCCTCGGCGCGGGTCACCTGGATATTCCATTTCGTGACCGGCGCGGTCACGTTGATGACGTCGGTCTCCTGAAACGCATCCGTTCCAAGCAACCAGGAAGACACCTGCCCCGTAATGCAGACCAGCGGCGTGGAGTCGACCATGGCGTCGGCGATGCCAGTCACCAGATTGGTGGCTGCCGGACCCGAGGTGACAATGCACACGCCGGGTCGCCGAGTGACACGCGCATAACCCTGCGCCGAGTGCACAGCGCCCTGTTCGTGACGCACCAGCACGTGGCGAAGGCGGTCCTGAAAGCCATAGAGGGCGTCGTAAACGGGCATGATGGCACCGCCGGGATACCCGAACACGGTGTCGACACCCTCGGCGAGCAACGACATGATCAGCGCCTCGGCGCCTCGCACGGTTGGCGGTGACATGGAACTCTCGGGTGATGATGACGATGAATCAGAGTCAGGCTGATACATGACTTACTCCTCGAACCGGTCGGTGACGCATCCGTCAGAGGCCGACGAAACCGTGCGTGAGAAACGATACAGAAACCCGTGGGTGGCTTTACGCGGTGGTGCGACCCACTGCGCCCGGCGTTCGGCCAGCTCGTCATCGCTGAGCCGTACGCTGAGCGTCAGCGTGTTGGCGTCGATGTCGATCAGGTCGCCATCGCGCAGCAGCGCGATAGGGCCGCCGTCCTGTGCTTCGGGCGTGATGTGGCCGACCACAAAGCCGTGGGTGCCTCCCGAGAAGCGACCGTCGGTGATGAGCGCCACGTCTTTGCCCAGGCCGGCGCCCATGATGGCCGCGGTGGGCTTGAGCATCTCGGGCATACCGGGGCCGCCGCGGGGGCCCTCGTAGCGAATGACGATGACTTCACCCGCGCGAATGGTGCCAGCGTTGATGGCATCGCTGGCCGCATATTCGCTGTCGAACACGCGCGCGGTGCCCGAAAAGGCGGTGCCTTCCTTGCCGGTGATCTTGGCGACAGCGCCGCCGGGCGACAGGTTGCCACGCAGAATCTTGATGTGCCCGCGCTCGGAGATGGGCGTTGTAACGGGCCGGATAATCGGCTGGCCTTCTGGAAGACCGGGCAGGTGCTCCAGGTTCTCGGCCAGCGTTTTGCCGGTGACCGTCATGCAGTCTCCGTGCAGCATGCCGTGCTCGAGCATGAGCTTCATGACGGCAGGCGTGCCGCCAATGGCGTGCAGGTCTTCCATGAGCCAGGGTCCGCTGGGGGCCAGATCCGCCAGCAGGGGCGTACACGCGCTCAGTCTTGCAAAGTCATCGAGATCGAGCGGCACGTTGACGGTGCGAGCGATGGCGAGCAGGTGCAGCACCACGTTGGTGGATCCGCCAAGCACCAGCACCAGTCGGATCGCGTTCTCGAGCGCCTGACGCGTCATGAGGTCACGCGGCTTCAGGTCCAGCTCAAGCAGCCGGCGCATGCGACGCCCTGCCTCGCGACATTCTTCGCGCTTTGCCGGGTTGAGCGCGGGCGTAGAAGAGCTGTAGGGCAGCGAGAGTCCCATGGCTTCGATGGCGCAGGCCATGGTGTTGGCGGTGTACATGCCACCACAGGAACCGGCGCTGGGGCAGGCGTTTTCAACAATGCCCTCGAAGTCGGCTTCATTGAGGCGACCGGCCGTCTTTTCACCCAGCGCCTCGAAGGCCGACACGATGTTGAGTTTGCGTCCCTGGTAGTGGCCCGAAGCGGTCGTGCCACCATACACAAGAATGGAGGGTCGGTTCAGCCTTCCCATGGCCATCATGGCGCCGGGCATATTCTTGTCGCAGCCGACCACGGCGATCAGGGCGTCGTAGTTCTGGGCGCTGACGACGGTCTCCATCGAGTCGGCGATAACCTCGCGTGAGGGAAGCGAAAACCGCATACCCGGCGTGCCCATCGAGATGCCGTCACTGACGCCGATGCTGTGAAAAATGAGGCCGCAAAGCGCCTCATCGAGGGTTCCCTGCTTGACCAGAAACGCGAGCTCGTTGAGGTGCATGTTGCAGGGATTGCCCTCGAAACCGGTGCTCGCGATGCCGATCTGCGGCTTGTCCATGTCTTCGCGCGTGAGTCCGACGGCGTGGAGCATGGCGCGGGCGGCGGGTTGGGTCGGGTCCTGGGTGATGGCTCGACTGTAGCGGTTTAGTGACATGACTGGCTTTGGGGAAAGGTGAAGAAGAAACAGGGCAGAAGCAGGGCGGTGGTGTTACCCGTGCAGCCAGCCTCGTTGGGTTTCGGTGTGTCCATGTACGACGGCCTGATACAGCGCCGATACGTCGCGCGTCACGGGGTTAGGTCCCATCGTGCGGCCGTCAAATTTTGGAACGGCCGTGACCTCTGCCGAGGTGCCCGTCAGGAAGATCTCGTCAGCCTCACGCAGCTCGTCGAGCGAGAGGGTGCGCTCTTCGCACTGCAGCAGCTCGATGAGTGTTGCTCGCGTAATGCCGGGAAGGGCATCGGGATGTTTGCCGGCGATAATTTTGCCGTTGCGAACCATAAAAACATTCTCGCCAGTGGCTTCGCAGACATGGCCGTCGGCATCGACAAAGAGCGCTTCGTCGTAGCCGTGCAGGGTGGCTTCCCGTTTGGCGATGATGGAGTTGACGTAGTTGCCGCAGAGTTTGAGAGGCGGCAGGGCGTGTCTCGAGTTTCGGCGCCACGACGAGGTGCGAAGTGAGACCCCGGTGGCCTGCGCGTCGTCCCCGAGGTGCGACTTCCATGGCATGGTGGCGACCAGAGAGCGGGGCGTGAGCTTGTCGACGTCGAGGCCAAGCCCGCCGCCGTCGAACCAGGTGAGCGGTCGGATGTAGGCGTTTTCAAGGCCATTGGCCCTGAGGGCGTCAAAGGTGCCGCGATAGACGGCATCGAACTCGAAGGGCAGGCTGATGCAGTCGGCCCCCTTCTTCATGCGCTCCAGGTGCTCGGTGAGTCGAAACACCCGGGCGCCCTGAGGAGTGGCATAGCTGCGTATGCCTTCGAAGACGCCGGTTCCGTAGTGGAGCCCATTCGCGAGCGCGGCCGGCGCGGCCTGAGCAAGGGGGCGGACTTCACCATCCGTCCAGATGAAAGAGGTCGTCATGGGCAGCTTCCCGGTAGAAAAGTGACCGCGCGCGAGCCGCCGAGGGTGGTTTCCTCTTGTTGGCGGTCGTGGTTGGCAAGTTCAGAGGCGTTCAAGGTCAGATCCTGCTCTGGGGACCCGCCTTTCGCTACCGGGGAGTGCAAGTCCATCGACCCACTCCTCGGTTGACGAGGGGCGGGCCAGACTCACTCAGAGTCGCTCGGTCCGCTCCTCGTCGTGAATAACGACGACGACGACGTTGACGACGACGACAGAAGGAACGCTACCTAGTAGCACGTGGGCCAACCCGGCTTCGGGTACGTGCGACGCACATGTGGTGGCAGTTCTCAACATGCGGCGGTGTATGGAGTAGAAACGCAGGATCGTCAAGGCTCCGAAGTGAAGTTTTTTGCGAGGTTACGTCGGATTCCGGGTCATGTGACCGGGGTTTCAGCATTGTTGAATGTATCGTTCACGACATCTGGACAACGTGCGGTGATCGCGTTGCGAGGTGGCATGTCGAGATTGCAAACGGCGAAATTCGGAGTATGGGCGCGCCGCACCCCAAGACCGGTTGTGAACCGTGAGCGCCCAGACTTCTGCCAGGCCCTTTGACGCACGCCTCTGGACCTCCAGAGTGGTGATGTTTTTTCTGATCCTGATTCCGGCCCTCAGCATTGGCTGGAAGATTCTGGTGCTCGATTACCAGCTCGAGGACGTGCTCCCCGACACCGAGTACCATGTGTCTGTGGACATGTCGCTGGACGGCAATCTGGGTCGCGTGCGGGCCCGCACGTTCCTTCCGATGAACGACGGTCACCAGTCCATTCAGAACCTGAACCCGGCGTCGAACGCGACCTTCCGGTTCTCGGAGGACATCGACGATGAGGGAAACCGGGTCGGTACCTGGTTTGGCGCGACGGTCCCCGACGGAACACCGTTTCACTACGAGTTCTCGGCGCGGATTGTGGGGCAGCGGTATGAGCTAAACCCGAACATCGTCGTGCCGCAGACCTATCCGCCTTCCGTGGAGCCAAGCCTGCAGCCGGAAGAAGACATTCAGGTGGACGACCCCGAGATTCTGGCGCAGCTGGCTGCGATCGGTGCCGAGCAGGGGAGTGTGCTGGAGCGCCTGACGCGAATCTACGACTACACCGCCGGTCTGGGTTCGCGCGCCTTCTCGGGAACGACCGACGCCCTGACAGCCCTTCGGCTCGGGGAGGCCAGCTGCAACGGGAAGAGCCGACTGTTCGTGGCACTTTCCCGGGCGACGGGTATTCCGGCGCGTCTCGTGGGCGGCCTCATTCTCGAGTCGGGGCAGAAGCGCACGTCGCACCAGTGGGTCGAGGCTTACGTTGGCGGTCACTGGGTACCGTTTGACCCCACGAACAACCATTTTTCGTACGTGCCGGCGAACTATCTGGTGCTGTATCGCGGCGACCATGTGCTCTTCCGCTACACGGCGGACGTGAACTTCAACTACATGTTCGACATTTCGGAGCGGCAGATTCCGCCAGCGCGTACGCTCGAAACCTTCCGGGCGTTCAACGTCTGGGGTTTGTTTGATCGCCTGGGGCTGCCGTTCGGCTTGCTTCGCACGGTGCTGATGCTGCCGATTGGAGCGTTGATCGTCGTGGTCTTCCGCAACGTGATTGGCGTGCCCACCTTCGGTACGTTCCTGCCGGCGCTGATCGCGGAGGGCGCAGGTGCAACCGGCCTCTTCTGGGGCATTATCAGTATCGTGATCGTCATGTTCACGGTGGCGTTTGCTCGGCTGGCGATTCAGCGCCTCGCCCTGTTGCATTCACCGACCCTGGCGATTCTGTTGGCGGTCGTGGTGCTCACGATGCTCGGTACCAGTCTGGTCGCCGAGCAGCTCGGCTTTGATGCGCTCACGCGGATCTCGTACTTTCCGATCGCGGTGATGGCCATTGCGTCGGAGCGGTTCTATCTGGCGCTTGTGGAGCAGGGGCCGAAGAAGGCGATGTCGCAGCTGAATGGCACGATGATCGTCGTACTGGCCTGCTATCTGGTCATGAACTCGATGGCGATGCAGGTGCTGGTTTCCGGGTTCCCTGAGGTTCTGCTCTGGGTGATCGCGGCCAACATCTATCTGGGTCGCTGGGTTGGCGTGCGCGTGCTGGAGATGCTTCGATTCCGTCCGCTTCTGGTTTCGAAGGAGGCGCGCGCATGAGCCTGTTCGCGAAAATCCGCGACGTCTGGCGCGGTCGCGACAAGCTCCCGGACGTGGTCGGCATCAACCGACGCAACGTGGAGCTGGTGTACGCGTACAACAAACGAAAAGACTACCCACTCGTAGACGACAAGATTGTCTGCAAGGCGCTCATGGAAGCCAACGGCGTCCCGGTCGCGCCGACGGTGGCGGTCTGTGAGGGTCTGTTCGACATTCCGCGGGTCATGAACATTCTGCGCGAGCGCGACAACTTCGTCATCAAGCCCGCCAACGGCAGCGGCGGTGACGGAATCGTGGTCACGGGCGCGCGCACGGCCACCGGCTGGTTGACCGCGAAGGGCCGCGACATGTCGGAGGACGAGGCCGTCAACCACTTCGCCAATATCGTCTTCGGCGCGTACTCCAAGCAGCTCGACGACCGCGCATTCGTTGAAGAGCGCATTGTGCCGCACCCGCTGTTTCACGAGTTCTATTCTGGCGGTGTCAGCGACATTCGGCTGATTTTCCTGAAAGGCACATGCCTCATCAGCATGGTTCGCATTCCGACGAAAATGTCGGGCGGCCGCGCCAATCTGCATCAGGGCGGCATTGGGGTCGCGGTCGATATCGAGACGGGCATGACCACCCGCGCCGTGTTCAAGGGGACCTCCGTCGTGAATCATCCCGAGACCGGCAAACCACTCGTCGGTCGCCAGCTGCCCGACTGGGAGGCAATTCATGACGTCGCACGCCGTGCCGCCGCCTGCGTGCCGCTTGGCTACGTCGGGGTGGATGTGGTGGTCGACGTCGAACGCGGCCCATTAATTCTTGAGCTGAACGCTCGCCCTGGTCTCGAAATTCAGAACATCAACGGGTTCCCGATGGGGCCCATTGTCGACGCGGCACTCGCCCATGAAGTCTGATCGTCTGTGGCCCGTACTCCTGGTTCTGGCAGCTCTTCTGACCGGCGTTGGCATCCTGGAATGGGTGGCCGGCAACCGGGAAGAGAAGGTCGAGACCATTCGTGTTGTGGATAGCGCGGGCGCCGAACTGGAAGGCGAAACGCAGGAAGCCCCCTGGCAGGCCACCGAGCCATCCAACCCGGAGCATGCGCGTGCACGCTCGCTCATGCGCCGCGGCGAGCTCGACGAAGCGTTGTCGATTTATCAGACGCTCGTTGCGACGACGTCAGACTCGACCGCTCTGCTGGCGGAATACGCATACACGCTGCGGCAGGCCAAACGCTGTGATGAGGCGCTCTCGGTGGTCGAGCAGGCGCTTTTGCAGGCACCCAGCGATGGCGCCGTGCACCTCTCGAACGCGCTCACACTGCAGTGCCTTGAGAACAACGAGCAGGCGCGGGTGGCGTTCGAGCGAGCGGTAGAGCTGCGACCCAACCATCACCCGACCCGGCTCTCGTATGGTGAGTTTCTGTCGCAGAGCGGCGACCTGAACCGCGCCATCGCCATTCTGGAACCTGCTGCCCGCAGCGGCGATAACGACGAACGTGCACAGGGACTGGCCGCCTTTGGTCGCGCCCTCTTTGAACGTGGCAACCGCGCGCCCGCACGTCTGGCCCTGCAGGAAGCCGTGGAGCGCGCTCCTGCCCGCGTGGCGATCTGGATGGCCGTGGCGCGCACCTACCTGCTGTCGAGTGACGCCGCAGACCACGAACAGGCACTCTCGCACGCGCTGCAGGCCAGCCGGCTTGCGCCTGAGCTCGCCACAGCTCACTCGGCGCTGGGGCGTGCCTACGAGAAGCTGGGCCGAAATCAGGAGGCGATTCAGGCCTATCGGCGCGCCGCCGAGCTCGACCGAAACTACAAGTACGTCCGCAATCGTCTGGTTCGGCTCGCCATCGACGAAGAGGAATATCAGCTCGCCAACGACGTGGCAGCCGAGCTGCTCGAGATCGACCCCGAAGACCCCGAGTATCAGTTCCTGCATGGGCAGGCCGCCGCCCTGAATGGCAACCTCGAAGGCTCTCGCACGTCGTACACGGCTGCGATTCAGTTGCGCGCCGGTAATTATCCCGAGGCGTGGTACCAGTTGGGTTTGCTGGAGCGCGATGCCGGGCAGAACGCTGCCGCAGAGGCCGCCTTTCAGCAGGCGGTAGGGTTTCGCGACAGCTATAAGCAGGCCTGGAATGAGCTCGGGCTGGTTCACTTTGACCTGGAACAGCTCGACCTCGCCGAAGCCGACTTTCGACGCGCGATTGCGCTCGACAACGACTTCGCGACGGCGTGGAGCAATCTCGGTCGAACCCTGGCTGCCCGAGATGACTATGCCGCTGCGGCCGAGGCCTATCAGCAGGCACTGCGGATCAGCCCTCGTGACCGGGTGAATCGCCTTCGTCTTGCGGCTGCCTTTCGACGCACCGATCGCGCTCCGCAGGCGATCGAGCTCTATCGTTCGCTGGTCGAGGACGAGCCGCTCTACGTCAGCGCCTGGTACAACTTCGGCATCGCCCTGGCGGCCGACAATCGGGATCAGGAGGCACGCTCGGCTTACCTGAAGGCCATCCAGATCGACCCCGACCACGCAAACTCCATCAAGAATCTGGGCCTGCTGGAGGCCCGTATGGGAATGTACGCCGAGGCGCTCGTTCACCTGACCGATGCGTTGGACCGGGAGCCTGCCGATAACAGCCTGCGCATGCGAGTGGCCGAGCTGTCACGGCAGGTTGGTGACTTTGACGGGTGCCTGCGTGAGGTCGGCGTTTTGCTGGCTCAGGAGCCCGGGCTTGAGCAGGCGGCGCTTCTTCGTCAGCAGTGCCAGAACCGCAACTAGCCATTCAACAGCGTGGTTCCGGGGGCGCCAGCCATGGGCGGGCGGCCGGCCAAGAGCAAGTCGTTCGTTAGCGCCAGCGGGCGACGATCTTCTCGGATTCGTCCCAAAGGCGCGCTGCCAACTCGGCGCTCTCGCCCTGCCGGGTGGTCTTGCCCACGTTACAGTCCGACAGATACTGCCCGTTCAGCTGTGCCCCGTCGGGGTGCGCCGCAGACCAGCACTGCGTGGCTGCGCCCTGCGGAATCGACTTGAGGGCCAGAGGTCCAGCCAGGGCAAAGAAGACATCGCCTAACGAACCCATGTGCCGCCCCAGCGCCGTCTGAATCACGCCCGGGTGAACGGCCGTCGCCACGCGTCTGGTGCCAGCGAAGCGACGCCCCAGCTCGCGCGCGAACAACAGGTTGGCCAGCTTGGACTGCCCGTAGAATCGCCAGGGGTTGTAGCCGCGACTGCCATCCAGATTGGCAAAGTCGATGCCGACCGATGGTGCCTGACGGTGAGCAAGGCTGCTGAGCACCACCAAGCGCCCCGAGTCGGCTAATAACGGTAAAATACCGGTTCCCAGAAGGAAATGGCCAATGTGATTGGTAAAGAACTGCAGCTCGTAGCCATAGGCGGTCTGCAGTTTGGGCAGGGCCATAATGCCCGCGTTCAGCATGATGACGTCGAGCTTTTCGCCGCGGTCGTTCAGCTGGCGAACCAGCGCACGAATGGTCTCGGGTTCCGAAAGCTCGGCCACCCAGGGCTGGCAGTCGCCGCCCGCCTTGCGGCAGGCTTCCTCGGCTTTCTCTTGTGAGCGAGCGACGCCGAGCACCTGCGCCCCGCGCGATGCCAGCACCCGCATGGATTCAAACCCGATGCCGGAGTTGCACCCGGTGATGAGCACGCGCTTGCCGGTCAGGTCAACGCTCGCCGTCACGTCGTCCGCCGTGGAGCCATAACCGAAACCGCTCGGACCGGAGCGCGCGAGCTTTGCATACAATGACATGTTCTATCCTCTGGTGGGCGCAGAAAACCTGCGGCTTTGATGCGTCACGTACTCCACAGATGCAATGGAGTCGTCTTACCCGGCGTCGCCCGGCAGCGCGTGCCCACCCGGATTGTACACCGCCTGCAGGACCTCCCGCTTGCCGCCCACCGGCCCCGGCACCCGTTGAACCTCCCACCCTGCCGCGACCAGCGCCTTTCTGACCGCGGCGGCACAGCTGAACGTCGCAAGCCTGCCTGCGCCATCACGTAGCCGGCTGCGCACCTCTTCAAAGTGCTCCAACGTCCAGAGCTCCGGGCACGCATCGGGCGAAAAGGCGTCCTGATAGACCACGTCGAAGCCCCTGAGCGTATCAGGGAGTGTGTTGCACGGGCCACGCCAGACAGCGACGTTCACCTGCAGTCTTTCGAGCGTGAACCGCGACTGCACAAGCTCCGCGTTCGCTGCGCCAGCCACGGACGTCATCAGAAGCTCGTACTCGCGTGCCGCCGCTTCAGAGAGCAGTCGGCCGTAGCCGATTTCCTGAATGACCTGAGCGGTGACAGGAAAAGGTTCCATACTGACATATGTAAGTGTTCCCTCGAGATCGGCGCAGGCCCGCAGCGTCGCGACAAGATTCAGCCCCGTCCCAAAGCCAATCTCCAGCACCGAGACATGGCCGAACTCTCTCAACACGGGACGAACACGGGACAGAAAAACATACACATGGTCGGCCTCGGCCAGCGCCCCGTGAGACGAATGGTACGTCTGGTTGAAGCGTGCGCTGAAGAGTGTGTGTGTACCGTCAGCGGTGGTGCGAAGTTCCGACGTCATGAACCGTGTGCTGCCCTTGAGCCTGAGAATGGAGTGACGGGTGCGATGCCATAACGCAGACGTGCGCGGTTCTCACGCGTTCTGTGCCGCGGACATCGACGGCACTTTGCAGGGCGGCAGACCTGCTCGGGCTGTTGCATGAACCCCGGGTAGTGCGGTGCTGTGTCGTGATATGTCGTGGTGTGCCGTGATGGTTGGCGGGTTCACGAAATGTCGCGGCTGTCTTTGGGTTGTCGCGGATGGGCTGGAAATCGTGCGGCCCCCGTTTAAAGGCGCGGCAATCCGTCTGATGATGCGGTTCCCGTTACGGGATGTGGCACCTGAGCCTCTCCCCGGTGACGTTGGCACGTCTCTTGAGTACGGGTTCGTCGCTCACCGCCCTGCAAGGCAAACCTACCCTCGACCGCTTGTGCGTATGTCATCGATACCTCGTCGCATCTCTGCGTTTTCGATTCTGGTAATGCTTGCTGTCCTTTGCATCTTCTCTCACGCTCAGGCTCAGGGAGCACCGGACGTCGGCTCCGACGGGTCGAACGTTGAAGGTTCAGCGGACAGCCCCGCCACGGTGCTGCAGGACAGCGCGCCAGTGACCCCGGTTGCACCGGTACCCGCTGCGTCAGGCACCTCCTGGTCGGGTGCGCCGGGTCGCGGCTTGTCGGTCGATGCCGGTGACGCGTTTGGCTTCAACATCAGAGCGCGCGCAATGATCAGGGCGGATTTTCGATCGCCTGCACCGGCCGTCGACACGCAGCGGGAGTGGACGCAGGCGGTCAGCGTCGGCACGCTTCGCCTGTGGCTGGGTGGGTATGTGTACAGCCGTAACCTGACCTGGCTCATGCAGTTCGCGTTCGCCGAAGCAGACTATCGCGATGGGGTTACGTCACCCGTGTACGATGCGTACCTCAACTGGCAGCTGTCACGGGACTTCGGCGTTCGCGTTGGGCAGTACTTTGTGCCATTCGACCGGTTACGTACCATTCGTGAATGGGGGCTGCAGATGACGGCTCGACCTCGCCCGGTGAACGAGCTTACGCTCGACCGTGATGTCGGTGTCATGTTCTACTCAGACTCCTTTCTTGGTGATGAATCCCCGGTAGTCTGGCGACTGGGGGTCTTTGGCGGTCGCGGGATTCACGACACGTCGCCTGTCGAACCGGGTGCCCTGCTGGTGGCACGCGTTGAATTGCGTCCGCTGGGTGAGATCGACGACGACATGGAAGGCGACCCTGGGCGCCGGGTACAACCGGCACTCGCTCTGGGTGCAGGCTATGCAATTAACCTGAACATTGACCGTGTTTCGAAGCACGACGGGCAATTCTTTCGAGAACGGTACGACCGACTTTCAGCACCTGGCGGCTGACCTGGTATTCAAATGGCGTGGTCTTGCGATTGCTGCCGAGTACCTGCTGAAAGTTGCCGGTGACGATCGCCTGATTGCGGCTGACACCGGTACAACACCGCCACCCGTGGAATACACGCGCTCGGCGCATGGCTGGGTCACACAGATTTCGTATGTATTCCCGAAACCTTTTGAGCTGGTCGCGCGCATGTCACGCATCACCGCTCACAGCGATACCGACCCGGTTCTCGTGCAGGAGCTCGAAGCCTACGGTCAGGAATCCGGCGTCGGCGCCAACTGGTATTTCAATGGCCACCGCATGAAGCTGCAGGAATTCTGGTTGGCACGAACACCGACCTCATTCGATTTTTCAGCGGCCGAGCATGTCGTGCAGACGCAGCTGGACGTCACGTTCTGAATCTTGCCGCCACTTTGTCGCCCTGCACGGGTGACGAAAGGCCGTCGCGGGCGGGCTACATGCTCCTTGCACCGTCGGGTGGGTCGGACCGGCGAGAGCAGCCACGTGTGAGCAGACCATTGACGGGTGCAGAGATGAACGTGGGCCGCGTCACAGGCGTGCCCCACGCTCTGATTTGCAAAGGCTGTTCAATTCTCACGACGAGAGGGGGCGCTCGCGGGCGAACGTTGACATGCCGGTCGGGTGACGTGCAGATGTCAGAAATCATTCAACATGGTTGAGGTCCTCATGCTCGCTGCACTCATGGACAGGGCCGTCCCTGCCTCCCGTATTCGGCGTCTGCTGTCTGGCGTTCTCCTCACGGGTCTTGTGTGGACGCTAACGGGCTGCGCGTCGATGCTCTCGCGGACCGGTGACGAAGTCTCCATGCTCACCGAGGATGTGCTGACGGGCATTCCGAATTCCACAGGTCGTGTGGCGAACCAGGTGCTGGAGCGACTGGCCGGTTATGATGACGCGGCGCTCGCCGACATCCTGCGAGACGCCATGCGCGAGGCGATCACCGGCGTCGGGCAGGGACTGGAGCTGGGAGAAGGCCCGCTGAATGAGGAGATTACCGCTTTCGTGGAGCGCATCGCCCAGTCCGTCGTGCGGGGGGCCGTTGACCAGCTGGCAGCGAGTGAGATCGACGCTCAGCTTACGCTGAACATCGACTCCGCGATGAACCAGCTCAGCCGGAACATCGGCGAAGATATTCGCCCCGAGGTGGAGGCGCTGGTGCGCGGGGTAGCACGCAACGCGGCGCAGGAGCTGCTCGCCACCATTAGCGCGCCCGAAAGTCAGGAACAGGTGAACGGCGCCATACGGGCGTTCACGGCGACCATGACCGGGGAGGTACAGCGTCTGCTCAACGAAGATGTCCGACGAACAGCCGATGGCATCGCGATTGATATGGGGCGTGCGCTACGCTCTGAGCTGGTGGAGCCCACGATGTCGCAGCTGGATGTGGCCGTCGCGGGCTGGATTGACGAGATCGATGACGCCGTGAGCGAAGGTTTCCGTCAGGCGAACAGTGTTCTGCGGGTATTATCGACCGTGCTGGGTGGCGTTCTTTTGATCGTGCTCGGTATTTTGCTCTGGGTCGCGAAGGCGCGTGCGGCGCTCGCCAATGAGCTGCGCATGGCCGCGGTCGAAAAGGACAGGCTCGAGATGGCGATCGCGTCGATGGCACGTGTTTTCGCCGAGTCGTGGTCGACGGTTGATCGACTGGAGAACAGCCCTGGGTTGAAGATTCGACCCGAAGACGTAGCGGTCAGAACATTCCTTCAGGCACAGTTGAACGAGGTCCGTAACTCCAGCGCGGGCATTGCTCGTGTGGACAGCGAAGGCGAGGGCATGGAGTCCCTGATCAAGACCATTCTGAAGGCGCGCGGCCGTGAAGACTGGCTGGTGAACTACAACGAGTTTGACGATGGTCCGGGCTCGTTTGAAGAATGGGTCTGGCGGCGCTTCTCGATCGAGAGGCCGGAATGAAGTGGCTTCGACTATTTTTGAGCCAGATATCGCTTTCGGTGTTTATCGTGGCGTTCGCGGGCATTGTAGCGTTCTTTACCGGCTACCTTGTCGCCATTAGCCGCGACGGTGACGTGACGCCGGTCGAGTTGGAGTCCACGCCGTGGATTGGCGACCTGTTGCCCGACACGCCCGAGTCCCGTGGCAAGACGGACCCGCTGCAGGTGGATTATCGTACGCAGGTCGGCGATATTCAGCAGCCGGGGTGGTCGTGCAACGACGCTCGCCGACCTGTCTATGTTCGACCGCGAGCTGCCGAAGCCGAGCTGCGCGGCCAGAACTGGCGTTGCGCGACGCTGCGGCGTGGTAATCTGGCGGGCGTTCTGCTGGTGGACGTCGCGATGCAGGGTGCGATCATGCGCCGCCTGAACCTCGCGGGGGCGCAGCTGGATCGCGTCGCGGCGGACGGCGCGGTGATGCAGAAGGCGGTGTTGTCGCACGCGCGCGTTCAGAACTCCTCGTTTGCGGGCACCATGCTGCGCCGAAGTAACTGGATTGGCGCCGTGCTTGAGAATGTCAGCCTGATTGGGGCCGATTTGCGAGGTGCCGATTTCTGTGGCGTACAGGGGCTGCATCCGTCCATGCTGGACGGCGCCCGTATGGCCGGTATGCGCTGCCCCAACGGATTTATGATTCCGCGAATGGCCTTTGGCGGCACTGTGCACGAGTGCCCGCTCTTCGAGCCGCCGCTGCCTGTGGCCGAGTGTCGTCTCCTTCACGAACGGGATAACGAATGAACCTGAGTCGTACTGTCACTATTGTGTGTGCTGCCGCCCTGTTAGTGCTTCTGTCCGGGTGCGGCGCCGGTCCTGCGCGCGTGCGTCCGATTTCGCCATGGTCGGATATCTCCGGAGAGGCTGCACAATCGGGTTGGTTTACGGTGACGCGCGGCGCCCAAACCGTTGTGCTCTACTGCACCACCGGCGACTCGCCCGACGGACCGCTGCAATGCGACGCGCATGCCGTAGAAATGTCTGGCAAGGAGGGCCGCCGAATCATCTCGTATCCGGTTGCGGTACCGGACTAAAGGTTCGCCCTGCCAGGCTGCTTCAGCACGCGGAGTCGGGTTGTACGACCACGGGACTCAGGCGGGTCAGAAAAGGGAGCACCGCCTCGAAAAAGGCGTCCGGGTGGTCCACGTGGGCAAAGTGGGACGCGTTGTGCAGCCAGACCATCTGTGCATCTGGCAGCAAAGCTGCCAGCCTTTCGCCTACCACAGGGGGCACGATGGGGTCGGTGCTGGCGTACACCAGCAACAAAGGCAGCGGAAACGGTTCATGTCGCTGTTGTCTTTGCTTCAACTGCTGAGTGAATTCCCGCATGGCCCAGGGATTCAACGAGTCACGTAGCCAAAGAAAAAATGCCCTGCGGCCTTTCTCTGTTCGTAGCGGTTCTGCCCACACACGCGCCTCCTCGCGAGATTTCAGGGTCTCGTCGTAGTAGTGCACATTGCGATGAACCCACCGCTCGGGGTCGCGGCTGACCAGCCTGTTGAGAATCCACTCGGCGCCCGGCAATTGCAGGGCGTGACGAAGCGCATAGAGCCGCGGAACAGGAACTCCCGGTGAATGCAGATTTACCAGCCCGCCCAGTAGCCCGGGATAAACCAACGCCATGCGCAGCATGAGATATCCTCCCAGCGAGTTTCCCACCGCAGCACACCCCACGAGTCCGGCGCTCCGAATCCACTCCGCGGTGCACTCCACCAGCGCCTCTGGCGTGTAGGGCACATCGGGACAATCACTCGCCCCGGCGCCCGGTAAATCGGGCATGTGCAGCGTAAAATGGCGCCCGAGTCGTTCCAGTTGATATCGCCACGAATAACTCGCCGTCATCAGCCCGTGCACGAGCAAAAGGGGAGGGCCTGACCCGAACGTACGCGTATGAATGCGGACATACCCCATGACTGAGGTATGTATCGTCGTGTCGTACCCCCGAGTCTGTGCCCACACATGTGGAACCCGTGGGGCCTCAGGGAGCTGCTCGAACCTGACCTGTTCAAACGGTTTCATGGGCCTGTCCATTTTCGGGCGCCGGTAACACCGACATGCGCAAAAGGGATTCCCAGATGCGAAGCTTCTCTTCCTGACGGAGTGACGCGTGCGCGGGGCTTGTCGAGGGCGCCTGCAGCACCGTACGCCGAATATTCAACGCTGTCATTCGAGGCGCGATATGTCTTCTGAACGTTGTCGCAGCCGCAGCGCCGTTGAGGATAATTCGCTGAATATCGGGGTATTCTATCAGTAGTTCGACGATCGCATTCGGTATGACGGATGTTCCCACGATGGATGTGTCCAGGCTTCCCGCACGTTCACATGAGGCCATGACATCCCAGAGCGCGATGCCAGCGTGATTCAGTTTTTCAAGACGTTCCGTATACGACAATGATGTGGAAAACTCGAATAATTGTCCCATAACAGGCCAGAACGCGTTGCGCGGGTGTCCATAATATTCCCCGACGGACAGTGAGCGTTCACCCGGCATCGAGCCCAGTATAAGGGTATGGCACGCTGGTGCAATCACCGGTGCGAATGATTGCACGAGGGGCGCCATAACGCATTCCCGCCTGAATCAGAGCATACGGAAGAAGTCGTTGCCCTTGTCATCGACAAGAATAAAGGCCGGGAAATTCTCGACCTCAATCTTCCATACCGCTTCCATTCCCAGCTCGGCGAAGTCCAGTACCTCGACCTTGCGAATGCTCTCGGCCGCCAGAATTGCGGCAGGGCCGCCGATGCTGCCCAGATAGAATCCGCCGTGTTTCTTGCACGCGTCCGTAACCTGCTGCGTGCGGTTGCCTTTGGCCAGCATGACCAGCGAACCACCGAGCGACTGAAACAGGTCCACGTAGGGGTCCATGCGTTCGGCCGTGGTAGGCCCAAACGAACCTGAAGCCATGCCCTTCGGCGTCTTTGCAGGGCCAGCGTAATAGACAGGGTGATCACAGAAATACTGCGGCAGTTTCTCGCCGCGATCGACCATCTCTTTTAACTTCGCGTGCGCAATGTCCCGCGCGACAATCATGGTACCGGTGAGCGATACCAACGTCTTCACCGGGTGCTTCGACAGCTCGGCGCGAATCTGCGCCATGGGCTGGTTCAGGTCGATCTTCACCGAAGTATCGGGGCTGACCTCTGCTTCAATCAGGAGCCGCTCCGGATGCCGCTCCATCTCTTCCAGCCACACCCCGTTCTCGTCGATGCGTGCCTTGATGTTCCGGTCTGCGGAGCACGACACGCCCATACCGACCGGACAGGATGCACCATGGCGTGGCAGGCGAATCACCCGGACGTCGTGCGCGAAATACTTTCCGCCAAACTGGGCACCGTAGCCACTGCCCCATGCCGCCTGTAGCAGCCGTTGCTCGAGCTCCACGTCACGAAACGCGCGACCGCCCATGGACCCCGTGGTCGGCAGGTTATCCAGCTCCTTTGCGCTCGCCAGTTTCACCGTCTTCAGCGTGGCCTCGGCGCTGGTGCCGCCGATGACGAACGCCACATGGTAAGGAGGGCAGGCCGCCGTTCCGAGCGTCTTCATTTTCTCGACGAGGAACGTCTCGAGGCTGGTAGGATTCAACAGCGCCTTCGTCTGTTGAAAGAGGTATGTTTTGTTGGCCGACCCGCCGCCCTTGGCGAGAAACAGCAGCTCGTAGCTCATGCCACTCGTGGCGTAGATGTCGATCTGCGCAGGCAGGTTATTGCCCGAGTTCTTCTCATCGTACATCGTCAGCGGGACGACCTGTGAGTAGCGCAGGTTGTCCGTCTGGTAGGTGTCCCAGATGCCGTGCGACAGGTGTTTGTCGTCGTAGCCGTCGGTCAGCACAAACTGTCCCTTCTTGCCCACCACGATGGCAGTACCCGTATCCTGGCAGATGGGCAGCGTTCCGTTGGCTGCGATGATGGAGTTCTTCAGGAGCGTGCGGGCCACGAATCGGTCATTCTCGGTGGCTTCGGGGTCCTTCAGGATCGCGGCGACGCTCTCCTGGTGCGACGCGCGCAAATAGAACGAGCAGTCGTGCATGGCCTCGCGCGCGAGATGGCGCAGCACGGCAGGGTCGATACGCAGGAACCGGTGTTCGCCGAGCTTCTCTACGTGCACCCCATCGTTGCCGAGGAAGCGGTAGCGCGTGTCGTCATGCGAAAGTGGGTAGGGTTTTTCGTAAGAGAACTCGGCCATCGAAAGCACCGCAAGAGAGAGGAGCACAAAGACAGGGCGCCGACGTATTCGTTCGCACGTGAATGGTGTCAAGCCTGCCGGGCTGGCAGGGCGGTGGTCCGCGTACGCCGGATCACAAGACAGATGCTTGCGACCGCCCGAGCAGTGCGGCAGACTCCGGGTGTGTGGTGTCACACCGCTGTGCACTCTCGGAGCTGTGTGTGGAAGATCGCGAGGACCTGATCTTTGTGTACGGCACGCTGCTGCGCGGCGAGTCGAATCACGCGAACTGGCTTTCGGCTGCACGCTTTGTTGGCGCCGACCGCACCGCGCCGTGCTTTACGCTGTTCAGTCTGGGCGAGTATCCGGCGCTGGTACACGGTGGCGAGCAGTCGGTTCCCGGCGAGGTGTTTGAAGTGAGCCATGCTCAGCTGGCCCGTCTGGATGAGCTGGAGGAATGCCCCGGATTCTATGACCGCCAGTGGATACGGCTGGTGAGTGGTCGCGAGGCTTGGGTGTACACGTTGCGTGCCGATCTTTTGCAGGGTGCGAGCGTGATCCTGTCGGGGAGCTGGCGGTCTCGCTGAGCCGCTGGAACGCGACGGGTCAGGCGGCGATGGGTCGAGAGCACGAGGTGAGCGTTCACTCACGAGCAGGCGTTGCGAAAATGAATCGGGCTCAGCGGCATGGAATAAGGAGTCAGGCGACGCGGTCGTGTCGCTGCGCGTTGTGAAGGTGAACGCGGTGCATCATTTTGACGCGGTGCACGATTGGTATTGGCTATTCCTGAACGAATCTAGTATATGCGACGTTGATTTTAGCCTTGATCGGACAACGGATGACCTAAATCTGATGACGGCTGAGTATTTCGACGACCCCGCTTGAAGTCGACGACACGAGGTTTCATGTTTACGAATCCTGCCCTGCGTGAGTTCCTGGAGATTCCTTACGACCAGCTTGAGGAGATGAACCTGAAGGCGAAGCAGCAGCGGCTTGACCGCGTGTCGCCGGACGTCATCGCCAAAGAGCGCATGGAGTACCTCGAGAGCGAGAAGCGTATCAAAGCGGTCACGGTGTGCTTCACCGACCTCGAGGGTCGCCTGCACATGCTGGACTACGACAAGAAGTTCCTTCTGAAGTCGCATGACAACCTGACGTTTGACGGTTCTTCTATTCGCGGGTTTTCGGCACAGTCCGAGTCTGACCTTCGTCTGGCCATCGACTGGGCTGCGTTCTACTGGCTGCCGTCCGACATCTTCGGGCCTGGCAAGGTGCTGGTGTTCAGCGAAGTGCGCGAGAAGGATGGCACGCCGTATCCGGGTGACCTTCGCGCCCGCCTGAAGGACTTTGCGGAAGGCATCTTCAAGAAGGACGGCCTGACCCTGAGCGCTGCGATGGAGATTGAAGGGTTCCTGTTCAAGGGCCGCGATGCGGAGCGTCACTACAAGGACGCCGGCAAGTTCGACTTCATCTCGGAGGGCGGTTACTACCACTCGCTGCCCGGCGACGCGTTGCGGAAGTTCATTGACGCTTCGGCCGAAGCGCAGCGCGCCATGGGCTTCCAGAACGAGAAGGACCACCCGGAAGTGGCGCCTTCGCAGTTCGAGATGAACTACTCCTATACCGAGGTCTGCATCGCGGCCGATCAGGTGCAGCTGTACAAGCTGCTTGCCCGTCAGGTCGCGGCGCTGATGGACATGACGGCGTCGTTCCTGCCCAAGCCGGTCACCGGCGTGAACGGCAACGGCATGCACACCAACATGTCGATCTCCAAGAAGGGCAAGAACCTGTTCTTCGACAAGAAGGGCAAAGAGGGCATGTCGCCGATGGGCTGGGACTTCATCGGTCGCATTCTCACCAGTGCCAACGACATCTGCCTCATCCTGAACTCCAGCGTGAACTCGTATCGCCGTCTGGATCCGCACTACGAGGCGCCCAACCAGATCAAGGCATCGGCCGTTGACCGTGGCTCGATGGTCCGCATCCCGCTCGGCAACGAGAAATCGGCCCGCGTGGAAGTCCGCTCCATTGGACCGGACGCCAACCCGTACCTGACCCTGTACGCGCTCTTCCGCACCGGTCTGGAAGGCCACAACGCGATGGCAGACGCCGACAAGCGTCCTCGCACCCGCTACCTGCCCGACAACATCTACGACGCCATCCGTAACTTCAAGGCCTCGCGCTTCTCGCAGGATCTGCTGGGTGCAGACGTCCACGACAAGTTCGCAGCGCTCAAGCAGATGTCGGCCGACCGCTGCCCCAAGGCGCTGGGGTCCATGGTCAAGACGTCCGAAATCCAGTTCCACCACGAGGTCACCAACCAGTACCTCTGGTCACAGTTCTGACAGGTCTGGCGCTCCTGCGTCGTCGTGCCTGAGGTCGGTCGAACCCCGCTGTGCGGGGTTTTCCCGTTTTTGCCCTGTGTGAATGTTGTATCCCACCCGGGCTTCGGCGGGCCATGGCGCGATCTGCGCAGGGCGGAATGCCGCGCCGGCGAATTCCGTTGGCATCCACATCGCCGCACGCCATCAAAGTGGTCTGGAAAGACCGGCGCTGATGACCTATGGAGCCGCGTCATGTGCCTGCGTTGCGATCTCCCGTTTCCGTTCTGCGAGCCGGCTCGCCCCGGTGCTGCCATTTCACGAGTAAAACGATCATGAACCAGAAGCCCACGATTCTGTACACGCTCACCGACGAGGCACCCGCGCTTGCCACGTATTCGTTCCTGCCCATCGTGCAGGCTTTCGCTGCGCCCGCAGACATCGTGGTCGAGACCCGGGACATCTCGCTCTCCGGACGTATTCTGGCGGCCTTCCCCGAGCTGCTCTCCGAGTCGCAGCGCATCGCGGACGATCTTTCCGAGCTGGGGCGGCTGGCGTTGACGCCCGAGGCCAACATCATCAAGTTGCCGAATATCAGCGCATCGGTCCCGCAGCTCAAGGCAGCCATCGCAGAGCTTCAGGCAAAGGGATTTGCGATTCCGGACTATCCGGAAGAGGCAAAAACCGACCTCGAGAAGGATTACAAGGCGCGCTATGACCGCATCAAAGGCAGCGCGGTGAACCCGGTGCTGCGCGAGGGCAACTCGGACCGCCGGGCACCCCGGGCAGTCAAGGAGTACGCCCGGGCCAATCCGCATTCGATGGGTGCCTGGGACCCAGCGACGAAGTCGCACGTGGCGACGATGTCGAGCGGCGATTTTCGGTCGAACGAGAAGTCCACCACCGTCGCCGGCAGCACGAAGGTGTCGATTGAGTTCACCGCCGCCGACGGCACAAAGACCGTGCTCAAGAAGCCATTCGCGCTCGAGGCCGGCGAGATCGTGGACGCGACCGTCATGGAAAAAGAGGCGCTGGTGGCGTTCCTGAACGCGCAGGTCGCCGACGCCCGCGCTACCGGCGTGCTGTTTTCGCTGCACATGAAGGCGACGATGATGAAGGTCTCCGACCCGATCATCTTTGGGCACGCCGTCAGGGCCTACTTCGCCGACCTGTTTGCCGCACACGGCGCGACGTTCGACCGCATTGGTGTGGATGTGAACAACGGTTTTGGGGACCTGCTGTCGCGGCTGTCGCAGCTCTCCGAGTCGGAGCGCGCGGCCATCGAAGCGGACATTCAGGCAGCGTATGCGAACGGTCCGGCCATCGCCATGGTCGATTCCGACAAAGGCATCACCAACCTTCACGTTCCCAGCGATGTGATTGTGGACGCGTCCATGCCGGCCATGATCCGTACGTCGGGCAGCATGTGGAATGCCGCCGGCAAACTGCAGGAGACCAAGGCGGTGATTCCTGACAGCTCGTATGCCTCGGTTTACGCTGAGGTGTTTGATTTCTGTAAGAAGCACGGCGCGCTGAACCCGAGCACCATGGGGAGCGTTCCGAACGTGGGCCTGATGGCACAAAAAGCCGAGGAGTACGGCTCGCACGACAAGACATTTGAGATCGCCGCTGCCGGCGTGGTGCGCGTGGTTGACGACGCAGGCAACGCGCTGTTCGAGCACCGCGTGGCCGCCGGCGACATCTGGCGTATGTGCCAGGTCAAGGATGCTCCCGTGCGCGACTGGGTAAAGCTGGCCGTGAACCGCGCGCGGCTCTCTGCGACACCCGCTGTTTTCTGGCTCGATGAGAATCGTCCGCACGACGCCCAACTCATTGTGAAGGTGAAGCGTTATCTGGCCGAGCACGACACGTCTGGTCTGGAGCTCCACATTCTGTCACCGCAGGCCGCCACCCGTCTCTCGCTGGAGCGTATCCACGCCGGGCTCGATACCATCTCGGTGACCGGAAATGTGCTTCGCGACTATCTGACCGATCTGTTCCCGATTCTGGAGCTCGGAACCAGCGCCAAGATGCTGTCCATTGTTCCGCTGATGAACGGCGGCGGTCTGTTCGAGACCGGCGCTGGCGGTTCTGCCCCGAAGCATGTGCAACAGTTTCAGCAGGAGGGCTATCTGCGTTGGGACTCGCTGGGCGAGTTCCTCGCGCTGGCGGTCTCGTTCGAGCACATCAGCGAAAAGTTCGGGCATGCCCGGGCAAAGGTGCTGGCCGACACGCTGGACGAGGCGACCGGAAAGTATCTGACCAACGACAAGGGGCCGGCGCGTAAAGTGGGTCAGATCGACAATCGCGGCAGCCACTTTTACATCGCGCTTTATTGGGCGCAGGCACTCGCGGCGCAGACGGCCGATGCCGAGCTTGCCGCGCGCTTCAAGCCGGTCGCTGCCGCACTGACAGGGAACGAGGCGAAGATTGCGTCTGAGCTGATCGCTGCGCAGGGCAAGCCTGTCGACACCGGTGGATATTATCGCCCGGATAGCGACAAAACCTCGGCTGCCATGCGTCCGAGTGCGACCCTGAACGCGATTCTGGAACAGGTGTGATACCTCGAGGTTCGGGGTGGCCCTGAAGGCCACTCTGAACAGGTTGGTCAATAAAGGCGCCATGGGGGTATTCATGTCGCGCGCCCTGGCCATGGTGAGGTGACGCCGGAACGCGCGACGGTCACTATTTTCAGAACGCGAGTTGAAAGCGAGCTTTGCTCGTGTTCTAGTGCGTGTCATTGAAACAGCGCGGTCGCTCCGGTGCCGCGTCCGGTCCAGGTAAGGCTCATGCACGACGCGATCCTGTTCGTCATTCCTGTGTTCACCATCTCGATGTTGCTGGAGTGGTTCTTCGCTGTACGGAAGGGCAACCAGACATACGAGCGGTGGGACAGCTTTGCGTCGCTCTCGATGGGCGTGGGCAGTGTGGTGGTGGGGTTTGGTTACGATGTTCTGTTGGCGGGCGCGGTCACGCTTGTGAGCAGTGTGGTTCCGTGGAAGCTCGACCCCCATGTGTGGTGGACCTGGCCCATCGCCCTGGTGGTGTTTGATTTGTGCATGTACTGGAGCCACCGTCTGCATCACGAGGTGCGCATGTTGTGGGCAGCGCATGTGAACCATCACTCCTCGCAACACTACAACCTGTCGACGGCGTTGAGGCAGTCATGGACCGAGGGTTTTACGGGTATTCCGATGTTCGCGCTGTCCGGGCTTGCGGGACTTTCGGTGGAGCACGTGATGCTCTCGTACGCGATCAACCTTCTGTATCAGTTCTTTACCCACACCGAGCTGGTGGGGCGCCTGGGCCCGCTGGAGTGGGTGTTCAACACGCCCTCGCATCATCGCGTTCACCACGGAAGCAACCTGGAATATCTGGACCGTAATTACGGCGGTATGTTGATTGTCTGGGACCGTCTGTTTGGAACGTTTGAGCCAGAGACAGTTCGGGCCGAGTACGGACTGACGACCAACATCAGGTCGTTCAATCCCTTTGTGGTGGCGTTCCATGAGTGGGCGGCGATGGCCGGTGATGTTTTTCGCGCGCGGTCGTTGAAGCATGCGCTGAAGTACATGTTCGCGCGTCCGGGCTGGAGTCCGGACGGCAGCTCCATGACGGTGCCCGAGGCTCGGCGCGCTGCTGGGCTGGATGCCGCAGAATGACGAAGGAGCGTCCACTTCCCGTGTCGAGCCTCGCCAAGATTCCTCGGCAACGTCGCTCGGTGGACATGGTGCACGACCTGATCGACGCGGCGATTCTCGTGTTGCAGCGGGAGGGCACAACGGCCTTTACGACCAATCGTGTTGCCGAGGTGGCGGGCGTTAGTCCGGGCTCGCTGTATCAGTACTTTGCGAACCGTGACATGCTGATCGCCGCGGTGGTGGAGCGGGGTATTCTTGAAACCGAGACGCTCATGAGAATGTCGGCAGAATCTGTGGAGGGCTCCGATTCACGCACGCTGCTGGGTACGGTGATTGTGGCCATTCTCAACGATCTTCGGCCCTATGCCCGTCTGCTGCAGGAGGTGTTGTTGATGACGCCCTATGCCGCGAACACGGGGGTGATTCCGATGCTGGAGACCCGGGTGGCCGACCTGATCCGGGAGTGGCTCACTGGACACCCGGACCGCTACGTGCCAAGGCACGGCTCGGTGTCGCTCGTCAACGGAACGCGTGTCGCCGTGCATCTGGTCCTGCGGCACCTGACCGACCCGCGCCACAAGGCCGGAGACGAAGCTTTTGTGGCGAGCGTCGTGGAGATGCTGTCGGCAGGTTTCGACAAGCGCGGGTAATGCGGCAACGCGTCGTCGCTCAGCAGGTTCAATCGGAGGCGCGTGCAATCGGCCTCGGGCACAGGTACATACGGGTAAGTTCGGCTGCGTGCCGGCCGCGACAGGAATGTTTCCACGGCGTCACGACGATGGAACGAGCAGCCGGCATAGCCCGTTTGATAACCCTTTGCCCTTACGACCATGAAACGACGAGACTTCCTCCGAATGGCCGCCATTCTTGGCATCGCTCCACCTGTACTGGTCGCCTGCGGCGACGATAGCGACGGGAATGCCGGCGCTTCTGGCGGCGACGGCGGATTGCCGGATTCCGGCTCTGACGCAGGTCTGGACACCTCGGACACGGAGACCGACACACGCCCACCGCTGCCTGAGCCGCCACCCGAGTACGCGTACGAGGGCGATCCTGGCCCGGAAGACCTGTTTCAGCACGGTGTGGCCAGCGGCGATCCGCTGAGTGATGCGGTCGTCCTGTGGACGCGAGTAACCCCCGCTCAGGAAGGCCCTGTCGAGGTGTGGTACGAGCTGGCGCTGGACCCGAACTTTGAGACCCGGGTGGCGGCAGGCACGTTTACTACTGGCCCCGAGCGCGATTACACGGTCAAGGTTGATGCGACCGGTCTGTGGGCCGGACAGACCTATTACTACGTGTTCAAGTGCCTTGGACGCACGTCGCTGGTGGGGCGTACGCGCACAGCCCCTACGGGCGCAGTCAGCCGGCTGCGATTTGCGGTGGTATCGTGCTCGAATTTCCCCAGCGGGTATTTCAATGTGTACCGGCGTCTGGCCGAGCGTCCTGATCTCGCCGCCGTTCTGCACCTGGGCGACTACATCTATGAGTATGGTGGGGGCAGCGGCGACCGCGTTCATGAGCCGCGCTACGAGATTGTGACGCTCTCGGACTATCGCACGCGCTATTCGCAGTACCGGCGTGACAACGACCTGATCGCCGTGCACCAGCAACATCCGTTCATCGCGGTCTGGGACGACCACGAGACGACGAATAACTCGTACCGTGACGGCGCACAGAACCACAACGAGGGGGAGGGCGACTGGAACACGCGTAAGACGGCCGGCATTCAGGCGTGGTTCGAGTGGATGCCCGTGCGCGAGATCGAGGAAGGCCGTATCTGGCGCACATTCAAATTTGGCGACCTGGTGGACCTGATCATGCTGGACACACGGCTCTGGGGTCGCGACCTGCAGGCCGGTACGGGCGACGTGGCGGTGATCGAGCAGCCCGATCGCACACTGCTGGGTGACGATCAGGCGCTGTGGTTCGATGAGCAGCTGGCGAACTCGGAGTCAAAGTGGAAGCTGGTGGGCCAGCAGGTCATGATGGCGCAATTTCAGCTGGGCGAAGCCGTGCTAAACACCGACCAGTGGGATGGTTACCCGGCGTCTCGCAAGCGGTTCTTCGAGACGCTTCGCGACGCACAGATCAACGACGTGGTCGTGCTGACAGGTGATATTCACACATCCTGGGCGATGGATGTGTCAGAAAACCCATACGACCCAGAGATTTATGATCCGGCGACGGGGCGTGGTTCCGTCGCGGTGGAGTTCGTCACGCCATCCGTCACGTCGAGCGCCCTGGACGCTGTGAACCCGGCCCTGTTGGACATTCTGCTTGAGAACAACCCGCACATGCACTGGGTGGACCTCGAGAACAAAGGATATGTGCTGGTGGACGTGACACCCGAGCGGGTGCAGGGCGCGTGGTTTTTTATGTCCACAGTGGGCAGTCGGGATCACGACGAGAGCTTTGTCAGGGCGTACTCGACACAGGCGGGGGCGAACCATCTGGTGGAGGACGCCGAGCCGGCGCCTGAGCTGGCTGATGCGCCCGAGCTGGCCCCCGGTACGCCCGGCCGGGTCTGAGGTGAGTGACAGGCAGCGGGGGGCTGTCCATGCGGTGAATCGGTGCCTGTGCGCCAGCACCCGCGGCCCGGGCAGGCGGTGTGGTGGGACGAGGGACGGCCGATACCCGATACCAAACAAAGCGCATACGTCGGAGGATTAGACTGTCGAAACGGGTAAACAAACGTTTCCGGGCCGGTTTCGAAGGCTTGTTATGCGGGTTCATCCGCTAGTTTTCAGTCTGCCGTGTGTGGTCACTTTTCTCGTGATTCCAGTGAGTTGTGCGTGAAACACACGCAGATTTCGTGTATGCGCGCTACCCCGTTGCACACCGTGTGAATCTCCATGTCATCGTCTCCATCTGATTCCGCACATTGGAATGACTATCTGGACCTGCTGCGTGACATCGCGTCGCTGGTGGGTGCATCGCCTGACCTTCGACAGGCCGTGCCAGCTGTTCTTCGATTGTTGATGGAGCGGACCACGATGCGTCGAGCCACGCTGACCCTGGTCGATGGCGCGCACCGCGAGATTTTTATTGAAGAGGCGGTGGGACTCTCTGCCGAGGAACGCGAGCGGGGCCGCTATCGCATCGGAGAGGGGATCACAGGGCGGGTGGTCGCCACGGGAGCGCCGATGATTGTGCCGCGTGTGTCGGAGTCGCCAGAGTTTCTGAATCGCACCCGCGCCCGAACGATGGCAAACGCCGAGGACTGGTCGTACGTGTGTGTCCCCGTGGTGCAGGGTCGTCAGGTGGTGGGGACGCTGAGCGTGGACGTGCCGTGGGATGCTGCACGTGCTCTGAACCGCGATACGAGCCTGCTGCAGGTCGTGGGTACGCTGCTTGGGCAGGGCGTCGTGTTGCGCCGGGAGGCGGCCGAGGAGCTGCGGGCGATTGAACAGGCGAACCTTCGGGCGTCGAAGTCGGGCGAGAACTGGAGCGGGGCCAACAACATCGTGGGTCGATCCAAGGCGGTTCAGCGGGTGTACGAGCTGGTGGAGCAGGTGGCACGTGCCTCGACCACCGTCATGATCACCGGAGAGAGTGGAACGGGCAAAGAGCTGGTGGCGAGCGCCATACACTACGCGAGCAGCCGTTCGTCCAAACCGTTCATCCGCGTCAATTGCGGTGCGCTACCCGAGGGCGTGATCGACTCCGAGCTGTTTGGTCATGAGAAGGGGGCCTTCACCGGTGCGATCCAGATGCGGAAAGGGCGATTTGAGATGGCCGATGGCGGCACCCTTTTTCTGGACGAGGTGGGTGAGCTGACGCTCTCTGCGCAGGTCAAGCTGCTGCGCGTACTTCAGGAGCGCGAGTTTGAGCGGGTTGGCGGCACGAAGACGGTGAAGGTGGATGTGCGGGTCATCACCGCCACCAGTCGGCAGCTGGAGCAGCTGGTAGAGTCGGGGCGCTTTCGACCTGATCTGTATTACCGTCTGAATGTGTTTCCCATCCACATGCCGCCGCTCCGGGATCGAAAGACGGACATCACGCTGCTGGCCGACCATTTTGTAGCCAAATACAACAACCTGCACGCGCGCAACGTGCGACGCATCTCGACCTCAGCTATCGACATGCTGACGAGTTACCACTGGCCCGGTAACGTTCGCGAGCTCGAGAACTGCATTGAGCGCGCGATTCTGCTGTCGACAGACGACGTGGTGCGTGGCCACCATCTGCCGCCCACCCTGCAGACAGACGTCGCTACAGGCACCGAGTTCAAGGGAACGTTGCAATACGAACTGGAGCTGCACGAGCGCACGCTGATTCTGGATGCGCTAAAGTCCACCCGGGGAAATATGGCGGCTGCGGCGAGAATGTTGGGCATTACCGAGCGCATTATCGGGCTTCGCGTCGGCAAGTACGCGATCGACAATCGTCGGTTTCGCCCTGAACAGGACGACGAGGTTCCTACGGAAATGTAGGATTTCTTTAGTCATCCTACAAAAATGTAGGGGTATAAGGGGCGGGGATGGCATCGAGGCAAGGGCTGTCTGAAACAAATACAGGCATTTAGCGCAGTGCGTTAAAGCTGGCACGCAGTCTGCAAACTAGGTGGCACTCCTCAACCACCCGAACCCCGGTGATTGCATGCCTCGAATTCTGCTCTCTGTATTTGTCCTGATGTTGTTCGCCCTGCCGGCGTTCGCTCAGGACGAATCGGCTGGTCCCACGGCTGCCGATGTGATGTTCGTCGTGAACAACACATGGATGATTGTGTGCACCTGTCTGGTGTTCATCATGCACCTGGGCTTTTCATTTCTTGAGACAGGACTGACGCGTGCCAAGAACACGGTCAATATTCTGTTCAAGAACGCCGCTATCGTGGGAATCGGTATTCTGACCTATGCGATTTGCGGTTTTAACCTGATGTATCCGGGTGCCGACTTCGCTGGCGCATGGTTCGGATTTGCCGGGTTTGGCGTCGGTACGGATGAAGCGGGGCTGACGGCGGCCTATAATCCGGGCTACACGTACTGGACTGACTTCCTGTTTCAGGCGATGTTTGCTGCGACGGCGGCGACGATTGTTTCGGGCGCGGTGGCAGAGCGGGTCAAGTTGTCGACCTTCCTTGTATTTTCCGTGTTATATGTGGCGATTATCTATCCGATGGTCGGGATGTGGCACTGGGGTGGCGGCTGGCTGAAGGAGCAGGGATTTCATGACTTCGCTGGCTCCACGCTCGTGCACTCGGTAGGCGGCTGGGCCGCGTTGGCTGGCGTGATGGTCCTTGGGCCGCGCCTCGGCAAGTACAACAATGGAACCATTTATCCGATCATGGGCCATAATCTTCCGCTCGCAGCTGCTGGCATGTTCTTTCTGTGGCTGGGCTGGTTTGGCTTCAACGGGGGCTCTGTGTTGTCTGCCGATCCGGGTCTGGTGTCATATGTTTCTGTGACGACGACCCTTGCGGCCGCGACTGGCCTGATGGTGGCAGGCATGGTGTCCTGGGTACTGCAGAAGAAGCCTGACCTGACGATGATCCTGAATGGTTGTCTGGCCGGTCTGGTGGGTATTACGGCAGGTGCCGATATTGTTTCTCCGATGGAATCGATCGTGATTGGCGCAGTCGCTGGTGCGGTCGTGGTCTTCGCGGTAATCGGCATTGATCGTCTGAAGCTGGACGACCCGGTGGGCGCGACATCGGTGCACCTGATCTGTGGTATCTGGGGTACCCTCGCCACCGGTATCTTCGGTGACGGGGCCAGCATCACGGCTCAGTTGATTGGTGTCGCCGCGGTAGGCGCGTTCTGTTTCCCTATTTCCTGGGTCATGTTCTTTGCCCTGCACAAGACCATGGGACTTCGTGTATCGGCCGATGAAGAATTGCGCGGCCTCGATATTTCGGAGCATGGGCAGGAAGCCTATGCCGGATTCCAGATTTTCACCACCAATTAATCCGCAGGAATCGCCATGAAACTGATTGTCGCATACATTCAGCCCGAACGACTTCCCGCCGTAAAGCGGGCCCTTGCCGAAGCCGAGGTCTGGCGCATGTCGGTCATGACCGCTGTGGGCGCGGGCTCTCAGGGAGGCTATCAGGAGAGCTATCGTGGTGCCGAGGTAGAGGTGAATCTGCTGAAGAAAATTCGCATCGAATGCGCTGTGAATGACGATTTTGTCGAACGCACCATTGAGGCCATCGTCAAGGGTGCAAGGTCCGGGAAGATCGGTGACGGCAAAATCTTTGTATTGCCGCTGGAGCGGTGCATTCGAATTCGAACCGGCGAGGATGGTACACACGCGATCGGATAATTTGCTCATTCGCTAATCAAACATGTTCGAGGGAGCCTTTCGTACAGGGTGTGCGCGGCGCTCCCGTTCCACACGGATTGTTTCGCCGGAAGATTTATTCCGGGAGGTATTGCCATGTCTGCGATCTCTACGCTTCGCTGTCTTACCTGCTCTCTGGTCGTTGTTTCTGCGGCCGCTGCCGCTCATGCTCAGGACTCACCGGTCGTTGAAGTGCATGGTTTCGTCGAAAGCGATGTTTCAATCCCTATCATGGGTTACGCTCCCGAAGCCGACGCGGTGACGGTCGGCCTGACGGAAGCCGAGGTGGATGTTATTGCATCACCGACCGAAACCATGCTCATTCGCACCGATATGAACTGGTTTCCGTCCTTGCCAACGACTCGTTTCGACGATCTGATTGAACAGGCATATTTCGATTACTCATTCGGCCCCAACAGCGGAGGATTCATCGCGGCGGGCAAAATCAACGCGCCCATTGGTGCCGAGCTGATTGACTCGATTGACCGGTTTCAGATCAGTCAGGGTCAGATTTTCGCGATTACCGACCCATTCAACCTGACGGGTGTGTTTGGTGGTTATCGTGCAAACGGAATTACCGCCATTGCGTGGATTTCGAATAACTGGGACCTGCCGACGACCCCCGAGTCGGCGACTGCAGGCGGCCGTTTTGACTACGCGTTCGATGCAGGACACGTAGGGGTCGCCACGTCGTACGGTCCCATCGTCGCCGACGAACCCTATCTGCTGGTCGATGTCGACACCGGGCTCACGTTCGGCAACCTGAACCTGCTGGGCGAGGTGAATTTTGGTACGAGCGAGTCCATTGATTCGATCGGTTTCTCGGTGACCGCCAACTACGGTTTCACCGAGAAATTCTCGGGTACCGTTCGCGCCGACTGGCTGTCGCGCGAGACGCCCGACGTCGAGATTGATACCACCACCGCGACCGTCGCGGGCCTGTTCGATGTCACCGAAAACCTGCGAGCGGCGGCCGAGGTTAGGGCCTGGTTCCCGGCAGGGACTGACACGCAGCTTTTGGGTCAGCTGCAGCTGATTGGTCACTTCTGAATACAGGCAGGTTCGTGTTCGCTGGCTGTCAGGAAGGCCAGAGCGCGTGGATAGACGTTTCGCGAGGCGTTGCGGCTCGTACGCTGATTCGCTAGTCGTAAGCGTTACGTCACGCCTCAATCAGCCAGCGAGCACGCGCATGTACCGTTTTGATTCATCTGCCATACTGGCGCGACAACATCGGCTGGCGTCTGTTCTGTCTTCGTTCAGGTGCGTGGTTCTGGTGGCTGCAGGTGAGCCGGTACCGATCCCGGGAGGGCATGATCAGACGTTTCCCTGGGTACCGCATCCGGATTATTACTGGTTGAGTGGAAGCCGACGTCCGGGCGGCATCATGGCCTTTGACCCATCTGAAGGCTGGGTGAGTTTTGTTGTGCCCGTGACCGAAGCAGAGCGCCTCTGGGATGGCGCCGAGGAAGAACCCGAAGGGCGTCCCGTGACCGAGCTGGACACGTGGCTGGCCACACGTTCATCGCTGCCCCAGGTGTGGCTGGGGTGTGTCCCCGATGAGAAACGAACGCATGTTGCCGATCGGCCTCGTGTTCAGGAAGCGCTGGATTCGGTGCGTCGGATAAAGGATGAGGCTGAGATCGATCTGCTGCGTCGGGCTACGGCCACCACGTGCGCGGGACATTTGCGCGCGAGAGAGGTGGCGAGGCCGTATGTCAGCGAGCGGCGCGTGCAGATTGAGCTCGAGGCCGAGATGTTTCGGCATGGGGCGGACGCGACCGGGTATGGCACGATTGTGGGCGCGGGCGCCCGTTCGGCGATTCTTCATGGTCACCCGGGCATGGACACGGTGAGAACGGGTGAATTTGTGCTGGTGGACGCAGGGGGTGCCATCGCGGGTTACACGGCCGATATCACGCGGACATTTGTTGCGGGGAACGCCGGTGACACGCGTCATGCGGCGCTGCTGGCGCTAGTGGAGCGTGCGATGGATGCGAGCATCGCAATTTCTACATGCGGAACGGAGTGGCACGACGTCCACCGGCGCTCGGCCGAGGTGATCGCCGATGGGCTGGTGTCGCTGGGCATTCTGCGTGGCGATCCGGTGGAGCTGGCGAATGACGGCGCGGTGGCCATCTTTTTTCCGCACGGTGTTGGACACATGCTCGGTCTGGGTGTTCGCGACGTAGGCGGGCGTTCGGTGGGCCGAGCTGCAGGGCGGATGTGCTGCGGAGCTCGGCCGCGGGTCGATATGCCGTTGCAGGCGGGCTTTGTGATGACGGTGGAGCCAGGCGTTTACTTTGTGGATGCCCTTCTGGATTCGCCCGAACATCACGCCCGTTTTGGCAGCGTTATCCAATGGGATGAAGTACAGCGTTGGCGCGGCATTGGCGGGGTGCGTCTGGAAGACAATATTCTGATTTGCGCACAGGGTGCGCCTGAGAATCTTTCGGCGGGTATCCCTCGACAGTTGCGGCTGCCGGAATGAATGACGCGGTTTCTGTGCCGCCGGAATGTCATGTAATCATCCACACATGCACGTTACCCTGGCTGGAAAATACCGCACAGATTCGGAATGAATCACCGGGTAAACAGCTTTGTACAGGGTACTTTTCAGGGTGTGCGGGATTTGCGGAGCCGTTCTTTCACGCGGCGTCCCTTTGCATTCAGCAACGGTTTCAGGGTTCGTCGTAGCCCGGGCATCAGATAGCCCAGCGTGGCGAGTTTGGCGCCGCCGACCGGGAATTCGCGTTCGAGTTTTCCGTCTCTGGCACAGGCAATAATCATTTCGGCTACATGGGCAGCCGAGCACAGGGTCTGGCTGAAAACAATGTCTTCGACCTCGTCGATATCGTCCATAATAAAGCCGGTATCGATGGGTCCCGGGCTGACCGCACTGACGGTAATACCGGAACCGCGTAACTCCTGCGCCATGGCGATGGTGAACGCCCTGAGCCCGAATTTGGTGGCCGAATAAGTGGCGGCCCCATCGAGGGGTACCTTGCCAGCCAGACTGGCAACATTGACAATAAACCCGCCCTGCTTTCGCAGCCAGGGAAGGACCATGCCTGTAAGCACCAGAGGGGCGCGCAGGTTCACGTCTACCATGGCTGCAATTTCCTGAACCGTTCGTTTTTCGAGCGGTCCGCGAAAATGTGCGCCGGCATTATTGACCAGTCCGTGCAAGGCACCGAATCGTTCGGCGCTCTCTGCGATGGCGCGCGACATGGCAGCGGTGTCGGCGACATCCACTGCAATCCAGTGGGCACGCTCGAGGGGTTCTGCCGCCCTGCGCAGCGGCGCCTCTGTACGCGCGATCAGCACGACGTTCGCGCCTTCCGCGTGAAAGGCCTCGGCGGCTGCTTTGCCCACTCCGGCCGAGGCGCCGGTGATGAGAACAGTCTGATGCTGAAAATCGCTGCCTGGCATGTCGTAAACCGGTTGGGCGGGCTGTGAGAGCGTGCGGTGTGCCATGCAGGTTGTTGATCTGGCAAGCAGGCAAATGCGTGCCTCAGGGTGACCGTCGCAGACGGGTCAGAGGCAATTCAGCACGGACGTTGAAGGGGGATGTTCTGCGGGTCGAGGTTCGCACGCGTGTATGGGGGCGCTTCTGGATGGGATTTGTGGGCATGTGAAAGAGAACGAAATACGGGGTCTGGCATTGACCGGGTTCTGTACAGCCATGCTGAAGTGTGTTTACAGGCAATTATCGGGTGTTCGTTATTTCAGTGTTGGAGTGTTCTCATGCGTCGTTCTGCGATTCAGAATCTGTTGTTGTGCGCGTTGTTGACCGCCTGTGGGGGCTCGGATGAGCCGGTGATACCCGACGTGGACGCCGCGACGGACGGGAGCAGTGGCGATGATGTGCTGACAGATGCCCCTGGCGACGACGTGGCGACACCCGACGTTATCGGTGACGTGGATGCCGATGCCCGGCAGGATGTTGACGCGGTGGAGGACGCGACCTCGGACGTGGTCGATGATGTGCTGGTCGATGCCCGGCAGGATATTGACGCGGTGGAGGACGCGACCTCGGACGTGGTCGATGATGTGCTGGTCGATGCCGTGAACGACGTGGGCACGACAGACTCGGGTGCGCCGGACGACACGCCTTCCACAGATGCCGACGCGGGTGTCGAGGACGTCGCGGTACTTTTCAACGGGGTCCTGCGGGGTCGGGTGACGGCTGCGCTGAGTCTGGAGACCGCGCCCATTGCCGGAGCGACGGTCCGGGTAGGCGAGCTGGAGACGGTGACCGACTCGAATGGCGATTTTGAGCTGACCGGCCTGCCGGTGGGTGTTGAATTCACGCTGCAGGTCGCGGTGGAAGCTCCGGGTGCCTTTTTCTCGACGATGACCCGTAAGCTCACGCTGCAGCCCGACGCCGATGGCTGGCAGTCGGTGGAGCTGCTGCGGGGTTGTGGTGCGACGGTGAGCACCGCCAGCTCGGCCGGTGTGATTCTGTTGTCGGAGTGCGGCAGCCTTGATTCTGCGATCGGCCTTACCCTGCCAACCAATGGCGTCGTGAACGCGTCGGGCACGCCGGTTGATAATGTGCTGGTGAAGATGGCGGTGTTGCCCGTGGACGTTGCGCCGGGAGCGGCCGTTGCGGGCATGAACAGTTTTCCGGGCGATATGTCAGCGGTGAGCGCTGATGGCGCCGAGTCTTTCATCGAGAGTTTTGGTGCGGTGGAGGTCCGGCTATTCGACGCCGCGACGGGTGAGCCGCTGCAGCTGGCCGAGGGTGCGACGGCGACGCTGGAGTTTTCGGCGGCACCGTCGATCGCGAACGCCGTGCTGGACGCGAACGAGGAGCTGACGTCGATTGCTGCCTGGTATTTCGACGAAAATCTGGGGGTGTGGGTCGAGGAAGGCGAGGCGCGGTTATCGATCGCTCCGTTCTCGCGTCGTCTCATTTTCACGATGGAGGTGAGTCACTTTACGTGGTGGAATGCGGATCGGGTGGCCGAACGAACCTGTGTGACGGGGCGTGTGGTGGTCGCTGGCGGCACTGCGCTGGTAAACCAGCAGGTATCAGCCCGCGGTGTGGATTATCTGGGCGTCACGGCAACGATGACCAACAGTGAAGGTGTCTTTACGCTGCTCGCTCGTGCCTCGTCGCAGATCGATCTGCTGGGTCAGGCTAACGTGCTGGGCGTGTGGACGGGGGTGAGCACACGTCGCCTTGTAACGGGTGCCGCGGGTACCGAATGTCTGAATATCGGTGACTTTGTACTGGATACGTCGGCTGCTGATGCGTGCGTTCGCGGTCGGCTGCTGACGCCGCAGGGAGCACCGTTGAGCCGGGCGGAGATCACCGCCTTCACAGGGCGGTTGGGTAGCACGGTGCGCGCCGATGACACGGGCAGTTTCTGTGTTCCTGCACCGGCCGGTCAGACCGCTTATCTGCGCGTGAATGGTGAGCTGGATGGTGCCCGGTTTGTGGGCACCGTGGCGAGCTTTGTGGCAGAGGCAGGCAGTGGAACCTGTGGCGGCGCGACGTGCCTGGGGCTGGGCGAGCTGGTAGTGCCGCAGCTGGGGTGCGTGGCCGGTACGGTGTTCTTTGAATCGGGTGCGGCTTCGAACGCGTTTGTGGCGGTCAGCAGTGGAGCGGAGGCGGAATACGACCGAAGCGCAGTCGATGGTTCGTGGTGTGTCGAGATGGAGCCGAGCAGCGCTTACGATGTGTACGCACGCGGTGAATCGCTGGTGGGTTCGCAGTCTGCCCAGCTGACCGGGTTGAGTTTTCTGCCGTCCGGTGGGAGCTGTGCGGCTCCGGGCACGTGTCAGCAGGTAGAGCTGGTTCTGGGCGACGTGGGTTGTGTGAGCGGCGTCGTGCTGAATGATCGGGGCGAGCCGGTGAACGGAGCACGCGTGGCGGCCACGAGCCAGTCGGGCGGTCGTGTGACGACCACTACCAGCGGCGCCGACGGCCGTTTCTGTGCGCGTGCGCTGGCAGGTGACAGTGTGTTGCTTCAGATGGAGTCGTTTGAACCGGGCACTCGTTTCAGTGGTACGACGGTGGTCACGACATCTTCGGTGGCGGCGACGTGTGGTGGTACTGGCTGCGCGGATGCGGGCAACGTCACGCTGGGCGCAGAGAGTTTCTCGACGTGTATTACGGGGAGACTCTCGGATGGAGGGCGTCCGTTTGAACGGCCGGTCGGTATTGCGCTGGGTAGTGTGTCGCTTTCTGTGCTGCCTGACCGGACGGGCGAGTTCTGCGCGAATGTTCCGGTGAACGACGTCGTGACGGTGCGAGACCTTGGCGCTGCGACGGCGTGCGCGCGCCCGCGCGAGGTCGAGGTGTCGCTCGCCGATTCAGCGCCGGGCAGCTGCAGCGATACGCGTGGGTGTCTGGATATTGGCGAGGTGGATTTCGCAGATTTCTGTTTTTCCTCCTGATTTTGCGTAACGCCCATGCGGGTAGCCTATTTTACGGCAGGCACGCACGGTGCAGGCCATCTGATGCGTGGAAAAGCGATTCTGGCTGCGCTCGAACGGCAACGTGTGGCGTTTGAATTTCGGATATTTTCGCCCGAAAATCACTGGAACGAACTGGCAGGCGACCACCTTTGCCAGGTAGCGCTGGAGACGGACCTGCTGCGTGACGCGCACCGGGCTGACACGTCGGCGATTGCGGTGGCGTTGCGTGAGTGGCGCCCTGATCTGCTGTTGCTGGACGTATTCTGGGTGCCGCTGAGTCTGGTGACGCTGCCTTGCCCAACGTGGTTGTTATTGCGGAGTGTCCCTGCTGCGTGGCTGGTGGGTCCTCGCGAAGCCCGCTTTGATGCGAATCGTTATGAACGCATCTTCGCGATCGAACCGGCTCCGGGACTGGAGTCGTTCGGTTCGGTGAGTCCGGTGGTGTACGAGGAACCGTGGAAACCCCGTACGCGGGACGAGCTGTGCGCGCTTTTGTCGACGGACAGCCGCAGGCCATTGCGGTTGATTGTGCAGGCGGGGGTGTCGACCGATGACGCGTTGCTACAAGAGGCAGCCGACCGGCAGGGCGGCGGCTTTATTCGTGTGTCACCCGCCATTCTGACGCCGGCGTCACCCTGGTTGCGAACGCTGCGCGATGGTGACCAGGTCATTGCTGGCGCCGGATATAATCTGTTCTGGGAATCGCATTATTTTGGATTTCACGCGCACATGCGATTTGTGGCGTTGCCGCGCCGTATTGATGATCAGGCGTGGCGTGTGGCAGGAACGCATGCACCGGACTTGTTTTCGGTGAATGGAGCGGACAGGCTGGCGTCGCAGGTGGTGAGCCGGTTTAGGTCCATCAAGGGCGAGTTTTCGCAGGGCGGAACGGGTTTGGAATGAGCATGGGGACACGAGTCTGGTAGTGTTCGTATTTTGCGCCGAATTGTCGGATCAGCGCTTTTTCTTCGAAGTGTAATCCAACCAGAATATAGGCCGTAAATCCCAGAGCGAGCTGAAGTTGTCCGAGCGTCATCGTCGGCGTGCTCCATAGGAATAAGAGAATTCCCAGCTGCATGGGGTGGCGTGCCTGACGATAGAGCCATGGGGTGTGAAACTCCGGCTCCACGACCTCGGTTTTGCGCCAGTCGCTGAATGCCTGCCGCAGACCAAACAGATGGGCGTGGTCAAAGGCAAAGGTGGACGCAGCAGACAGGGTCACGCCGACTGCAAAGACGAGCCATACCAGCGCGCGCAAGCCCACCGATTCGATGTGCCAGATGGGCTCTGGCAGTGGCTGCCAGAAAAATAACAGCAGCAGGAGCAAAAGGCCGGCGGCGGCGACGTAAAGGGAGCGTTCCAGCGCCTGGGGAAACCAGCGGGCGAGCCATCGTTTGGCCCAGCTTCGCGCCATCACAGAGTGGTGCACGGCAAACAGGGTGAGCAGCGAGAAATTCAATGCGGTGGACGTAAACGTGTCCGGCAGGGTTGCAGGAGGCCCAGCGAGCTGCAAGCCGGCACAGCGAGCGATGAGCCAGCCGTTCGCCATCAGAAAGAGGGTGTAGGCGAAGAGCGCGAAGGCAGGTTTCATCATGGGGTTTATCCTTGAAAACTCACCCGGGCCGAAGGTCGGAGTGGGTCAGGTTCTACGGCTCATCCACGAGGCGAGGACGATGAGCGCGGCACCTGCCCAGATGTTCCAGCCCAGTGTTTCTCCAAACGCAATACCGGCGATCGAGACAGAGAGAATGGGGGTAAAGAGCGCGCCCAGACCCACGATTCGTGCGTTTCCTTTGCGCATGGCAAAGTCCCAGCACAGATAGGCGGTGGCGGTGGCAATCGACAGTGTAACCAGTGAAATCCACGTAGGGGTCTGTTGCGGAAAAGGCAGGCCTTCGACCATGCACGCGTACAGCCCGGTTGCCGCAGCGGCCATGGGCAAATAAACCGAAACAGGATTTTCGTCTCCCTCGCGAACTCCAAACGATGCCGTGTTGGAGTACAACGCCCAGCAAATTGCCGCCAAAAGGGCGGCGAAATAAGGAGCGGGTTGTTGCGCAATGGCCTGCAGAATGGCGTGGACGGGAATATCGCCCCGCGCAAGGACCGCGACCGCTGTTCCGGCGATGGCCACGGCCACCTGCGTGGCCAGCAGCCAGGTCATGCGTCCGCCCGAGAATAAGGGGGCCAGCAGCATCGCGAGGCTCGGCCACAGATAGTTGACCAGCCCGACCGAGACGGCTTCTACGCGAGTGGCCGCGGTCCCGACAGCGACCGAGAAACAGACGAGGTAGGCGGCAAAGAGCGACCCGTTCAGGGCGATGGTCTTCCCTGACACTCGCGGTAGGGTCAACCCCTGGCGGGCGGTGCGCCAGAGCCAGAGCGCGACGGTAGCGCCGATGCACATCCAGGCGCCACCCGAGACGGGGCCGACTTCGTCGGAGAGTGTTCGGACCCAGGCGAGCGTGGCCCCCCACACCAGAATCGGGACAGCGCCCAGGGCGGTAGCGAGCCGGGTCTGGGAGCCGGGGTGAGCGTTGGACGACGCGTCAGCGTTTTCGGGCATTCGGCACAGGCGGTGAAGGGTGTACCACGCGGGCGTGCAGCCGTGCGGGAGTGTCGAATGACCGCGCCAGAGAGGATGGTCAAGCCGGGAGTGTGCTTCGCCCTGCAAAATACGCGGGCCTTTGGCGGTCGCGGCCGCTGAGAGTGGCGCGCAGGTACAGGGCGCGGGTCGTTGTGGCCGCGCATTGCGCTGTGCGTCAAATTGTTGGACGGGTCATGTCGGAGTGTTTGCGGCACGGTCCCGGATTCTGCTAGGACACCGAGCCTTGTCCCCGACATCTGGTGACTGAGTCCTGATTGAGCTGGTTGGCATAAGCTGGCTGGCTCCGCCGCCCCCTGCAGCATTTATGTCTGAACGTACCCGGCGCCTGAGCAACTTCCTCACCGACATTATTGATGCGGACCTGCAGAGCGGCCGCCACACGACGGTGGCGACGCGTTTTCCGCCGGAGCCGAACGGGTATCTGCACATTGGCCATGCGAAGAGTATTTGCCTGAACTTTGGGCTGGCGGCGCAATATGGTGGCCGGTGCCATATGCGGTTTGACGATACGAATCCGACGACAGAAGAAGTCGAATACGTCGAATCCATTATGGCGGATGTGCGCTGGCTGGGTTTTGACTGGGGCGAGCATCTGTATTTTGCGTCGGATTATTTTGGTCGCATGTACGAGCTGGCCGAAGTGTTGGTTGAGAAGGGGCTGGCATATGTGGATGAGCAGACGGTGGATGAGATTCGCGCGCAGCGCGGCACGATTTCGGAGCCTGGGATTGCGAGTCCTTACCGGGAGCGTTCGGTAGAAGAAAACCTGAAGCAGTTCAGGCGTATGCGCGACGGTGAATTTCCGGATGGCGGCGCTATTCTTCGGGCAAAAATCGACATGTCAGCGGCAAATATGCTAATGCGCGACCCGGCATTGTATCGGGTGCGTCACGCGCATCACCATCGCACCGGTGACACGTGGTGCATTTATCCGATGTACGATTACGCGCACTGTCTGGAAGACGCGATTGAGGACATTACGCATTCGATATGCACCCTTGAGTTTGAGAATAACCGGGACCTTTACGACTGGGTGATTGAACATACGGGCGTTGCCTCGAAGCCGAAGCAGTTCGAGTTTGCGCGGCTGAGCCTGAGTTATACGATGATGAGCAAGCGCAAGCTGCTGCAGCTGGTGCGCGAGAATATTGTCGATGGCTGGGATGACCCGCGCATGCCCACGATTTCAGGTATGCGTCGCCGCGGGGTTACTCCGGAAGCGATTCGTGCCTTCGCCGATATGATTGGTGTGGCCAAGGCGAACAGCCAGGTGGATGTGGGCAAGCTGGAGTTCTGTATTCGGGACGACCTGAACGCCCGCGCGCCGCGTATTCTGTGCGTGCTGGACCCATTGCCCGTGGAAATTGAAAACTGGCCAGAGGGTCATACCGAGTTTATCGATGCACCCTACTGGCCCGAAGATATCGGCAAGCCGGGGAGCCGTGCGGTTCCCATGACGCGTACCCTTGTGATCGACCGGTCGGATTTCGACGAGAATCCACCGAAGGGCTGGTACCGATTCCAGCCCAATGGCGAAGTGCGGCTGCGTTACGGCTATCTGATTCGTTGCACGGGTGTGGTGCGCGACGAGGCCGGAAACATTGTTTCGCTCAAGGCCACCTTTGACCCCGAATCACTGGGCGGTAAATCGAGCGATGGCCGCAAGGTGAAGGGTACCGTGCACTGGGTGAGTGACGCGCACGCGAGCACAGTTTCTGTGCGTCTGTATGACCGTCTCTTCATGACAGAGAAGCCGGACGTCGATGGAGACGGTGATTTCCGCAACAACCTGAATGCGGAGTCGCTGACGGTTGTCGCTGGTGCGCGGCTGGAACCGAACTGGCGCGATGGCGATGCGGAGCGGTATCAGTTCGAGCGCACCGGATTTTTCTATGTCGACCCGAAGCTGTCGACGCCGGAAGCGCCGGTATTTAATCGCATCATTACCCTGAAGGACAGCTGGACGAAGCAGGCGGTTGCCGAAGATCCGATGGAGAGGGCCAGGCCCGTTGCAACGCCCACTTCCAAAGGCGACGATCGCCCTGCCAAAAAGACGCGATCGCAGGAGCGAGCGATTGCGCGCGAGCGCGATGCCGAGCTGGCTGCAGCGTTTGCGCGTTTGCAGGCGGCTGGATTGTCAGAAGACGACGCCGACGTGTTGTCGGGCGACCGCGCGATGGCTTCTCTTGCCGAGTCAACCCTGAAAGCGTCGACCGATACAGCTGGTGTGGTGAAGATTTTCCTGAATGAGATCAGTCGAGTAGCCAAGGAGCGTGAGCTTGCGTCCTGCGCGTTCACGGGCGAGGCGCTGGCGGAGTTGGTTGCGCTCATCGCTGCAGGTGATGTGCAGGCTTCGTCGGCCAAAGTGCTGGTCGATTTGCTGGCCGTGGAAGGCGGAGATCCCGCCGCGTTGATGGAACGCGAAGGGCTGCGCCGCGTGTCGGACACGTCGGCCATCGACGGCTGGGTGGATGCGACCATGGCTGCGCATCCCGACGAAGTACAGCGTTTCCGCGAGGGCAAGCAGGCGCTGATTGGCTTTCTGGTGGGTCAGGCCATGAAGCGTTCAGTGGGTGCTGGCGATGCGGCTGCGATTCGGGAGCGCATGTTGGTGAAGCTGAACGTTTAACGCGTACGCCCTGACCGGGTATGCCATGAGTGGTCTGGGCGTACCGCCGCCCTGCCTGTGTCAGGATGTCGCGACGGCCCGGCCGCTTGGATGATGTTGGCGGGTCAGCGCCTTTCGGGCGATGAGACGACGACTGCAGAGGCCGTCGTTTCAGCGCTTGACGCGACCGTACTCGTCGACGTCCAGTACTTCGTCTTCTTCGACCTCGAGCATTTGTTGCAGCAGTTTTTCGGCGTCCACTTCGTGTCTGGGGAGGTCAAAACGCCCGGTGAGTCGGGTTTCGGGGTGCAGCTCGCCACGTTCGTACAGGGCCCACATTTCGTGCGCGTAACGTAGTTCGTGCGCAGGACGCCCACGTTTAAAATGGGTGGTCAGGTTTGCAACATCCCGTAAAAGTATCTCTTTTGCGTTACGATTCCTGGCCGCATTAATAGATTGCGGAAAATCGATAATGACGGGGCCTTGCGCGTCGATGAGGATATTAAAAGGCGAGAGGTCGCCGTGCACGACATCGGCGCAGAGCATTTTGACGACTTCCTGAATGAGCCGCTGAAAGACCTGCTGGGCGTAGGCGGGTTCGAGCGAGCACTCCGCGAGCCGAGGTGCGGGGCCGCCGTCGGGGCCCTCGACGCACTCCATGATGAGGACGCCTTCGACAAAGGCATAGGGTTTGGGTACGCGAACACCGGCATAGGCGAGTTTGTAAATCATGTCGGCTTCGGCAGCCATCCAGGTCTCTTCGTCGCGCTCCCTGCTGTGTCGTGAGCCCTTGCCCATGGCGCGCTGGTCGCGGGAGTTACGAACGGCGCGGCCTTCGGTATAGTCGGCGCGGTTCTTGAAACTTCTTTCGGTGGCGCCTTTATACACCTTGGCGACGCGCAGCTCGCCGCCGGCTTCGACGAGATACACCTGAGCCTCTTTGCCACTGAGCAGAGGGCGAACGACGCGTTCGATGACGCCGTCTTCGAGCAGTGGCACGAGGCGCGGAGGTAACCGCATAATCACTCACGTGGTGCAGGCGCATCCCTGCCTTCGGAGGGGCGCCGACGAGAGTCATGCGCGGGGGAGCTTTACAGGAAGCGGTGGTGGAGCGCTATGCGGAAGATGCAGGTGCTGCGTGTCGAGGAGCAGGTACACGGCTTTGCCGCAGTAGGGGCAATTTTGTTGTGACGTGGTCTTGAGGGTAGCGGTGGGGTGACGTAGGGGTCAGCGGGCGGCCGTCAGCGTGTCGGCCTGCGTCACCGGAGCTTCGATGAGTAACAAGCCCTCTGTGAAGACATGGTACGAGGAAGCGCCACCCACGGACTTCGACGCGTTCGCGCAGGTGGTCGAGTCGCGACGGAGTGTCCGCCGCTTTTCGGAGGAGCAGATTCCGGATGCGGTGGTGGAGCGATGCCTTGACCTTGCGCTGCTGGCGCCCACGTCTTCGAACCTGCAGTGTTGGGAGTTTTATCGGGTGGTGGACCCGGAGCGCCGGGCCGCGGTGGTGAAGGCGTGCCTTTCGCAGCCGGCGGCGGCCACGGCGACCGAGCTGATTGTAGCTGTGGCGCGTATCGATACGTGGAAGCAGAATACGGCCGACATGGCGCGGTTGTTGTCGGACGATGTGTGGGAGTGGCCGGCGGCCATGCATCAGTACTATCGGGTGGTGACGCGAGTGGCGTATGGAAATGGTCCGCTGGGCTTGCTGGGCCCGCTGAAGAAGGCATTGATCACCGCAGTGGGGCTGGTTCGGCCGGTACCACGCGGTCCGACGAGTCGTGCCGAGGTGGTGACGTGGGCGGTGAAGAGCACCGCGCTGGCGTGTGAGAACCTGATGCTGGCTTTCAGGGCTGCGGGCTACGACAGCTGCGCGATGGAGGGCATGGACGAGGTGCGCGTGCGTCGTGCGCTTGGGCTGGGCCCGGATGCGATCGTGACGATGGTGATCGGTGCTGGGCGTCGACGTCCGGGTGGCATTTATGGTCCGCGGATTCGGCTGGCGCGCGAACGTTTCGTAAAGACGGTGTGAGCGTCGCGCGCCGCTTCAGGGCGTGTCGCCGGAACCTTCCGTGACGCGGGAAAAGAGCTTGAAGCGGTTTTCGGTTACGAGCTGCCCTCCGAGTGTAATCAGGTTGAGGGGAGCGTCGGACGCCGGCTCTCCGGTCTGCGGATCGTGGCCGAGGTTGACGATCAGCTGCAATCGGCGGCGATCGGGGTCATCGCGCCATTCGCAGCGTGCCGACTGAACGGGCTGTCCGGTGGAGTAAAAGCCGGTGCATCGTGGTGTGCCGGAGAGGTCCCACAGGAGCCAGTAGCCGGATGCGACGACGACGAACGGCGTATCGCTCATGGCTACGGCGCCGTTGTCAGGGAGTGGTGTGAAGTACAGGGTCTGGCCATCGGTGGCGGCTGACCAGTAGGCGGGGCTTCCAGCGGGTTGTCCGTCGGCGTTCAGCAGAGTGAGCATGAGTCGAGAGGCGCTGGTGGTGACGACGGCGAAACGCTCGTCGACGACCGGGTCCACGTGTCGCGCGGTGCCATCGGCCTGGAAGGTCCAGATTTCACTGCTGTCGCGTTGCCATTGGCCGACGAGCGCGTCGCGCAGCTGTTGGGCGCCGACGGGGTCGGTGACCTGAGCCTGAGGCTGTTCCCATGGCACATCGAAGATGACAGGGCGCAGCAGGAGTCTGTCTGCGAATGGTTTTCCAGCGTTGATGCCGCATCGTGCGAGTCCCGCAAAGGCGTTGTCCGCCGTCTCGATGCAGGTGAGCACGTCGGGTGTGGCCGCGACGCATCGTTCTGCCATGGCGCGTTCGTGGAAGGGGCGTATGCGCTCGGCAAGGAAGGCGAACTGTTCGGGTGTGCCTCCCATGTAGCTGAGCATGCGGTTGAGGTCCTCGAGCAGGAGGGTGACGAGCCGCGCACATCGTGTGGCGTTATCGCCGGTTTGCGCTTCGCGAGGGGTGGTGACGGGAGGCAGTACGGGTGCGCCTTCGGGCGTGGTGGCCGGCATGGCGGGGGTGGGGCTGGTGGGCACGGCTGCTGCATGCGCGGAGCCATCGCTGACTGCGTGGGGGGCTGCAGATGCTTCTGCCTCGGTCGTGGGCGTACCTGCGCCCTGTTGTTGCGTTGTCGAGGCTTCTGCAGCGCCGGAAGGAGGTGGCGCGGGCTGGCAGCCGGCAGTGAACAGCAGAGCCGTGCAGGCGATGGCACCCATGGAGAGAGGTTTCATATTCAGCCCGAGAGGTGAGAGGTGGGGTGTTGATCGCGCCGGGTCATGCAGAACTACATGTTAGAGATGGCCTATTTGAGGGAGGGGATATTGTCGAGCGCGGCTTCGACCTGCACCTGCATGGCGTTGTTCATGAGGGCGAAGATCACGTACTGCGCGACGAGGTGAATGAGGTCAACGCGATCGCGGTCCTGAAGTTCGGCGTGGTGTGCGTTCCAGATTTCGGGCCGGATGGTGCGGTGCTGAACGAGCTCGTCGGTGAGGGTGAGGAGTGCGAGCTCGCGTGTGTGGAAGGCGTGCTGGAAGGAGCCGCTTCGGACGGCGTTGAACTCGCTGTCGGTCATGCCGAACTCGAGTCCGAGCGGGACATGGTGCTTCCAGACATAGTCGGAGCCGTAGAGGACGGCCATGCGCAGGATGACGAGCTCCTGTTCACGGACGGAGAGGCCCATGGCGAGTTTGCAGGTGACCCAGTAGTCCAGAAACGGGCCAAAGGTGTCGGGGTTGTGCATGATGACGCCGAGCACGTTTTTGGGGAAGCCGTCGCCGTGGAGCCCTTTTCCGGGGATTCTGGCGAGTGTGGCGAGCCACTCGGGCCTCATGTCGGTCATGGGCTTCGAGGCCATGCGTTGGTTGGGTTCAGACGGGTGCATGGAAGGCGTGTGGGGTGTGATCCTGGAGAGCTCCGATGGTGTTGAATCCAGCGTCGAAAGCCTTTGGCGAGGTCCTGCAGTGAGTGGGTTCGCTGCGCGTCGGGCAGGTTGGCGACCCTGTGCCCGATGGGCGAGACACGCGGCCACGGAAAGGAGCCTGGTATGTCAGGCAGGGTGTCGATGACGTTGGCGAGTGCGTGGAGGTGTGTGGAGGTGTGTGGACAGGGGTACGCTTTGTGCCGTGCCGACGGACGCGCCGATGCCGTTGTCGAGGATGTACCAGGTGAGGTTGCGGGGATAATGGGCGGCGAGGTTCTCGTGAAAGGCCGACATCTGGGCGTTCTGGTCACCGTCGACGGTGACGACCGGAAGGTCAGGACACTGGACGGCGAGCGCCCAAGCGATGGCGAGTGTGCCGCCGATGTATCCGATATTATAAAAAGTTTCCCGGGCGGTCGACCACGGCTTGTACGGGTCTGTGGAGGCGAGCGTCTGAAGCCGGGCGGTTACCGAGCAGGGCACCCACGCGACCTCCCGAATGCCGCCTTACAGCAGCAGATGAAGCAAATCGTGGCTATTGGGCAGGTCGTCAGGGGCTGCAGAGAGGGCAGTCATGGGCATCGGCAGCGAGTGTTTGGTGCAGAGGCTGCTGAGCGTTGTTGCGTGTGAACGGTGACGCTCCCGAGGTCAATTGGTTGCGTATCGGCTTGCTTTGGCGGCGCTGCCGCAGGAAGGGTACTGGCTGCAGGATAGGGGTTGGACTGTGGCCGCAGTACGATGTCATGACTCAGGGCGGCAGGGCGCTTGAATTTGCGCTCAGGATCGAGTAACAGGCCGCCTCACTCTGGCCGCTACAATAGCGTAAATGTTCAGGAGACGCGATGGTTTCACCGACCAAGAGTTCCGCTGATTGCTTCAAGGACCGCGTTCTACGCCCGAATATGGGCCTGATTGACCGCTCCGTTCGCCTGATTGGCGCGTTGAGTTTGTTATACGTGATCTTTGCGACGCAGCTGTTGGCAGGGGAGTGGGTATTGCAATTTCTGGGGGTGGCGTTTGCGTTTGTAAACCTGTTTGCGGTGAGCACACAGTGGTGTCCGATGTATTGTGTCACGGGTACCGATACGCGAGGGGCGGCTGCACGTGGTGGAGTCTGACGCGACGCTGGCCAGGAACATGAGCGCTGTCACTCCGCTCGCGCAGTCCGGTGAGGCGGACGATGTGCTGGGGGTTGAGTCGTTTCGGCGCCAGATTTTGCTGGGCGTTGTGCTGATAACCGTTCTCGTGTCGATCATCGCTACGGCGGTGTCTTTTCGGCTGGGCATTCATCTGGCGCGTGAGCGCGAGGCGTGGTCTGTTGCGCGTCAGCTGAATGAGTCGGACCCGGGCTACCGCCCGGTGTTCGCGTCGTGGCTTGACCCAGCGCCCGAAGATCGGGACACGGGTCCGAACTTTCAACGGGAACTGGATTCCGGTCAGGAGCTGCAGTGGGGCTATACGGTGTCCGGTCACCACGCCTATGCCTGGGCGGAGCTGTGGGAAGACGCCGCGGTGCGTGCACGCCTGGTGCAGCCATTGTCTGAACTGAACCGTGAGGTGTTGGCCAGTGCGCTGCTTCGATCCCTGATTGGAACGGGTCTTCTGGCGTGGCTGGCGTTCTGGGGCGGGGTAAACCTGACGAATCGAATCATAGAGAGGTTGCGTGCATCGGGTGGTAAGCTGGAACGCAGCGCGAACTATGATGCCCTGACCAGCCTGGTAAACCGCAAGCGGTTTCAGGAGTACGTGGCAGCCGCCTTTGCGTCAGGCGAGCGCGGCTGGGTGGTGATGATGGACCTGAACAACTTCAAAGAGGTGAACGATACACTTGGACATGGTGCGGGTGATCTGGTGTTGCAGGAGGTGGGTCATCGCGTACAGCAAACACTGGGAGACGAAGGTCTGGTGGCCCGGTTTGGCGGCGATGAGTTTGCGCTCTACATTCGGCGTGGAACGCTCGAGCAGGTGCTTCGGGTTGCGCAGGGTGTCATCCACAGCGTGGAGCAACCGATTCAGGTGGGTGACTCGCCACTGGCGATCGGTGCAAGTATGGGGTTGTGCGATTGCGCACAGCACGCTGATTCGGTGGAAGAGGCGATCTCTCGCGCCGACATGGCCATGTATGCGGCCAAGCGGGTGCGTGGAGCCCCCGTGGTTTACTCGCCCGAGAGTGACTTTAGTGCGGGTGCGCAGCTCTCCATGCGGCATGACCTTCAGCAGGCCATGACCAATGGTGAGGTGGTACTGCACTATCAGCCCAAAAAGTGCCTGCGTACCGGCCAGTGGGCAGGGGTAGAAGCGCTCGCTCGGTGGAAGCACCCTCGGCTCGGGTTTGTGCCGCCGGTCACATTCATTGAGATCGCGGAAAAGTCAGGGCTGATTCACCGACTGACGGATTATTTGCTGAACTATGCAGCCGATCAGGCCGTTCGATTTCAGCAGATGGGGATCAATTGCCCAATCGCGGTCAATGTCTCGAATATTTCCTTCAGTACGGCCGACCTGATTGAGACGCTGACGACACCCCTGATCAGTCGTGGCCTGCCGATGAGCGCGTTTGAGATCGAGCTTACCGAGAGCGCGGCGATCAACGATCAGGGTCGCGCGATTACGCTGCTGCGTCAGATTTCGGACTTTGGTCTGATCATCAGCCTGGACGACTTCGGGACGGGCATGTCGTCACTCTCGTACCTGCACCGCCTGCCTATCGACATCGTCAAGATTGACCGCAGCTTCGTGATGAAGATGGCCAGCGAGGAGCGCGATACCGACGAGCGTGTCGTCGAGGCCATTATTACCCTTGCGCACCATCTGGGGCGTGAAGTCGTCGCTGAAGGTGTCGAAGACGCCGAGACCGAGGCGCGGCTTCGTGAGCTGGGGTGTGAGTACGTGCAAGGCTATGGCGTGCAGCGTCCCGTCAGCGGTGAACAGATAGAGAAGCTGCTGATGCAGCACGGTCGTCGTCGCGAGTGACCGGCGCGTGAGCAGGCCTGAGTGTGCCAGGCTGCACAAGGCGCCACGTGGTGGTCTTAGGGGCGGATTATGTGCGAAGTGGCCGCACAGGTGTCGTGTGCAGGGGGGATGGGCTGCACCGCCCAGCCCTTACCCTGAAGGCAACCGCAACGGGCAGGCTATTCGCGTGCGGCGACCGGGCATGTGATCTCGAAGCGGCTTCCGTGTGCGTAGTCATAACTAAATCGACCCCGGAGCTGCCTTCGCAGTGAGCGAATCAATTGAAGTCCCAGCGAGCGGCTGCGCTCAATGTCGAAGTCTGCGGGCATGCCGGGGCCAGAGTCTAGCACGGCGAGGCTCACGTCATCGCCAATCGTTCGAATCTCAATGGAGACATCGACGTGCGGCCCCGTGCGCCCCGATGCGGTCGGGTACCCGGGGACGCCATACTTGAAGGCGTTGGTGAGCAGCTCGTTGAGGATGAGACCAAGAGGGACTGCGGTGCTGATGGTCACTTCGACCAGATCGGCGGTGACCTCAAGGCGCGCGCGCGGTGCGAGTACGCTGCGGAGAGACTCGGCGAGCGTTCGCGCGTAATCGCCAAAGTCGACCTTTGCGAGGGACTCCACCCCGTAGAGCTGCTGGTGAATGAGCGCCATGGAGCGAACGCGGAGTACGCTGTCCATGAGCGCGACCCGCACTTCCTCGGCTGGCATTTGCTCACATTGCAGCATGAGCAGGCTGGAGATGATCTGCAGGTTGTTCTTCACGCGGTGGTGAATCTCTTTGAGCAGCGTCTCTTTCTCTTTCAGGGAGCGCTCAATGGCCCGCTGGGCTTCGACGCGTTCGGTGGTGTCGCTGATGCCGACCACCACGAGAGGTTGGTCGTTGACGTGAATCGGCACCAGGCCGATCTCGGCCAGAAAGAGAGTGCCGTCGGGTCTCACGGCCTGAACGATGCGGTTTGGCGCCATGGGTCTGGGGTGTTCCTGCTGCAGGAAACCCTTCATGAGCATGCGGTGAGAGTCGCGAAGTTGCGAAGGAATCAGGTCGTTCACGGTCGTCGTTGCCAGCTGCTGTTCGGTGGCTCTTAGCAGTTGGAGCGCGCCTCGATTGAACTGGACCAGACGGCCTTCGCCATCGACGATGAGCATCGCCTGTGGCGCATAATTGAAGAGTGCGGTGAAGCGCTCCTGGCTGGCGCGTAACGCCTGCGTACGATCTTCGACGCGTGCTTCGAGTGTTCGATTGAGGTCACGAAGAGCATCGCGAGCCGCCATGGCGGTGAGGTGAGCGCTGATGACGGCGCCCAGCTGACTGACCCAGTCAACATCTTCTTCCTGAATCGCATACGAGAACGTGACGTTGAACGAACCAAACGCGCCGTCGGTATTGACCAGCGGAACCACGATGAAGTTGCTCCAGCCTGTGAACTCCCTGAGCCTCACCCAGTCATCGAAGCGCTCGATGGGGTCCCGCAGCGTAGAGACCACTTCGCGGTTCATCATGCTGACCATGGGCGCGCTCCCTGCGAGCTCGGTTTCGTCGACCTCGATGGTTTTGGTGGTGTCTGTGATGAACTGCAGTGCCTGCTCGGGAGACAGGTCCGACTTCATGACGAAGAGCTGGATGGTGTAACGGCTGGAGTTTCCGATTCGCCGCACGAGAGAGGTTCTGACGCAACCGGGAACCTGATTGAGCTCTTCGTGCAAGGCACGGAAGAAGGCTTCCTGATCGTCGGCGAGAACGAGCGCAGACGACAGATCGAGCATGGTCCGCTGCTGCTGCAGCTGTTGGGAGATGCGAACGTTCAGCTGCCGCATGCTGCGCTCATCGGCCATGCGCCGCATGCCCGCCTGAAGCACTTCAGCATAAACGCCGAGGGCTACGGCGAGGTCGTCTGACAATCGGGGGTCGTATCGCAGCACGCCTTCGTCGGCGCCGAGCAGCACCGTGTCAGGGTTATCGATGCCAACGACACCCAGAAAATGGCCGTTATCAATGAGCGGGACCCAGACAAAGGCCGCGACATCGTCCTGCAGAAGTGGTCGCAGCTGCTGGCGCTCATCGGCGGTGAGCTGTTCGACAACTCGAATCAGGAACAGCCTGTCGTCGGTGGACGCGTTGGGCCAGACGGTTCGCCACCACTCAGGTACGAGCGGCGAATGAATTCTGGAGGATACGGCGTCATGTGCGAGCCATTCCACAGACTCCACGCTGAATGGCTGTTCGCTGGCGGCCACAAAGTAGGCGCGTCGGGCTTTGAGCGCATGACCGATGCGGCTGAGCGCTCGCTTCATCAACGGCGTGATGTCGCGATCGGGGTGAGTCAGGAAGTCGGTCGAGAGCGACGAGATCGCCCGTTGTAACTCGAGCGTGCTCTCGAGTCGAAGTTCGATCTGGCGGCGATCGGTGATGTCGAACGACGCGCCGACGGCCTTGAATGGAACGCCCTGAGGGTCGAGCAGCAGTCGAACCTCATCGCGCAGCCATCTGTAGCCACCTCTCGCGTGGCGGTGGCGGTACTCATGGGTGTGGTGCCCGTGCACAAACAGGCCCCCGAGATCGGTCTTGACGCGCGCCTGATCGTCTGGGTGCACCGCGCTCTCCCAGAAACCAGGTGCTGAAAACTCGGCACGCGAAAAGCCAAGGACGGTCGCCGCGGAGTCGCTGATGTAGTCGATGGAGAAGTCGGGCAGGTTGGCCGAGTAGATGATCGCCGACGTGCTGGAGAGGACGACAGCCATGCGCTCGCGCTCTTCCTGGAGCATGCGTTCGCGTTCGTACTCGCGGGTGACGTTTCGCACGAGCGCGGTGACTTCATGCTCGTTCATGGGAGCCAGACGGGCCTCGAACTGTTGGCGTCCCTGAGGCAATTCGAGCGAATACTGGACGGTTTGTAGCTCGCTGGAAGTGACCGCGCGTTGCACAGCCGTCTGAATTTCAGTCGCGAGGTCGTCGGAGAAGATCTGGCGCAGGGACGACGTAGACGCGTCCTCGGGCGAGGTGATCAGGTCGGGGTGTGCGGCGCCCTGCAGGTACCAGAGGGTTCCGTCGACATGAAGGACGAAGAGCAGGTCGGGAATGGCCTGGCCCAGCGACCGCATGCGTTGATACTGCTTCTCGATGGCGATACGGGCATCTTCGCGCGCGCTGATGTCGCTGAAGGTAACGACCCGTCCAATGTGAACGCCGTCCTGAAAAATGGGTGCGTCGTTTACGCTCACCAGTACGGTGACGCCGTCGGGGCGCACGAGTCTCGTCATGGAACGTTCGTCTGGTGTTCCGTCTTCGTTGAGGGTGATGGGAAACGAGCCTGTGCGAGCCTGCAGATTGAGGACACGCTCCAGGGGTTCGCCGTGTGCCGCGTTTTCGGCCCAACCGGTCAGCGACTCGGCGGCCAGATTCATGAGGGTGATGTTGCCATCAAGGTCGCACGCTACGACACCATCACCGATCGAGGAGAGGATCGCCTGATGCCGGGCCGCGAATCGGGCGTGGTGGAACCGTTCGATCTCCTGCGCAATGCTGGCGAGGGCTTCATTGCAAAATCGCCGCTGGTCTGCTGTCCAGGGTTGGTTCGTGGCGCTCTCGATTCGGAGGATCCAGATGTCTTCGTCCCAGGCGTCCATGGCGGCGTCGAGGAGCGACCGCGTGTAGGGGGCTGTGCGAAGTGCCGCCCGGACCTCCGTCGCAATGCTGGAATTTTGAAGGTCTGAAATGCCGACGACCTGCTCTTCGCGCAGGCGAGCGAGGTAGCGCCGCGACGTGGTGGGCGCGACCGTACCGACGCCAAATTCGGCTTTACCGAGCGAATCAAAGAGTCCGTCACACACGACGTGGCCCTGACTCTGGCGCCAAAGCGAGGCGCGATCTGCCTGCATGGCTTCAGCGACGACCTGTGTCACCTGCCCGAGGTATTCGGCGTCATCGAAGTGCCCGGTGGCTGAGATTTGACGTAGCGCATTCACATAGCGTCGCTCCTGTTCGAGCGCGAGCTGACGTTCGTGCTCGATCCGCTTTCTCTCGGTCAGGTCGCGCAGGACGCCAAAAAAGAGCACGGTGTCCTTCGTTTGCACCCGATTCAGCACCAACTCGACGGAAATCTCATGCCCATCGGCATGCAACGCGGGCAGCTCCACAGGGCGTCCAACGACCCGGGTCTCGCCGGTGAGCAGATGGTGACGCATGCCAGCGAGGTGCCCGGCGCGGTGTTGGTCCGGTATGATCAGGTGCAGATGGGCGCCAATCGCGCGTTCGGCTGACCAGCCCAGAAGTTTTTCAGCGCTGGGGTTCCAGTGGGTAATGACGGAATGTTCGTCACTGCCGATAATCGCATCACCGACGGTATTGAGCAGCGTGGAGAGCTGCAGCTCACTCATGGCCCGCTGCGCGATGGCGAGCTCTTCGCGCGCGGTGACGTCCTGCACAAAGCCGCTCCACAGCTCGACGTTATCGACGCGGTGCGTTTGCGGACGCCCTGCAAAAAGCAGCCATCGGGTTTTCTGGTTCGGCTGGTCGAACCGGAGAACGTGTTCGAAGGGCGATTTTGCGTGGGCGGCCTGCCGAAGTGAGGCCCGAAGAGCGGGCCACTCGTCACCTGCAATGCGCGGGAACGCGAGGCTGTCGTTCATGAGCGACGTGGCGCTGACGCCGAGAACGTCGAGCGCGCGCGGGCTGACGTAGGTAAATGAGAGGACGCCATCCTCTGCCAGCGCGCCTTCGTAGATAACCTCGGGAACGGTCTGCATGATCTCTGCGAATCGCGCCTGCGTGGAACGAATCGCAGCATGGTCGGCGCAAGCGCGGGCCGTTCGTCCGAGGCGTTCGGCGAGGGGTTCGATTGCGCGGAGTAGTGTCGGTGCCAGCTCGCCTGCGGGGCAGTCCAGAACGAGCAATCCGAAGCCGGGGAGTGGAAAGAGGTAATTGGGCGAGGTTGGTGACTTCCACTCGGTGACCATGCGGACCGGAGCAGCCTCATTCCAGGGCAGGGAGGAGTGCGTTTGCGGAAGTTCGGCGCGGAGTGGCATACAGAGACACAGCGTGAGCTCATCACCGTGCAGCGGGGCCTGATAGAGGGCGACCGCCTGAGCATCGACCCTGCGCAACAACACATTGGCGACGGCCTTCAGCATGGCGTCGAGCTCCAGCGTACTGCTCATGGCCATGGACAGCTCGAACTGCAGGCTGAGCAACTGGAAGGCGAGAGGGTTCATGTACCCGGTTGGCTCGGGGCGAGTGCGGCGAGCACGGTGGTCTTGTTATGAACCTGGAGCAGCTTGCCGCCTGCGCTGGCGAACTCCCCGATGGTGAGGGCACCCACCTGTGTGGCGTGGGGAATGCGGAGCACGTGCAGCTCGTTCGCGAGGCGGTCCTTGAGCAGGAGGGCTCGGGAGATGCAGTTGATCGTGAGGCCTACGGAGCCAGGGGTGCCGGGGTGATCGCTCATGGCTTTGGCCTGCGCTTCACTGGCAGCCAGCAGCATCCCTTCTGGGTTACCGTTGGCGACGCGCACCATGGAGTGAACGGGCATATCACCGGCACAGCGCAGGCCCCCGTCAGGGAGGGGAGCCAGCGGATCGCGCACGATGCCCTCTCCGCCGAACGTCTCGAGCATGAGAGGGTACACGCTGGCGAGTTGAAAGAAGCCTTCCTGGTCAAAGGTGCGTCCGGAGTGCGCCTCGACAATCTCGCGGTAGACGTCATACGCGGGGCGCCAGTCGAGCGAGACGATGTCATTGCCGTTGGATTCCGTGACCAGCATGGGGTTGCCAAACGCCGCCCAGCCATGCGTGACTCCGATGCTGGCGCGTTTGTTCATGCCGGTGAGCACGGCGACGCCCTCTTGAAGCCCGTTGGGCGTGATGATGACAGGGCGGCGAACAAAGTCGAGGGCACCTGCTCCCCCACCACACCAGGCGGCATGGGCGCCCAACTCGTTATAGAGCAGGCGGGTGAACTCCCCACTGGGACAGGTCGCGTCCAGATAAATGAAGATCGTGGTGGCGTCGGCGAGCCGCTGCAGCTCCTGAACGGCGCTGGCAGGTGGGCTGGGACACGGCATCACGACAATCGTGACCTCGACGCTATGCCCAATGGCAACAAAGCCGGTTTCATAGGACTGACCTTCGTAAATGACACCCGGAAAGAGGGCGCCAAAGACAGGCGCAGCAGCTGCCTTGAGCACGGGATCGAGGAGGTCAGACGTCCAGTTGTTCTGAACGGCGCCGAGAATCTGGATGCTGAGAGCGCCCTGGGCAATCAGAGACTGAATGGCCTGCTGAAGTGCTGAAACAGACGACTCGGTGACGTGAATGGTCTGCATGAGGATTCCGTTTGTGGCAGGGGAAGATCGGCGAGAAGTGCGCCCAGCGTTTACGCGTCGCCGACAAATTCCAGAAAGGTGGGAGCCGGTCGTGCAAAGTAGAACCCTTGCAGCAGGTCGCAGCCGATCTCGCGGAGCAGGTCGGCCTCTTCGCGGGTCTCAACGCCTTCAGCGACCACGAGCGTATTTTCACGTCGGCACACGCTGACCAGTGAGCTGACGAGCTCGCGTTTCATGCGGGAGTTCTGGATATCTCGCACCAGCGACATGTCGATTTTGGCGATGTCCGGCACGAGTTTGACCAGCCAGGACAGCCCTGCGTACCCTTCACCGAGGTCATCGAGGGCGATGCGATAGCCGGCGTCGCGGAGTGCAGCGGCCGTGTGACCAACATCGGAGCCGGTGGTGAGTTGGGCGCGCTCGGTGACTTCCAGGATGATACGCGACGCATAGGGCAGCAGTGGCTCATTGTAATGGGTGAGCAGGTTGGCCCTGAACTCCATCGGGTGGAGATTGACGAAGACCGGCTCGTAGCGTTCGGGGTTGTTCTGAAGTGCCTTGGCAATATTGGTGCGCATCGCTCGGCCAAGCTCCTCGATTCGACCGAGCGCATCGCTTGCGGTAATCAGCTGCAAGGGATTCCCGAAGGGCCCAGTGCTTCGCATGAGCGCTTCATAGCCGAAGATGGAATGGTCGTAGGAGCGAATGATAGGTTGAAAGACGGCGTTGATGCCCGGCAGCGACGCCGAGTACTTGCGCTCGGTGGCGGCGAGATCAAAGAGCATCTCGTCGGTGCCGGTGCGCGACATCAGCAGCTTATGTTGAAGCCGGCTGACCTGTCCTTCGCGGTGGGCGTCACCGACTTCCTGCAGCAACAGCTCGTTCTGAATGGGCTTCGAAAGAAAACCCTGCGCCCTCCCGCGGAGCGCCTGTTTGACCACGTCTGCGGAGTGGTCACCGGAGAGGATGATGATGGGGAGCAGCGCGTCGGTCTTGCGCATCGCGGTCAATGTTTCAAACCCGGAGGCATCGGGCAGGTGAACGTCGATGAGCGCGACATCAAAGTGCCGCCGGTTGGCTTCGGCCAGAGCGGCCTCGTGGGTGCCCGCCTCACAGACCAGATAGCCCTGCGCGCGCAGTGCATCCGCCATGGCGTGACGCAGCAGGTCCTGATCTTCGACAACCAGAACGGTCGGTGCGTCACTACGGATCGCGACGACGTTCGAGGTGACAATGCGATTGATGGAGGCGCCCGTTGAGACGACCGGACTGGACATCACGGGTCGGACCGCGCCACCCGAGACGGCGACGGAGTCAACGGCCTTTCGAGCGAGCGTTGCGACAGGGAATGGCTTGTAGAGCGTCGAGACGCCAGAGCGATAGAGTTCGTCGGGTTGCTCGGAGCCCCCCGAAACAATGATGAATGGCAGCTTGGGCGTGTTCGCGTGGGCTTCCCGGATGACTTCCAGGACGGGCATATCCGGCAGCACAGCTTCGCTGACCACCAACGCGATGGACTCTCCGAATTCACTGAGCGCGCGGATGGCCGATTTGGCGGTTGCCACCTCAATGACGTCAAAGCCCACTTGCCGAAGCGTGCGGCTATAGGCTCGGCGAAGCTGGATATGGTCTTCGATCAGCAGGCAGCGTGCATCTTCGACCTGCATGCTCAGCGTGTCGGGGAGCTGGTCGGCCGAGCCGAGGAAGGCTCCTTCCGCGAGCGGGAAGTCAATGGTGACCGTCGTTCCCTCACCGGGAGTGGACGCTACGCCGATGACACCACCCGCCCGTTCCACCAGCATACGGCAGGTAGACAGACCGAGGCCAGTTCTCTTGTCGCGAGACTTGGTCGTGAAAAAGGGCTCGAAGATTTGCGGAAGCAGCTCGGAGTCGATGCCCGAGCCCGTGTCGCTCACGGTAAGCCGTACATAGGTACGGGCCGTCATTTCTCCCGATGGCGAACCTGGCCGTGTGACCGTGACGCTAACTTTGCCTCCTTCTGGCATGGCGTCACGCGCATTCGCGACAAGATTCATCAGGATCTGGCCGAGCGAAGACGAGTCCAGCGCCACGTACATTGGCTCGGGGTCGAGTCGCAGGTCCAGGGTAATGAGCGGTCCCAGCAGACCTTCGGTCATGCGGCGTGCGGTGCGCACGACCCGCGTGAGGTCGGCGCTCTCGAACGCATCGCTGTCGCCATGCCGAGAGAACTCCAGAAGGCGACGAGTCAGCAGGGTGCCGCTCTGGGTGGCATTACTGACCACTTCCAGGTCGCGCAGGATGGCTTCGTCGTCGATCGACTCCCGTGCAAGCTCGGTATAGCTCTGAATGATCGCGAGGATGTTGTTCAGGTCGTGGGTCATCATCGCGCTGAACTGGCCAATCACCTGCAGCCGCTGACTGTCCAGCAGGGCATCCTGTGCCTGACGTTCGCGCGTGGTATCGACAAAGAACATGACCAGATGGCTGACGGACCCGTTCGGGCTGTGGACCGGCGAAATACTCACCGTCGCCCAGAATGCTGAACCATCCGGGCGGGTGCCGCGAAGCGCCTCGTTCGCCCGAGTCAGGCTGGATACGGCGTCCGTGAGACGCAACAGCGCGGGGTCTTCGGGCTGCGAGGTTGGGAAGCTGGGGGGCTGGCCGAGCAACGATTCCCGGACATTGCCGCTCATGGCACAGAGGGTGTCGTTGGCAAAAACCACACGGCGATCGTCGCCGCTGACTTCGGCCAGCAGAATGCCAATGGTGGCGGACGAAACCGCCTGCGCCAGTACCCGCAGCTTGACGTCGGCCGCGTGACGCCACAGCGCCACTTTGATCGTCGCAGAGAGGGTGCGGTCGTCGAACGGCTTCAGCAGGTAGCCGTAGGGAGACACCGCCGTGGCACGCAGCACCGTCTGGTCGTCGGTGTAGGCCGTCAGGAAGATGACGGGTACATCGGCCAGCCGGGCCATGGAGTGTGCCGTTTCGATACCATCGGAAGGTCCGAAGATCGAGATGTCCATGAGCACGAGGTCGGGGGCATGCTGCTGAAAGAGCGCGATCGCATCGTCGTGGTTGTCTGCGATGCCAACAACGTCATGCCCCACACGGAGAAGCCGCTGCTCCAGATTCAGAGCAATGAGCGCCTCATCTTCCACAATGAGCACGCGGGCCCGGAGCGATGTAGCATCTCCGGCAGGAGACAGCCACTCATGTTCGCGCCGTTGAGTGCTGAGAGATTCAAGAGTCAAGGCTGAAGATCCCGGTGGATAGCATGTGCACCAGATGCGCAACCGGCCGGTGAACACGCCACAACGCTTTCAGACAAGCGCGAAACAAACGCACGAAAACGATCCTGAACGGCACTCGCGGTCATAACACCAGACCAGAGAGAATTCAAAGCGAGACGTGACCACGCAGAGCCAGCGGCGGAGCGTCGCACGACCACTTGGGAGTATCGCCATGTCGCTCTATCGTCAAGCGACACGGCACGCTCCGCCGTAGCGTTGACCAAACGCAAGGATGGACAGGGCGAACTCGACTTCAGGCACCGAACTCCGAGACGACCGCCCGTCGATGATGCCTGATCGCTGAGCCCCCTAGCGTCGTCGCTCTACCAGATCGATACGCCCGTCATGCACGGTCAGGCGCTGCTCATTGGACCACTGCCGAATGGCCTGCATCGCTCGGCCGGGCATGCCCAGACTCATTTCAACCAGATTCGTTCTCAACTCTTCCGAGAACGGCATCGTCGAGTCCAGAACCCGCGTCATGGTCGCAATATCAAGCGGGTGAATCGACTCCGTGTGGTGAAGGCTTTGCGTGACCCACCGCTGTCGGACAGGTGGGTCAATGATACGCACGGAGCTGTCGGTATGAAGAACGAGACAGCGGTCTCCATTTTGCCGAGCGCGTAGCAGGAGCTCGTCAAGAAGGTCGGAGAGGTCGACTCCCTCCCCCGAGTTATCCAGCCAGAGGATCAGCGGTTGTCTGCGACCCAGCCTCAGAAACCAGTCACAGAAGATATCGCCGTCGGGGTCTGCTGCACCGTCCAGCCAGGCTGCGAGGGCCATGACCTCGACGTCGCGGGCTACGTCTCCGCAGAGCTCCAGCAGTCGCTGGCTGACGCGCTCCAACGCAAGTCCTTCGATGCGGAGTACGCTGCCGAGCGCCTTCCTCATGGCATCATTCAGCCGGGTATGCTGGTCGCAGAACACCGCGATGGTCTGCGAGACGCCCGCCTCGTGCAGGGCCTCAACCAGACAGGAACCCACGTGCGATACACCGACTCCGGTGGCCCCACGGAGCGTCACCAGTGCCTGGCCCTGACCGGCGATCGTGTTGCTGATGACCGTACAAAGCCGGGCCAGCTCAGCGCTTCGACCCATCGGTGGCGGGACGCGCACGCCCAGAAGGCTCATCGCGAGGGCCGGCGGCATGGGTTCATAACGAAGGTAGTCCGACGTCGCGATCTGCGTCATGGTCGGCAGCGTGATCGGCGTCGTCGGTGGCTCGGTCGCGGGCGCCGGACCCAACTCCAACAGCTGTTGCGCAGCGTGGCGAGCGAAGGCGATCCGGTCGCGCGCATCTTTCGTCAGCAGACGTTCCAGCCAGGCGAGGGTCCCATCGGGGACGGACATGTCGGGCTCGAACGGCGGGAGCGGCGAGGAGTAGTGCTTCATCGCGAGCTCCTGCACCGTGTGGCCCTCAAACGGTACTTTGCCGGTCAGCAACTCCCATGCCACCACACCAAAGCTGTAAATGTCCGTGGCTGGGCCATAGTCGCGCCACGCACCAAAGAACTGCTCAGGTGCCATGTACAGCGGCGTTCCCAGAATGTGGGCTTCGACGTCACCTTCAGGGTCGGCCACCGCTGCGTTGCTTTTCAGAGAAAACGCGATTCCAAAGTCGGCCAGCTTGATATGGGAGCGAAGGTCACTCGTTGAACCCAGCAGCACGTTCGCTGGTTTGATGTCCCGATGGAGCACTCCGCGTGCATGCGCGTGCGCCAGACCGTTCAACACCTGTACCGCGATGCGAACAAAATCGTTCCAGGTGATTGGGCGACGCAGGTTCTCGAGCGTACCACGGCTGGCGTACTCCATCACGACGTAGGGAGTGTCACGCAACAGCTGCCCACGACTCTCCTTCTCGACGACCTCTGACGTCGTTCCGGCGTCGTAAACGTGCACCACGTTACTGTGCCGAAGGCGCGCCAGCGTCGCCACCTCCGTCTGAAACTCCACCCGGGTAAGCTCGTCCATCTGACCCATGGCCAGCTTGATCGCCACCGGCACCCCGGTTCCCACGTGATGCGCCTTCCACACCTGCGCGAAAGCACCCACACCCAGAAACGAGTGCAGCCGGAAATCACCGATACACACGCCGGCCAGAGAATCAGGGTCGCCGACGGTTCGATTGTCGGCCTGCGTCGTCTCGACCGGCGACTCTCTTTCGGTGTGGGCGGACATGACCGGCGGAGCCGAAGCGCCCGGCCGCTGTAACACAACCGTCTGCAGCAGCGAGCGGCGGATCGTGTGTTGCGTATTGAGGATATTGCTCATGCTCACGCCGAAGGCGCCGGGTCGGGTGCGCGTGCATGCGCAGGATGCACGCGTCTCAACCGTTGCTCAGAAT
>Ga0169931_10000493_pt1 | contig 64517 bp, 69 predicted proteins | sample Kivu_15m_20L_FD_129675 | JGI IMG/M metagenome (GOLD analysis project Ga0169931, IMG submission 129675) | Freshwater microbial communities from Lake Kivu, Western Province, Rwanda to study Microbial Dark Matter (Phase II) - Kivu_15m_20L... | ecosystem: Environmental > Aquatic > Freshwater > Lake... | reverse complement strand
CGGTGGACCTCAAGGAGGAGGTGAAGCAGGTGGCCAGCAAGTACCGGGCCCTGGGCATCAAGCTGCTGGTGATCGACACCGAGCGCAAGTTCATCGGCAGCGGCATGGGCAAAGACCTGGCCGAGGCCGCCGGTGGCAAGTATGTGCAGCTGCCCAAGGCCAGCGATCAAGCCATCGCCGCCATCGCCATGGAGGCGATCAGCGGGGTGTAGTCGCCTGGGCCCGTGCTGCTTTGTCGCGGGCGGCACCGGTCTGGGCCGGGTAGAGCTCTTCGAAGAACTTGCCCAGACCCACGGCCACGTTGCGGATGCCGTCCATGAAGCGGGGGTCATCGGTCAGCTTGGTGACATCACCGCCAACGGCATTCCACTTGGCGGTGAGCTGCTCGGCATTGCTGACGGTGGTCTTCAGCTCTTGCAGGGTTTTGGGGTTGTCGAGGGCGGCCATCAGGTGGCGCAGGTGGGCGCTGCTGCTGTTGAGGTTGGTGATCGTGGGTTGGGCCGCTTTCACCGCGCTCTCCAGCTCTTTGGCCAGCGCCTGACCATCCTTCATGAAGATGGAGGTGTCCTTGGCGGTGCGGTCGAAGCTGCTGGTGGCTGTCGACACCTTGCTCAGCAGCTGCATCTGGTCGGCTTCCACCAGCATCTTGTGCATCAGGGTGGTCACGCTGGTGAGGCTCGGCCCTTGCAGTCCTGGGATGGTGGCGCCATTGCACAGGGCCAGGCTGGGATTGCAGGCCTTGGAGCGCGGATTCGGGGCGCTCGGCGGCAACGGTTTGCCGCTGCTGACCAGGGACACTTGCGCGTCCCCGCCCAAGAGGGATGCCTTGCCGATCTGGGCGAAGGCAGGCCGAGCCAGCTTGAGGTCGGGATGGTTGATTTCCAGCTCGGCGACCACGGCTTGCGGGGTGACCCGCACCTTCCGCACGGTGCCGACCAGCACCCCTCGATAGATCACCGCTGAGCGCTCGGCCAAACCCGCCGCTCCATCGAAGTTGGCCTTCACGGTCCAGTTCTGACGCCCTAGGGAGATGCCACGCAGCCAGAAGGACAGTCCCATGGCACTAGCAATGGCCGCCAGTATGGAGAAGCCGACGATCGCCTCACGAATACTGCGGCGCATGGTCTAGGACTCCGCCGGTTGCATCGGTCCGCGCAGGCTACCGCTCCTGAACTGCACCACGTAAGGATCGCTGCAATGGCGGTAGTCCTCAACCGTGCCACTCCAGCGAAACTGCCCGTCGTAAAGCAGCACCACCCGCTCAGCCGAGCGTTCGATCGTGCTGTGCACATGGCTCACCACCACTGACGTGGCCTGCGCCACATCGGTGGTGCGCACGATCAGATCTTCAATTCGGGTGCAGGCCACCGGATCGAGGCCGGCCGTGGGTTCATCGAACAGGAGCAAAGGCATCTGATCGCTGGCTTTTCCGGGATCGTCGATCAGGGCTCGGGCAAAGCTGACGCGCTTCTGCATGCCGCCGCTGAGCTCCCCGGGGAGTTGCTCTTCGGTGCCATGCAGGCCCACGGCGTTGAGGGCGGCGCCCACCCGGTTGCGGATCTCCCGTTCGCTGAGGCGGCCGAAGCGATAGAGCAGGAAGCCGACGTTTTCGCGCACGGTCAGCGATCCCAGCAGAGCGGGGTTCTGAAACACCAGGCGCACATCCGGAGGGTTGCGCTGATCGAGGCGCAGGTAGGTCTGGGGAATGCCGTAGAGGCTGAGCTGGCCGCTGCTGGGCAACTGCAGCCCGGCCAGAAGCCGCAGGATCGTGGACTTACCGGCTCCGGAAGGGCCCACCACCACCAGGCGTTCCCCCGGCGCGATCTGCAGGTTCACCCCGTCCAGCACCCGTCGGCTGCCCCAGCGCACGCTCAGGTTGTCCATCACAGCCAGCGGCGGGGTCTGGGGTCGGGCCTCTGGTGGTGCGGAGGAAGCCAGGGGTGGCGCGGCAAAGCTGGATCCCATCCTGACCCTTTGCGCCCGCGAACAGCCTCCGTAAAGTTCAGCCAGTTGCGGCAGCGTCCTCCCCAGCCCTTTGCGCCCCCCCGCTCCGGCCTCCCGATTGCGGCGCTCCCGCCGACCGCTGCCGAAACCGGACTGGTTGGGCCGCGGCGATCTGCGCCAGAAGGATCTGATGAGCCGCTCCAGGCGGGCGGCCCGCTGGTTGCAGCCTGGGTTGGTGGTGAAGCGCTGGGTGCTCACCTCCGGCTTGGGCTTGCTGGTGGCCCTCCTGGGTGCGGCGGTGTGGGCCGATCTGCAGCCCATCTATTGGATGCTCTCCAGCATCCAATGGCTGCTGGCCCAGGTCACCGGGGTGTTGCCTCGCAAGATCACCGGGCCCCTGGTGCTGTTGGTTGGCGCCGTGTTGATTTGGCTGGGCCAGAGCCGCAGTTTCGGCTCGATCCAGCAGGCCCTGGCCCCGGAGAAGGACACCTTGTTAGTGGATGCCCTGCTGGCCCAGCGCCGCCTCAACCGGGGGCCCAACATCGTGGCCATTGGGGGTGGCACCGGGCTCTCCACCCTGCTCAGCGGCCTGAAGCGCTACAGCAGCAACCTCACGGCGATCGTGACGGTGGCGGATGACGGTGGCAGCAGTGGTGTGCTGCGCCGGGAGCTTGGCGTGCAGCCGCCCGGCGACATCCGCAACTGCCTGGCCGCCCTGGCCCGGGAGGAGCCCCTGCTCACGCGCTTGTTTCAATACCGCTTTAAGGCCGGCAGCGGCCTCGAGGGCCACAGCTTCGGCAACCTGTTTCTCTCGGCCCTCACGGCCATCACCGGCAACCTGGAATCGGCGATCACGGCCAGCAGCCGGGTGCTGGCCGTGCAGGGGCAGGTGGTGCCCGCCACCAATGCCGACGTGCGCCTCTGGGCGGAGCTCGAAAACGGTGAGCGGATTGAAGGGGAATCGAAGATTGGCCATGCCGCCAGCCCGATCGTGCGGCTGGGTTGCATCCCGGAGCGGCCTCCAGCCCTGCCCAGGGCCCTGGAGGCCATTGCCAATGCCGATCTGATCGTGCTGGGCCCCGGCAGCCTTTACACCTCACTGCTGCCCAACTTGCTCGTGCCTGAATTGGTGGAGGCCATCCGCCGCAGCAAGGCGCCCCGCCTTTACATCTGCAACCTGATGACCCAGCCCGGCGAAACCGATGGGCTCGATGTGGAAGGGCATCTCCGGGCTATCGAGGCTCAGCTGGCCAGCCTCGGCGTGGAGGAGCGCCTGTTCACGGCGGTGTTGGCCCAGGAGGATCTGGATGATTCCGCCCTCGTTGCCCATTACCGCCATCAGGGGGCTGAGCCAGTGACCTGCGATGGGCGCTTGCTGCGCCGCCAGGGCTACGACGTCACCCTGGCTCCACTGCAGGGAGCCCGGCCCACCGCCACCCTGCGCCACGACCCCCGCAGCGTTGCCCTGGCGGTGATGCGCTTCTTCCGCAAACACCAGCGCGGGGCTTAGTAAGCGTCCTGCATTTCGTAAAAGTCGGGCTGCACGTAGTCCTTGCGCAGGGGGAAGCCCTTCCAGTCTTCGGGCATCAACAGGCGCTTGGGGTGGGGGTGGCCGGCGAACTGGATGCCATACATGTCGAAGGTTTCCCGTTCCTGCCAATCCGCCCCGCGGAACAGGCCGTAGAGGGTGGGAATGGTGAGCTCGCCGTCGCGCTCCAGGAACACCTTGAGCCGCACCTCTTCAGGGCGTTGATCGGCAGCGACCACGCCGGAGCTGGAGCGAACCGCCAGGGCAGCCAGTTTCACCAGGTGGTAGAAGCACACCAAGCGGCCGCCGGGCCCTTCGTCGTAGCCGCCCTGGCATTGCAGATAGTCGAAGCCCTGGGTTTTGAGGGCGGTGGCGATGACGGGCAGAAACACGGCGTCCACCCCGATCATCTCGATGCCCAGGTGGTCGTTGCCCAGGGCTAACTGCTCAAAGCCCTGGCCGGCGAGCCATTGGCCCACCGCGCCAGCTGTTGGGCTGTCCAGCGCTCCGCTGTTGCTGGCGTCGGTCTGGGGGGTGGGGGTGTCTGCAGGCATGGCGAGGCTCGGAAACGCTCAGGCGTCAGCGGGGGCGGGGATGGCGTTTGTCGGGACGGGCATCGGCAGGGCGCTGGCAGCCGCCAGGGCCCGCTTCTGGGTTTCGGCCGCCAGATACTGGCCGTTGACGATGGGCGCCACGGCCTTCATCTGGTGGGACACCGTGCAGTAGCGGTGCGTCTGCTGGAGTTTGCCGCGCTCGGCCAGGGCCTCATTGCCCATCTTCTTGCGCAGCTTGATCACCGCATCGAAGATCGCCTCGGGCCGCGGCGGGCAGCCGGGCAGGTACAGATCCACGGGAATCAGCTTGTCCACGCCACGTACCGCGGTGGTGGAGTCGGCGGAGAACATGCCTCCGGTGATCGTGCAGGCCCCCATGGCGATCACGTACTTGGGCTCTGGCATCTGCTCGTAGAGGCGTACCAGGGCTGGGGCCATCTTCATGGTCACAGTGCCGGCCACGATCAGCAGGTCGGCCTGGCGGGGGCTTGAGCGCGGCACCAGGCCGAAGCGGTCGAAGTCAAAGCGGGAGCCGATCAGAGCTGCGAATTCGATGAAGCAGCAAGCGGTGCCGTAGAGCAGCGGCCAGAGGCTGCTGAGCCGGGCCCAGTTGTGGATGTCATCCAGGGTCGTGAGGATCACGTTCTCGGCCAGATCCGAGGTGACCGTGGGAGCACCCACCGGATTGCAGCTGGCAGCGCGCAGATCCTTGAGGGCGTCGATGGAGAGGGCCTCGGCCATGCCTGAAATTGCAGAGGTTGGGGTCATCTCAGATCAGCTCCACTCGAGGGCGCCCTTGCGCCAGGCATAGGCCAGCGCCACAACCAGGATGGCAATGAAGACGAGGGCTTCGATGAAGGCCAGCAGGCCGAGACGGTGGAATGCCACGGCCCAGGGATACAGGAACACGGTCTCCACGTCGAAGATGACGAAGACCAGCGCAAACATGTAATAGCGGATGTTGAACTGAATCCAGGCGCCGCCGATGGGCTCCATGCCGGACTCATAGGTGAGCTTTCGCTCGCCCATGCGGCTCTTCGGCGAGAGCAGCTTGTTGGCCACCAACGCCAACACCGGCACCGCTGCTGAGATCAGCAGGAAGCCGAGAAAGGCGTCGTAGCCGGAGAGCACAAACATGCGAGCCAGGCCAACCTGCGACGCAGTCTGGCATCCGCGCCCGGAGGCCGTCGGCATCGGGCCTGGCACGGGCCCCGGAGCGCCGTCGATAAACTGCCGCCACCGCCTGAGGCCCAGGGATGAGCTCCAACTCCACATCCGAGCTCACTCCCGAGCCCACACCCGAGCACGATCTCGAGCCCCAGAGCGAAACCGGTGGCGCCCCTGAGCCAGATCCTGGCCTTGAGCTGGCTGTGGATCCGGCCACCCACCGTTTCGAGTGCCGCAGCTGCGGCTTCGTCTACGACCCGGAGGAGGGGGTGCGCAAGCTGGCGATCGCGCCCGGCACGCCCTTTGTGGAGCTGGATCCGATTGCGTTCCGCTGCCCGGTCTGTCGCAGCCGGGTTGGGGCCTTCAAAGACATCGGCCCGCGCAACAAGCCCAGCGGCTTCGAGGAGAATCTCAATTTCGGCCTGGGCGTCAACCGGCTGACCCCCGGCCAGAAGAATGTGTTGATCTTCGGAGGCTTTGCTTTGGCTTTCGCCTTCTTCCTCTCCCTCTATTCCCTGCGCTGATGTCTGGCTCATCTCTGCCCCGTCCGCTCCAGGCCCTGCTGCGGCCCCTGCTCAGCCTGCTGCTGGTGGTGGGCCTTGGTTTCGGTCTTTCCGGTTGCGTCACCACGGGATTGCCCGTGGCCGCCTCCAGCCCCTGGCAGCCGGTGCCCTTGGCCACCAAGGCCAACCCCCTCGATGTGGCCTTCACCGACGACCGTCACGGCTTCCTGGTGGGCAGCAATCGCCTGATTCTGGAAACCAACGACGGCGGGGCCAGCTGGGAGGAGCGGGCCTTGGATCTGCCGGAGGAGGAAAACTTCCGTCTGATCAGCATCGACTTCCGCGGCGACGAGGGTTGGATCGCTGGTCAGCCCGGGCTGCTGCTCCACAGCACCGACGCTGGCCAAAACTGGAGCCGCCTGTTTCTCGACACCAAGCTGCCGGGTGAGCCTTATCTGATCACGGCCCTAGGGGCTAATCAGGCGGAGCTCGCCACGAATGTCGGCGCCGTTTATGAAACCCGTGATGGCGGCACCAATTGGCAGGCCGAGGTGGAGGATGCCGCCGGTGCCGTGCGGGAGCTGCGCCGCTTCAACGATGGCCGCTACGTCAGCGTCAGCAGCCTGGGCAACTTCTTTTCCACCTGGAACCCCGGTGAGGGCACCTGGCAGCCCCACCAGCGGATGAGCAGCCAGCGGCTGCAGTCGATGGGCTTCCAGCCCGATGGCGCGCTGTGGATGCTGGCCCGCGGCGCCCAGATCCGTTTCAACCCCGACGCCAGCAACGTGGAGGACTGGGGCAAGGCCGTGGTCCCGATCACCAACGGCTACGGCTACCTCGATATGGCCTGGGCGCCTGATGGCTCGATCTGGACCGGTGGCGGCAGCGGCACCCTGCTGGTGTCCGGTGACGGCGGCAAGAGCTGGCAGAAGGATCCGGTGGGCGCCCAGCAGCCTTCCAATTTCACCCGCATCAGCTTCAGTGCTGATGGCAAGGGCTTCGTGCTGGGCGAGCGGGGCTCCCTGCTGCGCTGGGTGGGCTGAGGTCGATGGCTGGCGGCCTGCGCGGTCGCCAACTTCTGTAACCAAGCGCCCTTCCGCCCCCCATCCGCCCAAGCCCGACCCCTAGGATCTATGGGCTGAACGCTTGTCGCTATGGCTGCCGGCTCAACAGGAGAACGCCCGTTCTTCGAAATCATCACGAGCATTCGTTACTGGGTGATCCATGCGGTCACCCTGCCCGCCATTTTCTTGGCTGGCTTCCTGTTCGTGTCCACTGGCCTGGCCTACGACGCCTTTGGCACGCCACGCCCCGATGCCTACTTCCAGGCCCAAGAAAGCAAGGCTCCCGTCGTGAGCCAGCGCTACGAGGGCAAGAGCCAGCTTGATCTGCGCCTGCAATAAGCCATGACCCAGACACCTGTTTCCACCACGCCGCGCAACTATCCGATCTTCACGGTTCGGTGGTTGTCGGTTCATGCTCTCGGCATCCCCACGGTGTTCTTCCTGGGCGCCTTGGCGGCCATGCAATTCGTTCGCCGCTGAGCCGGTCTCTCCTCCCCAGCCATGCAACGCTCCCCCAATCCCAACAACCTGCCGGTTGAGCTCAACCGCACCAGCTTGTATCTCGGGCTGCTGTTCGTGTTCACGATCGGCATTCTGTTCTCGAGCTACTTCTTCAACTAAATCCTCTTCACGTCACTAGGAGAGCCCCGATGAGCGGCAAGAAATCCAACCTGCCTGACGGCCGGATTCCGGATCGCCTTCCCGATGGTCGCCCGGCTGTGGCCTGGCGCTCCCGCTGGACCGAGGGAGTCTTGCCCCTGTGGCTGGTGGCTACCGCCGGCGGCATGGCTGTGATCTTTGTGGTGGGTCTGTTCTTCTACGGCTCCTACGTCGGCGTTGGTTCCGCCTGAGTCCGGCCAGGTTTGTGAAGGGGTACCCCCGTTGGTTCGTCTGTTGGCGGCCTTCGGGGGTTTTTGATGGAATGGCTCTGCGGAGCGCGGTACTGCGAAGACGCTGGGATCACCGGTTTGGCGAAGAAACGAACCCTGCTCAACAATCGGTTCCTGGCCGCGGTCGCGGGGGTTCTTCTCCATGCCTATGGCGAGGTGTTTCGCCTCACCTCGCGCATCCGGATCCAGGCCCATCCCGAGGTGGATCGGCTGGTCAAGGAGCAGGGCATCGCCGTGATTTACGCCCTCTGGCACCGCCATGCCTTTTTTGTGCCGTTGTTGCGCTATCACGGCCGCAGGCGGGTAGCCGTGTTGCTGAGCACCCATCGCGATGCCCAGATCGTCGCGGTGGCGGTGCGGCTGCGGGGCTTCGACGTGGTGGCCGGTTCCTCGACGCGCGGCGGGGTGAAGGCCTACCGCGACCTGCGCCGGTTGCTGGAGCGGTGCCAGTCGGTCTGCATCACCCCTGATGGGCCCAAGGGTCCTCCCGAGCAGGTGAAGAGCGGGGTGATCCATCTGGCCCAGCAGTCGGGCTGCGCCATCGTGCCGGTTTCGGTGTTCTGTTCCCGCGCCCATCGCCTGCGCTCCTGGGATCGCTCGGTGTTGCCCCTGCCCTTTGCGCGGGTGGTGCTGCAGTTGGGTGAGCCGCTGCATCCCCCCGCGGGCTTGGCGGAGGGTCAGGCCCTTTTGGCGGCTCGGCTGCACGCAACCGCTGCGCTGGTCGGTGAGGGATCGCCATGAATGGTCGCGGCTGGTTGCTGCTGGGCGGTTATCGGCTGCTGACCCTGGCGCTCACCCCCGTCTGGCTGGCCCTGTTGCTGGTGCGGCTGGTGCAAGGCAAGGAGGATCCACGGCGGCTGGTGGAGCGCCTGGGCTGGCCGACCCGGCGGCGGCCTTCGGGGCCCTTGGTGTGGTTTCACTGCGCCAGCGTGGGCGAGCTCAACAGCCTGCTGCCGGTTTTGCGGGAGCTGGGCCCCCTGCCGGTGCTGTTGGTGACCACGGTGACGCGCACCTCGGCGGCCCTCGCGGCCCGGGTGTTGCCCGCCGGGGTGATTCATCAATACGTGCCGATCGACCACTGGCTGGCGATGCTGGTGTTTCGTAGCTATTGGCGACCTCGCCTGGGCGTGCTGGCGGAGGCGGAGCTGTGGCCGGAGCTCATGCAGGCGATGCCCCATCTGCTGTTGATCAACGCCCGCATGAGCGAGCGCTCCTACCAGCGCCACCGCCGCCATTGCTGGTATGCCGCGTGGTTGTTGGCGGCTGTCGAGGTGTGCCTGGCCCAATCCCAGGCTGATGCGCAACGGTTTCAGCGCCTGGGTGTCCGCGATGCCCGCGCCCTGGGATCCACCAAGCTCGATGCCGAACCGCTGCCGGTGAACGCGGCCCATCTGAGCCGCTTGCGCCAGGCCTTTGCCGGCCGCCCGGTGTTGCTGCTGGCCAGCAGTCACCCCGGCGAGGAGAAGCAGTGGCTGGAGGCCTGGGCTGGTTGCGACGCTGCGGCCCGGCCCGTGGCGCTGCTGCTGGCGCCGCGCCATCCCCAGCGGGCCCCCAGGGTGCGAGAGCTGGCTGCCGCCCAGGGGGTCACGGTGGCGCTGTGGAGTGAGCTGTTGGCAGGAGCGGCCCCGCCCCATCCGGATGTGGTGGTGGCGGATGTGATCGGTGAGATGGGGGCCTGGATCAGCGCGGCGACGGTGGTGGTGATGGGCGGCAGTTTCCATCCGATGGGCCAACCCCACGGCGGCCAGAATCCCCTCGAACCCGTTGCCCTGGGGCGCCCGGTGTTGTGTGGCCCTGATATGGCCAATTTTTCCGATCTGATTGAGCCGCTGGTCGAGGCCGGATGCTTGCAGCAGCATTCCGACGTGGCAACGACCCTGGCGGCGGCCCTGGCGCTGCTTGCGTCGGCTCCGGCTCAGGACGAGGCCGACCCGTTGCCGCTGCCTGGTCGGCCGCCGCTGCGGGGGCCGTCCCAGCTGGTGGCTGCGTTGGTGCGCGATCGATGCCGCTGACCACTCCCCGTTTCTGGTATCAAAACCGCCGCAGTTGGCAGGCCTGGCTGCTGTTGCCGCTGGGTTGGCTCTACGGCGCCGCCGTGGGGCTGCACCGCCGCAGCACCCGCCCCTGGCGGTGCGGTGTGCCGGTGCTCTCGATTGGCAATCTCACCCTGGGGGGAACGGGCAAGACGCCGCTCGGGATCGCCCTGGCCCAGGGCCTGGCCGGCCGTGGTTGGCGGGTGGCGGTGTTGCTGCGGGGGTATGGAGCCCGCCGCCGTCAGCCGTGTTTGGTCACCGTCGCCAGTCGCTTTGAGGAGGTGGGCGATGAGGCCCTGGAATACGGCCAGATCCTGGGCGGCGGCGTGGTGTGGGTGGGCTCCAACCGCCGCCAGAGCGCCGCGCTGGCCATGGCGGCCGGCGCCGATTTGATCCTGCTTGACGACGGCCTGCAGCATTGGCCCCTGGCACGGGATCTCGATGTTTCGGTGCTGGATGCGCGCCACGGCCTCGGCAACCGTTCGGTGTTCCCAGCGGGGCCCCTGCGCGAGCCGCTCCGCCAGTTGGCCAGGGCCGATGTGTTGGTGCTCACCGGGTCTGGTTCGGCTCCCGCGCCGGTTGCCTCTCCCGTTGCCTCGTCCGATCTCCCGCAGCTTGCCCCACCAGGTTGGCCTGCGGGGAAGCCCTGCTTTGCGGTGCGCTTCTGCCTCGAGCCGCCGGCCCATCTCTTGGGCACCCGCCTGCTGGCTTTCTGCGGCATCGGGTTGCCGGAGAAATTCTTTGCGGCCCTGCTGGCCTGCGGCCTGCAGGTGGTAGTCACGGAATCCTTCCCAGACCACCACGTCTATGCTGAATCGGATTTGCAGCGCCTGTTGGATTTGGCCCACGCCAATGGCGCCCGCCTGGTCACCACGGTCAAGGATGGGCAACGGTTGCCGCCCCGTTTCCGCGCTGGCGTGAGCCTTGTGCCCTTGAGGGTTGAGCCGGCCAGCCTCGAGCCGTTGCTGGCCTGCCTCGATCAACGCTTAGAGCCCCTCGCCGGGCGGTTGCACCATGGTTGAGGTGGGCCCGAAGCGGGTCTTGCTTGTGGCTGGAGAGGCCTCCGGCGACCTCCACGGTGGTTTTCTGGTGGAGGAGCTGCAGCGTCAGTTGCCTGGTGTGGAGATTGCCGGTGTCGGCGGCGATCACCTGCGGGCCCGAGGCATCGACATCCTGGCGGATGTGCGCCTGCTCTCGGCAGCGGGATTGGTGGAGATCATCAGCAGCCTGCGCCGTCACCACCGGGTGATGGAGCTGCTCAAGCACCAGATGGATCATCAGCGCCCGGATGTGGTGGTGTTGATCGATTACCCGGGCTTCAATCTGTTTGTGGCCAAGGAAGCCAAGAAGCGCGGCATCCCAGTGTTTTTCTACATCGCGCCCCAGGTGTGGGCGTGGGGTCAAGGCCGCGCCAAAAAGATGGAGCGGTTGATCGAGCGCCTGGCCGTGATCTTCCCGTTTGAGGAGGCGATCTTCAATGCCCATGGCCGGGATTTCGCCCGTTATGTCGGCCATCCGCTGGTGGATGAGCTGCATGTCAGCGGCACCCGCGAGCAGATTCGCCATCGCCATGGCCTCGCGCCTGATCAGCCCCTGCTGGTGTTGATGCCCGGCAGCCGGCGGGCCGAGGTGCGATTGCTGTTGCCTGCGATGCTGCAGGCAGCCCAGCAGCTCAAACGCGATGGTTGGCAGGTGGTGCTGCTCAAGGCGTCCACGATCGACCGTTCTGATCTGGAGCAGGCCAGCGGCAACCGGGCGCTGCCCGTTGCCTTGATCGAGGCAGATGCCTACAACCTGCTGCATGCCGCCGATGTCGGAGTGATCGCCTCTGGCACAGCGACGCTGGAGGCGGCTTTGCTGGGTTGCCCCCATGTCATCCTTTATCGCTTCTCATTCTTCACCTATCTGATCGCCAAACTTGTCATTGGCCGGCGCATTCTTGGTCTGCCTAATATCATTCTGGGTCGCCAGCTCTTCCCGGAGCTTCTTCAACGCGATGTTACGGCAGCCAACATTGTCCGGTCGGTGCAGCGCATTCGAGATGACCGGACGTTGTTTGATCAGGCTGTGAAGGAGCTGCGGGCTGCGATGGGGTCTCCCGGAGCCTCTCGCAGAGCGGCTTCGGAGTTGGTGGATTTGATGCGATGAAGACGGGAATCTATGCGCGTTTGGCGGCCTATGGGCGCCGCCATCTGTGGCCAGCCTTTTCTTTGGCCCTGTTCTTTAATTTTCTCTATGGTGCCTCCACGGGCTTTGTGCCTCTGGTGATTCGCTATCTGTTTGACGATATCTTGCCGTCAAGTGATCGCGGCCGTCTGTATATGGCGCCTGTCTTGATTGTAGTGGTGATTCTGCTCAGGGCGGTTTCCCAATATTTGGGTTCCTATCTCACCGAATCTGTTGGTCAGTCGATTACGGCCGATCTGCGTCACGATCTTGCGGAGCGCGTTCTCGATCTTCCCCAGTCTTACGTGGATCGCAATCCCTCAACTGTTCTGGTGTCGCGTGTGCTCACAGATGTGACGCTCGTCAAAACGGGAATTGTGGATGGCTTTTCATCGGTGTTCAAGGACGGCCTGACCCTGGTCGTGTTGGTTGCCGTTGCTTTTTATCAAGACTGGTTCCTGTCATTGATTGCTTTTATCCTCTTCCCCTTGGCAATCGCTCCGATTCTTAATTCGTCTAAAAAAGTAAGGCGCCACTCCAGTAAAGGGCAGCTCAATTTGGCGCGGTTGGCCTCCTTTTTGCAGGAGTCTGTGGTGGGTTTGCGGGTGGTCAAAATCTTTGGGATGCAGGCTTACGAGCTCAAGCGGTTTGATGAGGAAAATCAATCCGTGCTGCAAGCTGCGCTCAAAACAACGCGTGCCAAGCTGGCCAATCAGCCTTTGATGGAAATTCTGGGTGCGGTGGGTTTCAGTGCGGTGCTTGTGTATGGCGGTGAAAATGTGATTGCAGGCACCCGAACGACGGGTAACTTCTTTGCTTTTCTCACTTCACTTTATCTGTGCTACGCCCCCTTTAAGGGGATTGCCCGTTCTAATTCAACCCTGCAGCAGGGTGTCTCGGCTGCCAAAGATCTGTTTGGTATTTTGGATACCCAGCCTGATCCGCCCGAGGCGGCAGAGCCCTGTGATTTGGTGTCTTTCTCAATAGGACTCAAGGCGTCTCAAGTTTGCTTTAGTTATGACGATGAGCGGGTGATTGATGATCTCAATTTGGAGGTTCCCTGTGGGCGCACGGTGGCGTTGGTGGGCTCCAGTGGGGGCGGCAAAAGTACAATCGTTGATCTCTTTTGTCGATTTTATGATCCCTGCTCGGGGGTGATCAGCATTGATGAGGTCGACCTTCGGGATCTGTCTCTGCAATCGCTGCGCCGACTGATCTCGGTGGTGGATCAGAACACGTTTCTTTTTAACGACACGGTTGCCAACAACATCGCCTATGGGTTGGCCACCGCTTCAGCTGACCAGATTGAGGTGGCTGCTCGCGCAGCCAACGCTCACGATTTCATTTCCCAGCTGCCGGAGGGGTATGCCACGGTGATCGGTGAAAACGGCACCATGCTGTCAGGTGGTCAGCGCCAGCGGATTGCGATTGCCCGCGCCCTGATCAAAAACGCACCGATTCTATTCCTGGATGAGGCCACCTCTGCCCTCGATTCGGCCTCGGAGCAGGTGGTGCAGCAGGCTTTGGATCGGCTGATGGCCAATCGCACCACCTTGGTGGTAGCCCACCGCTTGTCCACGGTGGTGAATGCCGATTGCATTTGCGTCATTTCTGCTGGACGCGTTGTTGAGTCGGGCAGCCACGCCGAGCTTCTGGCTCGCAGTGGATGCTATGCCGACCTATTTTTAAGGCAATTCTCTAGCGCTGAGGCGGGATCTCCTGGATGACCACCACCACCTCCCCGCAGCCGACAGGCCATCAGCTCGCCTACGCCCGTCACGACTGGTCCAGTGCCTTTCGCAACGTGGGTGTTGAACTCACGGATGTGCCACTGGTTGCAGCGCGGGGCAACATTCCAGCCGACCTGGCGGGCACCCTGTACCGCAACGGGCCCGGTCGTCTGGAACGTGGTGGCCGCTGGGTGCATCATCCGTTCGATGGCGACGGGATGATTGCGGCGTTTCGGTTCGACGCCGGGCAGGCCTATCTGACCAACCGTTTTGTGCGCACCGAAGGTTGGTTGGCTGAAGAGGCCGCCGGCACGTTTGTGTACCGGGGGGTGTTTGGTACTCAGAAACCGGGCGGCCCTTTGGCCAATGCTTTTGATCTGCGGCTCAAGAACATCGCCAACACCCAGGTGGTGCGGCTCGGCGATCAATTGCTGGCCCTCTGGGAAGCGGCTGAGCCCCATGCCCTCGATCCCCGCACCCTCGAGACCCGGGAGCTGTCGAGACTGGATGGAGTGCTCAAGCCCGGTGAGGCCTTTAGTGCCCATCCCCGTTTTGACCCAGGGCACCACGGCGAACCTCGCATGGTCACCTTCGGCGTGAAGGCCGGGCCCACCAGCACCATCCGGTTGATGGAGTTTGCGACGGACGATCAGCCCGGTGGGGTTCGGGCCGGTGAACTGGTGGCGGACAGCCGTCACGGCTTCAAGGGCTTCGCCTTCCTCCACGATTTCGCCATCACCCCCAGCTGGGCGGTGTTCCTGCAGAACGCCGTGGCATTTAACCCCCTGCCGTTCGTGCTCGGTCAGAAGGGGGCGGCCCAATGTCTGGCGTCCAAGCCTGGTGATGCGGGGCAGTTCTGGCTGGTGCCACGCCAAGCCGGCCACCATGCCGGGGCCAAGCCGATCCAGGTGCCGGCGCCGGCGGGGTTTGTGTTCCACCACCTCAACGCTTTCGAAGATGCGGCGACCGGCGAGGTGGTGGTGGATTCGATCTATTACGAGGATTTTCCGTCGATCGGGCCCGAGGTGGATTTTCGCGAGATCGATTTTGCGTCGATTCCGGAAGGCCAGCTGCGGCGTTGCCGCATCGATCCCCGCAGCGGCACGGTGCAAAGCGAGTGGCTGGAGCAGCGCTGCTGCGAGTTCGCCATGATCAACCCCGCGCGGCAGGGGCTGGAGCCCCGCTTCGCCTGGATGGCAGTGGCCGAGCGGGAGCGGGGCAACGATCCGCTGCAGGCGATTGAGAAGCTCGATCTCCACACCGGCGAGCGGCGGGTGTGGAGCGCCGCTCCCCGGGGTTTCGTCAGCGAGCCGGTGATGGTGCCCCGCCCCGATTCCGCTGCCGAAGATCGCTCCGCTGAAGACAGTGGCTGGGTGCTGGTGCCGGTGTGGAACGGTGCCCGCTGTGCCACGGATCTGGTGATCCTCAACGCCGCCGACATGACGGAGCAGGCGGTGCTGGAGTTGCCCCTGGCCATTCCCTATGGCCTGCACGGCACTTGGGCCCAGGCCTGATGGCTTGCACACCAGCCATGCTGATCAGCGCCCGAGGAGCTGTTGCAACGCCGGTGCGAGCTCGGCGAAGGCCCGGCCGCGGTGGCCCAGCTTGGCCTTGAGGGTTGACGGCATCTCCGCAAAGGTGAGGCCGGTTTCCGGCACCAGGAACACCGGGTCGTAGCCGAATCCTCCCGTGCCCCGCGGGGCGTCCAGGATCACGCCCGGGCAGCGGCCTTCCACCTCCAGGCGGATGGTGCCGCTCGGGTCGGCCAGGGCCAGGGCGGCGGCGAAATGGGCCTTGCGGCTCGGGTTGGTGCTGCTGGCCTGGGCCTGCTCCAGTTCGCGCAGCAGCCGGGCAATCCGGGCGCTGTCGCTGTCGGCGTAGCGGGCGGAGTGCACGCCAGGGGCACCACCCAGGGCATCGACGCTCAGGCCGGAGTCGTCGGCCAGGGCCCACTCTCTGCAGGCCCTGGCAACGGCACTGGCCTTGAGGCGCGCGTTCTCGGCAAAGGTGGTGCCCGTTTCCTCCACCTCCAGCCCCTCAGGCTGGGGTTGGATCTCCAGGCTCAGGCCAGCCAGCAAGTGGCCGAATTCGCGCACTTTGCCGGCGTTGCCGCTGGCGATCACCAAACGGGTCATGGCTCAGGCCGCCTCCGCCAGCGCCCGCGCCCAGGCCAGCACCTCAGCCACGCGGGCCTCATTGGGGGCCTCGCAGTAGAGCCGCAGCAGCGGCTCGGTGCCGGAGAAGCGCAGCATCAGCCAGTGGCTGGGGCCCAGGCGTAGCTTCACCCCATCGGTGGTGATCACCTCCAGCACGGGGCTGCCGGCCACCGCGCTGGGGGGAGCGGCGGCCAGCTTGGCCTCCAGTCGCCGCCGGGCGTCCATATCGGGCAGGCGCAGGTCGAGCCGGTCGTAGGCGGCGGCACCGCCGCAGCGCTGCTGCAGGGCGTCGATCCGCTCGCCCAGGGGCACCCCGCCCTCCACCAGCGCTTCGATCAGCAGCAGGGCTGCGAAGGGGGCATCGCGCTCGGGCAGGTGCATGCCGAAGCCCACGCCGCCCGATTCCTCGCCCCCCACCAGCACCTCGCCGCTCAGCATTTCGGCAGCGATGTATTTGAAGCCCACTGGCATCTCCAGCACGGTGCGGCCCAGGTCTTCGGCCACCAGCTTCATCAGGTCGGAGCCGCTCACGGTCTTCACCACTGAGCCCGGCAGCTGGCGGGCCCCGGCTAGGTGGTCGATGAACAGGGGCATCAGCAGCTGGGTGCTGCAGAAGCGGCCGCGTTCATCCACCGCGGCGATTCGGTCACCGTCGCCGTCAAACACGATCCCCATCGCCGGCCGGCCGGTCGCGGTGCTGGCCTGCACCGCGGCGATCAGCTCGACCAGGTAGGCGGCCAAGGGTTCGGGTGGGTTGCCCCCAAACAACGGATCCCGGTGCGTTCGAATTTCGCGGATGGCACCACTGGCCGTGGCCCGCTCGCCCAGTAGGGCCGGCAGCAGCCCCGCCGCCGAGCCGTGCATCGGGTCAACGATCACCGTCAGCCCCAGGCGTTCGAGCCCCTCGGCCAGGGCAGCGGTGTTCACCTTGGCCTTGAGGCCTGCCACGTAATCGCTCATGGCTCCAAACCGCTGCACCTCGCCCGGAATCGGCACGCTGATGCCGCCGCCGGCCAGCCGGGTTTCCACCCGTTGGGTGAAGTCGCCCTCCACCGAGCCGCCGAAGGGGCCCTTGATCTTCAGACCCAGCCATTCCGGCGGGTTGTGGCTGGCGGTGATCACCAGGGCGCCGAGGGCCTGGCGCTGCACCACTGCCCAGCTGGAGGCTGGGGTGGGGGTGGGGGTGTCGCAGAGCAGGGGCTCGAGGCCGCAGCCCCGCACGGCGCTGCAGATGGCTTCGGCCAGTTCAGGGGCCAGGAAGCGGCGGTCGTAGCCGATCACCACGTCGCGGCTCGTCAGGCCCTGCGGGGCGGAATGGGCTAGCTCCTGGGCGGCGGCGGCTGCCACCGGCAGCAGGCGCTCCATGGTGATGTCGACCCCGAGGATGCCGCGCCAGCCATCGGTGCCGAAGGCGATCGGACTGGCCTCCAGGGGCAGGGGGGCTGAGGCCATGGGGGCGGAAACGCCGAGCTGGATCGATTCTGCTGTGCCGCCGGCGCTCCAGCCCTAGCGTTTGCGCTGGTGGATGCCCTCCTTGACGCCACTGCCCCTCACGCCACTCCCCCTGACCGATCGCCTGCTGCGCAGTTGGCTGCGCTGCCGGCGCCGCGCCTGGCTCGATCGGTTTGGCGAGCCAGGGGAGCGTCAGTGGAATGCCCATCGCGCCCTGGCCCTGAGTGACCAGCTGCGCAGTTTTCAGACCCTGCTGCCCCAGCGCCCCGGCCACGGCGAGGCGGCCTGCGCCGGCGGGGCGCATGGGGTGGTGGGCTTACGCCTGCGTGGCCAGGGCCCCCAGGGGCTGCAGGTGGAATCCCATCCGTCCCTGCTGGAGCGCATTGCCGGCCAGAGCCGTTGGGGCGAGTTCGCCTACCGGCCGGTGCTGGCCCGTCAGGGGCGGCGGCTCACCCGCGAAGTCCGGGTGGTGTTGGCCCTCTGGGGGCGCCTGCTGGCCGCGCACCAGCAGGCGCCCGTGCCCCATGGCCTGGTGCTGGCGGGCGAGGGCCGGGCCCTGCAGCGGGAGCGCCTGGCCTTGGGCGGGGGCCTTCAGCACCAGCTCGATGAAAGCCTGCAGCGCTTGGCCGCCGACCTCGACCCGGCCACGCCCCCCCCGCTGGTGAGTGATCGCAAGAAGTGCACCCTGTGCAGCTGGCGAGGGCTCTGCGATCAGGAGGCGGCAGCGATGGGACACCTCAGCGAGGTGAGCGGCATCGGTGGCAAGCGCCGCGAGATGCTGCTGGAGCAGGGGGTGACCAGCCTGGCGGACCTGGCAGCCCGGGATCCGGAGCAGCTGGCCGAGGCGCTCTCCGGGTATGGCGAGCAACACCGCGAGATTGCCGCAGAGCTGGTGGCCCAGGCCCGGGTGCAGGCCTCAGGAATCCCCCAGCGGCTGGGGGAGGGGCTGGCGCTGCCTGAGCTCGCCAATGCCCCTGGGGTGTTGCTCTACGACATCGAATCCGATCCCGATGCCCGCGATGATTTCCTGCACGGCTTCCTGGTGCTGGAGCGCGATGGGGCCGGTGGTTGGAACGAGACCGGGGCCCGGTATCAGCCGTTGCTGGCCCTGCAGGAGCACGGCGAGCAGCGGCTGTGGCAGCGCCTGCAGCGGTTTCTCGCCCGCTATCCAGGCTGGCCGGTGCTGCACTACGGCGAAACCGAGGTGATCGGCCTGGTGCGCCTGGCCCAGCGCCAGGGAGCCACTGAGGCTGCGGTGCAGCAGTTGCGCGGGCGGATGCTGGATGTGCATGCCCGCCTGCGGCGCTACTGGCGGCTGCCGGTGAGCAGCTATGGCCTCAAGGCGGTGGCCGGCTGGCTGGGTTTTGCCTGGAGCCAGAAGGGCGTTGATGGGGCCCGCTGCCTGCTCTGGTGGCGCCAGTGGCGGCAGTGGCGCGGCGCCGGTGGCTCCCGAGGCCAGGCAAGTCGCCACCAGCTGCAGCGGATTTTTCTCTACAACCGCGACGACAGCCTGGCCACCTGGGCGGTGGTGCGCTGGCTGTTGGCCCACGACTGACGCTCGAAGACTGACGCTTCAGGGTTGACGGCCGGCCCCGACGGGTGGATCCACGAAGGCCGGTGGTCGCGACAGGTGCAGCGCCGGGGCCTGGGAGCCCTCACCGGCACGGAGCTCGGGATCCTGCAGGGCCTGGCGACGCACCAGGGCTAGCCCGATCCACAGGCCATCCCCCAGGGCCAGAGAGGAGGTGATCTGGCCTGCCCGGCTGCTGCTGCCTGAAGCCTCGTTGTCGGCTCCCTCCAGGCGGAATAGCGCCGTGCCCGGGGCCAGTGCCACGGCCGCGGCTTCCGGGCTGCCCTCGGGTGCTTGCCAGTGCCAGCGCCGCAGCTGCTGTTTGACCCCGTCGTAGGTGGCCAGCTTGGCCAGGGTTTCCTGGCCCACATAGCAGCCCTTGCTCAGGCTCACCCGATCGGCAAGCCCCGCTTGAAACGGATTGGTGTCGTCGTTGATTTCCCCTGGGGCGGTCGGCAGGCCCTGCTGGAGGCGCCAGCGCTCCTGCTCCAGGGCGGTGAGTGGGGTGCGCTCGGCCAGCCATGGGGGCAGCGCCGCCTCTGCCAGCAGCAGCACCTGCTGGCCCAGCAGCCAGCCGCTGCCCTTCTCCAGTGTCTGCCACTGGCCTGCTGGGGCCTGGGGCAGGGCCGCGAGGGCATCGCCCAGCGGTGTGATCCGCCGCACCGGCGTCACCGGGCCCAGCCGCACCCGATCGGCGGGAAACAGCACCCGATCGAGACTGTGCCAAACGGCTTGGGCATCGCCTTCGCCCAGCAGCAGCCAGGCGCCTTCGTTGTCGACCAGCACCTCGGCCAGGGCCCGGAGCCGGCCAGTGGCGGTGATGCAGCAGGTGGGGATCCAGCTGCCGGGAGTGCTGCTTTCGATGGCGGCACTGGTTTGGCCATGCAGGAAGCGTCGTGTATCAGCCCCATCGAGTCGAATCAGGCTGGTGGCTTGCTCCCAGCGGCGCGGCCCGGCTGGTTGCCAACTCCAGGGGTCGGGGCTCATGACGCGGCCTGGCTGGCGGCGAGGGTCGACGCGGCAGCAGCCACCTCCTCGAGCAGAAACAGGCTGCGTAGCTCCAGGCCAGCGGCGGTCATCGCGTCCAGGCCGCCTTCCTGGCGATCCACGATCGTCACCACCCGTTCGACCCGAAAGCCCGCCTCCCGGAGCTGGTGCACGGCCTTGAGTGAGGAGCCGCCGGTGGTCACCACATCCTCCAGAACGGTGATGGTGCTGCCCGGCTCCGGCAGCGGACCCTCCAGCCAGGCGCCGGTGCCGTGGCCCTTGGCCTCCTTGCGCACGATCAGGGCATCGAGCCCGCGCCCCCCCAGGGCGGCCCGCATCGCCACGGCGCTCACCAGCGGGTCGGCCCCGAGGGTGAGGCCGGCCACGGCCCGGGCCTCCGGCTCCACCTGCTCCAGCATCAAGGCCCCCAGCAGGGCCAGCCCGCTGCCGCTAAGGCTGACGGGCTTGCAGTTGACGTAGTGGTGACTGGTGCGTCCCGACGCCAGGGTGAAGCTGCCGTGGCGATAGGCCTTGGTGGCGAGCAGGGGCAGCAGCGCCATCCGCATCTCGGCTGGGGTAGCCGTCAGAGAGGTGGCCACCAGGGACGCAGCATCCGGGGAAACGGTCGACAAGAGCTGGTGCAGACGCAATTGGTTGTCTAGTTTGCGGCCAACGTGACAACACCCGCTGCTGGGTTGCCTGGATCCATGGCGACTGCCACCTTTTCCAACCCACCCCTGTGCCGCAACGGCGTCTGGGCTGCGGCTGCCAGCTCGGCAGTCGCTGCGGGGCTGATCGCCCCAGCCTTGGCGGGGCCGGTGGTGTGCACCACCACCCTCGAGGCCCCCGTGGTGGCTGGCCAGGCAGGGCCGGTGGAGGTGACCCGCTGTGGGGTGGTGCAGACCACGCCCGAACTGATGGAGAGGCGCTTTTACAGCTACACCGCGCCCTACGCCCGCGGCGTCAGCCTCACCAACCAGATCACTGATTTGTTCGGGATCGCCATGGGGGGTGGCGATGGCACCAAGGTGATGGGCTTCGGGTTCCCCGACCAAACGATCATCTGGGACGGCACCGCCGTGGAGAACACCTATCAGGTGCTGCTGGAGCAGCAGAGCGACCCCATGCCTTGGCGCACGGGCGACGTATCGAACGGCTATTCCGGCAGCCTCGGATCCGGGGGCGGGGCTCCCCAGGGCACGGGCTGGCAGGACGGGGGCGCGAGCTATAGCCCGCCGGTGCGGGGCCTCTGGTAAGTCTGGTTGAAGGGGCTTCGGCCCATGGGGGGGTCTAGCAATCTGGTGAATGCAGCGAACTCATAATTCGCCTGAGCCGGGTTCGATCCCCGGGACCCCCATCCACAAGTCAGGCCGGCAGTCAGGCAGGCAGGCAGTCAGGCAGGCAGTCAGCCCGATTCGATGGCTGCTTCTATTCTTGGCTTACTGATGGCGCCCCTGGTGGGGCTTTCCGTGATCCAACTCCTGGCGTTGGCCATCTTGCTGGCCCTGCTGGCGTTCTTTGCCGCTGGGGAATTCGCCCTGATTCGCCTGCGGCCAAGTCGGGTGCAGCAGTTGCAGGAGGCTGGCGAGCCCGGGGCCCAAGCCGTGGCGAAACTGCAGCACCGGCTGCGGAGGGTGCTGGTGGCCACCCAGTTGGGAGCGGCTCTGGCCCTGGTCGCCCTGGGTTGGGCTGGGCGCGGCCTGGCGGAGCGGTTGGGGGTCTGGCTGGGCAGCCAGAACGGGATGGGCACCGCTCCCCAGGGATGGCTGGATGCGGGCGTTTTTCTGTTGTTGGTGTTGCTGGCAACCGTGCTGGGCGGCTTGCTGCCCAAGGCCTGGGTGTTGCATCGGCCGGAGGTCTCCGCCTTGCGGCTGGCGCCGCTGCTGGATTCGGTGATCGGCAGCCTGGCGCCTTTGCTGTCGCTGCTGGAGCGCTTCAGCGGCACCCTGCTGCGGCTGTTGGGGCTTCCCCGCAACTGGGATGAGCTGGTGCCGGTGCTCTCCGCCGGCGAGCTCGAAACCCTGATTGAAACCGGCAGCGTGACGGGCTTGATGCCCGATGAACGCAACATCCTCGAGGGGGTGTTCTCGTTGCGCGACACCCTGGTGCGTGAAGTGATGGTGCCGCGCTCCGGCATGGTCACCCTGCCGCTGGATGTGAGCTTTGCGGAGCTGATGCGGGAGGTGCACGACACGGCCCATGCCCGCTTTCCGGTGATTGGCAGCTCCCTGGATGATGTGCGTGGCCTGCTGGACCTGCGGCGTTTGGCCGATCCGATGGCTCGGGGCTTGCTCAGTGCCGACACCCCTCTGGCTCCCTACATCACCCCGGTGGCCCGGGTGCAGGAGAGCACGCCTCTGGCTGAGCTGTTGCCGCTGATTCGCAGTGGTCAGCCCTTGCTGGTGGTGGTGGACGAGCACGGCGGCACCGAGGGCCTGGTGACCGTGGCCGACCTCACCAGTGAGATCGTTGGAGATGAGGACGATTCCCTCGAGGCGGCCCAGGATCTGCAGCAACTGGGCGAGGGCTGCTGGTCGGTGGCCGGTGATCTCGAGATCTTTGAACTCAACCGGCAGCTGGGCCTGCAGTTGCCCGAGGCGGAAGGCCATCACACCCTGGCGGGCTTCCTGTTGGAGCGGCTCCAGCACATCCCCGCCCCGGGCGAGGGACTGCGCTGGAAGGGGCACCAGTTTCGGGTGTTGGCCATGGATGGGCCCCGCATCGAACGCGTGCAGATCGAGCGCCCGGTGGCGGAGTCGATCCCTGATAATGCCTCCAGCCGAGAGCCCCAGCCATGAACCCTGTGCGCGTGGGTGTCATCGGCATCGGCAACATGGGCTGGCACCACGCCCGGGTGCTGAGCTTGATCAAGGATGCCCAGTTGGTCGGCGTGGCCGACCCGGATGCGGTCCGCGGCGAGCTGGCCACTCAGCAGTTCGGCTGCCGCTGGTTTCCGTCCTATGAGGCGATGCTGCCTGAGGTGGATGCGGTCTGCATTGCCGTACCCACCCTGCTGCATCACCGGGTGGGCCTGGCTTGCCTGAAGGCGGGCGTGCATGTGCTGATCGAGAAGCCGATTGCCGCCAGTCAGGAGGAGGCCTCGGAGTTGATCCAGGCGGCCGATGCGGCGGGGCGGCTGCTGCAGGTGGGCCACATTGAGCGGTTCAACCCCGCCTTCCGTGAATTGGTGAAGGTGGTGGCCAATGAGGAGGTCGTGGTGCTGGAGGCACGGCGCCACAGTCCCAACGCCGACCGGGCCAACGATGTGTCGGTGGTGCTCGATCTGATGATTCACGACATCGATCTGGTGCTGGAGCTGGCCGGGGCCCCGGTGATTCGGTTGGCGGCTGCCGGCGGGCGCAGCGCCGAGGGACCAATCGACTATGTCAACGCCACCCTGGCCTTTGCCAATGGCGTGGTAGCCAGCCTCACGGCCAGCAAGATGGCGCATCGCAAGATCCGCAGCCTCTCGGCCCACTGCCGCAGCAGCCTGGTGGAAACCGACTTCCTCAACCGCACCCTGCACATTCACCGCCGTGCCCATGAGTCGGTGAGTGCCGACCATGGTGAGTTGGTGTATCGCTCCGATGGGGTGATCGAGGAGGTGAGCACCACCTCCATCGAGCCCCTCTACGCCGAGCTCGAGCACTTTCTGCAGTGCGTGCGCGGCGTGGAGACTCCGGCGGTGGGTGGTTTGCAGGCCTCCCGGGCCCTGCTGCTCGCCGATCTGATCGAGCAGTGTGTGGAGCAGCCCAACCTCTGCATGAGCCTTGAGGTGCCGATCTAGGACGCTTTGGCTGGGTCGGTGAGCTGGCGCAGGGCTTCGAGTTGCCAGCGGCGGCAGTCGCCAGGCGAGGCCAGGTAGAAGGCATCCCAGGCTTCCGCCTTGTGGAGGCCGTACAGCTCAGGCGCGATGTCGGGATGGCGTTGCTGCCAGCCCACCCGTACGGCGTGCCCGATCACCACGTCCAACACCAGGTCGTCGTCAAAGACCACCTCGGGGTTGGCGCCCACGAAGGCGATCAGGGTGATCAGGGTTTCGGTGCAGAGCTGGCGGTAGTCGGGGGCTTCGATCTTGCTCAGCAAGTGATCCACGAGGCCCGCGAAGTTGCGTTCGCCGGGGGTCTTTTCGCTCAGCAGCGGCGCACTGTCGAGGCGGTTGCGCTTCTCGAGCTTGTCGCCGATCACGATGCCGCGGCAGTGGTGCAGCAGATCCCAGATGCCGGGGTAGAAATCGCGGGGTACGCGGCCCAGGGCTCCAAGCCGCAGGCGGTGTTGCAACCAGCAGCCCTCCTTGGGCAGTTCCTCGAGCGGATCGGGCACGTCCCAGCGCACCCGGCCGCTCACATGCAGTTGCTCCTCGCGCTGCAGGGCGGCCTTGGCGTGCTCCAGGTCGGCCAGCACCGCGCGCAGGCGCCGTTGGATGGCGTGGGGGGGCTGGTCGCAGAGGGCCTCGAAGGCATCGATCGGGCTGAGATCGCTTTCGGTGGCCAGTTCACCGGTGAGCAGCAGCAGCAGTTGACCCAGTTGCAGGGTGAGGCTGCCGCTGAGCAGCGCGGGCTCGTGGCGGGCCAGGCCATCGAGGGCGAGCAGCAGCTCCTGCTGCAGCATCCATTCCCGGCCGTCTTCGCCGCTGAAGCGCTTGATCATGGCGGCGATGCTGGCGCTGCCCTGGGGTTCGCTAATGCGGGAGTCGCTGGTGTAATTGCGCCCCACCACCACCTGCTTCTGGCGCACCAACAGGTCGGTGAGGGCATCCTCCAGCTGGGGATGCACCAGGTCGAGGGCTCCGGCAACGCGCCGCACCACGTTCCAGTCGGCTTCGGCCAGGGCCCGGCGGTACACCTCTTCCAGCAGCGCCTGCAGGCGCACCGGCTGGTTGCCGGCGGGCCCCTGCAGACGCGAATCGGGGCCGAGGCGACGCACCAGCTGTTCGAGCACTTCCCCCTGCTCTTCCAGGGAGGAACTGCGCCAGAGCCGTTCGGCGAGGTCGCCGATGCTGATGTCCTGGCGCTCGAGGTCCTGCTCTTCGCGGGCCGACAGGGGCGCCTGGCTGGTGCTGGCCCGTAACGGTGTAGGGGCTGGGGGCTGGGGCAGCGTCGCCGGGCCCGCCTGGAGTGGCAGCTCCACCCAGCTGCCCTGGTCCAGCAGGTCCGTCAGGGTGCCCAGCTGCACCGGCACGCCGTCCAGCAGGCCAGCTTGCAACGCTCTTCCCAGCCGCAGAAAGGCCTCCGGGTTGGCCTGGAAGGCCCCCTCGGCCACCGGGATCAGCAGCAAGGGCGCGCCGCTGCCCCGCCAGTGGCGCTGCAGCAGCCGCAGTTCGGCTGTCACGGCATCGACGAGTTGTTCCGGATCGTAGGCGAGGTAGAAGGTGTCTTCCTCCAGCACGGCCGGCAGGAAGGCCAGGCTGGTGTCGCCCTGGCGGTACAGCCGGGCTGTGGCCATGGTTTCCATCCGCACGGGTGGGTGGCCGCTCAGCCCCAGGGCCGGGTTGGCGCCCACCTGGGCTATGCGCTGGGCCAGCTCCTGGGAGCTGCCGATGCGCACGGCTGCGGCGTGCTCAGCGCCCTGGGCCACCGGCAGGCCGGCTGCCTGCAGGGCCGCGGCGATGCCTGCATGGGCCGGCACCAGGGCCACCAGCACCTGGTCGGCCCCGAGGGGGCTGGGCCGGCGGCGGCCGATGGGGTCCAGATCGTCCGGGCTGATCAGCCCATGCAGCAGCAGGTCGGCGAGCCAGGTGAGGCTCTGGGTCCACAGCAGCGGCACGTTGGGATTGGCCACCCGGGGCTGGCTGCCCGGCTGGCGCCGCTCGGCCTCGATCGCTTCTTCGGGCACGAGATAGAGCTCGGGAAGCAGCGCGCCCTCCTCCTGGTCCAGGCTCACCTCCGCCAGGCGCTGGCGCCACTGACGGGCCTCATCCCAGCGCTCTTCGCAACAGGCGGTGATCAGCTCGTAAGCCCAGAACAGGGGCCACTCGCATTCGATGTGCTCGAACTGGGCCAGCTCCTCCCGCTCGTAGTGCAGACGGGTGTGGTCTTCGACCACGGTCTGGTGGCCATCGCGTCGGAAGCGCTTGTAGCCGTAGGTGCCCCCCAGCTCGGCGCGGATCTTGGCGCGGGTGCGCTGCGCCAGTTGGGGATCTTCCACCGCCCAGGCGGGGTAGCCGATCACCGACAGACAGGCGCTATCCACCTCCTTGCTGGCCGACTCGCGCGGCAGGAGGCCGCGCAGTGCCCGCCGCAGCCGCACGATGGCGTCGTGGGGGATCACCAGACAGTAGCTGCCATCGCCGTGGGGGCCGTAGAGATCCAGGCCTTCGAGGGCCTCCAGGGCCGCCTTCACCAGGCCGATGGAGCTGGCATTGCGTTCTGGCAGGCCGTGGTTGCCCTTGTCACCCCGCTCCCAGATGCCGTAGTCGGCTACGCGGTAGGCGCGAGCCACGTAGTACACCAGGTTTTGCACGAAGTCGCATTCGTGGCTGCTCTGCACCACCACCAGCCCCGAGCGGGTCAGCTGCGCCAGCTGCAGTAGAAACAGCGCTGTGGCATCGAGCTGCAGATGCCCCCAGCCGTCGTCGGCCACCACGGGGCCACCGCTAGCTGTGTCGAACTTGGCGTGGATGGCGTGTAGCCGGTGCAGGCTGTGCTTAAACCGCTCCACCTTCGGGGCCTGGCGCAACATGGCATTGAGCAGGCCGCGCATCAGCTGCAGCACCCGCCCTTCGAGCTCATAGACCCGGCGGCTCGGTCCCCGCAGCCGGCGATGGGCGAGGGCGAGTCCCCAGACGCATTGAATCGAGTAGATGCAATCGCGAACCCAGGCATCGGCGTAATTGCCGTGCACGGTGTGGGCCGTGCTGGCGGGCAGGAGGCCCGTGATCGGGTGCTGCCGGCTCAACACCACCCGATCGATCTGCTGATCGAGCTCCTGCAGCACGACCCAGGCTTCGGCAGGATGGGTGCCGATCGCTTCTGGTGACGCGGTCGAACCGGTCATTGGCCCTGAGATTGGCAGGGATTGCGCCATGGGTGCACCAGTGCCAGTGGCAAGCCAGTTATTGATTCTCCACCCCCACCCCACCTCCCATGGCAGCAACGGCAACCGAGCCACGGCGCACCAGCGTTCTGGGGGTTCCGGTGGACGTCTGTGCCGACGTGTGCGAAGCGGCCCTGGCCCTGCGGCAGCGGGGCGGCGGCCAGATCGTCACCCTCAATGCCGAAATGACGATGGCGGCCAAGGCCGACCCCGCCCTGGGCGCGGCGGTCGCTTCGGCGGCTCTTGTCATTCCCGACGGTGCGGGGGTGGTGTGGGCCCTGGGGCGGCAGGGGTTCCGGGTGCGCCGCAGTCCCGGCATCGAGCTGGCCCGCGATCTGCTGGGTCATGCGGCGGCCCACGGCTGGAGGGTGGCCTTGGTGGGCGGCTCGCCGGCGGTGATGGACCAGCTCACCGCCCGCCTGCGCCAGGAGCTCCTCGGGCTGCAGCTGGTGCTCTGCGCCCATGGCTACCAAAGCGCCGAGGCTTGGCCGGCCCTGGAGCAGCAGCTGGTCGGCGCCCGTCCGGATCTGGTGTTGGTGGCCCTGGGTGTGCCGCGGCAGGAAACCTGGATTCAGCAGCTGCCGGGGCGCCGGGGTGGTCTCTGGATGGGCGTGGGCGGCAGTTTTGATGTTTGGGCAGGGGTCAAAAAAAGAGCCCCCACCTGGATAGGAGCGCTGCAGATCGAATGGTTGTACCGCTTGGTGCAGGAGCCGAGCCGCTGGCGGCGCATGCTGGCCCTACCGGCCTTTGCTTGGGCGGTGTTGCGGCAGGGCTAAACCTGGATCGCCCCAAGGGTTGCTGGGTAGTCGTCGCTCGACTTCAGCGGAAACTGACCCGCTCAGCGGAAACTGACAGGTTCAGCGGAAACCGACAGAGGCCTGCCACACGAAGGCCAGCAGCAGGAAGAACAGGGGGATGATCGGCAGGATGTCCACCAGGGGACCAAAGGCCTGGTAGGCCTCGGGGAGCTGGGCCAGGGTCTGCAGGGCGTAGGCGGCCATCCCGGAAATCGCTGAGCGTGAGGCGGACGCTACCACGTGTGGGCGGCTGGGGAATCGGCGTCCCACGGAGCGAAATCCTCTGCAAAACAACCGTCCTGGATCGCCTGGCCCATGGCGCTGCTGAGGCGCACCAGCTGGGTGATGTTGTGCAGGCTCAACAGGATCTTGCCCAGCAGCTCCTCGCTCTTGATCAAGTGGTGCAGGTAGGCCCGGGTGTGGTTCCGGCAGGCCGGGCAGGGGCAGCTGGCATCCATCGGGGTGTGGTCGTGGCGGAAACGGGCGTTCTTGAGGTTCCAGCGCTCGCCGCCCACCAGGGCCGCCCCATGGCGCCCGAGGCGGGTGGGGATCACGCAATCAAACAGGTCGAAGCCATTGGCCACGGCGATCGCCATCTCCCGCAGGGTGCCCACGCCCATCAGGTAGTGGGGTTTGTCGTCGGGCAGCAGCGGCCCCAGCTGGCGCACGATCCGGTGCATCTCCTCCGCCGGCTCGCCCACGCTCACGCCGCCCACGGCGATGCCAGGCAGGCCCATCGAGGCCACCACCCGCGCCGATTCCTCCCGCAGATGGGGGAAGCAGCCCCCTTGCACAATGCCGAACAGGGCCTGATCGGCGTTGCTGTGGCTGGCGATGCAGCGCTCCAGCCAACTGTGGGTGCGGCGGCAGGCGGCGGCCACATCCGCTTCGCTCGCGGGGTAGGGCGGGCATTGGTCGAAGGCCATGGCCACGTCGGCCCCCAGGGCCATCTGGATCGCCATCGAGCGCTCGGGGGTGAGCTCGATCCGGGCCCCGTCGCGCGGGGAGCGGAACACCACGCCGTGGTCGTTGATCGTGTTGATGTCACCCAGGCTGAACACCTGGAAGCCGCCGGAATCGGTGAGCATCGGGCCGTCCCAGCCCATGAAGCGGTGCAATCCTCCGGCATCCGCCACGATCGCTTCGCCTGGTTGCAGATGCAGGTGATAGGTGTTGGAGAGCACCATCTGGGCGCCGGTGGCGCGCAGTTGATCCGCCGTGACCCCCTTGACCGTGGCCAGGGTGCCCACCGGCATGAACCGGGGCGTGGTGACCACGCCGTGGGGGGTGTGGAAGCAGCCGCAGCGGGCCCGGGTGCGCTGGCAGCGGGCCGTGATGGCGAAGGAAAAGGCGGGTGGGAAGCTGATTGCGCCGAACCGGTGCTGTTCTGACGCTAGGTGTCGCTTGCCCAAGCCTTTTACTGCGTGGATTCCTGGCTGGCTCGCCGACCTGGCGGGGGCCTGGGTGTTTTATTCCGTGCTGCCGGCCTGGCCTGGCGTGCCGCTGCGCTTTGAGCGCATCGCCCGCTTTGGCCCCCTGATCGGCCTGGTACTGGGCGGGCTGCAGGCCCTGTTCTGGGGGCTGTCGGCGGGCTGGGTGCCGTTGGGTGCCCAAGTGGCTGTGGTGCTGGCCCTCGGTTTGAGCCTCACCGGTGGGTTGCATGTGGATGGGGCGATGGACACCGCCGATGGGCTGGGCGCTGGCCCCCGGGCCCTGGAGGCGATGGCGGATAGCCGCGTGGGCGCTTCCGGGGTGCAGGCCCTGGCCGTGCTGCTGCTGCTGCGGGCGGCGGGCCTGCTTTGCCTGGCGGCGGCGGCGCCTTCCGCCCTGCTTTGGGCGGCCTTCTGGGGCCGGGTGGCCCCCCTGGTGGCGATGCAGTGGTTCCCCTATCTGCGCGAGCAGGGCAGCGCTGGCTTCCACCGGCAGCACTGGCGGGGGCTGGCGGCGGAACTGGCACCGGCGCTGCTGGTGCTGCTGCTGGCGCTGGTGCTGTGGGGTTGGCTCGGCGGTCCCCCCCCGCAGCTGATCGGTTTGGCACCGGCGCTGCTGGTGCCCCTCTGGCTGGGGCGCCGTCTCGGCGGCCACAGCGGCGACAGCTATGGCGCCTGCGTGGAGTGGGCCGAAAGCCTGGCGCTGCTGCTCAGTGGCCTGGGGCTGCGGCTCCTGGCAGCCTGAGGCAAAAGGCATTGCCCTGCGGGGGCAGCTCTGGCGCCACGGCAGCGGGTGGCACCACCAGGTGGAGCTCACCGCCAAGGCTGCGGGCCAGGTCTCGCCCAAGGGCCAGGCCCAGTCCAGTGCCCGGCAGGTTCTGGCCGTTACGGCCCCGAACGCCCCGCTCGAAGATCGTCTCCCGTTCTTCGAGCGCAATCGGCGCCCCGCCGTCCCAGACGGCGAGTTGCCAGCCACCTCCGGCGAAGGGCTGGCAGTGGAGGCCGATGGCGCTGCCGGCGGGGCTGTAGCGGAAGGCGTTCTCCAGCAGGTTGGCCAGGATTTCGGCCACGGCGCCGCTGTCGCCATGCCAATCGGGCATGCGGATGGGCGGCTGCCAGGGGCGACCCTGCAGGGCGGCGGTAGCAGCCGCCCGCTGCAGCAGCGGCTCCAGCCAATCCGGAAGGGGTTGGCCCTCCGGTCCCACCAGCCCGGGTGGAAGCAGCAGGGGCTGGGCCGCCTCGCCGGAGACCGCCGGTGGCGTGCTGCGGCCCAGCTGGCTTAGGGCATCGACGTAGCGGTTGAGCTGGCGCTCCTCCGCCAGCAATCCCTCCACCAGGGGGCGGTTCTGGCTGTCCTGGTCCAGGCGCCGCAGCAACAGCTGGCCAAAGGTGCGCAGTGCGGCCAGGGGGTTGCGCAGCTGGTGCAGCAACAGGCCCAGCTCCGCCTCCTGTTGCTTGAGGGTTTGTTGCAGCCGCTGTTGTTCCAGGTCGAGGCAGAGGGCTTCGGTGAGGCATAGGGCGACGGCCTGCAGTCGCTGGCCAAGGGTGTCGGGCCAGGGCAGGGTGCTGGTTTCCACCTGGATGGCTCCCAGCAACACGTTGTGGTGACGCAGCGGCAGCCAGCGCCGTTGTTCGGCCGGCCAGCGCAGCGGGCTGCTTGCCTCCACGGCCGGGAGGGCGCGGCCATCGCTGGGCCACTGGCCAATGGGAACCAAGCTTGGGGCGCTGCCGTTGCCGGGCTGGGTGACGTACACCACCAGCGACTGCAAATCACCCCGGTCGGCGAACTGGGCCAACTGAAAGCGAAGCAGGCTCAAAAACCTTTCGGAGACTTGCATCTGAGCCAATCAACCGCCGGCCTGCCGAAAAAATTTTCGCAAGGGCGTGGGAAAACCGAGAAAAAGTCTTAAGATCTTCGGGTAGCGACCAATACGACGCGGTCCGCAAGCGGGCAGCGGCTCAACGTCGTGACGCCCACACCCCTTGTTGCCCTTTCCGGTAATTGAGGCTACAGCAGAAACAGATCCGTCTTTTGCCGATCCTTTCTCCCTGTTGTTCGCAACCCGAATGGGCGGGTTGCGGTGTCACTGACCTTTTGGGCCGGCTGACGCTTCCGGGCATCAGAACGTTTGGACGTCGCCCGTGCTGCCGGTTTTCGGCTGCCAGGACGGGCTGAGTCACGGACCCTGCGCATGTTTTGCGCTCCCATGGTTCGTTCCCCTCCGGTTTCTTCTCGTCCCCTCACTTCTCCCCCCGCGGGAGCCGCTCAATGTCCAAGAAGCGCAAGCGGATCAGCCGCCGCCGGCTTGCCGGCCAGCGGGTACTGGCCCATGTCCCCACGTTCAACCTGGAAACCGGTTCCCACAAGCCGGTCACAGCAGCCCGCCGCTACATCGCCGAGGAGCTGCTGGTGCCGCCCGCAATCCTCAACGTGCGCCGCAACGAGCACACCACGGATCGCTTTTTCTGGGGTGAGAAGGGCCTATTCAGTGCCCAGTACGCTGAGGAGAACCATTTTCTCTTCCCGTCACTGCGTTCGATCGTCGACCGCATCGGCGAAGACGTTCTGTTCGAAGGCATCGAAGCCCTCGCCGCCGATGACTGGGAGGAAATGGAAGAGTACGAATACGCCTTCGTCTGATAGGCGATTTCCTCAGGCCGGCCACTGGCCGGCCAGGTAATGGCGCAGGGCCGGAAACAGTCTGCTGTCGATGGTGTGGCCACCGATAAAGCTGATCAGATCCGTCTCGATGCCGCCTTGGCGCAGTTGCTCCTGTAGCGCTTCGCTCGCCCCATAGGGCACCACCGGATCCTGCTCGCCATGGGTGAGCAGGATCTTTTTGATGACCTGAACGCCGGGCTGCCAATCCGGATGGGGATAGCCGCTGCAGCTGATCAGCCCTGCCAGGGGCAGACCTGCGCCGGATGTGCTCACATCCAGGGCCATGGCTGCTCCCTGGGAGAAGCCCAGCAGCACCGTCTGCTCCAGGGGCACGTCGGTGGCCAGCTGCTCCAGCCGTTGGCGCAGATGGGTCCGGGCCGCGGGCAGCTGGGGCCAGTTTGGCTGCTGCAGGTCGTACCACTGGCGGCCGCTGCCGCCCGGGTGGGGCAGGGGTGCCCGCAGCGCCACCACGCTCACCGCGGGCTCCACCAGCAGCTCGGCCAGGTCGAGCAGGTCATCGGCGTCGGCCCCCCAGCCGTGCAGCAGCACCAGCCGCCGCTCGCTCTGCTGGGGGCCCAGCCGGATCAGGTCGTCGCTGGCGGGGCTGCTGGGGGTGGTCATGGCGTGGGTGCTGCTGCTGCGTAGGTTGGCTCCAGACCAATATCCTTGGCAGCCATGGCCCCCACGGCCCTACTCAGCGTCTCCAACAAGACGGGATTGGAGCCCCTGGCCAAGGGGCTGCTGGAGGCCGGCTACGCCTTGATTTCCAGCGGCGGCACTGCGGCTGCGCTTCAGGCCGCCGGGTTGCCAGTCACCAAGGTGGCAGAGCACACCGGCGCCCCGGAGATCCTGGGGGGACGGGTGAAGACCCTGCACCCCCGCATCCACGGCGGCATCCTGGCCAAGCGGGCTGAGCCCGGCCACCAGGCGGATCTGGCGGCCCAGGGCATCGCCCCGATCGATGTGGTGGTGGTCAACCTCTACCCCTTCCGCGAGACCGTGGCCGATCCGGCGGTGGCGTTCGACACCGCGATCGAAAACATCGACATCGGCGGCCCGGCCATGGTGCGGGCGGCGGCCAAGAACCACGCCGATGTGGCGGTGCTCACCAGCCCCGGCCAGTACGACTCCTTTCTCGAGGCTCTTCGGGCTGGCGCCCTGACCCCAGCCCTGCGCCGCCGCCTGGCGCTGGAAGCCTTTGAGCACACCGCCCGTTACGACGCGGCGATCAGCGTCTGGTTGGCCGCCCGTTTGGAGGCTGATGCTGCGGAGGGGGCGGCGCCCCTGCGCCTCGCCTTGCCCGCTCGCCAGAGCCTGCGCTACGGCGAAAACCCCCATCAACAGGCCACCTGGCACAGCGAGCCCGCTGCCGGCTGGGGCGCCGCTGAGCAACTGCAGGGCAAGGAGCTCAGTTACAACAACCTGATCGATCTCGACGCGGCCCTCGCCACGGTGCGGGAGTTTGGCTACGGCCCTGGAGCCGAGCCGGCGGCGGTGGTGGTGAAGCACACCAACCCCTGCGGGGTGGCCACGGGCCGCGACGGGGCCGATGCCCTCACCCGGGCCCTGGATGCCGATCGGCTTTCGGCCTTTGGCGGCATCGTGGCGCTCAACCGCCCGGTGGATCTGGGGGCTGCTGAGCAGCTCGGCAGCCTGTTTCTCGAGTGCGTGGTGGCGCCGGGCTTTGATGCTGCGGCTCGGGAGCGGCTGGTTGCCCGCACTAATCTGCGGCTGCTGGAGCTGGCCCCCGAAGCGATTGTGCGGGCCTCGCGGCGGCAGCTGCGCAGCCTGCTCGGCGGTGTGTTGGTGCAGGCGCTGGATGACCAGCCGGTGGACGAGAGCGCTTGGCAGGTGGTGAGCGAGCGCCAGCCCACCAGCTCGGAATGGAACGACCTGCGCTTTGCTTGGAAGCTGGTGCGCCACGTGCGCTCCAATGCCATCACCGTGGCCCGGGATGGCCAGAGCCTGGGCATCGGTGCCGGACAGATGAACCGGGTGGGCTCAGCCCGGCTTGCCCTGGAGGCCGCCGGCGACAAAGCTCGCGGTGCGGTGCTCGCCAGTGATGGTTTCTTCCCTTTCGACGACACCGTGCGACTGGCCGCAGGCCATGGCATCAAAGCCGTGATCCAGCCTGGCGGCAGCGTGCGCGATGCCGACTCGATCGCGGCCTGCAATGCCTTGGGCCTGGCGATGGTGGTCACCGGCCAGCGCCATTTCCTTCACTGAATTCCCCCGAATTTCCCTGAGGGGCAGGGTGAGCTGTAGCTTCGCTGCCACACCGCTCTGCCCCGCTCCCGGTCTTCATCGCCGGTGCCCATCGCCAGCCCCCCCGACGCCATGCCTGAAGCGCTCGCCTACAACCTCAACTTTCTCCATCCCCTGCTGATGGGGGGCCTGCTGGCCCTATCCAGCTATGGGATGTTCCTGGGTATCAAGGCCAAGAAAACCCGCACCGCCGACGCCGAAACCCGCAAGACCCTGATCAAGGGCCAGTTCGCCAAACGCCATTTCCAGATCGGCAGCCTGATCCTGGTGCTGATGGTGCTGGGCACCTTCGGCGGCATGGCCGTCACCTACCTGAACAACGGCAAGCTGTTCGTGGGGCCGCACCTGCTGGTGGGCATCGCCATGACCTGCCTGATTGCGCTCGCTGTGGCGCTCACCCCCCTGATGCAACAGGGCAACCTGATCGCCCGCAAGGCCCATGTGGGCCTGAACATGGCGATGATGACGTTGTTCCTCTGGCAGGCCTTCACTGGGCTGCAGATCCTCAACAAGATCTGGGAGAACAGGCCCGCCTGAAGCTTCAGCCAGCCTGAGCCCTCAGAACTGGGCGTGCCGCCTGGGCGGGCAGTCGAGGTTGTGGCTGGCGTGAAAGTCTTCCTGCACCTTCCAGGTAAGCCGGCGGGAGATCTGGCGCACGATCTGCTTCAGCAGGTGGTCGCCGCTCGACTGCACCAGCCCATCGGGCAGCAGGGTGATCACCCCCGGCAGGCGGATCCAGACGCTGAGGTCGAGTTCCCAGCGCACCAGGGTCAGCGGCCTGGGATCCTCGTCGGTGGCCCGGCCACTGGCTTCGTCGAGGCGCAGTGAGGCGTTGAACTCGACGTCGTAGAGGCCGTCGAGGTTGGGATCGCTGCCGTGGTTCGGCACCGTGAGGATTCGGTAAAGCCCCTGGTCCTGGGGCAGCAGTTCGAGGCCGATGGTGGGCTCCACTTCAAAGCCGAAGTTGCCAAAGGTGCCAAGGGTTAGGGCGTAGCCCTGGCAGCCCAGGGGCTGCACGGTCATCGGCACGGCGCAGCGACGGAACCAGCCCTCGTGGTGATCCAGGTAGTGGGCGACCACGGGGGCGCTGGCCCGCATTTCCATCACGTCGGCGAAAGCGCTGGCGTAGCGCCGCACCCGGGAATCATCGCTATGGCGAAGCAACGGGGACGTGCTCAGCGCCCTGCTCGCCGGGCTGTCGTCGGCCGGAGTGAAGTTCATGTCCAGCGGTGCGGTCGACAACAGCAATGACAACAGCGGCAACTCCTGGCAATGGAGCCGCCGAAGACGGACCCACTCGATCATTAATCAATGTAAAGCCACTGCAGCGCCCTTTCTGCGCCCGCTGTGACACCCGGACACCCACGCGCCGGACTCACGCGGCGCAGAGCTCGATCAGCCGCTCAATGACGTCTTCCACCACTCGATCTGGGGTGGAGGCTCCAGAGGTGATGCCCACCCGGAGCGGGCCCTCGGGGAGGAAGGGCAGCTCGGTTTCCAGGGCGCCGCCCAGGGGCATGTGCTCGATCCTGTTGCCGGGGCCGATGCGCTCAGGGGTGTCGATGTGGAAGGAGCGGATGCCCCGGCTGACGGCAATCTCCTGCAGGTGGGTGGTGTTGGAGGAGTTGTAGCCGCCGATGACGACCATCAGATCCAGAGGTTCATCCACTAGGGCGAAGATGGCGTCCTGGCGCTCCTGGGTGGCGTCGCAGATGGTGTTGAAGGCCAGGAAGTGCTCGTTGAGTTCCGTGGGGCCGAAGCGCTGCAGCATGGTGCGCTCGAACAGCCGTCCAATCTCCTCGGTTTCACTCTTGAGCATGGTGGTTTGGTTGGCCACACCAACCCGGATCAGATCGCGGTCGGGGTCGAAACCAGGGGAGCAGGCCTTGGCGAAGCGGGCCACGAACGCATCGCGATCCCCCTTGCCGAGGATGTAGTCGCTCACCATCTGGGCCTCGGCCAGGTCGAGCACCACCAGGTAGGTGCCGGCGAAGCTGCTGGTGGCGAGGGTTTCCTCGTGTTTCACCTTGCCGTGAATGATCGAGGTGAAAGCGTGCTTCTTGTGCTTCTCCACCGTGTTCCACACCTTGGAGACCCAGGGGCAGGTGGTATCGACGATGTGACAGCCGCGTTCGTTGAGCAGCTGCATCTCCTGCACGGTGGCGCCGAAAGCCGGCAGGATCACCACGTCGCCGCTGGCCACCTCGGAGAAGTCCTTCACGCCGTCTTCCACGGAGATGAACAGCACGTTCATCTCGCGCAGGTGATCGTTCACCGAGGGGTTGTGGATGATTTCATTGGTGATCCAGATCCGCTCGGTGGGGTAGTGGCGCCTGGTTTCGTAGGCCATGGCCACGGCCCGCTCCACGCCCCAGCAGAAGCCAAACGCTTCGGCCAGCCGCACGGTGAGCCGGCCGCGCTGCAGGGTATAGCCGTTGTCGCGCAGCTTGGCGATCAGATCGCTTTGATACGCCTTCTCCAGGCTGCCGGCCACCTCGTCGCCCAGGCCGAAGCCGCGGCGGTTGTAGCGCTCCGAGTGGTGCAGGGAGCGTTTGAAAGCGCGGGTATCCACAACAGCCGAAGCTTGGTGCACCGACTCTATGGGCCGCCCGTGGGGCCCTGTCGTTCCACGCTGGCCAGCCCCTGCCAGCTCACCGCACTGGCCGTGAAGCAGTAACGGCAGGGCAGCACCTCCACGCCGGCGTCCAGGGCCTGGCGAAACAGCGCGCCGTAGCGCGGGTCGGCCGCGTCACCCGGGGCAAAACGCGTCACGTCGCTGCGGCTCAGGCACGGCACCAGCACGGCCCGGCTCGTGGGCAGCAGGGCCATCAACTCGACGAGATGTTTCTGCCCCCGCTCGGTCACGGTGTCGGGGAACAGGGCCAGCTCCCCCCGGGTCCAGGTGGTGTTTTTGACCTCCAGATAGATCGGCCGGGGATCGGCGGCGCCCTCAGCAGGGGTGAGCAGTAGGTCGATGCGGCTGCGGCGTCCTTCGCCGTAGGGCACTTCCGCCCGAATGCCGGCGATCGGGCCCAGCCAGGGCTCCAGGCAGCCGGCCTCGATCGTGGCCCGCACCAACCGGTTGGGCAGGGCTGTGTTGATGCCTACCCAGATTGGCGCCCCCGCGGCGCCTTGCACCTCGGCCTGCTCCCAGGTCCAGGCCAGCTTGCGGCTCGGCGAGGGGGCATGGCGCAGCCGCACCCGGCCGCCGGGATGGAGCACCCCGGTCATGGGACCGGTGTTGGGGCAGTGGGCCGTGACCACCTCGCCGTTCTCCAGCTCCACATCGGCCAGAAAGCGCTTGTAGCGCTTCACCAGGGTGCCTTCCACCAAGGGGTCCAGGCTGAGCACGGGGGTGGCCATGGCAGGTGGGCTGGGTTGGCTCGGAGCGTGCCAGCCATACTGCCGCTCAACTCCCAGGGCCCAGGGCTCCTCTTGATGGCGAAGTCCCTGCGGCGCATTGCCCTGATCGTGGCCGTGGCCACCGCCCTCAGCAAGGTGGCCGGCCTGGTGCGGCAGCAGGCGATTGCGGCGGCCTTCGGTGTTGGCGCGGCCTACGACGCCTACAACTACGCCTATGTGTTGCCCGGCTTTCTGCTGATCCTGCTGGGCGGGATCAATGGCCCCTTCCACAGCGCCATGGTGAGCGTGCTGGCGCGCCGGCCCCGCCACGAGGGCGCCCACGTGCTGGCGGCGATCAACACCTTGGTGGGCGCGGCGCTGATCGGCGTCACCATTCTGCTGCTCATTTTTGCGGACCCCCTGATCACCCTGGTGGGCCCGGGGCTCGACGCCACCCGCCATGACATCGCCGTGTTGCAGCTGCGCTGGATGGCGCCGATGGCCCTGTTTGCCGGGTTGATCGGACTGGGCTTCGGGGCTCTGAATGCCGCCGATGAATTCTGGCTGCCTTCGGTGAGTCCGCTGCTCTCCAGTGTGGCCGTGATTGCCTGTATCGCCGTGCTGTGGTGGCAGCTCGGCGCCGCGATCACCCTGCCCACCACCGCGGTGCTGGGTGGGGTGGTGCTGGCCGCCTCCACCACGTTGGGGGCGGTGTTGCAGTGGCTGATCCAGCTTCCCGCCCTGGCCCGCCAAGGGCTGCACCGTTTCCAGCTCGTCTGGGACTGGAAAGACCCTGGGGTGTGTGAGGTGCTGCAGGTGATGGGGCCGGCCACCCTCTCGTCGGGGATGTTGCAGATCAATGTTTTTGTCTCGCTGTTCTTTGCCTCCGGCATCCCAGCGGCCGCGGCGGGCCTGGGCTACGCCAACCTTCTGGTGCAGACCCCCCTGGGGCTGCTCTCCAATGCCCTGCTGGTGCCGCTGCTGCCGGTGTATGCCCGGCTCACGGCGCCGGAAGATCGACCGGAGCTGATCGGTCGCATCCGCCAGGGCCTGATGCTCTCCAACGCCAGCATGCTGCCGTTGGGAGCCCTGATGGTGGGGCTGGCTCTGCCGATCGTGGCCCTGATCTACGAGCGGGGGGCGTTCAACGCCGGTGCGGCCGAACTGGTGGGCACCCTGTTGATGGCCTACGGCATCGGCATGCCTGCCTATCTGGCCCGCGACGTGCTCGTGCGGGTGTTCTACGCCATCGGCGATGGGGTGACCCCCTTTCGCTGGTCGATGGCGGGGATCGGCCTGAACGCGATCTTCTGCTGGGCCTTCGTGGGCGGACCCGTGCCCGGGCAGGGCCAGCTGCTACCTGGCCTCTACTGCGGTGCGGCGGGCCTAGTGCTGGCCACGGTGGCGGTGAACCTGATCACCTGCGGCGGCCTGCTGTTGGCGCTCCAGGCCCGGCTTGGCGGACTGCCCTTGCGGTTGTGGTGGCGCGACACCCTGCTGTTGTTCGTTGCTGCCGTGCTGGGCGGGCTGGCCGCCTGGGGCCTGGCGTCCGGCGTGGATTGGCCCACGGGGCTTTGGGGTCGCCTGCTCGAATGCGGCTTCGCCGGCGGTGTGGGTCTGCTCGTTTACGGGCTGGTGGCCAGCCTGGCTGGTGTGCCAGAGGTCACAGATCTGATCGGCCAGCTGCGGGCGCGCTTGCCCCGGCTGGGTCCGTCCCGCTAGCTGTCCAGGCGCACGTCTCGCTCGGCCCGCACCTGCACCGGGATCTCCAGGTGAGAGCGCCCCAGCATGCGGGGGCCATCCACCGAGAAGATCCGGGCCTCGATTCCGAACTCCTTGAAGGCGGTTTCCAGTTCCTGGATCAGGGCCTTCTCCACCTGGGCCTCGGCATCCACCACCTTGCCGATCAGGCGCCCGCCCAGGCGACCCATGCGTTGGCGCACCACGTCGCGGGCGTTGGTGACCTCAATGACCAGCACAGCCCGCCGCCAGGTGGCGCAACCTTATCGGCAAAACGGCTCCAGCACCTCTTCGAGATCGCGCAGCTGGCCGGCGGGTACCAACCGCGCCAGGGGCAGGCGCGTAGGTCCGCCACCGATGGGCACCTGCACCGCTTCAAGCGCCTGACGGGCGCACACCCCAGCCCCTTGGTCGAGGCGGGCGGCACATTCGATGGCCAGCGTCTGGGCCAGGCCGGCATCGCCGAGGTAGAGATGCCAACCCGCCACCTGCAAGTAAAGGCGATCGGCCAGGGCCATTTCGAGCTCCTTGAGATCGGCGGCGTTGAGGGTCATGGCTCAGGATAGGTCGGTTGGATCAGGGCTCCTGGCTTCGGGGCCTGGGCGCAGGGCGATCACCACGCCAGCGTGCACGAGCAGGACCGCCAGCCAGCTGAGGGTGAGCCAGTTGAGGTGGCCCCAGGGGTGGCGCAGTTCCTGCACGACCCACAGGCCGCTGTTGAGGGCGGCAAATAAGGCGGCGTGGAGCGTGAGATTCACGATCCGCTCGAAGTGCCTGTAGGTGGGGTCTTCGGGGTTGGCGGGGCCGTACCAGCGAATCGGCATGGATGGGAGCGGCGAGGACGGGGTGTTTGACGGATGGGCCCTCCGTGCGGTGAAAATGGACCCATGCGCTTGTAGCTCAGCGGATTAGAGCATCTGACTACGGATCAGAGGGTCGGGAGTTCGAATCTCTCCAAGCGCGCTTCCTTTCACAACCGCCTCCGGGCGGTTTTTTTGTGGGGTTCGTCGTCGGGCTCTGGGTCTGTTCGCGGTTCGGAACCGTGTCTCCGCTCCGGGGGGCCTTCCTTACGATCGGGAGACGAAGCGTCTTCTCACCATGGCCATCTCCGGCGATGCTGCAATGAACCAGTCTCTCTCCGCCGGGGATCCCGCCATCGCCGCGCTGATTGGCAAGGAGCTGGAGCGCCAGCAAACCCACCTGGAGCTGATCGCCTCGGAGAACTTCGCCTCCCGGGCCGTGATGGAGGCCCAGGGCTCGGTGCTCACCAACAAGTACGCCGAGGGCCTGCCCGCCAAGCGTTACTACGGCGGCTGCGAGCACGTCGACGCCATTGAGGAGCTGGCGATTGAGCGCGCCAAGCAATTGTTTGGTGCCGCCTGGGCCAATGTGCAGCCCCACAGCGGCGCCCAGGCCAACTTCGCCGTGTTCCTGGCGCTGCTGCAGCCCGGCGACACGATCCTGGGCATGGACCTCAGCCACGGCGGCCACCTCACCCACGGCTCGCCGGTGAACGTGAGCGGCAAGTGGTTCAAGGCCGTGCATTACGGCGTGGATCCCAACACCCAGCAGCTCAACTTCGACACGATCCGCCAGCTGGCCCTGGAGCACAAGCCGAAGCTGATTGTGTGCGGTTACTCCGCCTACCCGCGCACCATTGATTTCCAGGCCTTCCGCGCCATCGCCGATGAGGTGGGTGCCATTTTGCTGGCCGATATGGCCCACATCGCCGGCCTGGTGGCCGCCGGCGTGCACCCCAACCCGGTGCCTGTCTGTGATGTGGTCACCACCACCACCCACAAGACCCTGCGCGGCCCCCGCGGCGGCCTGATCCTTTGCCGCGATGCCGAGTTCGGCAAGCAGTTCGACAAGGCGGTCTTCCCCGGCAGTCAGGGCGGGCCGCTGGAGCACGTGATCGCCGCCAAAGCGGTGGCCTTCGGAGAAGCCCTGCAGCCCAGCTTCCAGGCCTACAGCCAGCAGGTGGTGGCCAACGCCCAGGCTTTGGCGGCCCGGATCCAGGAGCGCGGCATCGCCGTGGTGAGCGGCGGCACCGACAACCACATCGTGTTGCTCGATCTGCGCAGCATCGCCATGACGGGCAAGGTGGCCGACCTGCTGGTGAGCGATGTGCACATCACCGCCAACAAGAACACCGTGCCCTTTGATCCCCAGTCGCCGTTCGTGACCAGCGGCTTGCGCCTGGGTACCGCCGCCTGCACCACCCGCGGTTTCGACGAGGCCGCCTTCCGTGAGGTGGCCGATGTGATCGCCGATCGCCTACTCAACCCCGAAGACAGCGCCATCGAGCTGCGCTGCCGCGAGCGGGTGGCGGCGTTGTGTCAGCGCTTTCCGCTTTACGGCGAAATCGCCGATGCGCAGCGTCAGCTGCAGCACGCCTGATCCCGGCATACGCCCGTAAGGTGGGCCCCAAAGGCTGCCCCCCGGCTTCCTTCGGTCTGGCCCTGTGACCCTCGCCTACAGCCCCAACGCGGCCGCCCTGCTGACCTTCGCGGTGGCGGCCTTGTGTACGGCGCTAGTGGTCCCGTTGGTGCGTCGCCTCGGGCTGCGTTGGGGGCTGGTGGATGCGCCGGATCCCCGCAAGCAACACACCACTCCGATGGTGAGGCTCGGTGGGGTGGGCATCGTGGTTGCCTTCAGCCTGGCCCTAGGCCTCACCTGGGTGTTGGGGGGGTTTGCCGATCTGGCCCCCGACAAAGACCAGTTGATCTGGACGACCCTGGCCGGTGCCCTCTGTTTTTTCCTGATCGGTCTGGCCGACGACCTGTTCGCCCTGCCGCCCCTGCCCCGGCTCGGCGGCCAATTGGCGATTTCGATGGTGGTGTGGAACGAGGGGGTGCGGATCGGCAGCATCGAGTTGCCGATGGGCTGGTTCGGGGGGGCGGATCTGCAGCTGCCCCTGCCCGACTGGCTCAGCCTGCTGGCCACCTTGATCTGGCTGGTGGGGATCACCAATGCGATCAACTGGCTGGATGGGCTTGATGGCCTGGCGGCCGGGGTCAGCGGCATCGCCGCGATTGGCCTGCTCTCGGTGAGCTTCAGCCTGCACCAACCGGCCGCGGGCCTGCTGGCCGCGGCTCTGGCGGGCAGTTGCCTCGGTTTTCTGCGCCACAACTTCAATCCCGCCCGCATCTTCATGGGCGATGGCGGTTCCTATTTCCTGGGCTTTGCTCTGGCGGCGATCAGCATCGTTGGCCCGGCCAAGGGGCTCACCAGCGTCAGCCTGCTGCTGCCCCTGCTGATCCTGTCGCTGCCGCTGGCCGACATGTCGGCGGTGATCATGGGTCGCCTCAGCGAGGGCCACTCCCCCTTCTATCCCGACCGGCGCCACCTGCACCATCGCCTGCTGCGCACTGGGCTGAGCCATCGCCGCACGGTGTTGCTGATCTACGCCTTCACCCAGTGGCTGGGGTCGCTGGCCCTGGTGCTGGTTAATGCCGAGATGCGTTTTCTCTGGCTGGCCCTGGCCCCTGCGGTGTTGATCTGGGTGCTGGTGAGCACGCGCCAGGCCCTGCAGCGGCCCGCATCCAGCTCGGAGCGCTGAGGCCGTGAGCGCGGAGATTCTTTGCATCGGCACCGAGCTGCTGCTGGGCAACATCACCAATGGCAACGCCCGCTGGCTGGCGGAGCAGTTGGCGGCATTGGGCATCCCTCACCACCGCCAGAGCGTGGTGGGAGACAACCGCGAGCGGCTGATGGCGGTGGTGCGGGAGGCGGCTGGTCGCTGCCGGGTGTTGATCACCACCGGTGGGCTCGGCCCCACGCCCGACGACCTCACCACCGAGACCCTGGCGGCCGCCTTCGACACGCCCCTGGTGGAGCACCCTGAGATCTGGGCGGAGATCCAGGCCCGCCTCAGCGCCCGGGGCCGGGTGTGCTCCCCCAGCAATCGCCAGCAGGCCTTCCTGCCCGCCGGAGCCCAGGTGTTGCCCAATCCCACCGGCACGGCGCCGGGGATGATCTGGACCCCGCCCGCTGGAGCCGGAATCCAGCCGGGCTTCACCGTGCTCACCTTCCCCGGGGTACCCAGCGAGATGGAGGCGATGTGGCAGGCCACCGCCGCACCCTGGTTGCGTGCCGCTGGCTTGGCCGAGGGGGTGTTTGCCAGCCGCATGCTGCGCTTCTGGGGTGTGGCCGAATCGACCCTGGCCGACCAGGTGGCTGATCTGCTTTCGCAGGACAACCCCACCGTGGCTCCCTATGCCGGCGCCGGCGAGGTGAAGCTGCGGCTCACCGCCCGAGCCACCAGCACGGCTGAGGCCATGGCGCTGCTGGTGCCGCTGGAGGCCGAGATCCGTGCTCGCACCGGCGCGGCCTGTTTCGGTGTCGACGACGATTCCCTGGCTTCGGTGGTGTTGGAGGAGCTGCGGCGGCGGGGCGAGACCCTGGCGGTGGCCGAGAGCTGCACCGGCGGCGGGCTCGGCGCATCTCTGGCGGCGGTGCCCGGTGCATCCGATGTGTTTCTCGGTGGGGTGATCGCCTACGCCAACGCCGTCAAGCAGGCCCTGCTGGGGGTGCCGGCGGCCCTGCTCGAGAGCCACGGCGCCGTGAGCGATCCGGTGGCGACGGCCATGGCCGAGGGTGCCCGCCGGGCCACCGGCGCCACCTGGGCGATCGCCGTGACCGGCATCGCCGGCCCCGGTGGTGGCAGCGTCGAGAAGCCGGTGGGGCTGGTGCACGTGGCTATCGCTGGCCCCGATGGCTGCAGCAGCGAGGGAATGCGCTTCGGATCGAGCCGCGGACGCGCCTGGATCCAGCGGCTCACCGCCGGTGAAGCGCTCCAACGCCTGCGTTCACGCCTGCTGGGGAACCACTACTTGTGAATCACCACGCTTACTTGTGAATCACAACATCCATTTGTGAATCACAACATCCACGCCGCTGGTGCGGCGCTTCACCAGCACGCCCGTGTCCAGCTCGCCTCGATGCAGCTGCAGGCAGGCTTCGTCCACCTCCTGCACAGGGCTGCTCAGCCGCACCAGTGTGCAGCGATCGCTGCTATCGATCTTCGCGGCCACCTTCAGTGGCAGGCCCAGCTGGCCGGCGATGGCGATGGCCCGGTCGAGACGTTTTTCCGGCGAGATGCGCCCTACGAAGGCCAGGTAGTTGTCGGGAGTACCCACCGGTTGATAGAGATCCAGCGGCAGGCCGTGGTGCACGGTGGCCAGCCAGTGAGCTTCGGGCAGGGGTTGGCGCTGCGCTTCCGAGATCGACACCAGAGGCAGCTGGTGGAACTGTCGATACAGCTGGGCGCGGTCGGGAGCGGTGAGGGGGCCATGCAGGGTGTTGAGGTGGGGCACCGGCAGCTGCCGCACCAGGGGGTAGTGACTCGCTCCGGTGTGGAAGTGCAGCACGTCAAAGCGATTGAGCTGGTCCATCAATTGGTCCAACTGGATCAGTTCCGGCACGGTGGGGTCGCCGTTGTAACCCGCCAGGCGCAGGGCCTCGGGCACGCAGGGGAATAGCTCGGCGCTGGTACGGGAATCGCCGCTGGCGAAGAGCACTACGGCGTGGCCGCGCCGCACCAGCTCTTCGGTGAGGTAGTGCACCACCCGTTCGGTGCCGCCGTAGCGCCGGGGCGGGATGCTCTCGCAGAGCGGGGAAATCTGGGCAATTCGCATCGCTTGCGCGGACGGAGAGGGGCCGCGGCTCATGTCGACCGGGCCATCTCAGTCATAGAGAGGGTTGTGGGGTGCGCGGCAGCCGGATCTGAGGCGAATGGGGCCCTGGGTGCAGCTCTAGGCTGGGTCGTCAGTCGAACGGGTCATCCGTGAGCGCCGGCACCCTCTACGACAAGGTCTGGGATCTGCATCAGGTGGCCGAGCTGCCTGGCGGATCCACCCAGCTGTTCATCGGCCTGCACCTGATCCATGAGGTGACCAGCCCCCAGGCCTTTGCCGCCCTGAAGGATCTGGGCCTCGGCGTGCGCCACCCCGAGCGCACCGTGGCCACGGTGGATCACATCGTGCCCACCACGTCCCAGGCCCGACCCTTCGCCGATCTCCTGGCTGAGGAGATGCTCGGCACCCTGGAGGCCAACTGCGCCGAGCACGGCATCACCCTGCACGGCCTCGGCAGCGGTCGCCAGGGGATCGTGCACGTGATCGCGCCTGAGCTGGGCCTCACCCAGCCGGGCATGACTGTCGCCTGCGGCGATTCCCACACCTCCACCCACGGCGCCTTCGGAGCGATTGCCTTCGGCATCGGCACCAGCCAGGTGCGCGATGTGTTGGCCAGCCAGAGCTTGTCGATGGGCAAGCTCAAGGTGCGGCGGATCTGGGTGGATGGGCAGCTGCAGCTGGGCGTTTATGCGAAGGATTTGGTGCTGCATGTGATCCGCACCCTGGGCGTGAAGGGTGGTGTGGGCTACGCCTATGAGTTCGCCGGTCCGGCCATCGACGCCCTGTCGATGGAGGAGCGCATGACCCTCTGCAACATGGCGATCGAGGGCGGCGCCCGCTGCGGCTACGTCAACCCCGATGCGGTGACCTTCACCTATCTCCAGGGCCGCCCCTATGCCCCCAGCGGCGAGGCCTGGCAGCGGGCCATGGCCTGGTGGAGCAGCCTGGCCAGCGGCCCGGAGGCTGTGTTTGACGATGAGGTGCGTTTCGATGCGGCCTCTATCGCCCCCACGGTGACGTGGGGCATCACCCCGGGCCAGGGCATCGGCGTGGATGAAGCCGTGCCTACCCTGGAGCACATCGCCCCCGATGAGCGCCCCCTGGCCGAGGAGGCCTACCGCTACATGGACCTGCAGCCCGGGGCGCCGATCGCCGGCACACCGGTGGATGTGTGCTTCATCGGCAGTTGCACCAATGGCCGCCTCTCCGACCTGCAGGCCGCGGCGGCGGTGGCGAAGGGACGCCATGTGGCTCCAGGCATCAAGGCCTTTGTGGTGCCGGGCAGTGAACAGGTGGCGGCCGCGGCGGAAGCGGAGGGTCTCGATCGGATCTTTCAGGAGGCTGGCTTCGAGTGGCGCGAGCCCGGCTGTTCGATGTGCCTGGCCATGAACCCCGACCGGCTCGAAGGTCGCCAGATCAGCGCCAGCTCCAGCAACCGCAATTTCAAAGGCCGGCAGGGTTCGGCGACGGGCCGCACCCTGCTGATGAGTCCGGCGATGGTGGCGGCTGCGGCCATCGCCGGTCAGGTCCGCGACGTGCGTGAGCTGCTGCCGGCCTGAGCCGATCCCCGCGCGTTCCGATCTGCTTCCCCTGATTCCTTGTCCCCTGATCACGCCGTGCCCGCAGCCATGAGTAGCCCTTCGTTTCCCATGGGCCCCATCACCGGGCTCCACGGCCGTGCCGTGGTGGTCGCCGGCGATGACATCGACACCGACCGGATCATTCCCGCCCGTTTTCTTAAGTGCGTCACCTTTGATGGCCTAGGTGAGCAGGTGTTCGCCGACGATCGGGTCGAACTGGCCACGGCCCCGACCGGCCCCCATCCCTTTGATCGTCCAGAGGTGCAGGGGGCTTCGCTCCTGGTGGTGAACCGCAACTTCGGCTGCGGCTCGAGCCGCGAGCACGCCCCCCAGGCCTTGATGCGCTGGGGCATTCGTGCCGTGGTGGGCGAGAGCTTCGCCGAGATCTTCTATGGCAACTGTCTGGCCCTGGGGATTCCCTGTTTCACGGCTGCCCACGACGTGGTGCTGAGCCTTCAGGCAGCGCTGGTCGCGGCTCCCGATCAGGCGCTGCGGGTGTTGTTGGATCCCCCCGCTCTGGAAGCCCCCGATGGCCGCCTGTGGGAGCTTGATCTCCAGGCCGGCCCTCGGCAGATGTTGCTCACCGGGCAGTGGGATGCCACCTCCCAGCTGTTGGCCCATGGCGCCCACCTGGAGCGCACCGCTGGGGCCCTGCCCTATCTCAACGGTTTCTAGGCCGGGGTACGAAGGGGGTGCCGGTGCCCGTGAAGTTGAAATCGTTGAGCTTGACGCGGATGCCGCCGATGCCGTCGTAGGGGCTGTAGTACACCCCGAGCTCGTAGGAGCGGCGCTGCAGCTTCACTTCCACATAGGAATAGGAAACATCGCCATAGAACTCTGAGCCGTTGTCGATGTTGAAGGTGGCGCCGGCTTCCACCACCAGAGGCCCATAAATCTGTTGGGCGGCTTGGAAACTGAGGGTGCGTAGGTCCACCGTCCGGTCGAAGCCGAAGGGGCTGGCGCCGCCCAGGAAGGTGCTGGCGATGGAGGCGGAGAAGCGGGTGTAATCCAAGAAGGGCTTGTTAAACTGGCCGAGGGTCAAGCTGGGGCCGCCAAAGAGGGTGAGGGTGTTCTGGTTGGAGCCGTCGCTGTAACTGGCCAGGTAGCCACTGGCACCGAAGTCGACGCCGAGGCCGGGAACCACGGGGCTGGGGGAATAGCGGAGGCCCCGTTTCGGGTCGTCGCTGGCGTCGAGGGCGCTTCCCTGCCAGAGCTGCAGGGTGGTGCCGATCGCCAGATTGGCGTAGCTGCGCCAGAGGGTATCAAGAGTGTTGGTCTGGTACAACGCGGCCTGGTAGTTGCCTGATTGGGCAGCCCAGTTCAAGCTGACGGGGGCGAAAAATGGACCTGTGCTCTGGCTGGGCCTCGGCAGCGTGACTGATTCGCCTTCAGGTGCTGCTGCTGGAGCTGGTTTCGGGCGATTGAAAACCGCCGTGCCGGCGAGATTGGCGCCATAGGAATACACCACGGTCTGCAATCCCAGGCTGCCGTTGTAGATGCGTTCGCGGTAGGCGCCAAACAGGGCAGCGCTGGCACTGTCGTGGCCGGGAAGACGCAGGGGGGCGCTCAGTCGCGTGGTGCTGCGGGTGCCGGAGCGTAGATTGTCAGGATTGAACGTGGACAGACTGGCGTCGGCATCCAGGGAGACCCAGCCCATGGGCACGTTGAGGGCGGCGAGCAGGCCGAACATGTCGCCGAAGGTGGCCCCCTGGTCGGCGGTCGGGCTGGCCAGGCTCTCACCCGGCAGCACGAAGCTGCTGGTGCGGCCCTCAAGGGCCCGTTGCACCATCAGTTGCGGCTGAAGTTGCAGGCTGCCGCGTTGACCTAATTGGATTGGTTTGATGTTGTAGCCGATGTAGATGCCATCGCGATCCTGTTTGTCGGCATCCAGAATGATGGCGATTTCTTCAGCGCCGATCGTGGTGTTGGTGATGGCTGGTAGGGAGACCTTGCCATCGAGCAGGATCTGAGTGCTGCGGCTGGTGATGCGCGTGACACCACGCTCATCCATTACGGCCACCACCTTGCGCGCCAGGCTCCAGGAGTCGGCCGGTGTGAAGGGATCATTGGTGAAGGCCATGGCTTCAGCTGTCCAACGGTTGCCCCGAATTCGGATCTGGGAGCCTTGGAAGCGGATGCGGCTGACCATGCCGCCTTTGGTGGAAGGGGGTCGGTAGCCCTGACCGTTGCTGTTGAGCGAATCGGCGGTGTCGATGACGGCTGCCAGATCCAGCTTGATGCTGGTGCTCCAGCTCTGCTGAAACCTCACGTTGGTCACGCGGGAATCGACCGCGGCGGGGCGATCCAGATCCAGAGCGGTCGGCGGCAGGGCGGCAGACGACGGGATCGGCTCAGGGTTGGCCGGCCCACCGGCCTGGGGAGGCCCGAAAGCCACCGATTCCAGCGCCCGATTCAGGGGCAGGACGGGCCGGGAGAGTTCGCTGCCGGGACAGCCGGGTGGGGCCGGGATGGTGGGCTGGCTGATGCGGCCGGGCGGCAACACCCGCACCAGTGGTCGGGCACTGGGGCTGGCACTGAGCGGCGGGCAGGCGAAGGACGGACCTGGGGCTGTGGCGTCAGGGGCCGCTTCAGGGCTGTTGACATCCCGGGCGAGGGTGTCTTGGTCGATAACGCCATAGACATCTTCAATCTCACCGCTGCCTTCCCAGTCGCTGTAGCGAAGACGGCTGGCCTGCAGGTATTGATCGCCTTTGGTGAGACGAATCTGGCCAGAGGCGTAGACGCTGCGGCTGCCTTCGGCCAGCTCCACCCGATCGGCCAGGAGGCGCCAACCATTGAATCGGGCCTCAACAGTGCCGCTGGCGACGAACCGGCCCAGCTGTTGGTCGTAGCCCTGCTGGTCGGCCCGAATCACCACGATGCCGGAGCCCTTCGGGGCTGGAGAGGCCGGCGACGCGGGACTCGTGAGCTCGTCAGGAGCTCGGAGCTCTTCGGCCGCCAGGGTGGCCGGACTGAACAGGGCCGGCAGCAGCAGGGCTGGAAGGACTGCCGAGGCCCGCTGCCAGCAGAATTGCCCAGACCAAACCCCGGCCTTCGTGGGGCCATCCAAAACCCGATTCATGGAGCCCAGAACCGCTGGTGAAGCTGGCCAGCCCGGGGAAGTCGGGAACCCATGTCTGCCACTGTTCCCGCGCCAATCGCCCGTTGGCCGCGATCATCCCATAGGGGTTTGATCGTGAGTTCACCAGAGGGTCAGTCTTCGAGGTCCTTGCGGCTCGGGGTGCGGCTGGGGTCACTGGCCAGGAAGCCGAACACGAAGATCCCGATGAAGAAGAAGACGACCGAATAAACCGAGATCTTGAGGGCGAGCATGGTTCGGCCTTAGGGAACGGCGAGTGGGTGACAGGGAGTGACAGGCGCCTTGGAGGGCCTAGTCGACCCCGCGGCAGCGGGATCATCCTATGGGACTCGGCTTGCTATCCAACGATGCCTGAGGCCCCTGCAGCAGGGCAGCCCCCGCGGATTGAAACGTTTCAGTCACGTTCGCGTCCGTCACGCTCCCGCTGGGATCTGCAGCCACTCTGGAGCTGCCAGCAGGCCGATGGCTCGCCGGCGCCTGCCCTGGACGACCCCTGGGGGGCGCGGCATCGGCCCGATTGGGCGGCCCGGGGACTGGTGATCTGGCCTCGCGGCGGCCAGTGGCGACGGCTGACCCTCAGCCTGGCCTGCCCGCAGGACTGGCTGCAGCTGCAGGCTCCGGGGCCGGTGGCCCAGGCGCGACTCGTGCTGCGCTGGTGGGCCGACCAGGTGGCGTTGCGGGTGAACGGCCAGCCCGTGCATGCCGGCGACCTGTTCGACACAGCCTGCCGCTGGCTGCTGCCCGAGTGCTGGTGGCAAGGAGAGGTGCTGCAGCTCGAGCTGCGGCTGCGCAGCCCCCTCCACGACGACGGCGCCCTGATCGAAAGCCGCCTGGAGCTCGAACCCCTGGATCCTGCGGATCCGGCGGCCCTGCTGGCCGAGACCAAGGCCGAGCTGGCCCAGCTGCGGGCTGGGAAGCCGCTGGCGGGCAACTTCCATGTGCTCGGCCATGCCCATCTGGATCTGGCCTGGCTGTGGCCGGTGGCCGACACCTGGCAGGCCGCCGAGCGCACGTTTGCCTCAGCCCTCGATCTGATCGAGCGTTTTGAGGAGCTCCATTTCGGCCACTCCACGCCGGCCCTCTACGCCTGGCTGGAGCAGAACAGGCCGGCCCTGTTTGCCCGGCTGCAACAGGCGGTGGCCGCCGGCCGCTTCGAGCCGATCAATGGCCCCTGGGTGGAGACCGACTGCGTGCTGATCAGCGGTGCCTCGCTGCTGCGCCAATTCCAGCTGGGCCAGCACGACAGCGCCGCCAGGTTTCCTGAACTGGAGCATCCGCTGGCCTGGCTGCCCGACAGCTTCGGTTTCGCCGCTGGCCTCCCGGCCGTGGCCCACAGCACGGGTGTGCGCTGGTTCTGCACTCACAAACTCTTCTGGAACGCCACCAATCCGTTCCCCCACCGGCTGTTTCGCTGGCGCAGCCGCTGCGGATCCGAGGTGCTGGCCCTGATGACTGCCCCGATCGGCACGGACGGGGATCCGGTGGCGATGGAGCGCTATCGGCTGGCCTGGCAAGGGGCAAGCGGCGTGGAGCACGCGCTGTGGTTGCCGGGGGTCGGCGACCACGGTGGTGGCCCCACGGCCGAAATGCTTGAGCAGCTGCGGCTCTGGCAGCAGCAGCCGGAGGCCGCGCCGCAGCGCCACGGCAGTCTGCGCGCCTACCTGGCCGCCCTCGAGCCGCTGGCCCCCCAGCTGCCGGTGTGGCGCGATGAGCTCTATCTGGAGCTGCATCGCGGCTGTGCCACCTCGCGGCCGGACCAGAAGCGCCACAACCGCACCCTGGAGCGCCTGCTGCGGGAAGCGGATCTGGCCGGTGCCCTGGCGGGCGATGCAGTGGAGCCTGCCGACTGGCGGCCGCTGCTGTTTCAGCAGTTTCACGACATCCTTCCTGGCACCTCGATTCCCGAGGTGTTCGAGCAGGCCGAGCCCCAGCGGAGCGCCGCCCGCCGCAGTGCCTGCCGCCAGCGGGATCGGGCCCTGCACGCCTGGCTGGGGGGAGGACCGGATTGGTGGGTTGCCCAGCTGCAGCCCCTGCCGGCCCGGGCCCGCACCCTGCGGATGCCGCCTGGGGCCTGGAGCCACGGCGGCATCGGCCTGCCGGCCCAGGTGGCGCGTGGCGGTGGCCAGTGGCTGCAGCTGCCAGCCCTGGCGGGGGTGGAGGCCCTGCCCCTGGAGCGCACACCGGGCTCCTCCCCGGCTGAAAACGTTGCCGCTGTGGAGGCGCCGGTGTGGGTGGAGGGCTGGCGTTGCGGCAATGGCCTGGTGAGCTTTGCGCTCGGTCCGGGGGGGCTGGAGCAGCTCTGGAATGCCGCAGGTCAACCCCAGATGGCGGGGCCCCTGGCCTGGCGCCGCTACGCCGATCGGGGTGAGTTCTGGGATGCCTGGGACATCGCCGCCGATTACCGGCAGCATCCCCTCGCCTGGGACTGGCAGGGCGAGCCCACCTGGCTGGAGCAGGGGCCGCTCTGCACCAGCTTTCTCTGGCGGGGCCGCTGCGGCGGCAGTGCGGTGCGGCTCGAGGGGCGGTTGCTGGCCAATACCTCCTGGCTGGAGCTGATCCTCAGCGTCGACTGGCGCCAGCGCCATGAGCTGCTGCGCCTGGAGATCCCCCTGAGCCAGCCCGCCCAGCGCTGGGCCGCCGACACCTCCGGGGGCGTGCTGGAGCGGCCCGCCCAGCCCGTGACGGCCCGGGAGCAGGCCCGCTGGGAGGTGCCCGCGATCAGTTGGCTGGCCTCGGTGGCGGCTGGCGGCGATGGACTGGCGGTGTTGCTCGACGGGCCCCAGGGCGTCTCGGCCAGCCCGGGCCAGCTGGGGATCTCGCTGCTGCGGGCCCCTACCTGGCCCGATCCAGGCGCCGACAACGGCTTTCAGCGCCTGCGGCTGGCCTTGCTGCCCTGCCCCTCGGGCTGGATCCCCGCCCAGGTGCCCCAGCAGGCCGTGGCCTTTCGCGAGCCCCTCTGGCTGCGCCCGGCGGTGGCCCAGGGCCGGCCTGGGCGGCGCCAGGCTTGGCCCCCCCTGGGCGAGGGCTTGCTGCTGTTGGGCTGCCGGCCTGCGGGGGAGGCTGGGGCGGTGGTGCTCACCGTGCAGAACTGTTCGCCTGCCCGCCGCCGTCTGGAGCTCGGCAGCGCTTGGCACCTGCTGGAGCGGCTGGACGGCCTGGATCAACCGCTGTTGCCTGCCCAGGCGACGGGAGCGGATCCCTGGTTGCTGGCCCCCTGGGCTCTGGGTTTCTGGCGGATTCGGCCAGCCAGGGATTGAGCCTCAGTCGTCGTGGTCGTCGAAGGGGTCGGTGAGTCCCTTGGAGGGCGGACCGAAGGCCTGATACACCCCGAAGCCGGTGAGGGCGAGCAGCACTGCCAGCACGGCGAGGGCCACGGACAGGGCCGGAGAGCTTGTGGTGGCGGTGGGATCCATAGGGGGAGTTGGCGGGCCGGTCGGCGGGCAGGTGACGGGTTGCGTCACAACTGTCGACGCTCCGGCGCGCTGAGGCACGCAGGCCCATTACAGTAACGACAGCGAATCCATGCCCGAGAGGCTGCAGAAGACATGGCCCAACGCACCCGCCTCGGTGACATCCTGCGCCCACTCAACTCGGAGTACGGCAAGGTCGTTCCCGGCTGGGGCACCACGCCCGTGATGGGCATCTTTATGGTGCTGTTCCTGGTGTTTCTGCTGGTGATCCTGCAGCTGTACAACAAGTCGCTCCTGCTTGAGGGCATCACCGTCAACTGGAACGGCCTCGGCTGAGCCGGCGTTGTTCGCTCCGCCCCGACTCCCTCTCCCATGAACGTCTTCGGCATCGGCCTTCCCGAATTGGCGGTGATTGCTGCCATCGGGTTGCTGGTGTTTGGGCCGAAGCGCCTGCCAGAGCTGGGTAAAACCTTGGGGCGCACCCTCAAAGGGTTCCAGTCGGCCTCCTCGGAGTTCGAAAAGGAGTTTCGCTCAGCCATCGCCACCCCCGATCTGGCGTCTGCCGATCTTCCGCCTGCAGCACCTGCCAGCGTCGATCCGGAGCCAACCGCCCAGGTCGTTGATCCGACGCCCCAGCCTGATGATGCGTCGGATGCGCGTCCGGCGGCCTGATCTGTCGTGAGCTCAGGTTCTCCGGCCTCGGCTGTGCCGTTGCAGCTCCTGGTGGGCCTGGGCAATCCTGGTTCCAAATACGCCGCTACGCGGCACAACGTTGGTTTTGTGGCGCTGGAGCGCCTCGCCGGTGCCGGGGGCGCCGTGTTTCGCCAGCAGCCGAAGTTGCATGGTCTGCTGGCGGAGGTGGGCCAGGGGGCGACGCGCCTGCGGCTGTTGATGCCCCAGACCTACATGAACGACAGCGGGCGCTCGATCCGGGCCGCCCTCGACTGGTTTGGTCTGGAGCCGTCCCAGTTGCTGGTGGTGGTGGACGACATGGATCTGCCCCTCGGCAAGCTGCGCCTGCGGGCCTCCGGCAGTGCCGGCGGTCACAACGGCCTGCGCAGCACCATCAGCCATCTGGGCACCCAAGACTTCCCGCGCTTGCGCATCGGCATCGGTGCACCGGCCCACGACCCGGCTGAACGCCGCGCTCGCACCGTCGGTCACGTGCTGGGGCGCTTCAGCGCTGCCGAGCAGCCCCTGCTCGAGGCGGTGCTGGCCGAGGTGGAGGCCGGCATCGGTTTGATCCAGCGCCTCGGGCTGGAGCGGGCCGGTAACCGTCTCAACAGTTTCCAGCCGGAAGGCGCGGCAACCTGACGCCATGGCCCGACTTCCCTCCACCACGGCCCAGCTGCGGGTGCTGCACCAGAGCTTTAGCCAGCGGGTGCTGGAGGGTGAGGTGAGCGCCGGTGGCTATCAGTGGAGTTTTCGTTGGGCCTTCGATCGCGGCGAGCTCAGTGTGGAGCCGTCGTTGGGGCGGGCCCTGATCCAGGACGCCCTGCTGCGCTATCTGCTCAAGGTGGATTACCAACTGGAGCCAGGCGGCGACTACGCCTTCACCGTGCGGGCTCGCTTCTGAGGCCCTGCAGGCGGCGACGCACCTCAGGCGTGGGCCGCTGCAGCCGTAAGCCGCTGTGACGTTCCACCAACAGCTGGGCCACCACATCGTCAATGTCGCGGGGGGGTAGCCGCATACCCGCTGGCAGCAGCCGCAACCAACCGCTGGCTGGATACAGCTCCCAATAGCGATCGCGGGCGGCCAGGGTGCTGCCGTACTCGTCGACGAGCTCCAGCTCCAGGGCCAGCGCGGCCAGGGGGCCGCGCCAGCTGCCACTGCTGGTGCCATTGCCCACCACCACCCGGGTCAGCCCCTGGCGTTGCCAGGCTTGGAGCTGGGCCCGGCTCGCCTCGGGGGGCAGGATCGCGGCCTCCAGAACGCAGGTTTGCGCTAGATCGGCCAGCACCAGGCCACATTTGCTGCGGCCGGGATCCAGCCCCGCGATCCAGCCTGCTGTCATGGCCGGCGGGGGCCGGGGCCAGCGTCTGCCGGCGCGCCAGGTCGCAGCCAGCGCAAGTCCACCGCAATCGGGTCGGGGGTGTCGGCATCGCGCACGACCATGGCTTCCAGTTGCGCCACCTGGCCCGCCGGCCTTTCGCTCAGCTCGCGGCCCAGTTGGCTCAGGCGGGCCGCATCAAACTGCAGGCCCTCCGCCACGGTGCCCTGGCGTTGGGCCTTGGCATAGGCCGCTGCCAACAGCAGGTTGAGCCGGCGATTGATCGCTCCCAAACTGCTCAGGTCGCCTTCGATGGTGGTGCTGGCCAGCACCTCGCCGGCCTTGACGACAGCCCGGTTCGGGCGGAGGTCGGGGAAGGCGAGCACCTGGCGCTCACCCCGCAACACGTTGGCGGCCGACAGGATGCTCACCACCCAGCTGCCGGGTTTGGCCAGGAGTCCCTCCAATTTGGCGATGTCGCTCTTGGGCACCAGCAGGATCTGGCGGTCGACCGGCTGGCCAGGCAACACGCGCCGGAATGCGGTGAAGTTGGCTTGCTGCAGCAGGGCCGTGATCACGGAGCTGGCCTGCTCGGGCTGCTCCAGGGTCACCTTGGCGCTGGCCAAGGTCTGACCGCTGGTGATCACCACATCGCCGCGGCGCAGGGCAATCAGGTTGCTCTCCAGATCCTTGAGTTCTTGCGTACTTGCGGCAATGCGGCGGCGCACCTGGGCCAGCTCGGTTTCGGTGCGGCGGATGTCAGCGTCGCGGTCTTGCACTTCACGGCTGAGCCGGGTGCGTTCCACCTCCAGGCTGTTGCGTTGGGCAATCAGTGGCGCCAGTTCCTGCCGCAGCTGATTGGCCCGCGCCTGGGCCTGTTCGAAGCGCTGTTGCGCATCCCGTTTCCCCTGTTCGGCCCGGTTGAGCTCCTGCTGGCTGGTGGCCAGTTGGGCCTGACTGCTGGCCAGCTGGCGGCGACTGCTCTGCAGACGATCCTCCAGCCGATCGAGCTCGAACAGACCCGTGCGCAAGCGCTCACTGACCAGCAACATCAGCCCCAGCGAGACCGCGCTGATCAGGCTGCCGGTGAGCACTGTGATCAGCACGGCGGTGCGCCGAGGCCGCAGCTTGAACAGGCTGAGGCGCGCCTTGCCGACCCGGCTGCCGAGCCGGTCACCCAGGGTGGAGAGCACTCCCCCCAGGGCCAGCAGCGCCAAGATCAGCAGCCAGCCGGTCACGTGCGTCTGCGAACGGGCCCCAGTATCCCTGCTGCTTCGCCGAAGCGCTCAGCTGAAGCGTTTGGCCAGGGCAATGGGGTCAAAGACGGTGATTTTCTTGCGGTCGATCTGCACCAGGCCGTCGTTGCGCAGATCCCCCAGCAGCCGGGTGATCGTGACGCGCGTGGAGCCGATGGCTTCAGCGATGGCCTGGTGGGACAGGCGCAGATCGATGGTGATGCCCGCACTGCTGGGAACGCCGAAGTCGCGGCAGAGCACCAGCAGGAAGCTCACCAGCCGCGAGCTCATGTCGCGGTGGGTGAGGGTTTCGATCATCGTTTCGGTTTGCAGGATGCGTGAGGAGAGGCCCTGCAGCAGCAGCAGCCCGACGCTGGCGTCCTGCTCGATGGCGCGTCGCACCGAGGTGGCTGGAGCGGTCACCATCTCAACCCGGGTGAAGGCGACCGCGTGATAAAACCGATCTGAGCGCTGCCCTGTGAGCAGGGACAGCACCCCAAACAGGCTGTTTTCCCGCAACAGGGCCACGGTGATTTCTTCGCCGGATTCGTAGACGCGCGAAAGCCGCACCGCACCGCGGCGTAGCAGATACACCCGTTCGGCGGGGTCGCCGGGAAAAAAGATCGTCTTGCCGCGTTCGATCGTCTCGACGCTGCTGCCGCCCAGACCGCGGATCACCTCCAGCAGGGTGGGGCTGGCCTGGCCAGCGCTGCCCATGCCAGCCACCACGCCTGGGGCCCCCGTCGATGGGGTGGTGGCGGTACGGCTGAATCCGTGGGTGGCGCCAACCATCGTGGTTTAGGCAAGTGGCCGGACCCTAAGAATCACCCGGGGGTGCCCCTGTAGCAACGCACACGCTTTGCCTTCGCCTTGCTGTGGCCCCCGGCTGACTTGGGGCGCAGCAGTACGGATGTTTCCACCAGGGATGGTGTCATTCGCTTGTGGAACGGGTCGATCCCGCTACATTCAGGTTCTCGGGGGTGCGCAGCCGCGACGTCCCTGGTGGGGTGTTACGTCCCCGTCGTCCTGCCCGCTTGTCCTGACTCGGTGTTCATGACCGCCAGCTTGCCCGTCCCAGGTCTGACCTCCGGAGCCGGAGCGGGTTTTTCTGCGGTTCAGCACGCTCCCCAGCGCCCCGGCCATCGCCCCCTGGCCGCGGTTTCTCCTGCTCCCGTGCTGCGTTTGGTGGCCCAGCAGGAGGGCCTGCTCCAGATCCACACGGCTCCGTTTAGGGGCAGCTTTGGAGCGGTGCTTAGCCAGGCCCTGCGCACCGCCGGGCTGGGCAGTCGGGTGCTGGTCAGCCAGTTTCTCAAGGGTGGCGTGGATCAGGGGCTGGACAGGAGTCTTTGGCTTTGCGGTCGTCTGCAATGGCTGCGGCCCGGGGTGCCCGCCTGTCTGTCAGAGCGCGCCGCCGACCAAGACGCGGAGTCGCTGGAGGCGGTGCGCCAGGTGTGGGCCTTCAGCCGTGAGCAGTTGCTCAGTGGCGCAGTGGATCTCATGGTGCTCGACGAGCTGGGTCTGGCGGTGGAGCTGGGGTACATCGACAAGCATGAGGTGTTGGCCGCCCTCGATCGCCGCCCGGCTCACCTGGATGTCATCCTGACGGGCTCGGCCATGGCCCCTGAACTGATGGCCATGGCCGATCAGGTCACCCAGCTGCGTCGAGGTCTCTAATGCTCAAGAACGACCGCTGGATCAACGAACAAGCCGCAGCGGGAATGCTGCAGCCCTTCCAGTCGAGCCTAGTGCGTCACCTGGATCCCGACACCGCCAGCTCGCCGGTGCTCAGCTACGGCTGCTCGTCCTATGGCTACGACCTGCGGCTGTCGGCCAAGGAATTTCTGATCTTCCGGCACGTGCCCGGCACGGTGATGAACCCCAAGCGGTTCAATCCGGCCAACCTTGAGCCCGCGCCCCTTCATGAGGATGAGGACGGCGCTTACTTCATTCTGCCGGCTCATTCCTATGGGCTTGGAGTGGCATTGGAGAAGATGAAAGTGCCGCCGAATATCACGGTGATCTGCTTGGGCAAGAGCACCTATGCCCGCCTCGGCATCATTGTGAACACCACTCCGGCAGAAGCCAGCTGGGAAGGGCACCTCACTCTTGAGTTCAGCAATTCCTCCGGGGCGGATTGCCGAATTTACGCCAACGAAGGCATCTGCCAGTTGCTCTTCTTTGAGGGTGATCCCTGCGAAACCACCTATCAAGATCGGGCCGGCAAATACCAGCACCAGCCCGAGCGCGTCACCTTGGCCCGCATTTAAGGTGCCAGGCGAGCTTTATGCAGCCGGCTCTTCTCGTACCAGTCGGCGAATTGGGGCGTCCAGGTTTGCAGATGGGGCCACATCAGGTCGCAGAGCTCGCGGATTTCCTGCTGCGCATCGAGCTTGGCCCGCAGGTCGAGGAAGTGCAGGAAGGCCCGCAGGGTGAAGCTCACCACGAAGTGCTGGCGGTAGTCGAAGGGCAGGATGCCGCGCGCGTGCTCTTCAGCGAAGCCCGCCGCCAGCAGGTCGCGGTAGCGCGCCGCCGCCGCCCGGCAGAGATCCAGATCCACGGCCCGCTGCTCGGCGGTGTAGGCGTATTTCTTGCCCTGCCGGTCGCTGTAGCTGCCAACCGGCCGGAGGTAAAACACCTCTTCCAGCTCCAGTTCGCCGTTGGCCGCCTTGCAGATGCGATCGCCCGTGTAGCGCATCGACTGCACGTCAAAGCTCACCCCCACCCGGTGGGTGCGCGCCTGCTGCATCACCGAGTGGGGAAACCAGCCCACGTTGAGCACGATCTGGGCGTGCTCCATGGGGCCGTAGTGGCCGCGCTCACCGGCCAGCAGCCGCTTGATGCAGATCTCGCCTGCCTTGGTTTCGTCCGGCCAGTTGGCCGAGTCTGCGGCGACAAAACCCTCGCTGTAGTCCTGGTGCATGCCGGCATACACGCACTGCTGGGGGTTGGGCGTGGCGGCGATCAGGGCGACGCGGAAACGGGGATCCATGGCGGATTTCAGGGAGGAAATTAAGCGTGGCTGCGGGGTCCGGCCATCGTGGCAGCCTTTGGCGCGCCTGCAGCGACTTCGCCCTCAGTCACGTCGCGCGTGACGTCGCCGGTGACGTCGAGGCTGCTGACGGCGCCCATGCCGGCGAGGGTGGGTAGGGGTTCGCCGGCGATCAGGGCGCCGCTCAGGGCCTGGAGTTCTGCCTTGCTGCGGGCGCCGATCGAGCGGCCCACGGGCGTTCCTGCGGCATTGAACAGTTCCAGCTGGGGAATGCCATTGACGTCGAAACGTTCCAGCTCCGGCTGCCAGCGGGGGTTGTCGACGTTGAGCAGCACCACATCGAGCTGCCCCCGGTGTTGGGCTTCGATCGTCTCCATGGCCGGCGCCATGCTGCGGCATGCCTCACACCAGTCGGCGTAAAACTCCACCACCGTCGGCTTGCCGTTGCGAAGGGCCACGGGCAGATCGAGCGACTGGCGCGCCAGGCGCTCCAGGGGCGCTTCGGGGTGCAGGCCACCCCGAAACCACACCAGGCCAGCCGCCAGCAGCACGGCCAGCACCAGCAACAGCAGACGTTCGCTCGGTCCTAAGCCGGGGTTGGGGGAGGGGCTGGTCATGGCTGCAGGCTGCGCAGGGCGCACTGAGGGAGCGTGGCTGCACTTTGCCAGTGCTTGCTAGCGTTTTGCCTGAGGTGAACCGGCCATCTTCGTCCACCGGCCTCCCCTGTGAAACGGCGCCTCACCCTGCATTTTCCCCGCGAAGCGGTGCACCTGCCGATCACCTATCGGCTGGCCGTGGATTTCGACGTTGCCGCCAAGATCCTGCGGGCCCAGATTGCTCCCAACCAGAGCGGCACCATGGTGGTGGAGCTCTCGGGCGACATCGACGAGCTGGCGGCCGCAGAGGCTTGGCTCGAGAGCCAGGGGCTGGGTCTCAACCGGGCGCCAGGGCAGATCGCCATCGACCGCGGCCGATGCGTTGATTGCGGCCTGTGCTCCAGCGTTTGCCCCAGCGGCGCCCTCAGCCTGCGTCAGCCCGCTTGGCAGCTGCACTTCGATGCGCAACGCTGCCTGGTCTGTGAACAGTGCATTCCGAGTTGTCCTCTGGATGCCATTGCCCTGGTGTTGGCTCCCCCGTGATGGCCATGGTGCGTCTGCTGCTCTTGCCCGTGCGGGCACCGATGCTGCTGGTTCTGGCGGCCATCGCGGTCTACGAGGGGCTGCAGTGGAGCCAGCCGCTGGAGGGAGCCGGCGCTTCTGGGATGGGGCAGTTGTCCAGTTTGTTCTGGTCGCTGGATTGCCTCCACGCCCTGTTGGTGGTGGTGGTGTGCACGATGCCCGATCTGCTGTTGCAGCGGATCTCCAACGTGATGGCGGCCAGCCGGGTGATGAGCCTGGTGATCACGTTGCTGATCGTCACGGTGGGGGGCCTGTATCTGCTGCACCTCAAGGTGCTCACCAACCTGCTGATCCTGGGTTCGACGGTGCTGCTGGCCCGCCTGGACCTGGCCCGGGTGCGGGTGGCGCCCCCACCCCTGCTCCTGGCCGGGGCCCTGGGGGGGCTGGTGCTCGCAGGGGCGGGCGTGGGGCGCTGGCTGGCCAGCAGCGGTTAGCAGCCCGGTGTGGGCCGTTGCTGGAAGCTCCACAGGTTGCCGAGCACCTTTTTGACGTAGAGCCGGGTTTCGGGATAGGGGATCGCTTCGATCCAAAGCTCGGGTTCTTGCTGCAGTTGGGGGTTCACCCAGCCGGCTACGGCGCCGGGGCCCGCGTTGTAGCTGGCGGCCATCAGCACGGGGTTGCCCTGCCATTGCCCCAGCAGTTGCTTCAGATACTGGGCGCCGAGCTGGGCATTGCGACTGGGATCGCGCAGGGCGTCAGGCCCAAGCGGACCCCCGGCCAGTTCGGCTGCGGTGTCCGGCATCAGTTGCAACAGCCCCACGGCACCGGCGTTGGAGCTCACCCCAGGGCTGAACCGGGATTCCTGCTTGGCCACGGCGGCCAGCAGGATTGCTGGCACCGCCGCGGCCGTGGCGGCTCGCTCCAGCTCCGCCACAAAGCTCGGGGTCTGCAAGCTCCGCTCCAGTTGCTGCGCCAGCCCGCAGGCTTGACCGGCGGGAAGCCGCAGGCTGGCCTGCTCGAGTTGCCCCAGGCCGATCCAGTGGTCGCCCACGGCGCGGCGTAGCCGGCCTTCCAGCAGCAGCTCCCGCGGGGTGCGAGGGGGGAGGGTGCGGCCCGTGCGCCAGTGCTCCCAGGCCTCCAGGGGTTGGTCGAGGCGCCACAGCCGATCGAGGTCGGGATCGCCGCTGGCCAGGGGCTGCCACTGGGGGCGCAGCAGGGCAGGGCTGCGTTGGGGGTCGAGGCTGAGATCCCCCTGGCCGAGCCGCACCGCGGCCCGCCAGCCGTAGTAACCCTCGGGATGGCGTTGGAGCAGGTTGGTCCAGGTGCGCCGGGCCTCGCTTCGCCGGTCCTGTTGCCATTGGCTGAAGCCCAGCCAGAAACGTTGCCGGCCCGCCAGGCCCACCGGCAGTGCACGCTCGATTGGTGCGCTCAGCAGCGCCTCGGCCGTGGTCCACTGGCGCTCCAGCAGGGCCCGCCGGGCCCGCTGCCACTGCAGCTCCCAGCTGGCCGGATCGGCGGGCCAGCGCTCCAGCACCGCCAGCACGGCCTCGGTGCCTGGGGTGTCCAGGGCCCGCCGGGCCTGCACCGGGGCGGTGTTCTGCAGGCTGGCGGGCAGCGCGGCGAGGGCCTGCAGGCTGCTTGGCCCGGGTTGCTCGCTGAGCAGGGCCATGGCCTCGCGGGCCTGGGGGGAGCGGGGTGCCGAGCGGGCCAGCTGCAGCAGCCGGCCCTGGGCCTGGGTCTGCTGGGCGCTGCCGCCGTTGAGCAGCGCCTTGGCCAGCGCCAACTGGGTTTCGAGGCCCGGCTGGCTGCCGTTTAAGCAGGCCAGGGCGGCGTCCGCATCGCCCAGCTGCGCCAGGCCACCGGCCAGCTGGTTGCGCTGTTGGGGTGTGGGGACGGCAGTTGGTTGCCGGCAGGCCTGGCGCAGCCGCGCTGCGGCTCCGGGCCAGCGCACACCGTGGCGGGCCAGGTGCAGGGCGCCATCGCGGCGGCTTTCGGCGGCCGGGCCCGCTTCCACCGAGGCTGCCAGAGCCGCTGGATGGGCGGCGAAGCGCTGGCGCAGGTCTTGGCGCAGCTGGGGCTGGTCTCGGCCAAGGGCGTAGAGCGCATCGGCCGCGGCCGGTGCCATGGGGAAGCGCCGCAGGAGCTGCCGCCAGCGCTGCTGGGCGGCTTCGTTGTCTGCCAGCTGCTGCGCGGCCAGGGCATCGCGCTTGAGCACCAGGGCGGCGAGGCCATCGCGGCCCCAGCCCTGGCCGCGCAGCAGCTGGCGCGCGCTCGCCGGGTTTTCCCCCTGGCGGCCCAGCAGCAGCAGGTTGGCCTCCCGGCGCCGCACTGGATCGGGGGAGAGCCGGCTCAGGCGCTTCAGCTGGGCCGTGGGGGTGTTGGGGTCCGGTGTCGGGAGCTGGTTCAGCAGGGCCCGACCGCCCACCAGCCCAGCGCCGCTTCCCAGGCAGGTGAGGGCCAGCAGCAGGGGGAGGCGAGCCAAGGGCAACGGCGGCACGACGTGGAAATCCTTCGGCATTCTGGGGAGGTTCGGATCCGGCCTTGCTGGTGCGCCTGCCCCCTTTGCCTCCCTATCTCTCCAGCCTGCCTGGTGCCGAGCAGCGGCTGCGGGCGCTGCGGGTGCTGGCGGCGGCCGGGTTGGTGCTGTTGCTGCGCCCCTGGTGGCCGCTGATCTGGCTTCCGGGCTGGGTGGTGGGACTGCTGCTGCTGTGGGCTGTTTGGGAGTTGCTGCGCTGGATCTGGTGGCCCCGGCGCTGGCGTTGAGGGCTCCCGCGAGTCCACGTAGCCTGAGCTCCTTCGCGGCACCTGCCCATGGCCGAGCTGGCTCCCCATCCCGTCGGCCATCCCCTGCGGGGTGGCGTGGCTGGCTTCGGCACCGATGGCATCCGCGGTCGGGTGGGCTCCCAGGTGAGTCCGGCGCTGGCGCTGCAGGTGGGCTTCTGGTGCGGTCAGGTGCTGCCCGCCGGCGCGCCGGTGCTGATCGGCATGGATTCGCGCAGCAGCGGCCCGATGCTGGTGGCGGCGCTCACCGCCGGCCTCACGGCCGCGGGTCGGGAGGTGTGGACCCTCGGCCTCTGCCCCACGCCGGCCATCCCCGGCGCGATCCGTCGCCTGGGGGCAGCCGGCGGACTGATGGTGTCGGCCAGCCACAATCCACCCCACGACAACGGCATCAAGGTGTTTGGCGCTTCCGGCGCCAAGCTCAGCCGCGGTCAGCAGCAGGCGATTGAAGCGGGGCTGCAGGGCGTGGGCGGTGGCCCGGGTGCTCCCGGCGGCTTCAGCGGCAGCGGTGTCGTGCACGATCGCCACGACCTGCTGGCCGACTACCAACGCGCCCTGCTGGCCAGCGTGATGGGCCGCCGGCTGGAGGGCTGCAAGATCGTGCTCGACCTCTGCTGGGGTTCGGCGACGGCTTGTGGTGAGGCGGTGTTTCGCGCCCTGGGGGCTGAGCTCACGGTGCTGCACGGCCAACCCGAGGGTGAGCGCATCAACGTGGGCTGCGGCAGCACCCACCTCGAACCCCTGCGGCAAGCGGTGGTTGAGAACGACGCGGCGATGGGCTTTGCCTTTGACGGGGATGCCGACCGGATGCTGGCGGTGGACGGCCAGGGCCGGGTGGTGGATGGCGACCAGATCCTGTACCTGTGGGGATCGTCGTTGCTGGCTGAGGGGCAGCTGCCAGCCAATCGCATCGTCGCCACGGTGATGTCCAACCTGGGCTTCGAGCGGGCCTGGCAGGCCAAGGGCGGCGTGCTGGAGCGCACCGCCGTGGGGGATCAATACGTGCACCAGGCGATGGAGCAGATGGGGGCGGGCCTGGGCGGGGAGCAGTCGGGCCACATCCTCTCGGCCCGCCACGGCATGAGCGGTGACGGCCTGCTCACGGCCCTGCAGGTGGCCACCCTGCTGCACCGCTCCGGCCAGAGCCTGGCCGATTGGATGGACAGCAGCTTCCAGCCCTATCCCCAGACGCTGGTCAACGTGACGGTGCCCGATCGGCAGCGGCGTCAGCAGTGGCAGCAGTGCGAACCATTGCGGCAGGCCGTGGCGGCCGCGGAGACGGCCATGGAGGGTCGAGGCCGGGTGCTCGTGCGCGCCAGCGGCACCGAACCACTGTTGCGGGTGATGGTGGAGGCGGCGGAGCAGCCGTTGGTGGATCACTGGGCCAGCCAACTGGCCGCTGAAGCCGAACGGCACTTGAACGCGGCTTAATCCGCGGCCCCATCCGCAGCGGAGGACGTCAGGCAGTCGCGGGCCAGGGCGAGGGCGCCGCTGCAGGCATCTCCGGCTGGCACCAGCAGCTGGGCGCCGGGGCAGCGCCGCTCCATGGCGGCGGCCAGCCGGGCGCGCAGCAGGTGCAGGTGCTCCAGGGCGCCACCCATGGGCCACACCGGCGGCGCCTCCAGCTGCAGGCGTTGGCTGATGGTGCCCACCATCTGG